>MTEW01003369.1_pt3 | contig 47450 bp, 57 predicted proteins | sample 1042681 | NCBI WGS metagenome assembly MTEW01 (sample SAMN06185811, study PRJNA358809) | soil metagenome | isolation source: soil biostimulated with citrate as carbon source | place: India | collected 2015-05-23
CAGCAGGATCTCCTCCATGCGCACGCCGCGCATCACCTGCACCGCGGTGTCGCGGTAATAAGGCACCAGCACGTCGTCGGCCTGCATGGTCGCGCCGATGGCCACACCGATGGCCTCCTGGCCGATGGTCGGCGCGTAGGTACCAATGCGCCCGGTGCGCTGCAGCGCCACCGCCTTCTGGTCGAACAGGCGGGTCAGCAGCATCTGCCGGTACAGACGGATGAGCAGGTCGAAGTCGTCGCTCCAGGCCGGCAACTCGGCACAGGGCGCACCGTCGGGCGCCAGATAACGGGTATGGGGTAACTTCAGCTTGTCGGGCATGGCAATCTCCTCGGCATCTTGTGGACACCTTGTTGACCCCGGGCTCGTGACCTGGGGAGTGCGCGCCGTCCTGCGGGTAGGCCGGACGAACGCCCGGGCCTCAGGGCCCGTAAAGCAGACGCTCGGCCAGGCTGTCGGCGACTCGCGCCGGCGAGCGCTTGTCGGCCTGGGCATGGGCGTAGATTTCCGTCAGGCGCAGGCTGATCTGCGCCAGATGGGCGGTGATCGCCGCCAGTTCCTCGCCGCGATGACGCAGCGCCACGTAAATCAGCCCTCCGGCGTTGAGCACGTAGTCCGGCGCATAGAGAATGCCGCGCGCCTCCAGCTCGTCGGCGATCTCCGGGCTGGCCAGCTGGTTGTTGGCCGCCCCGGCCACCGCGGCGCAGCGCAGCTGACCGACCGTCTGTGCGTTGAGCACGCCGCCCAGACCGCAGGGCGCGAGGATGTCGCAGGGCGTGGTGAGCAGCACCTCGCTGGCGATCGGGTGAGCGCCGAGCTGCTCCACCGCCAGCTGCACCCGGCCGGGGTCGAGGTCGCTGACCAGCAGCTCGGCACCGGCCGCATGCAGCTCCTCGGCCAGGGCGTAACCGACGTTGCCGAGGCCCTGGATGGCGATGCGCAGCCCCTCCAGGTCGTCGCTGCCGAGGCGCGCCTGGGCGGTGGCCCGTATACCGGCGAACACCCCCAGCGCGGTATGCGGCGACGGGTCGCCCTCACTGGTGGTGCTGGTGGCGTGGCGGGTGTGCTGGGCGATGCAGTCCATGTCGAGGCTGGAGGTGCCGCTGTCCATGGCGGTGATGTAGTGACCGCCCAGCGTCTCGATGAAGCGCCCGAAGGCCTCGAACAGCGCCGCACGATTGGCGACATGCGGCGGGCGGATGATCACCGCCTTGCCGCCGCCGTGATCGATGCCGGCCAGGGCGGCCTTGTAGCTCATGCCCTGGGCCAGGCGCGCGGCATCGCGGATGGCACTCTGCTCGTCGGGGTAGGCCAGATAACGGCAGCCGCCGAGAGCCGGCCCGAGTCGGGTGTTGTGAATGGCGATGACGGCCTTGAGGCCGGTGGCCGGATCCTGGGCCAGGTGCAGGGCCTCGAGGCGGGCGGCTTCCATCATGCTGAACATGGGCTCGCTCCCGGTCTGAGTTCAGGACTGAGTATAGGTGACCTGCACTGGACGGGAGCGACGCGTCGGACTACAAGAGCACAAGCCAATGGAGGAAGCCATGAGCCCACGCCAAGCCTGCCTGCAGTGCCTGCAACGCGATCCGCCCGCCCTGTTCGAAGCGGCGTTGTGGATCGCTGCGGAACATGATGCCCAGTTGCAACCGGCCAGGGTGCTCGACGAGCTGCAGGGGTTGCAGCTGCAGGTCAGCGCCGGCCTGCCCGCGCTGCCCGCCCGCGAGCTGGCCCAGCCGCTGCTGCGCCGCCTCGCCGAGCTGGACTATCAGGAAGATGACGAAGGCATGACGCGGCCGCAGCATGCCCTGCTGCACAAGGTGCTGCGCAACCGCCGCGGGCAACCGCTGGTACTGGCGCTGATCGCCCTGGAACTGGCGCGACGGCTGGACATCCCCCTGCAGGGGGTGAACTTCCCCGGCCACTTCCTGCTGCGCGTACCCGGCGCCGACCATCTGCTCGATCCCTGTGGCGGGCGACGCCTGTACACCCGCGACTGTCGGGACCTGCTCCACCGCCAGCTCGGCCCGAAAATCGAGCTGAGCGCAGCGCACCTGCAGACCGCCGACGCCCCTGCCATGCTGCAACGCCTGTCGCGCAATCTGCGCCTGCTGCACCTGCAGCACGATGATGCCCTGGCTGCGCTCAAGGATGCCGAGCGTGTCCTGCAGCTTGGCCCGCCAACCCTGGTCGATCACCTGGCTCGCGCCGATGTCTATCAGCAGCTGGACTGCCCGCAGGGCGAACGCTACGACCTCGAACGCGCGCTGCTGTTCTGCGAAGACGAAGGTTTGCGCCTGCAATTGCAGCAGCGTTTGCGCGGTCTGGAAAGCGCAGCGGCATTGCACTGAAAAGCCTCTGCCCCGGGGGCTTCAGCAGGCATCCGAGATTTTCTCAGCCATCCCTTGAACTGCTTTTTCTTCAACTACACTGCGAAGAATTCGGCGCTCTGCCTGTACCTGGGTGCTGCCGATCAGGCACTGTTCTCCTTCTGTCTGGGGATGAAGATGCGAAAGCTCCTTGGTATGTCGTTGTTGGCGGCACTCATCGGGACTGCCGCATGTTCCAACACGCTGGTGGCGCCCGAGCAGTACTCGGGTTTCCTGCAAGATTACAGTCGTCTCAGCGAACAGCAGTCACCCTCCGGGGCAAAGGTGGCACGCTGGGTCGATCCGGGTCTGCAGGTCGCTCGTTACAACCAGTTGTTGCTCGAGCCCAGTCAGTTCTACCCAACGCCCCAACCAAGTCCACGACTGTCGCAGGATACGCTGCGAGACATCACGCAGTATTTCGATGCGGCCCTGCGCCGCGAGCTGGGCAAGGTCATGCCGCTTACCGACACGCCTTCCGCCGGCACCCTGGTGCTGCGCCCGGCCATCACAGCCGTCTCGGCGTCCACTGAAGGCCTGCACCCCTACGAAGTCATTCCCGTTGCCCTGGTGGTGGCTGCCGCGAGCACGGCGGCCGGGACACGCGACCAGCAGGTGGAGATCGCTACCGAGGCGGCGGTGATCGACGCGCAGAACAGCCGTGTCGTCGCACAGGTCGTGCGCAAGGGTACGGGCCTTAATCTGGAGAACGATCACCAGGTACTCAGCGTCGAGAACGTCAAGCCAGTGATTGATGGCTGGGCCAGCGATATGCGCCAGTCCATCGAGCAGCTCAGGGCGAAACGTTAGGACCAACTGCTCGGTGCCGCCGCGAACCAGCCGAGCGGCACCGCCCAGACTGTCTTCTGAACGAATGATTCGGGGGCCGTATGCTGGACTACTTCGCCTTGGGTGTACTGATATTCGCCGCCGTGGTTCTGTTCTACGGCGTCATCGCGATTCATGACATTCCCTATGAGATCGCGGTGCATCGCAACCATCCGCAGCAGGATGCCATCCACGTGGCGGGCTGGATCAGCCTGTTCACCCTGCATGCGATTTGGCCGTTCCTGTGGATTTGGGCGACCCTCTACCGGGAGGATCGCGGCTGGGGCTTCGCCACCACACCCAAGGTGGATCAGACGCGCCTGCAGCAGCTCGAACAACAGGTGGCCGAGCTCACCGCCCGCCTGGATGCACTGGAACGACCGGCCGCCGAAGCACCGTTCGAGGCGAGGGACTAAGCCATGGACCTGCTGCTGATACTGACCTACACCGCCATCTGCGTCGCCATCTTCAAGATATTCAGGATTCCGTTGAACAAGTGGACGGTGCCCACTGCAGTACTCGGCGGTATCGTGCTGATCGGCACGCTGATCTTCCTGATGAACTACAACCACCCCTATTCCGAGGTCACGCGCAGCTACTTCGCCAGCACCCCGATAGTGCCGGCCGTGAGTGGCCAGGTGATCGAGGTACCGGTACTCGGTAACCACATGCTGGAAAAGGGCGACGTGATCTTTCGCATCGACCCCACACCCTTCGAAAATCGCGTGCGGTCTATCAAGGCCCAGTTGGTGTCGGCCAGGGGTGACCAGTTCCGCGCCAGTGAACTGGTCAAGCGCAATCTGGGCAACCGGCGCGACCTGGACATCACCACCGCTCGCGTGGACGACCTGCAGGCGCAGCTCAATATCGCCCAGTTCGAGTTGGACAACACGGTGGTGCGGGCACCATCGCGCGGCTATGTGACGCAGGTGGTGCTGCGCCCGGGTATCTACGCAACGAAGATGCCGCTGCGTCCTTCGGCGATCTTCGTGCCCCATGAGGACTACGCTTACGTTGCCTGGATGCGCCAGAACAGCCAGCTGCGTCTGACACCGGGCGACTCGGCTGAGATCGCTCTGGACGGCTTGCCCGGCAAGGTTTTCCAGGCACGCGTCAAGCAGGTGCAACCCGTGATCGCCGAAGGGCAGGTGCAGCCGGGCGGCCATCTGATCGGCGTCACCGGCGCCATGCCGGCCGGACGCGTGCCGGTGGTGCTGGAGATTACCGACCCGGCCTTCGAACCCTTCAAGGACCTGATACCGGGCGGTGCCTATGGCCAAGCTGCACTCTACTCCGAGCACTTTCCCCACGTGGCGATTCTGCGCAAGGTGCTCCTGCGGATGGCTGCCTGGATGAATTACATATTCCCCTTCCACTGATGAGATTCGTCGGCGCCCCGATTGAGAGCGTGACGCCGCGCAACACAGACAGGAGCCCAACATGTTCGAGCCAGGCCATCTCAACCGCAAGAAGCAACCGGGGATACCCGGCGTCCCCGACTTCGATATCGACGTCTACTACGACGTACGTCATGACCCCAAAGAGGGTGTCCTGCTGCATTTCCGGATGACCGGCCAGGTTAATGGCCGAAGCTTCACCGACGAGTTTGAAATGCACCGCGATACCGCTTTTAACTTCGCCAGTCGCATAGCCAAGGCAGCGGTGAAACAGGGGCTGCCGGTGAATGCCAGCCCGATCATGCGCAGCCACAGCGAATACGACGCGATGTTCGCGGATATCCGCAGGAAGCTGGAGATCCGGACCGGTGAACCGGTGAATTTCGATAACCTGGAAAAAGACGGCTTCTAACGTCTCGTTCTGTGCCCACAGCCATCTATCTCAAGCGTGAGGAACGGATCATGGCCGAGACAGGCAGGAAGATGGGTCTTGTGGGCCTGACCACCCTGGTAGCGGTTAACATGATGGGCTCGGGCATCATCATGTTGCCTTCGAGCATGGCTCAGCTGGGCGCGGTTTCGTTGCTGTCGTGGCTAGTCACTGCGATCGGCTCGATGGCCATCGCCTACGGCTTCGCACAATGCGGCATCTACTGTCCGCGACCCGGCGGCATGTCTGCCTACAGCGAGGAGGCCCACGGCAAGTCCGCGTTCTTTCTGTGCTCCTATCTGTACTTTCTTTCCTTGGTGATCGGCAACGTGGCCATCGGCATTTCCGCCGTCGGCTACCTGACGCCTTTCTTTCCCTGGCTGGGCAGCGGAGCCGTGGCCGTGGTAGCCGGCACCATCGCTCTCATCTGGCTGACCATACTGGCCAATCTCGGCGGCCCCAGCCTCACCGGGCGCCTCGGTGCAGTGACCGTATGGGGGGTCATCATTCCCGTGGCGGGTCTGGGCCTGATCGGTTGGTTCTGGTTCGAGCCAAGCCTGTTCAGAGAAGCCTGGAACCCCAACGGTCTGCGCACCAGCGATGCCATCGCGCAAAGCATTCCGCTCACTCTGTGGGCGTTTCTCGGCATGGAGTCAGCGGCGCAGAACTCCGATGCAGTGGAAGATCCCAAGCGCAACGTGCCGCTCGCCTGCCTGTTCGGCACGCTCGGGGCCGCCGTGGTCTATGTGCTGTCAACCAGCGTGATTCAGGGCATCGTTCCCAACCCGGAACTGGCCAACTCCAGCGCGCCCTTCGCTCTGGTCTATGCACAGATGTTCAACGACAGCGTGGGCAACATCATCATGGCCCTGGCGGTGATGGCCTGTCTGGGCTCACTGCTGGGCTGGCAGTTCACCCTGGCACAGACGGCCAAGGTCACCGCGGAACAAGGCATGTTCCCCAAGCTGTTCACCCGGGTCAGCGCCCGCAACGCGCCCCTACTCGGCCTGCTTTTCTGCGGCGTCCTGCAGACCCTGATCGCGTTGTCGACCATCTCGCCCAATGCGAGTGCACAGTTCAACAAGCTCGTCGGCCTGGCTGCAGTAACCAACATCATCCCCTACATCACCTCCCTGACCGGCCTGTTGGTGATCATGTACAAGGCCCAGGTCGAGCCGCGCATCTTCCGCCGCAACGGAGCGATTCTGCTGGTGGCCATGCTGTACTGCTTCTATGCCCTGTATGCCTCGGGCCTGGAGGCGGTGTTCGGTGCGGCACTGGTGATGGTGGTCGGGTATCTGCTGTTCGGCAGTATCGCCAAACGCTTCGTCGGCACCCTGGACAACCTTGGCCGGCCATAGGAGCAGCCAGCATGCCTATCCCATATCTGGCGCGATTACTGTTTCTTTGCGCATGGCTGCCGGTCACGGTGAGCGCCACCACCCTGGAACGTATCCGTGAGGAGGGTCAGTTCGTGCTGGGCTTCGTGCCCGGCAACCTGCCCTTCTCCGATGGCGATGCCGAGCAGGCAAGGGGCTATTCCATCGATCTATGCCGTCATGTCGCCAGCCTGGTGAAGCAACAGCTGGCCCTCCCGGAGCTGCCAGTACGCTATCGGCCCCTGACGCCCCTGGATATGCTCGATGCGGTAACGGACGGAAAGGTCGACATTCTCTGCGCCCCCGTGGTGGAGAGTCTGGAGCGCCGTCGCCGGGTCAGCTTCTCCCTGCCGATCTTCACCGCCGGCCTGGGCATCCTGGTCCGCCAGGATGCGCCCGCGTCCCTGATGCTTCCCCTCAAGGGCGAGCCGGCTCACAGTGGCCCTACCTGGCGCGCCACCATCAACCGCGGTCTGAACCGCCATCGCTTCGCCGTGCTCAAGGGTACGGTCAGCGTGGACTGGGCGCGCACGCGCATTCGCCAACTCGGCCTGCAATCCGAACTGGTCGAGGTGGACAGCAATCGGGAGGGAGTCGAGCAGGTCGTCACCCGGCAGGTCGACGCGTTCTTCGCCGATCGCCTGGTTCTGCTCAACTATCAGGCGCAACATCCCCAGGGCGCACAGTTATGGGTTCCGGAGCGGTTGTTCGCTGTGGAATCGGTGGCCATGCCGCTTGCCCGCGATGACGAGGATTTCCGCCTGCTGGTGGATACCGCGCTCAGCAGACTGAACCGCTCCGAGGAAGGCGAAGCGCTCTATCGCAGTTATTTCGGTGAGCTCAGCGAGCAGAGTCGGCTGATGTTGCGGCTCAATTCGCGCCCCTGAACGAAGGCTCAGGCCGAGGCCGCCATGCTGTGGAAGCTGAAGTAGTAGCGCAGGGCATCGACCATTTCCACGTAGTCGGCCGGCGGCGCCACCAGGGCGAAGCCGGAGTCGTAGCTGCCGGGGGTGACATCCTCGCGGCACCACTGGCAGGTGGCGGAAAAGTCGATGAAATGCATGCCCTGCTGGCCGGGAATCTTCAGGCGCATGTCGAAGCGCGCACCCACCAGGAGCGGCAGCTGACTGATGAGCATCAGGCCGTCCAGGGAGACATTGCCGATGGAGCCCATCGGTTTGTCGGTGATGCGGTTGAACACCTTCAGGTAGTAGGGCAACTGATGGCGTTCGATTCGACGTTGACTAGGCATGCTGGCGAATCGCTACAAGGGGTCTTGAGTATGGCGCGCCTGCGGCCGCTTAACCAGCCTCAGCTACAACGCTCGGCGATGCGCGCCCGTAACTGGCGACGAGCGGCGTCGGTCTCTTCATCACTGAAATAAATACGCTCGCCATTGCTGCCCTCGCGGTAATAGCGATTGCCCTCCGGCATCTGCGCCAGGCGCGTGCGCAACTCGCGGCATTCGCTGGCGCGCGCCTCGCGCTGCGATGCCGCGGCGGCAGCGGCCTGCTGCTGCTCTTCGCGACGCGCCTCGTAGAAGCGCTGGCTGCGCGCCTCACGCTCACGCGTGTGCGAATCGCGCTCGATCACCTGGGGCTTCACCTCGACCGGCTCGGCCCCGGCCACCGGGCGCTGGCCGAAATGCACCCGGCCCTGCTCGTCGGTCCAGCGATAGATTTCCGCTGCTGCCAGCGTCGGCAGCATCCAGGCGATCAGCAACAGGCCACGCATGTTCATCCTCCGTGAGAGACAGCGTCAGCTTATACCGCGGCGCAGGCCCGGGAAACGGCCCTGACCGGTGGCTTACAAGGCGGCGGGGCTGGCCTTGGCCGGCTCGATCGGACGATGATGGCCAAGCTGCTCCAGCGTCTGCAGGCGGGCACGGGCGCGGTAGGCGTATTCGCTGGCCGGGTAACGGCTGATGATGAACTGATAGGTCTGCGCCGCGTCGACGAACAGGCTCTCGCGCTCCAGACACTGGCCGCGCAGCAGTGAGATTTCCGGTTGCAGATAGCTGCGCGAGCGGCTCTTGCGCTCGGCCTGCGACAGCTCCAGGGCGACGCGCGCGCAATCGCCGTCTTCATAGGCGCGATAGGCATTGTTCAGATGATGGTCGAGCGACCAACGGGTGCAACCCGTGGCAACCAGTGCCACGGCCAGGATGATCAGGGTTCGCATGGGCAGTTCCTCCGCTGAGCAGTGTATCGACAGCCAGGTGAAAAACTGAACAGCGACAAACCTCCGTTGGGTTTTGCCCCTTGCGCCTTGGCGCGGCCCCGCTGCGCTGACTAGACTGCGCGGCACCGGCCCGTTCCGGCCAAGGAGCCCGCATGCCGTTCGCCCGCCTGCTTCCCCTCGTCATCGGCGCCAGCCTGCTAGGCGCCTGCGCACCGACCACCCCGCTGTTCATCGCCCAGGTCACCACCAACGAGCTGGTGGAATACAAGGCGTTGAAAACCAAGCGCATGACGGCCGCCATCGAGGACGAAGGCGACCTGCTCACCTACAGCGCCATGGCCATCCGCGACGCCCATAGCGACAAGGCCGAGACGCTGTACCTGGAGGGTTACCGCGACCGCCAGCTGAGCGGCGAAGTGCGCGCCATCGCCCTGTACCAGATCGGCCTGATCTACATGAACCGCTTCAACGAGCAGCGCGACGACGCCAAGGCGCTCAACTACTTCTACCAGGTGCTCAACGAGTTTCCGGCCACCCAGGCGGCCAGCCGGTCCGAAGCGCGCATCGAGCTGATCCGTCAGCGCGGCGACGAGCCCATCCACAAGACCTCGCGCGAGCTGCTGGCGCACTGGCAGCCGAGTGACAACCTCGACCTGTACAAGCCCAGCCTCGACCCGGACATGACCCTGCTGTCGCGCCGCGCCGTGCTCAAGGGCCGGGTCGAAGAAGCCGAGCAGCTCTATCTGCTGGGCCTGGCCGATCCGCACGTGCCCGCCGACATCAAGGAGAAGGCGCTGTATCAGCTGGCCCTGATGCACATGGCGGCGGACAACCCCAGGGCCGATCGCGACAAGGCCATCGCCTACCTGCGCCGCCTGCTGGTGCAGTACCCCAACGGCGAGCTCAACGCCAAGGCCGCCCGCCATCTGGATCTGGCCCTGAACCCGACGCAGCGCTGATCCACATCAATGCCGATGGCCGCGTCCTGGTCTGTAATTCAGGAACACCCCCAGGCGAGGCCACTGCCATGAAACTCGAACGACTGCTGGTCGTCATCGACGCCGAGCATGACCGCCAACCCGCCCTGCAGCGCGCCGCCGAGCTGGCCGGCAGAACCGGCGCGAAGCTGCATCTGCTGCAGGTCGAATACCACCCCAGCCTCGAAGGCGGGCTGCTGGACAGCCACCTGCTCGCCCGCGCACGCGATGCCATGCGCGAGGAGCGCCACGCAGAGCTGAGCGCCAGGGTCGCCGATCTGCGCGAGGCCGGCCTCGATATCGAAGTGGAAGTACGCTGGGGCAAGCGCCGCCATGAGGAAGTGCTCGCCCGCATCGCCGTGCTGCAGCCCGACGTGGTGTTCAAGTCGACCCATCCCAGCAGCGCCCTGCGCCGCCTGCTGCTGAGCGATACCAGCTGGCAGCTGATCCGCCGCTGTCCGGTGCCGCTGTGGCTGGTGCACGAGGGCCCGTGGCGTGGCCAGCGTCTGTGTGCGGCGCTCGACCCGCTGCACAGCGCGGACAAGCCGGCGGCGCTGGACCACCAGCTGATCGGCGTCAGCCTGGACCTGCAACGCCAGCTGGGCCTGCAGCCCCACTACTTGCACAGCCTGGCGCCGCTGCCGCGCTCGCTGCTGTTCGACGCCGAGGTAGCCCAGGAGTACGAGGACTACGTGGCTCAGTGCGCCCGCGAGCACCGCGACGCATTCGACAAGCTCATCGCCCAGTATCCCATCGCCCCGGCGCAGACCCATCTGCTGGAAGGCTTCGCCGAAGAGGTGATCCCGCGCTTCGTGCAGGAGCAGGCCATCGACCTGTTGCTGATGGGCGCCATCGCCCGCGGCCATCTGGACAGCCTGCTCATCGGCCATACCGCGGAGCGGGTGCTGGAACGCATCGAGTGCGATCTGCTGGTGATCAAACCGAACGGCAAAGGGTAGTGCACGGGAACAATGACTACAGCGAAAGGCCGTAGTAGCCTCCCCGGCAATCGTTGACTAGGGAGTTCGTGCATGACCTTTCGCCGCACCAAAATCGTCGCCACCCTGGGCCCGGCCAGCAGTTCGCCGGAAGTGCTGGAACAACTGATCCTCGCCGGCCTGGACGTGGCCCGCCTGAATTTCTCCCACGGCACCCCCGATGACCACAAGGCGCGCGCCGCCCTGGTCCGCGAGCTGGCAGCCAAGCACGGCCGCCACGTCGCGCTGCTCGGCGACCTGCAGGGCCCGAAGATCCGCATCGCCAAGTTCGAGAACAAGCGCATCGAGCTCAAGGAAGGCGACATGTTCCGCCTCTCCTCCAGCCACTCGCGCACGGCGGGCAATCAGGAAGTGGTGGGTATCGACTACCCGGCGCTGATCCAGGACTGCGATGTCGGTGACGAACTGCTGCTGGACGATGGCCGCGTGGTCATGCGCGTCGAACTCAAGGGCGCGGACGAGCTGCACTGCCGCGTGCTGATCGGCGGCCCGCTGTCGGACAACAAGGGCATCAACCGCCGCGGCGGTGGCCTGACCGCACCGGCGCTGACCGACAAGGACAAGGCCGACATCAAGGTCGCTGCCGAGATGGATCTGGATTACCTGGCCGTGTCCTTCCCGCGCGATGCGGCCGACATGGAATACGCCCGCCGCCTGCTCACCGAAGCCGGTGGCACTGCCTGGCTGGTGGCCAAGATCGAACGCGCCGAAGCGGTGGCCGACGACGAGGCCCTCGACGGCCTGATCCGTGCCAGCGACGCGGTGATGGTGGCCCGTGGCGACCTGGCCGTGGAAATCGGCGATGCCGAGCTGGTCGGCATTCAGAAAAAGATCATTGCCCACGCTCGTCGCCTGAACAAAGCGGTGATCACCGCCACGCAGATGATGGAGTCGATGATCCACAGCCCGATGCCGACCCGCGCCGAGGTGTCCGACGTAGCCAACGCCGCGCTGGACTACACCGATGCGGTGATGCTCTCGGCCGAAAGCGCCGCTGGCGAGTACCCGGTGGAAGCCGTCGAGGCCATGGCCCGCGTGTGCCTGGGCGCGGAGAAACACCCGACCAGCAAGCAGTCCAGCCACCGCCTGGGTCGCACCTTCGAGCGCTGCGATGAAAGCATCGCCCTGGCGACCATGTACACCGCCAACCACTTCCCGGGCGTCAAGGCCATCATCAGCCTGACCGAGAGTGGCTACAGCCCGCTGATCATGTCGCGCATCCGCTCGTCGATCCCGATCTTCGCCTTCACCCCGCACCGCGAGGCGCAGGCCCGCGTGGCGCTGTTCCGCGGCGTCTACACCGTGCCCTTCGATCCGGCCTCGCTGCCGGCCAACAAGGTCAGCCAGGCCGCGGTGGACGAGCTGCTCAAGCGTGGCGTGGTCGAGCCGGGCGACTGGGTCATCCTGACCAAGGGCGACAGCTACCACGGTACCGGCGGCACCAACACCATGAAGATCCTGCACGTCGGCGATCCGATGGTGTAAGTGATCTGCACATGCAAAAGGCCGCTCGATAAGCGGCCTTTTCTTTTTCTCTAGCCGGCGGTGCGCGCGACCTAGGCGGCCCCGCGACACCCTACGCAACCAGCGCTTTTGCAGCACGCTACGTTCGAGCCCGAACCGCCGTCGACGCCGCACGTTCCCGACGAACAGCCGGTGCACACGGCCTAGGGGCCAGCGACACCCTACGCGAAGCTGGAGAAATCCGGCTTTCTGCGCTGCATGAATGCCGTCAGTGCCTCGACGGCCTCCGGCGAGCGCAGGCGTTGGCCGAACAGTGCGCCCTCCTCCTCGATCACCTTGCGCAGCTCCTCGCGCCCCGGCGCGCGCATCAGGCGCTTGCTGTCGACCACTGCCGAGGGCGCCAGGTCGAGAAAGCGCAGGGCCATCTCGCGTGCCTTGGCCAGCGTCGCCGCACCGTCGTCCAGCGCCTGATTGGCGATGCCCCAGGCCGCCGCCTGTTCGCCACTGAACGCCTGGCCGAGCAGCAGCAACTCGGCGGCTCGCGCATGCCCCAGCAGACGCGGCAGGATCAGGCTGGAGCCGTACTCCGGGCACAAGCCGAGGTTGACGAACGGCATCTTCAGCTGCGCATCACGGCTGACGTAGACCAGATCGCAGTGCAGCAGCAGCGTGGTGCCGATACCCACGGCCGAGCCGGCCACCGCCGCCACCACGGGTTTGGGGAATTCGAACAGCGCGCGCATGAACTGGAACACTTCGCTGTTCAGCCCGGTCGGCGGCGCCTGGAGGAAGTCGGCGACGTCGTTGCCGCTGGTAAAGCATTGCTCGCTGCCGCTCAGCAGGACGACGCGTACGCTCGGGTCCTGAGCCGCCTGGTCCAGCACCTCGACCATACCGGCGTACATGGCGCGGGTCAGCGCGTTCTTCTTGTCAGGTCGTTGCAGGCGCAGGGTCAGCAGACCGCCGTCGCGTTCGATATGCAGGTATTCGCTCATACAAGGCTCCAAAACCGTAGGGTGCGCTGTGCGCACCAGAAGCCCGATGCCATCGCATCTGGTATTCACAGCCGAGGCGGCCCCGGGCACCCTAGGTACGGGTTAGAAAGACGTCGGCGAACATCTGGCTGCGCGGCAAACCCGCCATGTAGAGACGCCGCGCGAAGCCGTCGACCGTCTCCGGATGGCCGCAGAGTAAGGCGAGGGGCTGCCGCGAGACAAGTCGTAGTTCGGCCAAAGCAGCCGGCAACTGCGCCGCCGTCACCAGCTCCACCTGCAGGTTCGCATGCTGCGCCGCCAAGGCGCGAAGCTCGCTGGCCAGGTAGTGCTCGGTCGGCTCGTGGGCCACGTGCAACAGACGAATGGCGTCCTGGTGGTCCTGCCGCAATGCCTCGCGCAACACGCCGTACAGCGGCGCCAGGCCGGTACCGGCGGCCAGCAGCCAGAGTGGCCGCGCCTGCCAGTCGGCGTCGTAATGCAGCGCGCCACCGCGCAGCTCGCCCAGACGCAGGCCATCACCGAGCTGCAGACGACGCGCAGCGTCGCAGAAGGCGCCAGGCAGGCGGCAATCGAGGTGAAATTCCAGCCAGGGGTCCTCGCTGGGCAGGCTGGCCAGCGAATAGGGTCGCGCTATGTTGTCGGCAATCCACAGCACCAGGTGCTGGCCGGCCTGGTAGCGCAGCGCGCGCGCGGGCTGCAGACGCAGGCGCAACACCTGCGGGCTGGGCCAGTCGAGCCCCACCACCTGGGCGGCAATCCCGTCGCGCTGCGGGTCGAAGGGTTCGACATCCAGATCGCCGACCACCTGGCACTGGCAGGCCAGACGCCAGCCCTCGGCGCGCTTGTCCGCTGCCAGCGCCTCGGGCAGACGATCCAGCGGCTCGCCGGTTACGCAGCGCACCAGACAGGCGTGGCAACTGCCGGCGCGACAGCTGTAGGGCACGGCGACCCCACCGGCCAGCAGCGCATCGAGCAGATTGCTCTGGCTGGCGACCTGCAGTTGCCGAGCGCCGACGCGCAGCTCAGGCACCGGCGCGCTCCCAACTGGCATCGCAACGGTTGCGACCGCCGCGCTTGGCCTGGTACAGCGCCTGGTCGGCACGTTGCAGCGCTTCGTCCAGCTGATCGCCGGCGCTGAGCAGCGTCATGCCGGCGGACAGGCTGAGGTTGTCGATTTTCACCCCTACCGGCTCGGCCCGGGCGAACGCCTCGCGCAGCCGCTCGCAGCAGGTGGTGAACTGATCGGCATCGGTATTGGGCAGCAGCAGCACGAATTCCTCACCGCCGTAGCGGGCAATGATGTCGCCGTCACGCAGACAGGCACGGGCTACCGCGGCGAAGGTCTGCAGCACCCGATCGCCAGCGGCATGGCCATGAGCATCGTTGATTCGCTTGAAATGGTCCAGGTCGATCAAGGCCAGACCGTGCTGGCGGCCGTGCCCGAGATGCTCCAGCTCGCGGCTGGCCAGACGCAGGAAATGGCGGCGGTTGAACAGCCCGGTCAGCTCGTCGGTGGCCACCAGATCCTCGAGCTGGCGCATCATCCCGCGCAGGGTGTCCTGGTGTGCCTGCAGGGCGAAACGGCGCTGGCGCATGCGCTTGCGCATGGCCTGCACGTAGCTGGAGAACAGGCACAGCCAGACCAGCAGAACGAACAGCACCCAGACCTGCAGCCAGGCCATGCTCGGGTCCACCAACTGCATGCGATAGGCCTCCACCAGCACCATCGCGGTGAAGCCGAAGAAGGCAAAGGCGGCGCAACGTGCGAATACCTTGGGCGGCAGCTGGAACACGCCGAACAGCAGGATCAGCACGTAGAACACCATCATGCTGCCGCGGGCGGTGTCGAAGAAGGCCATCACCAGTGGCTGCCAGGCCAGCGCGACCAGTACCTGGGCCTCGGTCAGGCTGGGATCGTCGAAGCGCAGGTTGCGCCCGCTGAGGAAGATCCAGAGAAACACCAGTTGGCTGCCGAACACGCCCAGCGTAAGCCAGACAGCGGCGCTGACGGGACCGAGGAACAGGTCGTTGAGTACGGCGAACCAGCAGACGAGCGCCATCATCGCGTAAGTAGCGAATGCCATGGCGAAGCGTTTGAGCAGAAGGCTCTGCAGGCTGCGTTGGGTGCCTCGGCGGCTGGTTGAGCTCATGGGCTCCATCCCGTACTGGCATCTGGCCGTTACTCTAACCCCGTGATCACAAATTGCCTAGCGCGCCGAGAGCGCCCACGGCTAGCACCATCGACCTTTGGCGGCTGTGCCGTGTGCGACCGTCGCGCTATACTGCCGCGCCTTTTTTGTTGCCTGCCGTCCCTGGCGCGCTGCAGAAGGCCGTCGCGGGCGAGGTGAAATCGTTCCCGACCATTTTTCGCCGTTGCGCCGGGTTCTGATTCGGCGCTTCCTTATAGATGTTCCCTGATAGAGGAGCGCCCCAATGACCGTGATCAAGCAGGACGACCTGATTCAGAGCGTCGCCGACGCCCTGCAGTTCATCTCCTATTACCACCCCGTCGACTTCATCCAGGCCATGCACGAGGCCTACCTGAAGGAAGAGTCCCCGGCGGCCAAGGACTCCATGGCGCAGATCCTGATCAACTCGCGCATGTGCGCCACCGGCCACCGCCCGATCTGCCAGGACACCGGCATCGTCACCGTGTTCATCAAGGTCGGCATGGACGTGCGCTGGGACGGCGCCACCATGAGCGTCGACGACATGATCAACGAGGGCGTGCGTCGCGCCTACAACCTGCCGGAGAACGTCCTGCGCGCCTCGATCCTGGCCGACCCGGCCGGTGCCCGCAAGAACACCAAGGACAACACCCCGGCGGTGATCCACTACTCCATCGTCCCCGGCGACAAGGTGGAAGTGGACGTCGCGGCCAAGGGCGGCGGCTCCGAGAACAAGTCGAAGATGGCCATGCTCAACCCGTCCGACTCCATCGTCGACTGGGTGCTGAAGACCGTGCCGACCATGGGCGCCGGCTGGTGCCCGCCGGGCATGCTCGGCATCGGCATCGGCGGCACCGCCGAGAAGGCCGCGGTGATGGCCAAGGAAGTGCTGATGGAGCACATCGACATCCACGAGCTGCAGGCCCGCGGCCCGCAGAACCGCATCGAGGAGCTGCGCCTGGAGCTGTTCGAGAAGGTCAATCAGCTGGGCATCGGCGCCCAGGGCCTGGGCGGCCTGACCACCGTGCTCGACGTGAAGATCATGGATTACCCGACCCATGCAGCAAGCCTGCCGGTGTGCATGATCCCCAACTGCGCCGCCACCCGTCACGCCCACTTCGTGCTCGACGGCTCGGGCCCGGCCGTTCTGGAAGCGCCGGATCTGGACGCCTACCCGGAAATCGTCTGGGAGGCAGGCCCGAGCGCGCGCCGCGTCAACCTCGACACCCTGACCCCGGAAGAGGTGCAGAGCTGGAAACCGGGCGAGACCGTGCTGCTCAACGGCAAGATGCTCACCGGCCGCGACGCCGCGCACAAGCGCATGGTCGACATGCTGAACAAGGGCGAGCAGCTGCCTGTGGACCTCAAGGGTCGCTTCATCTATTACGTCGGCCCGGTCGATCCGGTCGGCGATGAAGTGGTTGGCCCGGCTGGCCCCACTACCGCCACCCGTATGGACAAGTTCACCCGCCAGATCCTCGAGCAGACCGGTCTGCTGGGCATGATCGGCAAGTCCGAGCGCGGCCCCATCGCCATCGACGCGATCAAGGACAACAAGGCCGTATACCTGATGGCCGTCGGCGGCGCCGCCTACCTGGTGGCCCAGGCGATCAAGAAATCCAAGGTGCTGGCCTTCGAAGAACTGGGTATGGAAGCGATCTACGAGTTCGAGGTCAAGGACATGCCGGTGACCGTCGCGGTCGACACCAAGGGCGAGTCGGTGCACATCACCGGCCCTGCGATCTGGAACAAGAAGATCGCCGAAAGCTTGGCGGTGGAAGTGAAGTAAGCGTCAAGGCTGCAAAGCAGAAGCCCGGCCAAGTGCCGGGCTTCTGCGTTTTCAGGCGCCCTGCAACAGCTGCCGCCCGCGCGCCAGGTAACTGTCCATCTCCGCCTGCGGCACCATGCTGCCGCCAGTCGCCCAGACCAGGTGGGTCGCCCGCGCCATGCGCTGCGGCGTCAGTCCCATACGTTGGCGATAGCCCTGCTGCTCGCCCAGCACGCGCAATACACCCGGCATCCCGGCCAGGGCCGAAGGCTCCAGGCGCTGGCCCTCGGTCTTTTCCATGAGCGCCAGGTAACGGAACATCTGCTCGTCGCTGACCGTGTAATAGCCGTCGATCAGGCGCTGCATGGCGCGGCCGACGAACCCCGATGGTCGCCCGACCGCCAGGCCATCGGCCGCGGTACGGTTGTCGATGCCGAAATCCTGCACCGCCAGTTCTTCGTGCCGGCCGGTATGCACGCCGAGCAGCATGCACGGCGAATGCGTGGGTTCGGCGAACAGGCAGTGCACCGCATCGCCGAACGCCAGCTTCAGGCCGAAGGCCACGCCACCCGGCCCGCCACCGACGCCACAGGGCAGGTAGACGAACAGCGGATGCTCGGCATCGACCACGACATTGGCCGCCGCGAGTTGCTGCCTGAGGCGTTCGCCAGCCACCGCGTAGCCGAGAAACAGGTGCCTGGAGTTCTCGTCATCGACGAAGTGGCAACGCGGATCGGCCTCGGCCTGACGGCGCCCCTGCTCCACCGCAACGCTGTAATCGCTGGCGTACTCGACCACGGTCACGCCATGGGCGCGCAGCTTGTCCTTCTTCCACTGGCGCGCATCGGCCGACATATGCACGGTGGCCTGAAAGCCCAGACGTGCACTGATGATGCCGATGGACAGGCCGAGGTTACCGGTGGAGCCGACCGCCACTTGATAGCCGCCGAAGAAGGCGCGCATCGCGTCGCTGTCGAGGCAGGCGTAATCGTCGTCGCGACCGAGCAGGCCGGCCGCCAGCGCCAGGTCCTCGGCATGCTTGAGCACCTCGTAGATGCCACCACGGGCCTTGATCGAACCGGAGATGGGCAGATGGCTGTCGCGCTTGAGCCACAGCGCGCCGATCTCGCCTTCGGCCTCTTCACGCAGCAGCGCCTGCATCTGCGGCAGGGGCACTACGTCCGACTCGATGATGCCGCCGCTGGCGGCCGTCTGCGGGAACGCCCGGGCCAGGTACGGCGCGAAACGTTCGAGGCGCGCGCCGGCATCAGCCACATCCGCAGCACTCAAACCGACATCGCCCAGTGCTTCGGCAGCAGGCGCCACGGCCGGGTTGAACCAACTGGTTTCGCGCAGGGCGATCAGCTCGTCGAGCAGCGGATATTGCGCACGCCATTGGGCAAGCGGCTGGCCAAGAATCATGCGGCGTTCCTCATAGCGGACACTGAACAACGCGCATTAGACGACGCCTGCTGCCCTCTGGCAAAGGCCGCACACTCCGCCACCAGCGGAACGATACTCGCCCACCCATGGCCTAAGCTGAAAATCGCCCAGGAGTCGTCATGACCTTTTCCATCATTGCCCGTTGCCCGCGCAGCGGTCAGTTCGGTGTCGCCGCGGCCACCGCCATGCCTGCCGTGGGCAAGCTGCTCAGCCACGCGGCGGCCGGCGTCGGCGCGGTGGCGACCCAGGCCCAGGTCAACCCCTATCTCGGCCTGGATGGCCTGGCGCTGCTGCGCCAGGGGCTCTCCGCGAAAACGGCGCTGGAGCGACTCAAAGGCACCGATCCCTGCATGGAGTTGCGCCAATGCGCGCTGATCGACGCCCAGGGCGACAGCGTCTGCTGGACCGGGGAAAAATGCATTCCCTGGGCCGGCTCGCTAACCGGCGAGCAGTTCTCCGTACAGGGTAACCGCCTGGTTGGCCCACAGGTGCTGGAAGCGGTGGCCGAGGCCTTTCGCCGCGGCGACGAGCGCCCGCTGATCGAGCGCCTGATCGAAGCGCTGGCGGCCGGTGACCAGTGCGGCGGCGACCGCCATGGTGAATCCTCGGCGGTGATCTATGTGGTCGACCGGGAGCAGTACCCGCTATGGGACATCCGCGTCGACCACCACCTCGATCCGGTGGCCGAACTGCGCCGCCTGCACGACGTATTCGCCCGCGAAGTGCTGCCTGAAATTCTCGCCATGCCGACGCGCGAGAATCCGGCAGGCAAGGCTGCGGAAGACGCCGTCTAAGGCAACGCCGCCGATAAGTGCCGGGCGACAGCACCACAGGCTGGAGGCCCTTGGGCGAGACGCCAGTGTGGCGACAGCGTGGGCCCAATAGGCTGCCAAACCCGTCGCTCGACGGCCTGGCAACGCCAAGTGACAACTTCAAACGTCAATCTTCTGGCCTAGCAAAACGCCATCAAACCGTCAGTCGCGTTATCGCTGCCCTCCATCACCAAGCCTGGTACAGCCAGGTCTGCAGCCGATGGGCCGGTCTTAAGCTGCTATTCCGAGTCACTCTCGCAAGGGAGAGCAGCCATGTTCAGCATCCCCTCCTTCCGCCTGCGTCGCGCCCTGGGCGCGGGCCTGTTGTCTCTGTCACTGGGCCTCGGTCTGAGCGCCCAGGCCGCCCCCTCGAATTCGATGAAGGCGCCGCGCCCGGTGGTCTGGTCGGACTTCCTGGGCCTCAACGTACAACTGCAGTGGTTTCCCGAGCAGACCTATCGACAGCAGATCGCCAAGTTGAAGGCGCTCGATCTGCGGTGGATTCGCCTGGGCCTGCACTGGGAGCGCCTGGAGCCCGCCCCGGGACAATGGCAATGGACGGACCTTGATCGCCTGATGCAGGTGATCGAGCAGGAACAACTCAAGCCCCTGGTGTACCTGGTCGGTTCGGCCCCCTTCGCCACGTCCGCACCGGCCGGCGTGAGCAACCCCGACCAGTACCCGCCAACCAACCCGCAACTGTTCGCCAACAGCTTCGCCACACTGGCCAGCCGCTATCCCCATGTCGGTGCCTGGCAGGTCTGGAACGAGCAGAACATTCCACCCTTCTGGCAGCCGGCCGAAGATCCGGTCCAGTACCGACAGTTGTTGGAAAGCAGCCTCGGCGCACTGACCGCCGCCCGCCCGGACGCCACCCAGGTGATTGGCGGCCACGCCTACTACAGCCAGATGCCCGTGCGTGGCGGCCTGATGCTGCAGGCCATGACCCAGCTGGGCAGCGTGAGGCCGGATCGAGTGACGGCCTATCACCCTTACAGTCACGAGCCGGAGGGCGACGTGCCCGGCGTCGGCGATTTCATTGCCCACGCCAATACGGTCAACCAATATCTGCGCCATTCCGGGAGCGGGCCAATCTGGGCCACGGAGTTCGGCTGGTCGAGCTATGCCGGGCCGGTGGAACTGCAACCGATCATCGGCGAACAGGGCCAAGCCGACTACATGCTGCGGCGCATGGCGCTGATGAGCGCGATGGATTTCGACCGCATCTTTCTCTTCACCCTCAGCGATCTGGATGCGCGCGCCACGCCACGCGACCAGTTCTATGGTCTCCTGCGCCTGAACGGCAGCGAGAAGCCCGCCTACCAGGCACTCAAGCGTTTCCTGCAGATCAGCGGCCCCAGCCTCACGCCACTGGACCCGCCAGCCTTCGCCAGTGCGCCGGCCGGCATGTTCAGCATCGCCTGGCAGCGCGCCGATGGGCGCTGGCTGTGGATGTTCTGGGCGCAGGAGAACGGTACCGTGCGCCTGCAACGCAGTGGCAGCGGCACCCTCTACAACCCGCTGCGTGGCACCAGCCAGAGCGTGCGCTCGAGCGGCGGCAGCATCAACGTCACGGTCGGCCGCGAGCTGCAAATGCTGATCCTATGAGCGGCCGAAGCGCTCCAGCTGCATCTCGCGCAGACGGCTCAGCGTGCGGCGAAAGGCAAAGTCGAGGTAGCCCTGGGTGTACAGCTCGTCCAGCGCCACCTCGGCTTCGATATACAGCGGCACGCGGCGGTCGTAGCACTCGTCGACCAGGGCGATGAAGCGGCGTACCGCATCGTCGTTGCGCGACAGCGCCGGCAGTTTCCGCTCACCGGCATCGACCCGCTCGGCACCGTCCTCGGTGCCACGGGCGATGCGTCCCTCGCGCTGCTCACCGCCCAGGCGCGGCACTTCGCCAAGCAGGATCGCCGGGAAGCGCTCGCAGAGTTCGATGAAATCCGGTGCGGCCAGCGGCTGCTCGCACAGATCCCGGAAGCGGCACCAGAGCGCTGCTGGGCCATGGCCGAGGTTTTCGATACGGCGATGGCTGAGTTCTACCGGCTCGCGGCTGATGGTTTGTCCCTCGCTCAGACGAGCGAAAAGCTGACCCAGCGCCTGTGGCTGCTGCACCCAGTAGCGTTGCACCTCGCTACCGGGATGCAGGCGATGATCCTGCTCGCCGTCCACGGCGACCACCTGCATATGCGCCTCGAGCGCGGCGATGGCCGGCAGGAAACGCTCGCGGTTGTAGCCATCGGCGTAGAGCTGATCCGGCGGCTGGTTGGAGGTGGCCACCAGCACCACGCCCTGCTCCACCACCAGGCTGAGCAGGCGACCGAGCAGCATGGCGTCGCCGATGTCGCTGACGAACAGCTCGTCGAAACACAGCACGCGCAGCTCGCGCCCCAGTTCCTCAGCCAGCAGGCGCAACGGATCGGCATTGCCTGTGAGCTGGAACTGGCGGCGATGTACCCACTGCATGAAGTGGTGAAAATGCTGCCGCCGCGCCGGCACACGCAGCGTGTTGTAGAAGCTGTCCATCAGCCAGGTCTTGCCACGACCGACCGGCCCCCAAAGGTACACACCCAGCGGTCGTTCGCCCCGCTGCACGGCCTGGTGACAGTGCTGCAGCGCCTCGACCGCACGATGCTGCGCGGCATCGACCACGAAGCCGGTAGCGAGCGCACGCTGGTAGGCGGCCCGCGGCGAGTCGGGCGGCGCCTGCATCGCGGTCAACGCAGCACCAGCCGGCCGTCGTCGAACTGCCGCGGCCAGTCGCGGCGGGTGAATACCTGGCCCTGCTCGCGCACGCGGCGCACTTCGTCCAGGTCCAGCTCGCAGATCAGCCAGTGACTGCGCGAGGGGCACAGTTCCGCGCTCTCGGCGACGATACCGCTGGCCGGCATGCCGTAGTCCGACGGCACGTACAGCGAGGCGCGGCCGTAGCCTTCGTCCAGCGACGGCGACCAGGGCGCCAGGCCCACGGTGGGCGAATGCAGCACGGCGATCTGGTTCTCCAGGGCACGCGCCTGGGCACCGATGCGCACACGATGAAAACCGGCCTCGGTATCGGTGCAACTGGGCGCCAGGATCAGGTCCACACCCGCCTCGGCCAGGGTGCGCGCCAGCAGCGGGAATTCGTTGTCGTAGCAGATCAGGATGCCCAGCTTGCCCAGCGCCGTGTCGAACACCTTGAGCCCACTGCCGGCCGCGATGTGCCACTGCTCCAGCTCGAAGCGGGTCATGATCAGCTTGTCCTGATTGCCCAGGCAGCCGTCCGGGCCGAACAGCCAGGCGCGGTTGCGGTAGACGCCATCGTCATCCAGCACGGCCACCGAGCCGGGTTGCAGATGGACCTTGAACCGCCGCGCCAGGCTTTCGCACAGTTCCAGCCAGCGCGGCAGCAGTGGCTGGATGCCGGCGATGGAGCCGTGCAGGTCGCTGCGCTCGGCCGCCGGCAATTGACCGGTGAGCACCAGACCGGCGTACTCCGGCAGCAGCAGCAACTCGGTGCCCTGCCCGGCCGCCTCCTCGCACAGGGTGGTGAGGTGCTCGGCGTAGGCATCCCAGGTGGTGAAAAGATCGATGTGGTACTGGCAGGCGGCAACCTTGATCATGGGGTGAGCTCCTTCAGCCAGAACGACATGGGCTTGGCCGACTCCTCGGCCTCGTCCAGATCGCGCCAGTGGTAGCGGGTGTGCAATTCGGGATGATGGCGATAGCCGCGGCGCGCCCAGAAGGCGTCCAGTGGCTGATAGTCGGCGGGCCGCCGCGGATGGTCGGCCGGGCGCTGCACGGCGCAGAAGGCGCACCAGTCGAAATGGCCCAGGCGCCGCGCGTGGGCCTCGCGCTCGGCGAAGAAGCGCACGCCCAGGCCACGTCCGCGCCAGGCCGGCAACACCACCGACTCGGCGCAGTAGAAGATGCGCGCGGGATCCCAGCCTGCCGAGAGGAACGGCTGCTGGAATTCCACGGTTTCGTCAGCCAGTGGCAGCGCCGTGGAGGCACCGACCACACGGCCCTCGTCACGCACCAGCACGCACAGGCTGCCGACGCTGCGCACATAGGTGCCCAGGTACTCGGCCTCGTAGTCGAAGCTGCCATCGTAGAGGTAGGGAAATTCGCGGAAGACCGTGATTCGTAGCTGCGCCAGGTCCTCGATATGGGGCGCTATCTGCGGCCCCCGGAGCAATTCGATGTCCATGTGAAGTCGTTCGCCAGCAGCAGGGTGACGCCGGCGGCTATGCCGGCTCGAATGCGCGAACTTATCATGCGCGCCAACCCACCACTAACCATGCTACGAAAGGAACTTAGCCATGACCGCCACCGAACTGGTTCAGGCCTACTACGCCGCCTTCAACGCCGGCGACATGCCCACCTTCCTCGACCTGCTGGCCGAAGACGTGGTGCACGACATCAACCAGGGCGAACGCCAGGTCGGCAAGGCCACCTTCGCCGCCTTCATGGACAAGATGAACCGCTGCTACCGCGAGCGCCTGGCCGACATCGTGGTGATGCAGAACGCCGAAGGCAGCCGCGCCGCCGCCGAGTTCGTGGTGCACGGCGAGTACCTGGCCGACGACGAAGGCCTGCCGCCCGCCAACGGCCAGACCTACGTGCTGCCCGCCGGCGCCTTCTTCGAGATCAAGGATGGCAAGGTGGCGCGCATCAGCAACTACTACAACCTCAACGACTGGATCGCGCAGGTGGGCGGCTGAAAACCGCCTTTAGGTAATCGATACGATAGCCACAATTGAATTCATCAATCCAAGGCGAGACCGGATCATGCGCTCCTGTTCATTCAACACACAGGAGTCTTACCCATGAGCGCCATCAAACGTCTTTTCCAGCACGTTCGCCCCAGCCAGAAACCCGCTGCCGCACCGGAGCAGGAACATCCGAATTTCTGGATGTATCAATGACTCAGACGGCTGTGCCCACCACCCGCAGCGGCACCTGCCGCCCGGCCTTCTGCGCCAGGTAGCGGGTGCAGCTGACGCGCAGGAAAGAGGCGAAGTTGACCACCTCACCGCGAAAATCCATGACCTCTTCGTAAAGCTTGGCGATCAGCTGATTGGTGGTCATGCCATCGACTTCGGCGATCTCGCGCAGGATGTCCCAGAACTGATTCTCCAGACGCAGGGTCGTCACCACGCCGTGGATGCGCAGCGAGCGCGAGCGCGACTCGTAGAGAATCGGGTCGGCCTTCACATAGAGTTCGCACATCGGCTTCATCTCCTCACGAGCGTCGTAGCCCGGATGCCATCCGGGAAATACCGGCAATGATGCACCCCGGACTGCAACCGGGCTACGGGTCGGCTACAGGCGGATCTCGGTGCCCAGCAGCTTGAGGAAACCGGCCAGCCAGGCCGGGTGCGCAGGCCAGGCCGGCGCCGTCGCCAGGTTGCCCTGCACATGGGCCTGATCCACCGGGATATCCACATACGTGCCACCGGCCAACGCCACTTCCGGCGCACAGGCAGGATAGGCGCTGCATTCACGCCCCTCCAGCACGCCGGCCGCTGCCAGCAGCTGGGCGCCGTGGCAGACCGCAGCGATGGGCTTGTCGGCCTTGGCGAAGGCCTTGACCAGCACCACGACGTCGCCATTCAGGCGCAGGTACTCCGGCGCGCGCCCGCCGGGGATGACCAGGGCGTCGTAATCTTCGGCACTGACCTTGGCGAAGTCGAAGTTGAGCGCAAAGTTGTGCCCAGGCTTCTCGCTGTAGGTCTGGTCGCCCTCGAAATCGTGAATGGCGGTACGCACCGTCTGCCCGGTGACCTTGTCCGGGCAGACCGCATGCACGGTATGACCGACCATCTGCAGCGCCTGGAACGGCACCATGGTTTCGTAATCTTCGGCGTAGTCGCCGACCAGCATCAGAATCTTCTTGGCAGCCATGATCGTCTCCTGAAGGTGGGGGGAGCGAAGCCATTATTCGCCCCTAGTTCCTCCGACAGGTAACAGCCCGGTACTACTCCGCAGGGCACGCTGCGCGGCCCAGGGGGCGTCAGATGCCGATCTTGTCCAGTGCCTGGCCGACGGAGCGCCAGAAGCCGCGCTGCGGGCGCTCCGGGTCTTCGACGCTGGCAGCAATCCGGGTCATGGGCTGCACCTGGCGCGTGGCGCTCAGCTCGGTGTCGGCCAGCGTCGCCGCCACCAGCTGCAACGGCCCGTCGCCGCTGCCATCCAGCACGCTGCCCTGCGGCGGCGGGCCGTCCTCGTCGTAGCGCAGGTAATAGGTACTGCCCACGGCGGCATCGAGGGTGAAGCTGGCGATCAGGGTGAAGTCCAGCGGCCCGTCGGCCAGCAGTGTCCAGAAGCTGCCGGCCAGAGGCCGGCGCATCTCCAGCTTGTAGCTGGCGGCGTCGAACTCCAGCACCAGATAGCCGTTGCTGGGCAGGCTGCCGATCAAGCGATTGTCGAGAAACAGCGCAGGCGCCTCCAGCTCCTGATCGGCCCAGTCGTTGCGCGGGCGGTACAGGTAGACCAGGGCATGATTTTCGTCACTGAGGACATGAGGCGCGAAGGCATCGCCGTCCAGGTCGCCGAAAAAGGCGCCGGGGGTCGAGCAACCGACGAGCAGGACGGCGAGCAAGGGCAGGAGCAAACGGCGCATCGAGCATTCCTTGTGAGGGGCATGCACGCAGCTTAGCCGGCCCGCGCACGGGCCACACCCGACAAAAGTGCGGCCTGTTCAGAAGGCGCCGTGGCGCCCCTTGCCGTCGCGAAAGCATCGCGCCCCCGCCACCGTCTCGCCGCTGACCACCACCGCCAGGCCACCGCGGAATTCGCCGGCCAGCGCCTCGCTCAACGGCAGATCCCACTGTGCATAGACACTGGCGCGGTCGGCCAGCAGGCAGCGCTGGGGGAAGGCGGCGAGCTGCGCCGCCAGCTCCTGCGCCGCCGCCAGCGCCTGACCGGGCGCCACCACGCGATTGACCAGGCCCATCTGCAGCGCCTCGTCCGCCGCCACCGGGCGGCCGGTCAGGATCAGGTCCAGCGCCCGCCCCTGGCCGACGATGCGCGGCAGGCGCACCGTGCCGCCGTCGATCAGCGGCACGCCGAAGCGCCGGCAGAACACCCCGAGCAACGCATCCTGCGCCATCACCCGCAGGTCGGCGAGCAGCGCCAGCTCCAGGCCGCCGGCCACGGCATGGCCCTCGATGGCGGCGATCAACGGCTTGCCGAGCTGCATACGGCTCGGCCCCATCGGCGCATCGCCCTGCTCGTCCAGACGATTGGCGCGCTCGCCGCCCTCGGCCACTGCCGACAGATCGGCACCGGCGCAGAAGGTACCGCCGCTGCCGGTCAGCACCGCCACGCGGGCGTCATCGTCCGCCTCGAAGGCGCGCAGGGCCGCGGCCAGCGCCGCGGCCGTGGGTCGGTCGACGGCGTTGCGTACCTGCGGCCGGTCGATGCTCAGGGTGGTCACCGGGCCGTTCTTCTCGACTGTCACCGACATGAAGCTGCACTCCCGCTGGCTGAACGAAAAAGGCCGGCATCACTGCCGGCCTTCGAGCCTAATCCGCCTGCGTCGGCGCGTCAGCCTGGCTGGCCGATCAGAGGGCGTACTTCTGCAGATTCGCCATCATTTCCTTGAGCGCCTCGACGTTGTCCGCCGGGTGCGCGGCGCCCTGGAAATCGCAGATGCGCTGCCACTGTGCGGCGACGTCATCGGGGCTGAAACCGGCCTTGGGATCGAAACCGACGCCCAGGCTGCGCTCCCAGCGCACCTTGCCGACCCAGCCGCCGCCGACTTCGAACAGGCCGCCGGTGTCCTGGCAGTTCTGGCTGCCCAGGTACACCACCAGCGGGCTGACCAGCTCGGGTTTGAGCTGCTCGAATACCTGCGGCGGGATCAGCCCTTCGGTCATGCGCGTGGCGCCAGTCGGGGCGATGGCGTTGACCAGAATGTTGTTCTTGCGTCCTTCGATGGCCAGGGTACGGGTCAGGCCATAGAGGCCGAGCTTGGCCATGCCGTAGTTGCTCTGGCCGAAGTTGCCGTAGATGCCGGAGGTGGACGAGGTGAAGATCACCCGGCCGTAGTTCTGCTCGCGCAAATGCGGCCAGGCAGCGTGAGTGGTCTTGTAGGCGCCTTCGACATGGACCTTGTAGACCAGGTCCCAGTCGGCGTCTTCCATCTTGTGAAAACTCTTGTCGCGCAGGATGCCGGCGTTGTTGACCAGCACGTCGATGCGGCCGAAATGATCGAGCGCGGTCTGCACGATCTTGTCGCCGTCGGTCACCGAATCGTGGTTGGCCACCGCAGTGCCACCGAAGGCGCGAATCTCTTCCACCACCCGGTCGGCAGCCGAAGCGTTGGCCCCTTCACCGTGCGTGCTACCACCCAGATCGTTGACCACTACCCTGGCGCCATGGCGGGCGAACAGCAGCGCATGCGCGCGGCCGAGACCACCGCCGGCACCGGTGACAATCACCACTTGATCTTCGAAACGGATGGCATCGCTCATCGGCAGGCTCCTCGGGCAGGCTATTGATGCCCGGAGTGTCAGGCAGCACCGCGCGCTTCACAAGAAGGCGCGGGGCGCCTGAATGACGGCCGATAATACGACCTTATACGGCGTCAGTTACCGGAGCCGCTGCCACCAGTGCCGCCGGTGCCGCCGGTGCCGCCGGTGCCGCTGCCGCCGGTACCAGTACCGGTGCCGTTACCACCGGTACCAGTGCCGGCATCGTTACCTGGATTGCCGTCGGTATTCGGACCACCGGCAGGCGGAATGCCGTTACCCTCGTCGCCCGGCGTCATCGGCCCTTCACCGGGTGCGGAAGGCATGGTCGGCCCAGGGGAGGTGGTGCCATCGGAATCGGTCTCGGCAAAGGTAGGCAGCGCCATGGCGCCCAGAATCCCGCTCAGCAGTAGTGCAGATAATGTCTTGTACATGTGTGACCTCTACTTTTTCTGTGAGTGACAGAATTAGTGAGTCACGGCGGCGCCGGTAGGTTCGATAAAAATGATCGCCGGCCCTTCGCCACCAGCCGGGAATGGCGAACGGCGTCGCCCCTCAGGCCGGGCGAATCAGGCTCAGGTGGTTGTACAGGTGCAGCACATGCGCCTGGGCATACTCGCCGTGATCAAGCGCGCCGTAGGCGAAGTGCGGCTGCAACTCACCGCCGTATGCGGCGAAACGTTCGAAAGCCACCTGCAGCCGCTCGAGGGCCTGGGCCTGGCTGGCCGGTTCGAGCAGTGGCGCCGCACCGGGAATCGCCTCATCCAGCGGATGCCGCATGGCCCCACGGGCGCTGAAAACGGCGAAGGCAGCCGGCCCGAGGCTGTGGCGAAACCAGGCCGGTTTCAGCGCCGGATAACCCTCCATGGAATACTCGATGCTCTGCGCGCAGTGATTGAACACTTCGCTCGGGCTCCAGCCCTCGAGGCTGCGCAGCGTCATCCCCTGCAAGGTGCCGAGCACCGCCAGCGCGCCCTCCAGGCTTACCGCTGCCGGCCGCGGCCCGCCGGGCAGGGCCCAGAAGCCGCCACCGAGCAGCGCCAGGCCGCCTAGCGCGGCACCTTTCACGAGGGTTCTGCGCTGCATGGCATCTCCTGTCGGGCGCGAAACTGCAGGTAGTGCTCGAGCACCTGCGAGGGTGCTTCGAGCTGCGGGTAGTGGCCGATCCCGTCGAGCAGGACGGTATCGGCGTCGGCGATCAGCTCGCGGTAACGCGCCACCATATGCGCACCGGAAATGGGGTCGAAGGCACCGTCGATCACCCGCATAGGCACGGCCGTGGCCTGCATCGCCGCCACCCAGCGCTCGCGCTGCTGGCGGCGTTCGGGCATGTAGCGAATCAAGCGATGCATCACCGCCGGGCCGTTGCTGCACTGGATCAGCTGCCAGAGCGCGTCCAGCTCCTCCTCGCTGGCCTGGCTCTGCGGGCCGAAGATGCGGGCGAAACTCTGCGCCAGCTTGCGCCGCGAGAACAGACGCCCGATCAGCGGCCCAAGCGGGCCGAGCAACAGCTTCTGCACCCGTACCGGGTGATGCGTCTCGGGGAACAGACCGCCATTGAGGAACACGCAACTGGCCAGTTGCAGCCTCCCCTCCTGATGCCGCGCGATCAGTTCCTGCGCCACGCTGTCGCCATAGTCGTGGGCCAGCACGTGCACCGGGCGCCGCTCGCCGATGTGCGCCAGCAGCGCCTGCTGCAGGTCGGCCTGCTCCAGCAGGCTGTAGGCATGGCCGCGCGGCTTGGCGGAATAGCCGAAGCCGAGCATGTCGCAGGCGATCAGCCGGTAACGCCCGGCCAGCGGCGCCCACAAACGGTGCCAGTCCCAGCTGGCGGTGGGAAAACCGTGGATCAGCAGCAGCGGCTCGGCTTCGGCGTCACCGGCGACCCAGTAGCGGATGGCGTGGCCACCAAAGTCCAGCGCCTGGCTTTGCCCGCGCCACGCATCCAGGGCGATGCCCGGCAGCTCGCTCACTGGTCGTAACCCGGCATCTGCTGATCCAGCTTGCGCAGCAATGCCGGCCAGGGCAGCGCACCGCCCATGCCCTGCGGCGATTTCATCACCCCGGCGATCATCGCCCGCGCACCATCGAGAATCTGCTGGGGGATGTGGATCAGCTCGCCGCCGCCACTTTGCGCCATGACCTGGATCTCGCAGGCCCGCTGCAGGGTGAACATGCCGAGGAAGGCATCGGCGATGCTGCCGAAGGCGGTCAGCAGCCCATGGTTGGGCAGGATCATGAAGTTCTTCTCGCCCAGGTCGGCCTGCAGCCGCGCCTTCTCGTCATGGTTCAGCGCCACGCCTTCATAACCGTGGTAGGCCAGGCTGGCGAGGACGAACAGCGACTGCTGCGACAGCGGCAGCAGGCCCTGCTTCTGCGCCGAAACCGCGATGCCGGCCGGGGTGTGGATGTGCAGCACGCAGCCGACGTCGTGACGGACCTCATGCACGGCGCTGTGGATGGTGTAACCGGCCGGGTTGATGTCGAACGGGCTGTCCATCAGCTTGTTGCCGGCCAGGTCGACCTTGACCAGGCTCGAGGCGGTGATTTCATGGAACATCAGCCCGTACGGGTTGATGAGAAAGTCCTCGGTGCCTGGCACCTTGGCGGAGATATGGGTGAAGATCAGATCGTCCCAGCCATACAGGGCGATCAGTCGGTAGCAGGCCGCCAGGTCGACGCGCGTGCGCCATTCGGCCTCGGACACCTGGTTCTTCACGGCAGGAAGTTTCAGCGGAGCATTCACGGCGGTCACCTCGATCTTCTTGTTGGTCGGTGGTGAGCGCAGTCTAGCCGGGCACATGCCCGGCGCTAGTTGCCCTGGCAGCCATCTTGATGGCTTTGCGGGACAACGCGCCGGTGACGTGGCGCGATAGCCGAGCATTCGCCATCCTGATCGAGCCAGTGCTTCAGATCAGTTCGGCGTGCTCGCTCAGCAGGCGCGGCCACAGGGCCTGCGCCTGCGCATCGTCGGCGAACAGACGGAAGCCCTCGAACTGAAACTCCGGCGCCACGGTGCAGCCCACCAGGCTGTAGCTGCCCGTGCAGCGCGCTGCCTGCCAGGCATGCGCCGGTACGGCGCGTTGCGGCAGCTGTCCGGTAGCGACCGGGCCCAGCAGCTCGCGCCGCAGGCTCTCGGGCGATTCGGCCACCAGCAGCTCCAGGGGATCGCCTTCATGAAAATGCCAGAGTTCGTCGGCATCGACCCGATGCCAGCGGCTGACCGCCCCGGCCGGCAGCAGGAAGAGGATGGCGCTGGACGCCGCCCTGCCCCGCGCGTCGCGCTGCGCGGACACGAACAAGCGCCGGTAGAAGCCGCCCTCGGGATGCGCCTGGAGCCCCAGGCTGTCGATCAGCTGGCGGGCGCGTGGGTGCATGTCAGCCCCTCAGCGCCGCGGCGAAGGTCTGCAGCCAGGGCTCGGCATCGCTCTCGGGGGTGACCGTCTCGCTGGAATCCAGACGCAGCATCGGCACCACCTCGCGCAGCCCCAGTTCGGCATACAGTTCGCGAATCAGCTCGCCGCCGCCGCAGAAGGTGTCGTAACTGGAGTCGCCCAGCGCCAGCACCGCTGCCGGCAGCCCGTGCCAGGCCGGCAGACGGTCGCGAATGGCGCAGTACAGCGGCATCAGGTTGTCCGGCAGCTCGCCCATGCCGGTGGTGGAGGTCACGGTGAGGAAGGCATCGGGGGCGAAGGCCAGCAGATCGTCGAGGCTCATGTTCGACTTGTGCCAGGCGTCCAGCCCGGCGGCCTTGAGCTGGCGCTCGGCGTGACGCGCGACTTCTTCGGCCGTGCCGTAGACCGACCCCGAGAGAATGGCGACTTTCATGACAACTCCGGAAACAGGAAAAACGCCGCGCATTATGCCGCAAGTGGACAGCCCGACCCGATGTTTTAGAATGCAGCGCACATCTCTCGCGGAATCGCATCCATGATCAATGCCAAGCTGCTGCAACTGGTAGTCGACGCCTCCAACGACGGAATCGTGGTGGCCGAGCAGGAGGGCGACGACAACATCCTGATCTACGCCAACGCGGCATTCGAACGCCTGACCGGCTATCCCTGCGATGATATCCTCTATCAGGACTGCCGTTTCCTGCAGGGCAACGATCGTGCGCAGATCGGCCTGCAGGCCATCCGCGACGCGGTCAAGGCGCACAAGCCGTGCCGCCAGATCATCCGCAACTACCGCAAGGACGGCAGCGCCTTCTGGAACGAGCTGTCGATCACCCCGGTGCTCAACGAGAGCGACCAGCTGACCTACTACATCGGCATTCAGAAGGACGTCACCGAACAGGTGGAAGCCCAGCAACGCGTGCGCGAGCTGGAAGCCGAAGTGGCGGAGCTGAAAGCCGAGCTGGCACGCCTGAAAAACTGACGAACGTACAAAACTATCGCAGCGGCTGATGGTCTGAAGGGTTTGCACTCCATGCAGTACCCATCATGCAAAGCGACCCGCTGCTGACCCAAGACGAGCTGGACTTCATCCAGCAACTGCTTTCCCAAACAACGCGCCAGCACCACCGCAGCGCTCCTTCGGAGCTGGCCATCGGTGAACGCCTGAGCGAGCTGCTCAGTCGCCTGGGCGATGAAAAGCAGCTGAGCCTGGACACCCACAGCGACGACGAGCACCTGAGCTTCCCGCTGCGCCTGATTCAGGACGACCAGCGGCATTCACGCCTGGAGCTGGGCGCCCCGCTCATCTTCGAAAACGGCGTCAACGAACGCCCCTGGCGCCTGGCCCTGTCCAGCCCGCTGCCACTGCTCGACAGCGCCGAGCGCCCCAGTGGTTTGCAGGCCGTGGAGCTGTCCAACAATGGCATGCTGGTGCAGTACGGCAAATCCGGCAGCCCGGCCAAGGATCAGCTGCTGCAACTGATCCTGCCGCAGCAGCGCCGCGTACAGCTGCGCGCAAGGTTGGTCAGACGCGTGAGTCAGAGCCACTACGCCTACAGCCTGCAGACACTGCACAGCGAAGACGAACAGACGCTGCGCCAGTACCTCTTCGACGAGCACAGCAACCGCCAGCGCGAGCCCGAAGCGGTCGGCTGAACGGCTACTTCGCCTTATCAGGTATCGAGATGACCGGCGAGGAACTGCTGCAGGCGCCGCTGCATGAGCCGCCCCTCATTGCCCAGGCATGCGATGGGCGAGCCGGCCAGGCTTTCCTCGGCCAGGTCGGCGCTATCCCCCGCCAATAGCAACGGACAAGCCAGCGCGAGCGCCAGACGCGACAGCTGACGCGGGAAGTCCTCGGCCGGCGGCTGGTTGCTGAACAGCACCAGCGCCTGCGGCTGCATGCGCTCGCACACCAGCGGCAGATCGCTCAGCGGCACCCCGGGCCCCATCACGCTCACTTCGATGTCCTGAGTGCTCAGCATCAGCGCCGCGACCAGCAGTTCCAGCTCGCGACAATGTCCGGGCTGGGCCGCCAGCAGCACCCGCTCACCCGACTCGCCCCGCCCCAGCTGCAGGCGCTGCCAGCAGCGGCCGCGCAGAAAACCGTCGAACAGTACCCATTCGCTGCGCTGGCCGACCTCGTCCTGGCGCAGCAACAGCTCCTGCCAGATCGGCATCAGGATGTCCTGAAACACCACCGGCAGCGGGTAGCAGGAGAATATCTGGCCATACAGCCGCTCCAGACGCGCCTCGTCGAAACTGTCCAGCGCGCGGCGGATCTGCGCCTGCCACTGGCTCCAGTCATCGCTGCTGACCTCGTTGTAGGCCGGGGTGACGGCGCTGCGACTGCTGGCACTCTTGGCCAGGATCGAGCCCACCTTGCTCACCGCAACACCGCGCTCTATCCAGGCCAGGATGCTGCGCACGGCATCGATGTCGGCCTGCGAATAGAGCCGATGCCCGCTGTCGGTGCGGGTCGGCTGGATCAGCCCGTAACGCCGTTCCCAGGCGCGCAGGGTGACCGGGTTCACGCCCGTCAGACGAGAGACCTCGCGAATGGGGAACAGCTCCTCCTGCTTCAGGGCGCTGGACGCAAGTGATGTAACACCGGCGGGTTCGGACATGGCTTCAGGCATCGCGCAAGAAAATTCAGGAAGGGAGTGTAACTCAGTCGCGATAGGCGCACATGGCGCATCGGGCACCAGCCCCGCCGTCCTGGCCGAATGGCGCCGAACGAGGGGCTCCGTGCACCTCATCCGTCCATCTCCTGCACCGTCCGGGTGCAGTCCGGCGGCGCAACGACGCGTTGGCTACCCGTCATCGCGCGGCACTGGCTAATTTGCGCAAAACCGGAATAATCCTTGCTGCATTTTTGTCGGGCACAACACCCCGTGCCCGATCACGCCTGTCGCCACACCCGGCCCCGGGCAATGTTCGAGGAGATACACAATGTCCCCCGTTACTCTCATGGTGGCGCGCCGCGTCGCCAGTGGCCGTTATCACGACTTCATCGCCTGGCTGCGTGAAGGTGAACACCTGGCCACCGACTTCCCCGGCTATCTCGGCTCCGGCGTGCTGGCACCGCCAGCTGGCGATGACGAATTTCAGATCGTCTTCCGCTTCAGCGACGAGCAGACCATGGCTGCCTGGGAGCATTCGGCCTCGCGCAAGGCCTGGCTCGAGCGCGGCGCCGGGCTGTTCGCCCAGCCGCAGGAAAGACGTGCCGTCGGCCTCGACGCCTGGTTCGGCAGCGTTCACAAGCAACCGCCGCGCTGGAAGCAGAGCGTGGCGATCTGGCTGGCGTTCTTCCCGGTCTCGCTGGCCTTCAACCTGTTGTTCGGCCCCTGGCTCACCGACCTGTCGCTGGTCACCCGCGTGCTGCTGTCCACGCTCGCACTGACGCCGCTGATGACCTACCTGTTCATCCCCCTGTCCACTCGCCTGCTCGAGCCGTGGCTGCAGGGCTCGTCGTCCCACCGCCTGGGCAGACGCCCGGCCAGCATCGGCAAATCCTGACCCTGCCGTCTTCCGCAAAGGCCAGCCTCGCGCTGGCCTTTTTTGTTCGCCGCCACCCCATACCTGTACAAAACATATGGATCGTACAGCCAAAGTACAAAAATATGTCCAGCAGAGAAATCATGGAAAGTCCTTTGAAGTCAGTGAAATAGCCAATTTCACTCGCCTCTCCTGGAAAACCATATGTTTCCCATGGTTGTACAACCCGCAGCTCTGGTATAGCTTTATCCTCGGTCTGGTGAGTGCCGCCTGCCACTGGTCAGGTATCCCGAGGCGGTACAAGCCAGGCCTTCATTTTCCTTGCACGAGTCGCCCATGAGCGCTGCCAGCTTTCCCATCCTGATCACCGGCGCCGGCCAGAGGGTCGGCCTGTACTGCGCCGAGCGCCTGCTCGACGAGGGCCAACCGGTGATCGTCAGCTATCGCCAGGAGCGCGACAGCATCGCACGCCTGCGTGAACGCGGCGCCATCGCCGTGCAGGCGGACTTCAGCGCCGAGGCCGGCATCCTCAGCTTCATCGCCCAGATCAAGGCGCAGTGCAGCGGCCTGCGCGCGATCGTGCACAACGCCTCGCAGTGGCTGGCCGAAACGCCGGGCGAGGAGGCCGAGGCCTTCCGCCAGCTGTTCGCCGTGCACATGCTCGCGCCCTACCTGATCAACCTGCACTGCAGCGACCTGCTGCTGCAGTCGCAGCGCGCCGACATCGTCCACGTCAGCGACGACGTGGTACGCAAGGGCAGCGCCAATCGCCCGGCCTACTGCGCCAGCAAGGCCGGGCTGGAAAGCCTGACGCTTTCCTTCGCCGCCCGCCTGGCGCCACGCATCAAGGTCAACGCCATCGCTCCAGCGCTGCTGATGTTCAACGCGGGCGATGACGAGGCCTACAGGAGCAAGACCTTGGCCAAGTCGGCGCTGGGCATAGAACCCGGCCCGCAAGCCTTCTACCAGAGTTTGCGCTACCTGCTGGACAACCCCTACGTAACCGGAACGACCCTTACCCTCAACGGCGGCCGCCACCTCAAGTGAGGCGACTGCCCAGGACACTGCCATGAGCCATCCTCTTTCCCAGCATTACCGCGAGATTCTTGTCGGCCTCGGTGAAAACCCCGAGCGTGAAGGCCTGCTCGATACGCCCAAGCGGGCGGCCAAGGCCATGCAGTACCTCTGTCATGGTTATCAGCAGTCGCTGGAGGAAATCGTCGGCGGCGCCCTGTTCGAGTCCGACAACGACGAGATGGTGATCGTCAAGGACATCGAGCTGTATTCGCTGTGCGAGCATCATCTGCTGCCCTTCATCGGCAAGGCGCATGTCGCCTACATCCCGACCGGCAAGGTACTCGGGCTGTCGAAGGTGGCGCGTATCGTCGACATGTACGCGCGGCGCCTGCAGATCCAGGAGAACCTCACCAAGCAGATCGCCGACGCCATCGCCAGCGTCACCAACGCCGCCGGCGTGGCCGTGGTGATCGAGGCCAAGCACATGTGCATGATGATGCGCGGGGTGGAGAAGCAGAACTCGGTGATGAGCAGCTCGGTGATGCTTGGCGCCTTCCGCGAGTCCTGCAACACTCGCCATGAATTCTTGCAATTGATCGGACGGAACAACTAATGCCGCGACTGGAACCCGGAATGGCGCGCATCCGCGTCAAGGACCTGCGCCTGCGCACCTACATCGGCATCAAGGAAGAGGAGATCAACAACAAGCAGGACGTGTTGATCAACCTGACCATTCTCTATCCGGCAGTGGACGCGGTGCAGGTCAACGACATCGACCACGCCCTGAACTATCGCACCATCACCAAGGCGATCATCGCCCACGTCGAGGGCAACCGCTTCGCCCTGCTCGAACGCCTGACCCAGGAAATCCTCGACCTGATCATGGCCCATCAGGCCGTGCGTTACGCCGAAGTAGAAGTGGACAAGCCGCACGCCCTGCGCTTCGCCGAGTCGGTGTCGATCACCCTCGCCGGTCATCGCTGAGGCCATGCTGCGGCGGCTTGCCGCTCTCCGGCGAGGCTCTTATCATCGCCGCCATCCATCCCCGGAGAGCCCAGCATGACCGAGCAAGAACGCCTCGAACTGGAAGCCGCAGCCTTTCGCGCCCTGGTGCAGCACCTGCGCACACGCCCCGACGTGCAGAACATCGACCTGATGAACCTGGCCGGTTTCTGCCGCAACTGCCTGTCCAAATGGTACAAGGCCGCCGCGGACGACCTCGGCGTCGAGGTCAGCGCCGACCAGGCCCGCGAGACCGTGTACGGCATGCCCTATGCCGACTGGAAGGCCAAGTATCAGAAGGAAGCCACGGCCGAGCAGAAGGCCGCATTCGAAAAAGGAAAGCCTGAATGACCGCCCTCGACGAACTGCGCAGCCGTCTGCAGCAGGACGATTACGCCTTCAGCGAAACCCTGGCCTTCGTCGCCGAGCACTACGACTATCAACCCAGCGCCTTCCGTAACGGTGACGTGGAGAACGCCGCCGGACAGAACGAAGGCTCCTGCAAGACCCTGGGCCTGGCCCTGCTGGAGGGCTTGAGCACAGACGAAGCGCTGCGCGCCTTCGGCGAACACTACCGCAGCGTGTTGGCCACACCGCAGGGCAGCGACCACGGCAATATCCGCGCGCTGATGAGCCATGGTCTGGAAGGCCTGAAATTCGAGCAGGAACCGCTCAAGCGCAAGGCTTGAGCGAATAGCGCAAAAACCTGCGCAACTGTCGGCAAAAGCTGACAGACATCACATTGCAATCACTTTATGCTGCGCACTATCACAACTGATGGAACACGAGGGACCGTGTTCTGCGCGCAGCCGCCCTTCCCTCCTGTTTCGCGCTCGGCATGGAGTCGCCCGATGCAGCAGACCCTGGTATGGAAACCCTGGTACACCCCCGGCGTGGAAACCCTGCGCCTCAGTCAGGACGCCAATGGCATCCACGCCACCAGCCACCTGATGCAGGTGATCAAGGGCAACAGCATCGTCGCCAACTACCTGATCGACTGCGACGCGCGCTGGCGCTTCCGCCGCCTCTGGCTCAAGGTCGACAACTATGGCCAGCGCAGCCTTTGCCTGCAGCGCGACCTGCGTGGCAACTGGGTGCTCAACGGCCAGCCGCGCAGCGACCTGCAGCAGTGCCAGCACGTCATGCTCTCGGCTTCCCCGTTCACCCACACCCCGCCGCTGCAACGCAGCGCCCTGGAAACCGGGCAAAGCGACGAAATGAAGGTCGCCTACGTCGACATGCTCAGCCTCAGGGTCGAGGTACGCAGTCAGCGCTACCACTGCCTGCGCCGACGCCCGGGCGAAAGCCTCTACCGCAGCCAGGCCGAGGATCATGCCAGCGAAGAACTGAGCGTGGACGACCAGGCCCTGCTGCTCAAGGCGAACGAACGGTTTCTGCGCCTGAGCCAGCGCGAGCTGACGGTCAGCGCGCTGGTTTAGTCCGGCGGCAAGCCTGCCGGTGCGCACGGCGCACCCTACAGGGCAGCCCTACGTAGGATGCGCCGTGGGCACCAGGCGCAGCAGAACCACGCCTCTCAGATCGGCAGTTGGCCGAACGCCCAGCGCAGCAGGAAGAACACCAGCAACCCTCCGCCAATGGTCGCCAGCAGATGGCGCGTGAACGCGGCAATGGCGATGGCAGCCAGGCCCGCCAGCAGGTAGGCGTTGTTCCAGTTCAGCGCCCAGCTCTGCCCGTCCGGCAGCAACATGCCCGGCACCACGATGGCCGTCAGCACCGCCGTGGGCACGTAATGCAGCCCTTGCCTGACCAGGGGCGGGAAACGCAGATCGGGAAAGGCGAACAGGCTGTAGCGCGTGGCAAAGGTGATCGCCAGCATGCCGAGAATCAGCAACCAGATATCCATCAGAGCATCTCCTCCTGCAGGACCGGCGTGCGCCGCTCCAGCCACACGCCGACGACGATGCCGCTGGCGGCCGCGGCCATCAACCCGAGCTTGTACGGCAGCGCATGGCAAGCCAGTGCCACGGCGGCGGCGACCAGCGCAGCAGCCACCTGCGGCTGGTTGCGCAGCATGGGCACGACAATGCCGATGAAGGTCGCCAGCATGGCAAAGTCCAGCCCCCACTCACCGATGTTCGGCACCGCCTGACCGAACAGCACGCCGACCAGGGTGCACAGCAGCCAGTTGCAGTACATCGCCAGCGCCGCGCCGAGAAAGTACCAGTGCCGCAACGGCGCCGAATCGCCCCGCGCGTAGCGCTGCAGCACGACCGCATAGGCCTCGTCGGTCAGCCAGAACGCCAGTGGCACGCGCCAGCGCTTGGGCAGGTGACGCACATGGGGCTGCAGGCTGGCGCTGTACAGGGCATGGCGCAGATTGACCACCAGGGTGGTCAGCAGGACCACGGCCACACCGGCACCGCCGACCAGCAGGCTGATGGCGATGAACTGCGCCGAACCGGCGAACACCAGCGCCGACATCCCCATCGTCTGCACCGGGCTGAGCCCGGCAGCGCCGGCCAGGCTGCCGAAGATGATGCCGAAGGGAATGGCGCCGAGCAGCATCGGCAGCATATCGCGGGCGCCCTGGGTGAATTCGTGATGACGGGACATGGAACCTCCTTGGGCCGACCAGCTTAACCAAGCAGCCCCAGGCAGGTCTTGAACGTTCTTGCGCATATAGCGCGCCACGCGACCATTTGCCCCGCCCGGATAACGCTAATTGATCTTATTTAAATTACGTTAGCCTGCTAATCTTGGCGCCCCGTTTCCTGCCCGCTCGGATAGTTCCACGATGTCGCCGCTTCAGCGCTGCCTGCTGCCGTTTCTGGCCTTGACCCTGATCGCTTGCGAGCAGCAACCGCGCTTCACCGCGGCGGAACCGGGCGAAGCGCTGTCGGCCGGCACCGCCACGGTGCGCAAGTTCGACCAGAATGCCTTTTCCATGCCCTCGGCCAATCTGGCGCCGAGCCGCCGTCTGGATTTCGCGGTGGGCAACAGTTTTTTCCGCAACCCCTGGGTCACGGCGCCGGCCACCACCACCGCGCGCGACGGCCTGGGCCCGTTGTTCAACACCAATGCCTGCCAGAACTGCCACCTCAAGGACGGCCGCGGCCATCCGCCCGAGCCGGGCGCACTCAGCGCCGCCTCCATGCTGGTGCGTCTGTCGCTGCCGGCCGGCCCCGAGCATGCCGAGTTGCTGCAACGCCAGGGCGTGGTCGCCGAGCCCACCTACGGCACCCAGCTGCAGGACATGGCCAACCCCGGCGTAGCCCCCGAGGGCAAGGTCCGCGTCACCTACAGCAGCGTGCCGGTGCGCTTCGCCGACGGCACCCTGGTGGAGCTGCGCAAACCCGAGCTGCAGATCAGCCAGCTGGGCTACGGCGACCTGCATCCAGACACCCTGTTCTCCACTCGCATCGCCCCGCCGATGATCGGCCTTGGTTTGCTCGAAGCCATTGCCGAGCAAGACATCCTCGCCGCTGCCGATCCGGATGATGCCGATGGTGACGGCATTTCCGGGCGCCCCAACATCGTCTGGGATCGACAGCTGCAACGCAGCGTGCTCGGGCGCTTCGGCTGGAAGGCCGGACAACCCAACCTCAACCAGCAGAATGCCGATGCCTTCGCCAACGACATGGGCCTGACCAGTTCGCTGATCCCCCATGACAACTGCACCGCGGCGCAGGCCGACTGCCTGGCCGCGCCGCACGGCGGCAAACCGGAAGTAAGCGACAACATCCTGGCCAGCGTGCTGTTCTACAGCCGCAATCTCGGCGTACCGGCGCGGCGCGATGTCGACTCCCCCGCGGTGCTCAAGGGCAAGAGCCTGTTCCATCAGGCCGGTTGCCAGAAGTGCCACACCCCCAGTTTCACCACCTCGGCCGATGCCGCCGAGCCGGAACTGGCCAACCAGTTGATTCGTCCCTATACCGACCTGCTGCTGCACGACATGGGCGAGGGGCTGGCCGACGGCCGCGAGGAGTTTCTCGCCAGCGGCCGCGAATGGCGCACGGCGCCGCTGTGGGGCATTGGCCTGACGCACGCGGTGAACGGTCATACCCAGTTCCTCCACGACGGTCGTGCCCGCAACCTGCTGGAGGCCATTCTCTGGCATGGCGGCGAGGCCGAAGCGGCCAAGCAGCGGGTGCTGCGTTTCGATGGCGAAGAGCGCTCCGCCCTGCTCGCCTTCCTCAATTCCCTCTAAGGAGCCTGCGATGTTGCATAGAACCCTGATCGCTTCACTGCTCGGCCTGGCCCTGGTCGGGTGCAACCAGCAGGACCCTCGCGCCAAGGTCAGCGCCGCGCTGGTCGACGGCGTGCTGCTGCCGGCCTACAGCAGCTGGCAGGAAGCCGATCGCCAGCTCGCCGGGAGCACCGCCGCGTTCTGCGCGGGCACTGCCGATCTGCCGGCCGCGCGCCAGGCCTACCTCGGCGCGCAGAATGCCTGGGCCGGGCTGCAGCCCCTGCTGGTCGGGCCACTCGCCGAAGGCAATCGCGCCTGGCAGATCCAGTTCTGGCCGGACAAGAAGAACCTGGTGCAGCGCCAGGTCGAAGCGCTGCTGAAGAACAAGCCGCAACTGACCCCGGCCGACCTGGCCAGCGCCAGCGTGGTGGTGCAGGGCCTGACCGCTTATGAGTACGTCCTGTTCGATGCCAATCTGGACCTCAACGATGCCGAGCAGAAGGCGCGCTACTGCCCGCTGCTGCAGGCCATCGGCACGCACCAGCAGGCGCTGGCTGCCGATATCGTCGAGCAATGGCAGGCCAAGCCGGGCATGGCCGAGCAGCTGAGAAAATTCCCCAACGAGCGTTATGCCGAGGCCAACGAGGCCATTGCCGAGCTGCTGCGCGTGCAGGTCAGTGCACTTGACGGCCTTAAGAAGAAACTCGGCGCGCCCATGGGCCGCCAGAGCAAGGGCATTCCCCAACCCTACCAGGCCGAGTCCTGGCGCAGCGCCGCCAGCCTGAGCAACCAGGCTGCCGCCCTGGCCAGCGCCGAAAGGCTCTGGCACGGCAGCAACCGCGACGGCATCCAGTCCCTGCTGGACAAGGATCAGGCGGAACTGGGCCAGCGCATCGACGCCGCCTACCAGGACACCCGTCAGCGCCTGGCCGCCCTGGATCGCCCGCTGGGCGAACTGCTTGCCGACGAAGCCGGCCGCACCAGCCTCAACGAGCTGTACGACAGCCTCAATCGCCTGCATCGCCTGCAGGAAAGCGAACTGGCCAAGGCGCTCGGCGTGCAGATCGGCTTCAACGCCCACGACGGAGACTGAGCATGCAGCGCAGAGCCTTTCTCGGCCTTGGCGCGGCGGCCGCCAGCCTCGCCGCCGCTGGTGCGTTCGGCGGCTGGACGCTGTTCGGCCCGTCGGGCCAGCCGCTGCTGCTGTCGGCGCGCGACGATGGCGAAGGCCGTCACTACGCCGTCGGTTACCGCCTCAGCGGCGAGCGCGCCTTCGCCACCCCGGTCAACGAACGCTGCCATGATGTGGTGCCGCACCCCAGCCTGCCGCTGGCACTGTTCGTCGGCCGCCGCCCGAGCACCGAAAGCTATCTGATCGATACCCGCGACGGCCGCCTGCTGCAGACCCTGCACTCAGCGGCCGACCGTCACTTCAATGGGCACGCGGTGTTCCACCATGGCGGCGCCTGGCTGTACGCCACCGAAAATGACACCCGCGAGCCCGGTCGCGGTGTGCTGGGCGTCTATCGCCTGGACGGCCAGCAGCTGACGCGCGACGGCGAACATGCCACCCATGGCGTCGGCCCGCATCAGCTGCTGTGGATGCCCGACGGCGAAACCCTGGTGGTGGCCAACGGCGGCATCCGTACCGAAGCGGAAAGCCGCGTGGAGATGAATCTCGACGCCATGGAAGCCAGCCTGGTGCTGATGCGCCGCGACGGCAGCCTGATCAGCCGGGAGCGGCTGGCCGAGCAGCGCAACAGCATCCGCCACCTCGCCGTGGCCCGTGACGGCACGGTGGTCAGCGGCCAGCAGTACATGGGCGAGCTGCTCGACCAGGTGCCGCTGCTGGCGATCAAACGCCCCGGCCAGCCGTACCAGCCCTTCCCCCTGGGCGAAGAGCAGCGGGCGGCGATGAACCAGTACACCGCCAGCGTGGCCATCCACGACGAGCTGCGCCTGCTGGCGCTGACCGCACCGCGTGGCAACCGCTTCTTCATCTGGGACCTGGACAGTGCCCAGGTGCGACTGGACGTGCCCCTGCCGGACTGCGCCGGAGTGGGCGCGGTCGCCGACGGCTTCGTCGTCACCTCGGGCCAGGGCCGCTGCCGACTCTACGACTGCCGCGGTCAGCGGATCGTCGCCAAGGCGCTGGAGTTGCCAGCCGGTCTGTGGGACAACCACTTGCGCCTGGCCTGAATGGCTGACCCGCTCGATGAACCAGACGTTCAGGCGCCGCCGCGAGGCGGCCCCGCGACACGGCACTGTGGCGGCGCACCACGGTTGATTTACCCCAGCAACCAGTCGAGATACGTTGTCATACAACTTTAGTCAAAAGCCCCAGATACACGTCCGATAAATCTCGCCCCGGCCCGCCCGCCGCTGCACCAGGCGAAACCCGCGGGACAGACCGAGATCTGCGTCATAGAGCGGTCCGACTCCTGCGTTCAGCTGAACGCTGAATACCCCAGGCAGACGCTAGCCCCCACGACCGGGGGCAAGGTACAGCTTGAAATCCACGAACGCCTGGCGTTGACATCGCCCTGCTTGCTGCAGATAATCGACCCAAGTCATACGACAACGTATGACACCAAATAACAACAAGCGACAAGAGCCCAGGCCCCGCCATGACCACCAATCCCAGCGAGCTTCGCCCCTTCAATCGCCTGCTGCTCACCGGTGCCGCCGGTGGCCTGGGCAAGGTACTGCGCCAGCGCCTGCGCCCCTACGCCAATGTCCTGCGTCTGTCCGATATCGGCGAGATGGCGCCGGCCGAAGGCCCACACGAAGAAGTGGTGCACTGCGATCTGGCCGACAAGGCCGGCGTGCAGCAACTGGTCGAAGGCGTCGATGCCATCGTGCATTTCGGCGGCGTCTCGGTCGAGCGCCCGTTCGAGGAAATTCTCGGCGCCAACATCTGCGGCGTGTTCCATATCTACGAAGCGGCCCGCCGCCATGGCGTGAAGCGCGTGGTGTTCGCCAGCTCCAACCATGTGATCGGTTTCTACAAGCAGGACGAGCGCCTCGACGCCCATTCTCCGCGCCGGCCGGACGGCTACTACGGGCTGTCCAAGTCCTACGGCGAGGACATGGCCAGCTTCTATTTCGACCGCTACGGCATCGAGACCGTGAGCATCCGCATCGGCTCTTCCTTCCCCGAGCCGGCCAACCGCCGAATGCTGAGCACCTGGCTGAGCTATGACGATCTCACCCAGCTGATCGAACGCGCCCTCTATACCGCGCATGTCGGCCACACCGTGGTCTACGGCATGTCGGATAACCGCGAGGTGTGGTGGGACAACAGCCAGGCCGCGCACCTGGGCTTCACGCCCAAGGACAGCTCGGAAGTGTTCCGCGACAAGGTGGAGGCACAACCCATGCCGGCCGCCGACGATCCGGCGCGCATCTATCAGGGCGGCGCCTTCGTTGCCGCGGGGCCCTTCGGCGACGATTGAAAGCCCCAGCAGGCCCGACGCGAGAACCCGGAACAACAGCGAGCGACGAACCGCCATGCAAGCCGAACTGATCCTCGATGCCCGCAATGCCACCGGCGAAAGCCCGGTGTGGCACGCCGCCGAACAGGCCCTGTACTGGGTCGACATTCCCGCCGCACGCCTGCATCGCTGGAGCCTGCGCGATGCCAGCAGCCGGAGCTGGCAGGCCGAGGAAATGCTCGCCTGCATCGCCCGCCACCCGGCCGGCGGCTGGCTGGCCGGCATGCAGAGCGGCCTCTTCCATCTGCATCCGCAGGACGATGGCAGCATGCAGGCCTCACGCCTGGCGCAGGTCGAACACGCCCGGCCGCAGATGCGCTTCAACGATGGACGCTGCGACCGCCAGGGGCGTTTCTGGGCCGGCAGCATGCTGCTGGACATGGCCGCAGGCGCCCCCGTCGGCGCCTTGTATCGCTTCGACGGCCAGCTGGAGGAATGCCTCGCCGATCTTGTCGTGCCCAACGGCCTGGCCTTCAGCCCCGATGGCCGCACGCTGTACCTCTCCGACTCGCACCCGAGCGTGCAGGCCGTGTGGGCCTTCGATTACGACACCGACAGCGGCACGCCGCATAACCGCCGCCTGTTCATCGACATGCAGCAGCACCCCGGTCGTCCGGACGGCGCCGCCGTGGACGTCGACGGCTGCTACTGGATCTGCGGCAACGACGCCGGGCTGATCCACCGTTTCACCCCCGACGGCCGCCTGGATCGCTCCCTCGCCGTGCCGGTGAAGAAGCCGGCGATGTGCGCCTTTGGCGGGGCGAAGCTGGACACCCTGTTCGTCACCTCGATTCGCCCGGATGGCGACCTCGCCGAGCAGCCGCTGGCCGGCGGCGTGTTCGCCCTGAACCCCGGCGTGACGGGGATCGAGGAGCCCGCCTACCGCGCCTGAATCCGCTCCACCCCGAGGCCGCCCGCGGCACCGGTTTGCTCTGCTGCTTACCAACAACAACAAGACGGAGATTTCCGCATGAACCTCAAACGCAAGCTGCTTCTGGCCACACTTCCGCTAGCCCTCGGCCTGTCTTCCCTGGTGCAGGCCGAGGTGACCCTGAAGATCGCCGAGATCCACCCCGCCGGCTACCCCACCGTGGTGGCCATGGAGAACCTGGGCAAGAAGCTGGAGGCGGCCACCAATGGCGAGATCAAATCGCGCATGTTCGCCGGCGGCGTACTCGGCTCGGAGAAGGAAGTGATCGAGCAGACCCAGATCGGCGCCGTGCAGCTGACCCGCGTCAGCCTCGGCTCGGTGGGCCCGGTGGTGCCGGCCACCAACGTGTTCAACATGCCCTTCGTGTTCCGCGACGTCGATCATATGCGCAAGGTGGTCGATGGCGAGATCGGCCAGGAAATCCTCGACGCCATCACCAACTCCGACTTCAACATGGTCGGCCTGGCCTGGATGGAAGCCGGCAGCCGCAGCCTCTACACCAAGAAGCCGGTGCGCAGCCTGGAAGACCTCAAGGGCATGAAGATCCGCGTGATCGGCAATCCGCTGTTCATCGACACCCTCAACGCCATGGGCGCCAACGGCATCGCCATGGACACCGGCGAGATCTTCAGCGCCCTGCAGAGCGGCGTGATCGACGGCGCCGAGAACAACCCGCCGACCCTGCTCGAGCACAACCACTTCCGTGCCGCCAAGTACTACACCCAGACCCACCACCTGATCCTCCCCGAGCCGCTGCTGATGTCCAAGACCACCTGGAACAAGCTCACCCCCGAGCAGCAGGAACTGGTCAAGAAGCTGGCCAAGGAAGCCCAGCTGGAAGAGCGCGACCTGTGGATCGCCAAGGAAAACGCCAGCAACGAGAAGCTCAAGGCCGAAGGCGTCGAGTACATCGAGGTCGACACCAAACCCTTCTACGACGCCACCGCCCCGGTCCGTGAGAAGTACGGCGCGCAGTTCGCCGAACTCATCCAGCGCATCGAAGCCGTTCAGTAATCCACGCGCAAGCGCGCGGCGCAGGCCATCGGTCTGCGCCGCGCCACCGGTGAAATCCGATGAAAAACCTGGTTCTGGGCGTCAACGACGCCATCTATCGCGCCTGCATCTGGGTCGCCGGCCTGGCGATCGTGATCATGGCGCTGATCATCCCCTGGGGCGTGTTCAGCCGTTACGTGCTCGGCCAGGGCCTGGGCTGGCCCGAGCCCATCGCCATCCTGCTGATGGTGCTGTTCACCTTCGTCGGCGCCGCCGCCAGCTACCGCGCCGGCGCGCACATGGCCGTGCAGGTGCTGAGCGATCGCCTGCCCGACGTGGCTCAGCCCTTTCTCACCCTGTTCGTACGCCTGGCCATGGCCGCCATCGCCCTGTTCATGCTGATCTGGGGCTACAAGCTGTGCGTGGCCACCTGGAACCAGTACCTGAGCACCCTGACCTGGCTGCGCGTCGGCCTGAGCTACGCGCCGATTCCGCTGGGAGGGCTGATCACCCTGCTGTTCGTCATCGAGCAACTGCTGTACGGCGACCAGAGCAAGCGCCGCGTCGTCGACTACGAGAACTGCGAAGATTCCAAGGAGTCCGTGTAATGGATGCCGCCATCCTGCTGGGCAGCTTCATTGCCCTGATCCTGCTGCGCGTCCCGGTCGCCTATGCCCTTGGCCTGGCCACCCTGATCGGCGCCTGGTACATCGACATCCCGCTGCACGCGGTGATGATCCAGATCGCCGGCGGCGTGAACAAATTCTCCCTGCTGGCCATCCCCTTCTTCGTCCTGGCCGGCGCGATCATGGCCGAAGGCGGCATGGCGCGGCGCCTGGTGGCCTTCGCCGGGGTGCTGGTCGGCTTCGTCCGCGGCGGCCTGTCGCTGGTCAACATCACCGCCTCGACCTTCTTCGGCGCCATCTCCGGCTCCTCCCTGGCCGACACCGCCTCGGTGGGTTCGGTGCTGATCCCGGAAATGGAAAAGAAGGGCTATCCGCGCGAATTCTCCACCGCCGTCACCGTATCCGGCTCGGTGCAGGCGCTGCTCACCCCGCCCAGCCACAACTCGGTGATCTACTCGCTGGCTGCCGGCGGCACGGTGTCGATCGCCGCGCTGTTCGTCGCCGGCATCGGCCCGGGCCTGCTGCTCAGCGCCACCATGGCCACGCTGTGCCTGCTGTTCGCGCGCAAGCGCAACTACCCCAAGGGCGAGGTGATTCCGCTGCGCCAGGCGCTGAAGATCTGCGTCGAGGCGCTGTGGGGCCTGATGACCATGGTGATCATCCTCGGCGGCATCCTCAGCGGCGT
>MTEW01004229.1_pt6 | contig 47277 bp, 40 predicted proteins | sample 1042681 | NCBI WGS metagenome assembly MTEW01 (sample SAMN06185811, study PRJNA358809) | soil metagenome | isolation source: soil biostimulated with citrate as carbon source | place: India | collected 2015-05-23
GACGCCGCAGTAGGCGCAGGTGGTAGTGACGCTGCGCTCGGCCTGGCCCAGCTCGATCACCGACTTTTCCATCAGCGTGGCGGTCGGGCAGGCGTTGACGCAGGCACCGCAGGACACGCACTCGGAGTCGAGGAAATCCTCGTCCTGGCCGGCGGCCACGCGCGAGTCGAAGCCACGGCCGTCGATGGTCAGGGCGAAGGTGCCCTGCACTTCCTCGCAGGCGCGTACACAGCGGTTGCAGACGATGCACTTGGACGGGTCGTAGCTGAAATAGGGGTTGGACTCGTCCTTGGCCTCGGCCAGGTGCGTCTTCACCGGGTCGTAGCGCACCTCGCGCAGGCCGACCACACCGGCCATGTCCTGCAGCTCGCAGTTGCCGTTGGCCGAGCAGGTCAGGCAGTCCAGCGGGTGGTCGGAGATGTACAGCTCCATGGTGCCGCGACGCAGTTCGGCCAGTTTCGGGCTTTGCGTGCGCACCACCATGCCCGGCTCCACCGGGGTGGTGCAGGACGCCGGGAAGCCGCGGCGGCCTTCGATTTCCACCATGCACAGGCGGCACGAGCCGAACGGCTCCAGGCTGTCGCTGGCGCACAGCTTGGGCACGGCGATGCCGGCCTCCTGGGCCGCGCGCATCAGCGAGGTGCCGGCCGGCACGGTGATGGCGTTGCCGTCGATTTCCAGGGTTACCGGAGCACCGCTGCGAGCAGGGGTGCCATAGTCGAGTTCACGATACAGGGCCATGGGGACGCCTCCGGATCAGCGGGCTTCGGCGCTGTCTTGCGACACGCCGAAGTCCTCGGGAAAGTGGTTGATGGCGCTCAGCACCGGATAGGGTGTCATGCCGCCAAGGGCGCAGAGCGAGGCGCCGAGCATGGTGTCGCAGAGGCTCTTGAGCAGTTCGATGCGCCCCGGCTGCGGGCCTTCGGAGCGGGCCACGATGATCTGCGACAGCAGCTCCTCGCCGCGGGTCGAGCCGATCCGGCAGGGCGTGCACTTGCCGCAGGATTCCACCGCGCAGAACTCCATGGCGTAGCGCGCCATGTCGGCCATGTCGACGGTGTCGTCGAACACCACGATGCCGCCGTGGCCGAGCACCGCGCCGAGAGCGGCGAAGGCCTCGTAATCCAGCGGGGTGTCGAACTGCGACTCGGGCAGGTAAGCGCCAAGCGGGCCGCCGACCTGCACCGCGCGGATCGGCCGGCCACTGGCCGAACCGCCGCCGTATTCATACAGCAGCTCGCGCAGGGTGATGCCGAAGGCCTTCTCGATCAGGCCGCCGCGGGCGATGTTGCCGGTCAGCTGGATCGGCAGGGTGCCGAGCGAGCGGCCCATGCCGTAGTCCTTGTAGTAGGCGCCGCCCTTGTCGAGGATGATCGGCACCGACGCCAGCGAGATCACGTTGTTGATCACCGTCGGCTTGCCGAACAGGCCCTCGATGGCCGGCAGCGGCGGCTTCGGCCGCACGGTGCCACGCTTGCCCTCGATGCTTTCCAGCAGCGCGGTTTCCTCGCCGCAGATATAGGCGCCGGCGCCGCGGCGCAGCTCCAGATGGAAGGCCTTGCCGCTGCCGAGCACATCATCGCCCAGGTAGCCGGCGGCCGTGGCGCGGGCGATGGTTTCGAGCAGCACCGCCTCGGCGTGCGGGTATTCCGAACGCAGGTAGATGTAGCCGCGCGTAGCTCCCACCGCGAGGCCGGCGATGGTCATGCCCTCGATAAGCACGTAGGGATCGTCTTCCATCACCATGCGGTCGGAGAAGGTGCCCGAGTCGCCTTCGTCGGCGTTGCAGACGATGTACTTTTGCTCCGACTGGCAGCCGAGGACGGTGCGCCACTTGATGCCGGTGGGGAACGCCGCGCCACCACGGCCGCGCAGGCCGGATTCGGTGACCTCGGCAACGATCGCTTCGGGCGTCATGCCGAGGGCGCGCTTGAGGCCGCGGTAGCCGTCGTGAGCGATGTAATCCTCCAGCGACAGCGGGTCGGTGATGCCGACGCGGGCGAAGGTCAGGCGCTCCTGGCGCTTGAGATATTCGATTTCCTCGGTCAGGCCGTGGCCCAGCGCATGTGCCTTGCCCTCGTGGAAACCGGCATCGAACAGGCCGGCAACGTCGCGTGCCTTGACCGGGCCATAGGCGACACGACCGGCCGGCGTGGCGACCTCGACCAGCGGCTCTAGCCAGAACAGCCCGCGTGAGCCGTTGCGTACCAGTTGTACCTCGATACCGCGCGCCGCGGCCTCGGCGACTATGGCCTTGGCTACCTTGTCGGCGCCCAGGCTGAGCGCGGTGGCATCGCACGGGACGAAGATCTTGATCGGTTCGCTCATGCCTGGGCCTCCTGTTCGGCCAGCAGCGCCAGCACTTCCTCGGCGTCGACACGACCGTGCAGTTCGCCATTGAGCATCACGCTCGGTGCGCAGGCGCAGTTGCCCAGGCAGTACACCGGTTCGAAACTGAGGCTGCCGTCCTCGCGGGTCTCACCCAGCGGCAGGCCGAGCTTGCTTTCCAGTTCAGCGGTCAGCGCCTTGACCCCCATCGACTGGCAGGCCTCGGCCTGACACAGCTTGAGCACCTGGCGGCCGGGCGGCGTGGCGCGGAAGTCGTGGTAGAAGCTGACCACCCCGTGCACCTCGGCACGCGACAGGCAGAGGTCCTCGGCGATCAACGGCAACAGCTCGGGCGGTACGGCGCCGAGGCGGTCCTGGATGTCGTGGAGGATGGGTAGCAGGGCGCCGGGCTGGCCGCGGTGGGCGGCGAGCACCTCTCGGGCGACGGCCTCGCATTGCTCGGGGGCGAAGCGCTGGGGAAGAAGGGCCATGTTCGATGCTCCAGCCGGCGGCTATACCGGTACTGTCAGGAGATAAGCCGGCCAGTCACGGCTGCCGGTCGGCTTATCCCAGGCGAAGCCATTGGGCTCGCCATATATGAAGTAAAGTTCTTATACTCGGACGAAAATCGCCCATGCACGGCAAACTAACATGGGAAATTGGCCACACAAATATGAAGCCTTGAACATATGATCCGTATCGACATCCAGCCGCGTTGGCGCTTTCACCAACGCGACGGCAGCAGCCTCGACCCGCAGGGCCTGGAACTGCTGCAGGCGGTGCACGACACCGGCAAGCTGACCGAGGCCGCCGCCCGCGTCGGCTACTCCTACCGCCATGCCTGGAACCTCTTGGGCAAGTGGCAGGCGTTCTTCGGCAGCCCGCTGATCGAGCTGGAACGCGGCAAGGGCGCACGCCTGGCGCCGCTGGGGGAAAAACTGCTGTGGGCCGATCAGCGCATCCGCGCGCGACTGTCGCCGCAGCTGGATAACCTGGCGAGCGAGCTGGAGCTGGAGCTCAACCGTGTGCTGCAGGCCAGCAACCCTGGCCTGCGCATCCATGCCAGCCACGGTTTCGCCGTGGCGGCGCTGCGCGAATGGCTGGAACGCGACCCCAGCTGGCAGTGGGAGGTGCAGTTTCGCAGCGGCAGCGAGGCGATGATCGCCCTGCAGCGCCACGACTGCGAAGTGGCCGGTCTGCACGTGCCGGCCGGGCCGCTCGGTACGCTGAGCATGAGCCGCATCCAGCCCTGGCTGCGCCCCGACCAGCGGGTGATCACCTTCGTCGTGCGCACCCAGGGGCTGATGCTCGCCCCAGGCAACCCGCACGGCGTGCGCGGCCTGGCGGACCTGGCGCGCGGCGAGCTGCGCTTCGTCAATCGCGAACCGGGTTCGGGTACGCGCCTGCTGCTGCAGGACCTGCTGCAGCAAGGTGGCCTGGACAGCGCGACCATCAAGGGTTTCCACAACGAGGAGTTCACCCACGCAGCAGTGGCGGCCTTTGTGGCCAGCGGCATGGCCGATGTCGGCTTCGGCGTCGAAGCCGCGGCGCGCCAGTTCGGCCTGGACTTCATTCCCATGGCACGCGAGCACTATTGCCTGCTGTGCCGCGAGGACAGCCTAGAGCTGCCGGCCATGGCCGCGCTGCTGCGGGTGCTGCAGAACCCGGAGTTCCAGGCACGTATCGGCCAGTTGCCCGGCTACGCCCTGAGCCGCCCCGGCGAGGTGCTGCCGCTGACCCAGGCGCTGGAGCAGTGGGGCCGCGAAAGCCTGTTGTGAGTCGCTGCGCGAAACTGTGAACCCGTTCCGCTTGCCGGCAGACTGCCGACGGAAGGTCGGGAACCAGAGGCGAGCCGCTTCGGTCAATGGAGCAACTCCGCTGCAAAGCGGCTCCCGTGATCGAGGTGTCTATGAAATCTCTGCAGTTGCTCCTCCTCTCTCTGGGTCTGACCAGTGGCGGCGTCGCCCTGGCGGGCAATACCGAAGCCGGCCTTGGCGGTGCTCTGGGCGGCGCAGTGGGCGCCATGGTCGGCCAACAGGTCGGCGGCAATACCGGCGCGGCAGTGGGTGCCGGCCTCGGCGGCGCGGCCGGCAGCATGGTCGGCGCGGATCGTCGCAGCCGTACCGAGGCGGCCATCGGCGGCGCGCTAGGCGCAGCAGGCGGCAACGTGATCGGTCAGCAGGTTGGCGGCAACACCGGCGGCGTGGTGGGTGCAGCGGTCGGTGGCGGCGCCGGCGGCGCGCTGGGCAACCACATGGGTAACGCCAGCTATCGGGATGATCGTCGCGGCTATCGCGAAGTGCATCACCACCACTATCACGGCAAGAAGAAGCACAAGAAGCACTGGCATCGTCATCACTGACGGATGCTGAGCACCCAGGGTTCATGACGACGACCGAAGGCGACTTCGACCTGCGCCTTGAACCCTGATTGCTCGTAGCCATGCTCCCAGCCACGCGCCAGCTCGCGGTAGGCATGGGGCACGCTGAGGCGATCGTTTTCCAGTCGAATGCTCGCGCCGTAACCGGCCTCCGCGCCGTGGCGATAGGGCTCCATGCGCCCGACCAGCACGACCTGACGCTGCCGATCCGGCCAGCGCTGGCGCAGCACCTCGGCATCCACCCCCGCATCCACCAGAATCAGACGACTGGCCTGCTGTTGCTCATGCAACAGGCGACGCCGGTGTTCGTCGCGCTCCTGCTGCAACACCTCGCTTTCGGGCCGGGCCTGCAGTTCGGCCTCTGCTGCCTCCAGCGCCTGGCGCGCCTGTTCGACCTGACGCCGATGAACCGGGCCGTCGAGCTCCAGCACCAGCCAGACCTCGCGGGCCGGTTGCCGGCCCCAGGCCTGCTCGTCGGTGCCTGCGGCGAAACCCAGCTCGCGCAGCTTGGCCTCGTCCAGCCAGGGCAGTCGCCAGCCCTCCCCCGCATGCCGCCAGCTCAGCTGCAGGCGCAACACGCCATCGTCCTGCTCACGCAACCAGCCACCGTAGACGCGCTGCAGCTCGCGCTCGCTGAGCAGCAGCTGCGCCTCGGGCGCGCCGCTGCGGTTGTACCAGACGCCGCCCAGCGCCACTGCGTTGCTCAGCAGCACCACGCCGAGCCCCAGCCACAGGGCGCGCTTCATTGCACACCGCCCGGCGCGCTACGCCGCCAGCGTTGCAGCATCACCAGCAACAGCACGGCGATCAGCCCGAGCAGGAGGAAGAACAGGTAGCGCGGCAGCAGTTGCCACCACCAGTCGAACAGCTTGGCGAAGAGCATGATCAATGCGAAGACCAGACCGGTATTGACCACCTCGCCCCAGCCGCGGCGAATGCCGAGCCATAGGGTCAGCCCGGCGAGCACGAAGCCGAGCGTCTGGTAGAAGGCCTCGATCCAGCCGGTCGGCCAGGCGAGGTAGCTGCCGCTGCCCCAGTAGGACAGCACCAGCACCGGCCCGAGCAGGTAGAGCAGCCCCATCACCCGATAGCAGGCGGCGAAACCCGGATGGCGCCGCTGATAGAGCCATTGCGGCACCAGCATCAGCGCCGCCAGCGGCATGAACAGCTCCGGCCGCTCGCCCAGCGTCCACCAGTGCCAGCCGGCCCAGTCGCCAAGGCGCGCGGCGACGAACAGGCCGAAGCACAGCAGCGCCACCACCAGCAGCAGGCGCTGGCGACACTGGTAGGCCAGCAGCAGGGCCAGCGCCGCCCAGGGCAGCAGCGCCTTGTCCGAGGGGGTGATATTGAAGATCTGCCCGAGCATCGACAGGTTCAGCACGAAGCAGACGAACGCCAGCACGGCCGCCAGCTTGGCGTAGTAGCCCGAGCTGTCGCGGGCCTGCAGCCAGAAGCACAGCAGCAGACTGCCCAGGCTGCTGCCGAGGAGGATGGCGACCTGAGCGGGCACGTCGAACAGCCCCCAGAACTGGTAGAACAGGAAGAACAGTCCGGCCGCCAGTGCCAGCGCGCCGAACAGCGAGGCCAAGCGCATGCCCAGCGACAGCTGGCGCGCGCGGGCATCGGCGTCGATGTCCAGGGTCTGCCGGTAGTGCGTCAGCAGCTGTCGATGATGGGCGGCGACCGCCTGTTCCTGCGCTTCGCTCAGTTGCAGCACCTGCTCGCGGCGTAGCTCGTCCAGCTCCTCACGGAAGGCGGTGATGCGAGCGGCGCGCTGCTGCGCCTGCTCACGCTCAAGATCGGACATGGACACTACCTGGCAGATGACTGCGCACAGCCTAGCAGGCTGCTCGATCCAGGCGAACCCGCATTAGGCCAGCAGGCGTTCCAGCGCTGCGCGCAGGGCCGGCGGAATCGACACCGGCCGATTGCTTTGTCTGTCCACGAACACGTGGACGAAACGCCCGGCGGCGCAGGCCTGCTCCTCGCCGGCCCTGAAGATCGCCAGCTCGTACTGCACCGAACTGTTGCCCAGCTTGCCGACGCGCAGGCCCACCTCGATGGCGTCGGGAAAGGTGATGGAGGCGAAGTAGTCGCAAGCCGAGCTGACCACGAAGCCGACCACCTCGCCGGCCTGGATATCCAGGCCGCCCGCGGCGATCAGGTAGGCATTCACCGCGCTGTCGAAGTAGCTGTAGTAGGTCACGTTGTTGACGTGGCCGTAGATATCGTTGTCGTGCCAGCGCGTGGTAATCGGCTGGAAGTGGCGATAGTCGCCGCGCAGATGTTGGGGTTGGCTCATCGAGGGTCCTTGGGGTGGCATGGTGCGCGCGGCGCACCCTACGGCGAAATAACGCCGACACGTAGGGTGCGCCGCGCGCACCAGCGTCAATCTGGTTTCAATAAGCAGCCTGGTAAATGGCCAGCGCCTGCTGCTCGTTCATCTCGCGCGGATTGTTCACCAGCAGGCGCTGCTGCAGCATGGCGTCCGCCGCCAGCGTGGGCAACATGGCCTCGCTCACTCCGGCGTCGCGCAGCCGCGTCGGCAGGCCGCTGCGCTGGCTGAACGCTGCCAGCGCCTCGATCAACTGCTCGGTCTGCGCTGCGGCATTGCCGGCCCGCAGCTGCTCACCCAGCACCAACGGCGCCAGTTCGGCATACAGCGGCGCGGCCACCGGCGCATTGAATGCCAGCACCTGCGGCAGCACCAGGGCGTTGGACAGCCCGTGGGGAATATGGAAATGCCCGCCCAAGGGGTAGGCCAGCGCATGCACCGCTGCCACCGGGGCGTTGGCGAAGGCCTGTCCGGCCAGGCAGGCGCCGAGCAGCATGGCCTGGCGCGCCTCGCGGTTGCTGCCGTTGCGCACCACCTCATCGAGATTGGCCGCCAGCAGGCGCAGGGCTTCGCGCGCCAGCAGGTCGGAAAGCGGGTTCTTCTTCAGCGCGCTGGTGTAGGCCTCGATGGCATGCACCATGGCGTCGATGCCGGTGGCGGCGGTGACCGCAGGCGGCAGGCCGAGGGTCAGGTCGGCGTCGAGCAGGGCCAGATCCGGCAGCAGCAGCGGCGAAACCACGCCCATCTTGGTGGTCTCGCCGGTGGTGACGATGGCGATTGGCGTCACTTCCGAGCCGGTGCCGGCGGTGGTCGGCACCTGGATCAGCGGCAGGCGCCGGCCGCGAGCATTGCCCACGCCATAGATCTCGCTCAGGGCCTGGGCGCAGTCGGGATGCGCCAGCAAGGCCACCAGCTTGGCCACGTCCATCGAGCTGCCGCCGCCGAAACCGACCACCAGCTCCGCCTGCAGCTCGCGGGCCTGGGCCACGGCGGCCAGCACCACGGCCTCGGGCGGATCGGCCAGCACCTGGTCGAACACCTGCACGCCCATGCCGGCGCGGGCGAAGCCCGGCAGCAGGGGTTCCAGCAGGCCCAGGCGGGTGATGCCGGGATCGGTGACGATCAGCACGCGCTGTGCGCCGCGCTCGCGGCACAGTTCGGCCAGACGCAGGCTGGCGCCGGATTCGCAGAGGATCTGCGCGGTGGTGGCGAAGCTGAAGGGATGCATGGGGTGCTCCTCTTGTTGTAGCCCGAATGCAATCCGGGGTTGATCGTGCAATCGGTGGCAGATGGTGCGCACAGCGCACCCTACGTACGAGGCGCACCCTGAAGACGTAGGGTGCGCCGCGCGCACCAATAACCCGCGCTAGAACGCGAAACTGCCCTCATCCATGGCCATCAGGCACTGCGCGCCGCCCAGCAGGGCTTCGCGGTGTGCACTGGCGCGCGGCAGCACGCGGCGCAGGTAGAACTCGGCACTGTGCAGCTTGGCCTGGTAGAACGCCGCCTCGCCGCTCCCTGCCTCCAGCGCATCCTGCGCCCGCGCCGCGGCCTGCAGCCAGAAACCGGCGAGCAGCACATAGGCTGAGTACTGGAGGAAATCCACCGAAGTGGCACCGATCTCCTGCGGGTCGCGCTGGCAGGCGGCAATCACGTCACTGCTCAGCTCGCGCCATTCGCCCAGACGGCCCTGCACGCCGGTCGCCATTTCCTTCAGCGCCGGGCGCGTGGTCTGGGCATCGCACAGCTGGCTGAACTCGGCCTGCAGCGCGCTCAATTCGGCGCCGCCGTCGCCCAGCAGCTTGCGGCGGATATAGTCCAGCGCCTGAATGCCGTTGGTGCCTTCGTAGAGTTGGGTGATGCGGCTGTCGCGCATCAGTTGTTCCATGCCCCACTCGCGGATGAAGCCGTGGCCGCCATAGACCTGCACGCCATGGCTGGCCACTTCCTGGCCCATGTCGGTGAAGAACGCCTTGACGATGGGAATCAGCAGCGCCGCGCGCTTGCCGGCCGCCTTGCGCGCCTCGGCCGACTCGGCACCGTGCTCGAGATCCAGCTGGCGTGCGGTGTAGGCGGCGAGCATGCGGCTGCCCTCGACCAGGGTCTTCTGCGTCAGCAGCATGCGCCGCACATCCGGGTGCACGATGATCGGATCGGCCGCCTTGTCCGGCGCCTGCACACCCGCCAGGCCACGCGACTGCAGGCGTTCACGGGCGTAGCGCAGCGCACCCTGGAAGGCTGCCTCGCCAATGCCGAGGCCCTGCAGGCCGACCTGAAAGCGCGCGTCGTTCATCATGGTGAACATGCAGGCCAGCCCCTGGTTGGCCTCGCCCACCAGGTAAGCCGTAGCGCCGTCGAAGTTCATCACGCAGGTGGAGGCACCCTTGATGCCCATCTTGTGCTCAATGGCGCCACATGACAGCGTGTTGCGTTCGCCCGGTGTGCCGTCGGCGGCAGCGATAAATTTCGGCACCAGCAGCAGCGAAATACCCTTCACGCCAGCCGGTGCATCGGGCAGGCGCGCCAGCACCAGATGGACGATGTTTTCCGACAGATCCTGCTCGCCGCCGCTGATAAAGATCTTGCTGCCGCTGACCTTGTAGCTGCCATCGGCCTGCGGCTCGGCGCGGGTGCGCAGCAGGGCCAGGTCGGTGCCGGCCTGCGGTTCGGTGAGGCACATGGTGCCGCTCCACTGGCCGCTGACCAGCTTGCCCAGGTACTGCTGTTTCAGCGTTTCGCTGCCGTGCTTGTGCAGCGCCAGCACGGCGCCCTCGGTCAGCCCGGAGTAGACGCGGAAGGACAGCGAGGCGCCCATCAGCATTTCGTGGAAGGCGAAGGCCACCAGCTGCGGGAAGCCCTGGCCGCCGTACTCCACCGGCCCGGTCATGCTCGCCCAGCCGTTGTCCACGTACTGCCGGTAGGCCTCGGCAAAGCCCCTGGGCGTGCTGACCTGGCCATTCTCCAGACGGCAGCCCTCTTCGTCGCTGTTGCGATTGAGCGGCGCGACCTCGCCCGCGGCGAAAGCCGCCGCCTCTTCCAGCACGCCGTCGATCAGCTCGCGATCCAGGCCGTTGCCCAGGCGCTCGCAGTGGCCGGCGGCGTCGAACAGTTCGTGCAGCACGAAGCGCATATCGCGCAATGGCGCCTGATAGCTCATACCCGGCCCTCCTGTACGTCGCTGAAATGCTTGTTCTCCGCGGCCAGGCGCTCGATCAGCGGCGCCGGCTGCCAGTGCGCGCCGAAACGCTCGGTCAGTTGCAGCAGGCGCCGATGAATCGCCGCGACACCCTCGCCGTCGGCCCAGCTCATCGGCCCGCCACGCTCGGCGGGAAAGCCGTAGCCGTTCAGATACACCAGATCGATGTCGCGGCTGTTGGCGGCGATGTTCTCTTCGAGAATCTTCGCCCCCTCGTTGACCAGCGCCAGCAGGCAGCGCTCGAGAATCTCCTCGGTGCCGATATCGCGGCGGGTGAAGCCCAGGCGTTCGGCCTCGGCCTGCACCAGCGCGTCCACCTCGGGATCGTGCTCGGCCTGGCGGCTGCCGGGTGCGTAGCGGTAATAGCCCTGGCCGCTCTTCTGGCCGAAGCGACCCAGCTCGCACAGGCGATTGTCCACCTGCACCGCCGCATCGTCCTGACCCTGGCCGGCCAGCTCGCGGGCGCGCCATTCCAGGTCGATGCCGACCACGTCGTACATGCGAAACGGCCCCATGGCGAAGCCGAAGCCCTGCAGCGCCGCGTCCACCTGGTGCGGCCAGGCGCCTTCGAGCAGCAGCATGCGCGCCTCGCGCACGTAGGTGTGCAGCATGCGGTTGCCGATAAAGCCGTGGCAGTTGCCGGCCACCACCGCCACCTTGCCCATGCGCTCGCCCAGCTCCTGTGCGGCCTGCAACACGGCCGGCGCGGTCTTGTCGCCACGCACGATCTCCAGCAGCTTCATGATGTGCGCCGGGCTGAAGAAGTGCAGGCCCAGCACGGCTTCCGGCCGCGCGGTGACGGCGGCGATGGCGTCGATATCCAGCGCCGAGGTATTGCTGGCGAGGATGGCGCCGGGCTTCATCACCGCGTCCAGCTCGCGGAAAATGCGTTGCTTGAGCTCGAGATTCTCGTACACCGCCTCGATCACCAGATCGGCATCGGCCAGCGCCGCGTAGCCGTCCACCGCCTCGACACGCGCCCGCCGCGCTGCGGCCTCGGCCGCATCGATGCGGCCCTTGGCGACGTTGTGCGCCCAGGTGTCCTCGGCCATCCCCAGGCCCTGCTCGACCATCTGCGGGTTGTTGTCCAGCCACAGCACACGCAGGCCGGCATTGGCCAGGCTGATGACGATGCCGCGGCCCATGGTGCCGGCGCCAATCACGGCGGCACAGCGAAGCGGCGAGACGACTTGAGTCATTGTTGTTCCTCTCGAGCACCAATAGAAAAGCTTGGGTCACGATAAGCAAGCCGCTACTATTTTTGAAATTTAGTCTTGTGATACGACGTATTCAGTAGATGAATTTCACCAACTTCGACCTCAACCTGCTGCGCGTGCTCGATGCCCTGCTGCGCGAACAGAACGTCTCGCGCGCCGCCGAGCACCTGGCGCTGAGCCAGCCGGCGGTCAGCAATGCCCTGGGCCGTCTGCGCGAACTGCTCGGCGACCCACTGCTGGTGCGCGTGGGCCGGCGCATGCAGCCCACCCCGCGGGCCCTGGCGCTGGAGGCGCCGATCCGCAGCGCGTTGCGTCAACTGGAACAGAGCCTGAGCGCCGGCGAGATGTTCGAGCCGGGCGAAAGCCGCCAGCGCTTTCGCATCGCCGTCACCGATTACGTCGAGCTGGTGTGCATGCCGCGCCTGCTCGACCGCCTCAGCCACAAAGCACCGGGCATCGGCATCGACATCCGCCACCTCAGCCCCAGCCTGCCGATGGAGGCTCTGGACAAGGGCGAGCTGGACCTGGTGCTGGGCCGTTTCGACGAGATGCCGGCGCGTTTCGCCCGTCGTCACTGGATGAGCGAGACGCTCAAGCTGGCGGTACGCCGTGAGCATCCGCTGCTGCACCAGCGCAGCCTGGATCTGGAGACCTTCCTGCGCCTGCGCCACCTATGGGTGCACGGCGGGCAGACCCGCGGCATGGTCGATCAGTGGCTGGGCGAACAGGGCCTGTCGCGGCAGATCCTCTACACCACGCCGAACTACCTGCAGGCGGCGCACATAGTCGCCGGCAGCGAGCTGGCGGCAGTGCTGCCCACCGCCCTGGCCCGGCATTTCGCTACCCTGCTGCCGCTTGAGCTGTTCGACCTGCCATTCGCCTTGGGCCCCTTCCACCTGGAGATCGTCAGCCTGGCGCAACGTCAGCGCGACGCCGCGCTGCAGTGGCTGATCGAGGAAATCGTCGCAGTGGCGTAGGACGGGACCCTGCAATGGCGGTTTCACCCGCCCGACCTTTGCGCCTGGCGATCGGCGCGCCCGCCCAGGTACCAGCCGAGCACGCCCCACAGCGCGGCGCACAGCGCACCGACCATGGCCACCAGCCAGGCACCGTGGCCGAGCATGTCCAGACCGGCCTTGGCCCAGCCGCTGAGGGCATCGCCGCCGCGGTAGACCACAGTGTCGATGAAATTCTTCGCCTTGTACTTGCTCTCGGCATCCAGCGGCGCGAACAGCATCTCCCGCCCCGGCCGGACGAAGGCGTACTCGCCGATGCGCCGCACGATCATCAGCCCCGCCAGCATGGCGAAGGTCGGCGCCAGCGCCAGGCCGATAAAGCCCAGGCACACCAGCGCCGGCACCAGCGACAGCAGCACGCGCACGCCGAGCTTCTGCGCCACCCTGCCGGTGATGAATACCTGAGTTGCCAGGGCGCCGGCCTGCACGACGAAATCGATCACGCCGAACACCCGCACCTGCGCGGCGCGATCCGGGAACAGTTCGGCCACCAGGCGCGCCTGCTCGAAGTAGAGAAAGGTACTGACCGAGGTCAGCAGCAGGATGAACGCGCCGATGCCCAGCAGGTAACGCGAGCCGAGCATGCGCGTCAGCCCGCTGAAGGGATTGCCCGGCACCGGCCTGCGCGGGCTCTCGCTGGGCGCTGCTTCCGGCCGCCCGGCGCCCTGGCGTTCACGCCAGGCCATCAGGTAGCGTTTGAGCGCCATGGCCGCAGCGAGCAGCACGGCGGCCATCAGCATCAGCCCGGATTCGCCGATGGCGCCGATCAACAGAGCGCTCAGCAGCGGCCCGCACAACCCGCCGACGCTGGCGCCCGCGGCGATGAAGGCGAACAGTCGGCGGGCCTGGGCGCCGTCGAACACATCGGCCATCAGGCTCCAGGCCACCGAGACGACGAACAGGTTGTAGACCGAAATCCACACGTAGAACACGCGCGCCAGCCAGACGCTGTCGTGATCGAGGCGAAACAGCAGGACGAAGACCAGCAGATTGAGGCAGAAGAAGCCGTACACCCAGTCGATGAAATGGATGCGCGGCACCTTCGAGTTGAGCCAGGCCAGCAGGGGCACGGCCAGCAGCATGGCGACGAAGGTGGCGGTGAACAGCCATTGCAGGTTGTTCACCCCGCCGGTGATGCCCATCGCCTCGCGGATCGGTCGCAGCATGAAATAGCCGGCGAACAGGCAGAAGAACAGGGCGAAGCCGGCCAGCACCGCCGCCAGCTCCTGCTCCTCGGCATTGATCGCCCGCGCCAGGCGCCGGGTGAGCGCCTGCATCTCAGGCGAACAGCTCGATGATGCGCTGGCGCTGCGCCGCGTCGGGCAGGCGACCCTGGCCGGCGAGAATGTTGTCGGCCATGTAACGCGGGTTGGAGGTGGCCGGAATCACCGCCGTCACGGCGGGGTTGGCGAGGATGAACTTGAGCATCAGCTGCGCCCAGGAATTGGCATCCAGCTCCACCGTGGCCCAATCCGGCAGCTCCTTGCCGCGCACCCGGTCGAACAGCGCCGAGCGCTGGAACGGTCGGTTGATCAGCACCGCGATGCCCTTGTCGGCGCAGTAGGGCAGCAGCTCGCGCTCGGCATTGCGCTCGCCGATGGAGTAGTTGAACTGGACGAAATCCACCGGCTCCTGGCGCAACACCTCGAGCAGGCGCTCGTGGGCGGAATCCAGGTAATGCGTCACGCCGATATAGCGCACCCTGCCCTGCTCCTTGAGCTCGCGCAGCAGGCCGAGCTGGGTGCGGGTGTCCTGCAGGTTGTGCACCTGCATCAGGTCGATGGTGTCGGTCTTGAGCGCAGCGAAGCTGGCCTGTACCTGACGCTCGCCCGCCGCGCGCCCGGAAGACGACACCTTGCTGGCCAGAAACAGCTTGCGACGCAGATCGTTTTCGGCGGCGAGGGCACCGCACACCGCCTCGGCGCGGCCGTAGCTGGGCGCGGTATCGACCAGGCTGGCGCCTCCGTTGACCAGCTCGCGCAGCACGTCGCGCAGGGGCTCCAACGCCTCGTCCGTCATGGCCACGTCGTGCGTGCGCGAGGTCCCCAGCCCGATGACCGGCAGGGGCTCGCCACTGCTGGGAATGGTGCGGGTCATCAGCGTGCTGGAGGCCAGGGCGGATGATGGCAACCAGGGTGCCAGGGCGGCTAACGCCGCCAGGCTGGCGCTGCCGTGAAGGAATCGACGACGGCTGGGCATGGCGTGGCTCCTCTCGTCTGCAACCGGTTCGTTATAGGCACAGACCGCACCCGGACCAAGGCGTTACATCGACTTCGGTCAGTGATTCGCCCAGGCAGGCGCAGCGTGGAAAACGGCCACAGCCCCGAAAGGACGGGAGCGAGAGGAAAGATGACGATGGCTACCGAGGCAACATGCGGTAACCAAAAACACCGCTGCGCCAAGGCGGGATGGGCGGCGCAGCGGTCGGGAAAGCGAGATCAGGCGGCGCGCGATGGCGACTCGCTGATCAGCATGCCGTGGGACACCAGATAGCAACGGCTGCCGTTGCGCAGCGTCATGGGGCTGCGGCTGGCGATGACCCAACCTTTGCTCAGCAACTGCTCGATATGTGCACGCAGTGCGGGTAGATGGCGCTGTTCCTTCATGGCCGACTCCTCATGTGATGGGTGACGCGGCACCCTCTGGCTCATCCGTGACGCAGATCGCAAAATGGTAGTGGCGTAATGCCAGGAAAGAAAGCGGCGCGATTGTGCATTTTTTTGTAGGACATTCGCTATAGGCCGGTCGAATCAGAGCTGAGCGACCGCCGCCTGCGGCGCGGCGTGCGGCGCGGAAAACACCAGATAACCGTCGTCCACCCGGCCATAACGCAGCAGCGCCAGGTCGAGCAGGTAGTTCTGATGCAGCTTCCAGGGCGCGCGGTCGCCCTGCGCCGGCAACAGGTGCGCGGCGCGCTCGATGTAGCCCGACTGCAGATCGAGAAAGGGCTCGGGGCGCACCGTGCCGTCGCCGGCCCGCGGCGTCACCTGGCGCCTGCCGATGGCGTCCATGTGCCTGATCAGGCGGCAGAATACTCGCTGGAAAGATCGGCCTTGAGCGTCCAGCTGGCATTGGTGTAGCCCATCACCACCGCCAGGTTGGGCAGATCGCGCAGCATGATGCCGCGGTAGCCCATGCTTCTGGGCGCCTCGAAGGGCACGCCGTCGACCGTCACCTCGATGCCGCCGAACAGCTGCAACTGCAGGCCGGTGGCGCTGACGATCACGTCGGCAGCCAGCTCTTCGCCGTTCTTCAGGCGAATCCCCTGCGCGGTGAAATGCTCGATCTCGGCGGTGACCACCTGCGCCTTGCCCTGGCGCAGCACGCGGAACAGGTCGCCATCGGGCACCGCACAGACGCGCTGGTCCCAGGGCTTGTAGGACGGGCTGAAATGGCGCAGATCGACCTGCTCGCCCAGCTGGCGCCGCACCAGCCCCAGCAGCACGCGTCGCACCAGGTTGGGAAAACGCTTGGCCAGCTTGTAGAAGACCAGCTGCAGGGTCACGTTGCGCCCACGTGCCAGGCGATACACCCACCTCTCCGGCAACACGCGCCGCAGCGCATTGGACAGCGCATCGCGCTGCGGCAGGTTGATCACGTAGCTGGGCGAACGCTGCAGCATGGTGACCTGCGCCGCGCGTTCGGCCAGCGCCGGCACCAGGGTCACCGCCGTGGCGCCGCTGCCGATCACCAGGATGCGCTTGCCGCTGTAGTCGAAGCCCTCGGGCCACAGCTGCGGATGGATGAAGGTGCCACGGTAGTCCTCGCGCCCGGCGAACTCGGGGGTGTAGCCGGCCTCGTAGCGGTAGTAGCCGGTGCACATCATCAGGAACTGGCAGCTCATGCGCAGCGGCTCGCTCTCCTCGCCGCGCTGCACCTGCAATTGCCAGGTGGCGCTGGCGCTGCACCAGTCCGCCTTGAGTACCCTGTGCCGATAACGAATCAGGCCATCGATGCCATGCTCGCGGGCGGTTTCCTCGATGTAGCGACGGATCGACGGGCCGTCGGCGATGGCCTGCGGATCGGTCCATGGCTTGAAGTTGTAGCCAAGTGTGTACATGTCCGAGTCGGAGCGGATGCCCGGATAGCGAAACAGATCCCAGGTGCCACCCATGGCCTCGCGCCCCTCGAGAAGAGCGAAACGCTTGCCCGGGCAGAGGCGCTTGAGATGGCAGGCGGCGCCTACTCCGGAGAGGCCGGCGCCGATGATCAGGACATCCAGATGTTCGACGGACATGGCGCACGCTCGCTAGGCTCGGGACGATGAGCATCACCTTAGCCCATGCATCCGTCATCCGGTCTTTAGTGCGGTTCGCCGCTCGAGCGCAGCGACGGCTCAGGTAGCCGGCGGCGCCTCGACTGGCCTGGCGCCCCCCGGCAGCGCTAAGCTGTCGCCATGACCACGCCATACCTGACCCCGCTCCAGACCAGCAGCACGGACGCCGCCAGCGGCCTGCGCATCGGTGGCGACTGGACGCTGGCCCATTACAGCCGACTCGAACCCCAGGTGCTGGCCCTGCGCGAACGCCTGCACGGCCAGGAAAGCGTCGACCTCGACGAACTGGCCGCGCTGGATACCGCCGGCGCCGCGCTGCTGGTGGAGCTGCTGGGCAGCGAGCGCCTGCGCCAGCTGGCGCAACAGGACAGTCTGAGCACCGAGCGTCGCGCCCTGCTGCTGGCGGTGGCAGACGCCATGGCCGGCAGTCAGCAGGTGCAGCAACACCCCACGCCTTCGGCGCTGCGCGAGGTGCTCGGGCATATCGGCGAAGCGGTGGAAACCACCTGGTGTCACGGCCGGGAACTGCTCGGTTTCATGGGCCTGACCCTGAGCGGCATGCTCACCATCCTGCTGCGCCCGGCGCGCTGGCGCCTGACTTCGCTGGCCGCGCATCTGGAGCAGTGCGGGCTCAATGCCGTGCCCATCGTCGCGTTGCTGACCTTCCTGGTCGGCGCCGTGGTGGCCTTTCTCGGCGCCACCATCCTCGCCGACTTCGGCGCCAGCATCTACACGGTGAACCTGGTGGCGTTTTCCTTCCTGCGCGAATTCGGCGTGCTGCTCACCGCCATCCTCATGGCCGGCCGCACCGCCAGCGCCTTCACCGCGCAGATCGGCTCGATGAAGGCCAACGAGGAAATCGACGCGATCCGCACCCTGGGCCTGAGCCCGATCGAACTGCTGGTGCTGCCGCGGGTGTTCGCCATGCTCATCGCCCTGCCGATCCTCACCTTTATCGCCATGCTCAGCGGCATAGTCGGCGGCGCAGTGGTGTGCGCCGTGTCCCTGGACATTCCGCTGACGATGTATCTGTCGATCCTGCAGGACAGCGACCTGCTGCGGCACTTTCTGGTCGGCCTGCTCAAGGCGCCGATCTTCGCCTTCCTGATCGCCCTGATCGGCTGCCTGGAGGGCTTCAAGGTCACCGGCAGCGCGCAGTCGGTGGGCGAGCACACCACCTCGGCGGTGGTGCAGTCGATCTTCGTGGTGATCCTGCTCGACGCCCTGGCGGCGCTGTTTCTGATGGAGATGGGCTGGTGAGCCGCGACGCCATCATCGAAGTGCGCGGCCTGTGCAACCGTTTCGGCAGCCAGGTGGTGCACGAGCACCTGGATTTCGACCTCTATCGCGGCGAGATACTCGGCGTGGTCGGCGGCTCGGGCACCGGCAAGTCGGTGCTGCTGCGCAGCATCGTCGGCCTGCGCCAGCCCAATGCCGGCACCGTGCGGGTGTTCGGCGAAAAGCTGCTGAGCATGTCGGCCGAGCGCCGCTCGCAGCTGGAGCGGCGCTTCGGCGTGCTGTACCAGCGTGGCGCGCTGTTCTCCTCGCTGACCGTCAGCGAAAACATCGCCCTGCCGCTGATCGAGCACGCCGGCCTGTCGCGCGCCGCTGCCGAGCGCCTGGCACGGGTCAAGATCGCCCTGGCCGGGCTGCCGAGCAACGCCGCCGACAAATACCCCAGCTCGCTGTCCGGCGGCATGGTCAAGCGCGCCGCCCTGGCACGTGCCCTGGCGCTGGACCCGGATATCCTGTTTCTCGACGAGCCCACCGCCGGCCTCGACCCCATCGGCGCGGCGGCCTTCGACCAGTTGATCCGCACCCTCAGCGACAGCCTGGGTCTGAGTGTATTTCTGGTGACCCACGATCTGGACACGCTCTACAGCATCTGCGACCGGGTCGCGGTGCTGGCGCAGAAGAAGGTGCTGGTGGCCGATCGCCTGGAGGCGGTGGCCGCCACCGACGACGCCTGGATTCAGGACTATTTTCACGGCCCGCGTGGACGCGCGGCCGCACAGGCCGCCACCGCGGCAGGGAGTCAATGAATGGAACCCAGAGCCCATCACGTGCTGATCGGCCTGTTCACCGTGCTCACGGTGGGCGCCGCGCTGCTGTTCGCCCTGTGGCTGAACAAGGCCGGTGCCGATCGCGCCTTCACCGATTACGAAGTGATCTTCAACGAAGCGGTCAGCGGCCTGTCGCAGGGCAGCGCGGTGCAGTACAGCGGGATCAAGGTCGGCGACGTGATCAGCCTCGGCCTCGACCCGGAAGATCCGCGCACGGTGCGCGCGCGCATCCGCATCGCCGGCCATACGCCGATCAAGCAGGACACCCGGGCGCGCCTGTCGATCACCGGCATTACCGGCCTGGCCGTCATCCAGCTGTACAGCGGCAGCCCGGAAAGCCCGCCACTGGAAGGCAAGGATGGTCAGCCAGGGATCATCATCGCCGACCGCTCGCCGCTTTCCCGGCTGATGGCCAATGGCGAGGACCTGGTGAGCAACATCACCCGCCTGCTCAACCGCGCCAACCGCATGCTCTCGCGCGAGAATGCCGAGCGCGTCTCGCGCACCCTGGAGAACCTGGAGCAGGCCACGGCCGGTATCGCCAGCCAGCGCGACGAACTCAGCGCCGCTTTGCAGCAGGCCGGTGCCGCCACCCGCGAAGCGGCCGAACTGATGCGCACCGCCAACCGCCTGCTCGACGGCCAGGGTAGCCAGGCCCTGGACAACGCCGAACGCCTGATGGCCTCGCTGGAGCGCAGCAGCCGCAGCATCGAGCAACTGCTGGAAAGCAACCGCAGCGCCCTGGACAGCGGCATGCAGGGCCTCGGCGAACTGGGCCCGGCAATTGGCGAGCTGCGCGACACCCTCAGCGCCCTGCGCGGCTTCTCCCGTCGCCTGGAACAGGACCCCACCGGCTACCTGCTGCGCAGCGACAGCATCAAGGAGTTCCAACCATGAAGCGTCTCACCCTGTTGCTGGCCGCCACCCTGCTCGGCGCCTGCTCGATCCTGCCGCAGAGCGAGCCGCTGGACATCTACCTGCTGCCGGCGGCGCAACTGCCGGCGCAGAGCCAACGGGTCGACTGGGCGCTGCGGATCAACAGCCCCAGCAGCAGTCAGCTGCTCGACGGCACGCGCATCGTCGTGCTGCCCGAGCCCGACCGGGTCAACACCTACCAGGGCGTGCGCTGGAGCGAGCGCACGCCGCAGCTACTGCGCAACCGCCTGCTCGATGCCTTCCAGGACGACGGCCGGATTCAGGCCCTGAGCAACGAGGAGCAGCGCCTGCAGGCCGATCTAGAACTGGTCAGCGACCTGCGCAGCTTCCATAGCGAATATCGCAACGGCATCCCGTACGCGCTGATCCGTCTCGAGGTCAATCTGGTGGATGCGCGCGATCAACGCATCCTCGCCAGCCGCCGCTTCAGCATCCGCCAGCCGGCGAGCGATACCTCGGTGCCGGCGGTGATCGCCGCCTTCGGCCAGGCGGGGGATCAATTGTCCCGCGAGCTGGTGGACTGGACGCTGAGCCAAGGGCAGCGCGCTACCCCGTAGGGTGCGCCGTGCGCACCAACGCCTTGCGTGTAATCCCCGGTGCGCACGCCAAGGCGTCCCTACGTGAACGACGCCGTCAACCAACCGCGCACTTCGGCGTAGGGGTATTCCTCCAGCGCGGCGAAGCCGGCCAGCTGGCGCGCCTTGAGCTTGGTCAGCAGTGGCGTGGTCACACCGCAGAGAAAGCGCGTCAGGCACTCTTGGCTCGGTGTGCAGCCGGCATGCTGCAGGTGCTTCTCGACGAAGGCGGCGCACAACGCCTGAGCACTTCGTCCGCTCAAGGGCGGTAATTCCGGTAGTGGCGGCAGGGTCGCGACGCGCCCCTGACACACCGAACAATGCCCGCAGCGTTCGGGCGCCTGTTCGTCGCCGAAGTACAGCGCCAGACGCCGGCTCAGGCATTCGCGGCTCTCGAACAGGGCGAGCATGGCCTGGATACGGGCAATCTCGCTGGCCTCATGGGCGCGGAAGTGCGCGTGCAGATCATTGGCCAGGGCTTCGACCTCGAAACCGCCATCGAGCACGGCGTAGACCTCGGTCATCTGCTTGCTTTCCAGCTCCAGCCAGCCCCTTTCCTGGAAGTAATCCAGCGCCTTGACCACCCGCGCGCGCTCGGCGCCGTGCTGTCGATACAGCGCGTCGAAGTCCAGCGTCGACCAGGTACGCGCGCGCTTCGAGCAGGCAAGGATCGCCTCGACGAACTGGCGCCGCTCGCCCTCGAACTGCGCCAGCAACGCCTCGTCGTCCAGCAGCAGCTTGAAGCGATATTCGGCGAAGTAGGCGTAACGCGGCGCGATGATGCCGCGCAGTTCCAGCTGCACCAGCAGGGTCTTCAGCGGCAGCGCACGGATATTGCTCAGCTCCGACAACTGGCCAAGCATCAGCTCCCACTGCCCGCCCGTGCCGACCGCGCGCAAGTCGTCGAGCACGGCGCGAATGCCGGCGAGCTCCGGGGTATCGCCGTAGACGAAGTTCTCCAGCACGCTGAGACCGTCGCGGCTGGCCAGCACCAGGCAGTCCGAGGCCTGGCCATCGCGCCCGGCGCGACCGATCTCCTGGCTGTAGTTCTCCACCGACTTGGGCAGATCGAAGTGCACCACGTTGCGGATATCGCGCTTGTCGATGCCCATGCCGAAGGCGATGGTGGCGACGATACATTGCAGCTCGCCGGCCATGAAGCGGCGCTGGATCGACTCGCGCACCTCGTGCGCCATGCCGGCGTGATAGGCGCTGACCGCCAGACCGTCACGCGCCAGGCGCTCGGCGACCTGCTCGGCGGTCTTCTGCTGGGTGACGTAGACAATGCTCGCCTGACCGCGCCGCGGCGCCAGCCATTGCTGCAGGCGCTGCGCCTTGGCACCGCCAGGCACCGGCTCGACCAGCAGATTGAGGTTGGGCCGATAGAAGCCGGTGGTGACCACGTCCGCCTCGGCGATGGCGAATTTCTCGCGCATGTCGGCGATCACCCGGGGCGTGGCCGTGGCGGTGAGCAGCAGCACCTGGGCAATGCCGAACTGGCGCTGATAGTCGGGCAGCTTGAGGTAATCCGGGCGGAAGTTGTGGCCCCACTCGGAAATGCAGTGCGCTTCGTCGACTACCAGCAGGGAGATCGGCACCTGGGCGATGAAATTTCGGAAACGCTCGTTCTTCAGGCGCTCCACCGAGATCATCAGAATCTTCAGCTCGCCGCTGCGCGCGCGGTTCATCACCTCCATGCTCTGCTCGCGGCTCTGCGCCGAGTCGATGCTCGCCGCCGCGATACCATGGGCGTGCAGGAAGGCCAGCTGATCCTGCATCAGCGCCAGCAGCGGCGAGATGACCAGGGTCAGGTGCGGCAGGTGCAGGGCCGGCAGCTGGTAGCACAGGGACTTGCCCGAGCCCGTGGGGAAGATCGCCGCCGCCGAACGACCGGCGAGCACGGCGCTGATCACCGCCTCTTGACCGGGACGCAGCTGATCGAAACCGAAGACGCGTTTGAGGGTGGACATGCGCTGTCACTCCATTGACCGCCGAATGGCCCCTGACCATAACGCGGTTGGGTAGGGTGCGCCACGCGCACCGCAAATAAACAAGGTGCGCACGGCGCACCCTACCCGAAAACGACAAAGCCGCCCGAAGGCGGCTTTGTCAGAGACCACAGGCCAGCTTAGAGCTGCGGGCCGGCGTTCTTGATCGCCTCGCTGACATCGAACTTGGCGAAGTTGTCGATGAACAGCTTGGCCAGGCCCTTGGCGGCTTCGTCGTAGGCGTTCTTGTCTGCCCAGGTGTTGCGCGGGTTGAGCAGGTTGGTCTCGACGCCCGGAACCGACTTCGGCACATCCAGGTTGATGATCGGCAGGTGCTCGGTCTCTGCACCGATCAGCGCACCGCTCTGGATGGCAGCGATCACACCACGGGTGGTGGGGATGTTGAAACGCTTGCCGACGCCGTAGCCACCGCCGGTCCAGCCGGTATTGACCAGGTAGACCTTGGAGCCGAAGGCGTTGATGCGCTTGATCAGCAGCTCGGCGTAGACACCGGCCGGACGCGGGAAGAACGGCGCGCCGAAGCAGGTGGAGAAGGTCGACTTGATGCCGCCGCCCGAACCCATTTCGGTGGAACCGACCAGCGCGGTGTAGCCGGACAGGAAGTGGTAGGCCGCCTGCTCGTTGTTGAGGATCGACACCGGCGGCAGCACGCCGGTCAGGTCGCAGGTCAGGAAGATCACGGCATTCGGTTCGCCGCCCAGGTTCTTCTCGCTGCGCTTCTCGACGTACTCCAGCGGGTAGGCCGCGCGGCTGTTCTGGGTCAGGCTGTCGTCGCTGTAGTCGGGGGTGCGCTGCTCGTCGAGCACCACGTTCTCCAGCACGGTACCGAACTGGATGGCTTTCCAGATTACCGGCTCGTTCTTCTCGGACAGGTCGATGCACTTGGCGTAGCAGCCGCCTTCGATGTTGAACACCACGCCCTCGCCCCAGCCGTGCTCGTCGTCACCGATCAGGTAACGCGACTCGTCGGCGGACAGGGTGGTCTTGCCGGTGCCGGACAGACCGAAGAACAGGGTCACGTCGCCTTCTTCGCCGATGTTGGCGGCGCAGTGCATCGGCAGCACGTCCTTTTCCGGCAGCAGGAAGTTCTGCACGGAGAACATGGCCTTCTTCATCTCGCCGGCGTAACGCATACCGGCGATCAGCACCTTGCGAGCAGCGAAGTTGATGATCACGCAGCCGTCGGAGTTGGTGCCGTCACGCTCCGGCACGCACTCGAAGTTGGCGACGTTGAGAATCTCCCACTCGGCCTTGCCGGCCGGGTTGTAGGCGCTCGGGTTGATGAACAGCTGACGGCCGAACAGGTTCTGCCAGGCGGTGGCGGTGGTCATCTTCACCGGCAGGTAGTGCGCCTCGGCGGAGCCTACGTGAACGTGGGAGACGAAATGCTCCTGGGCGTTGTTGAACGACGCGACGCGATCCCACAGGGCATCGAACTTGTCGGCCGGGAATGGACGGTTGATGGCACCCCAGGCGATCTGCGCCTCGGTGCTCGGCTCCTGAACGATGAAGCGATCAGCCGGCGAGCGGCCAGTGCGATGACCAGTGCGTACGACCAGCGCGCCGTTGGCGGCCAGTTCCCCTTCACCACGGCGGATGGCTTCTTCGACCAGTTGCGCGGCGCTGATGTCGGTGTACACGGCGTTGTTGGCTTGCGTCATGAGGGTCCCCGTCGGCCGCTGGCCGAGTCTTCCGAACGTTGTGTAGTGCAGGGGCAACTGCACTACACGGTAAAAAAGTCGCGGGAGTATGCCAGAAAAGCGAACTGCTTGGCAGCCTCCGATCTGATAGAGAACGCCTATCGTTCAGAAAAGTTCATCAATGGCGTGTCTGCGACGGCGCTTCGCTGCCGGCACCGGCGAACAGCTGGGCGATATCGGCGGCATCGAAGGCATAGCGCTCGTTGCAGAACTGGCAATCGATCACCACGCTGCCGCCCTGCTCGGCCAGCAGCAGCTCGGCGTCGGCCTGGCCGAGGCTGGCCAGGGCACTGGCCGAGCGCTCGCGCGAGCAGCTGCAGCGGAACTGCAGCGGCTGCTCGTCGAACAGGCGCACGTTCTCCTGATGATAGAGGCGATGCAGCAGGGTCGGGTTGTCCAGCCCGAGCAGCTCTTCGGCGGTCAGGGTATCGGCCAGGCTCAGCACGTGGTTCCAGCTTTCCTGACGCTCTTGCGGCTCGCTCTGGTGGTGCGGCGGCAGCTGCTGCAGCAGCAGGCCGCGGGCGCGCTGGCCGTCGGCCTTGAGCCAGAAGCGGGTCGGCAGCTGCTCGGAGCTGGCGAAGTAGTTGGACAGGCACTCGGCCAGGTCGACGCCGTCGAGGTCGACGATGCCCTGGTAACGCTGACCGCGGCTCGGATCGATGGTGATGGCCAGCACGCCGTTGGGCATCAGGCTCTGCAGGTCGGCGTCGGCGCCGATCTGTTCCGCGTCGTAGCGGGCGATCCCGCGCAGCTCACGAGCGCTGGAGCACTCGACCATCAGCAGCGACAGCGGGCCTTCGGCGCGCGCCTGCAGCACCAGCAGGCCGTCGAACTTGAGGGTGCCGACCAGCAGCGCGGCGGCGGCCATCATCTCGCCGAGCAGTTGCGCCACCGGCTGCGGGTAGGCGTGCTTGGCCAGCACATGGGCGTAGCTCTCGCGCAGCGCGACCATCTCGCCGCGCACGTCGGTGTCGTCGAAGAGAAAGCGTTGACTGAAGTCGTTCATGGCGGCGGGCTCGAGGTCTGCAAAAAGGCTGGCGATTTTATGCACAAACGCCCCGCCAACCAAGGCCCGAGTGTCACACCGGCCGCCACTCGTCGCGCCAGGCTGAATAACCGCTGAACCAAAATTGCGAGCCGCTTGCATGGGTGGCGCACACACCTATGATCCGCGCGCCCGAGTCGGGCCGTCGCCAATCAGCAAAGGGAATTCCCATGTCGAACACCTTCATCAACAGCCAGTGGCGCCCACGGGCCCTGCTGGCCTGCCATCTGCTGGCGGCGCTGCTGCTGCTCAGCTGGCTGTGGCAGCCCACTCGCGACCTGTGGGACGGGTTCGATCTGTGGCTGTTCCAACTGCTCAACGATCCGGTGCATGCCGCCGGCCTCTGGGCCAAGGTCTGGGCCATCGGCAGCATGCGCCCGGTGGACCTGGGCGTGGGCGTGGTGATGCTGGCGGTGATGCTCAAGGCCGACCTGGTGTTCCAGGGCCATCAGGTGCGCCGCGCCCTGTTCGCCTTTCTGACTGCCCTGCTGGCTCTGCTGCTGCTGCGTGTCGGCTTCGCCGAACTGGTCAAGGTCATGGGCTGGCAGCGCCCGAGCGCCTCGCTGGTGGTGGAGGGCAGCGCACGCCTGACCGAGCTGTTCCCCGACTGGGAGGAACGCTGGGACATGAAGGACAGCGCCAGCCGCAGCTTCCCCGGCGATCACGCCTCGGTCTTGCTGATCTGGGCCCTGTTCATGAGCTTCTTCGCGCGCAACTGGCGTCTGCTGCTGGTCTGGGCGATTGCCGTGATCGGCATCCTGCCACGCCTGGTGGCCGGCGCCCACTGGGGCTCGGATGCCTTCGTCGGCGGCGTGTTCCTCAGCCTGCTGGCGCTGGCCTGGAGCTGCTACACGCCCTTCGGCTACCGCGCCAGCGAGTGGCTGGAGAAGGTCACCCTGCCGCTCACCTCGCGCCTGGCCAAACTGCCGCTGCTGGGCCGCATGAGCATCGTCAGCGGGCGCTGAAACCTAGGGCGCGCCGTGCGCACCAACATCGATCGGTGACGATCCGGTGCGCCTAGCACAGCCTACGGACAGGCGAGGCTATTCGTCCTCATCCGCCCAGGGGTGGCGCAGGCCACCCTCCTGCTGTTCGTTGAACTGATGAATCTGCCGGCGCTGCTTCTTGCTCGGCCGGCCGTCGGTCTGCATGCCAAGGGCGCCGGCCTTGCGCATGGCAGCAGCCTGCTCGCGGCGGGCGATGCTCTCGTCGGTTTCGCGATACAGCAGCTGCGCCTCGGGGGCGCCGCGGCGCACCGCCGACAGCGCCAGCACGACCACCGTGCGCTCGTCGAAACCGGTACGCAGCACATATTCGTCGCCGATCCTCGGCTCCTTGCCCGGCTTGCAGCGCTCGCCGCGGTGATGCACCTTGCCCCCTTCTATGGCCGCCTTGGCCAGCGCACGGGTCTTGTAGAAGCGCGCGGCCCAAAGCCATTTGTCCAGGCGCACCTTGTCGTCGTCTTTTTCGCTCATCTGACTCTCTGATGGATTTCGCATCCGGCACGGCCGCCTGATGCAGTTGTCATACGGCACAACTAGAATGCGCGGAATCATAGGCCGTGTAGGCCGCAGGGGACACTCTCACCTTGAAGACTTTCGACCAGCTCAGCGTGATCGGCCTGCGTGAGTGGATCAATCTGCCCGAGCTCGGCATCATCGGCTTGCGCGCCAAGATCGATACCGGTGCCAGCACCTCGAGCCTGCACGCCAGCGACATCCAGCCGTTCCAGCGTGATGGCGAGGACTGGGTGCGCTTCACCGCCTACCTCGGCACCCAGGTGCAGCGCCGTCATCGCTGCGAGGCGCCGCTGGTGTCGGTCAAACGCATCAAGAGCTCCAACGGCCAGGCGCAGAGCCGCTACGTGATCCGTACCGATCTGGCCCTGGGCGATCGCCTGTGGCCGGTGGAATTCACCCTGGCCTGCCGCAAGACCATGCGCTATCGCGTGCTGCTCGGTTCCAAGGCACTGATCACCGGCCAACTGGTGGTCAATCCGGCACTCAGCTACGTGCAGGAAAAACCCTCTCTCTCCTCGTCCCTTCCAGGTGCCCAATGAAGATCGCCGTGCTGTCGCGCAATCCGCGTCTGTATTCCACCCGACGCCTGGTGGAGGCCGGTCAGCAGCGGGGCCATGAGATGCAGGTGATCGATACCCTGCGCGCCTACATGAACATCGCCAGCCACAAGCCGCAGATCCACTATCGCGGCCGGGCGCTGGAAGGCTTCGATGCGGTGATCCCGCGCATTGGCGCCTCGGTGACCTTCTATGGCTGCGCGGTGTTGCGCCAGTTCGAGATGATGGGCGTCTACCCGCTCAACGAGTCGGTGGCCATCAGCCGCTCGCGCGACAAGCTGCGCGCCCTGCAACTGCTGTCGCGCAAGGGCATCGGCCTGCCGGTGACCGGTTTTGCCCACTCCCCCGACGACATTCCCGACCTGATCCAGATGGTCGGTGGCGCGCCGCTGGTGATCAAGGTGCTGGAAGGCACCCAGGGCATGGGCGTGGTGCTGGCCGAGACGACCAAGGCCGCCGAATCGGTGATCGAAGCCTTCTTCGGCCTCAAGCAGGACATCATGGTCCAGGAGTACATCCAGGAAGCCGGCGGCGCCGACATTCGCTGCTTCGTGGTCGGCGACAAGGTGATCGCTTCGATGAAGCGCCAGGCCAAGGCCGGCGAGTTCCGCTCCAACCTGCATCGCGGCGGCAGCGCCAGCCTGATCAAGATCACCCCCGAAGAGCGCATGACCGCGGTGCGTGCGGCCAAGGTCATGGGCCTGAACGTCGCCGGGGTGGACATCCTGCGCTCCAACCACGGCCCGCTGGTGATGGAGGTCAACTCCTCGCCCGGCCTGGAAGGCATCGAAACCACCACCGGCAAGGACGTCGCCGGGATGATCATCCAGTACCTGGAAAAGAACGCCGAACCCGGCCAGACCCGCACCAAGGGTCGCGGATGAGCCGAGCGTTCGACGGCCGCCTGGCGCTGATCGCCCCTGCGGCGGCCATTGCCGAAGACGTACTCGAGGCGACCCTGGCGCAACTCGACGTGCTGGGCGTGCGCTATCACCTGGGCCGCCACGTGCGCGCCCGTCATCGCTACCTGGCCGGCACGCCGGAGCAGCGCCTGGAAGATCTGCACCAGGCCTTCAGCCTGCCCGATATCGCCGCCGTCTGGTGCCTGCGCGGCGGCTACGGTTGCGCGCAGCTGCTGGCGGATATCGACTGGGCCACGCTGCGTCAGGCCAGCCCGCGCCCGCTGATCGGCTTTTCCGACCTGTCGATTCTGCTCAGCGCCTTTGCGCAGCACGGGCTGCCGGCCATTCACGGTCCGGTGGCCACCGCGCTCGGCCATCAGGTGCTGTCGGCGCCCGGCGGTCAGCGCGAACGCCTGGCCTCGATGCAGGCGCTGTGGAGTCTGCTCAAGGGCCAGCATCGGCAGCTGCCGCTGCGCCATATCAGCGGCCCGCAGCATGCCATCGAGGGCACCCTGCAGGGCGGCAACCTGACGGCGCTGGCCAGCGTTTGCGGTACCGATGCCGGGCTGCGCCTGGCCGAGGATTCGATCCTGATCCTGGAAGACGTCGGCGAGCCCTACTACCGCCTGGAACGCAGCTTCTGGCAACTGCTGCACAGCTTCGCCGGGCAAAGGCCGCGGGCGGTGTGCCTGGGCAGCTTCACCGACTGCCCGCGGCGCGGCGTGCACCACAGCCTGGAGCAGATCATCGGCGAATACCTGGCGCCGCTCGGCGTGCCGCTGTACGGCGACCTGCCGAGCGGGCATGGCGACAGCAATTTCCCCTGGCCCTGCGGCAAGAAGGCGCGACTGAGCCCCGGCAGCCTGAGCTGGTAGGCCGCCTCAGCCCTGGCGCGCCTGCAGCCAGGCGAGAAACTCGGCCTCGACCATCGGCTTGCCGAACAGATAGCCCTGGCCCAGCGCGCAGCCCTGCTCACGCAGCAGCGCCAACTGGCTGGGCTGCTCGATGCCCTCGGCCACGCATTCGAGATCCAGGTTGCGCGCGATCATCAGGATGGTCTGCACCAGCATGCGCCCGCTGGCGTCGCCATCGAGATCGGCAACGAAGCTGCGGTCGATCTTCAGGCGGTCCAGCGGCAGGCGCTTGAGGTAGGTGAGCGACGAGTAGCCCGTGCCGAAGTCGTCGATGGCGAAGCGCACGCCCTGCGCCTTGAGCTGCTGCATGTTGCCGATGCAGCGGTCGACGTCCTCCAGCAGCACGCCCTCGGTGATTTCCAGCTCCAGCGCCTGCGCAGGTACGCCATGGCGACGCAGGCAATCCTCGACGCGCGCCACGCAACCGGCCTGGCGCAACTCGCGCGGGCTGAGATTGACCGCCAGCACCAGTTGTGGCCATTGCGCCTGCCAGCGCGCCAGCGTCGCGCAGGACTGCTCCAGCACCCACTGGCCGATGTCCTGGATCAGACCGGTCTCCTCGGCCAGCGGAATGAACTGGTCGGGGGAAATCTCGCCGCGCTCGGGGTGCAGCCAGCGCAGCAGCACCTCGGCGCCAGCCACCGTGTCGTCGGCCAGGACCAGCTGCGGCTGGAACACCAGTTGCAATTGCTGACGGGCCATGGCCTGGCGCAGCTCGCCCTGCAGCTGCAGACGCTGATCGATGGCCGCCTGCATCTCCGGGGCGAAGAAGTGCAGCGCATTGCGTCCGGCATGCTTGGCCCGGTACATGGCGGTGTCGGCCTGCTTGAGGATATCGGCGGCGCGCTGCAGGCCCAGCGGATGCAGGGCGATGCCGATGCTGGCGCTGATGGCCAGCTCGTGCCCCTCGATCAGGCAACTGCCCTGCAGCCCGCGCAGCAGCTTCTCGCCCACCGCGGCGGCATGCTCGGCAACGGCCTGCGGCTCGCTACCCAGCGCCTCGAGCAGCACCACGAACTCGTCGCCGCCGAGGCGCGCCAGGGTGTCTTCGGTACGCAGCTCACGAGCCAGGCGGGTGGTGACTTCGCACAGCAGCGCATCGCCGATCAGGTGGCCGAGGCTGTCGTTGACCGTCTTGAAGTGGTCCAGGTCGATGAACAGCAGCGCGCCCAGGCTGCCTTCGCGGTTCTCGCGATCCATGGCGTGCTGCAGGCGATCGAGCAGCAGACGGCGATTGGGCAGACCGGTCAGCTCGTCGCTATAGGCCAGCCGCTCGATCTCGCGCTGGTAGCGCTGACGCTCGGAGATGTCGAGCACGCTGGCGCGGATCAGCAGCTCCTCGCCGGGCATGCGCACCAGGCGCACCTCGCATGGCAGCTGGCGTCCGGCACTGTCGCGATGGGTCCACTCGAACACCGGCGTGTCGCCGGCGATGGCCCGCTGCAGATGCTCCCTGCCGACGCGCGAAGACAGGCTGCCGTCCGCCTGGCGCGGCGGGCTGATGCTCTGGATGGTCTTGCCCAGCAGGTCTTCGCGGCGGTAACGCAGCAGCTGCAGCGCGTTCTCGTTGCACTCGACGATGCCGCCCTCCGGGCTGAACAGCAGGATCGCCTCGGGCGCGTGCTCGACCAGGGTGTGGTAACGCGCCTCGGCCTCGCGCCGCGCGCTGGTGTCTTCCACCAGCAGCAAAAACAGCGTCTGCCGGCCTGCGCCGCCGCGGACCGCACGCAGGCTGAGGCGGGTGAACACCACCTGGCCGTCGGCCCGCAGGAAGCGCTTGTCCATCTCGAAACCGTCGCTGCTGCCCAGCAGCACCTCCTCGAGCCTGGCCTGCTCGCCTGCCAGATCGTCGGGATACGACAACTGGTGCCAGCTGCTGGCCATCAGCTCGTCGCGGCTGCGCCCGAGGATGCTGCACAGCTTCTGGTTGACCTCTTCCCAGCCGAAGCTCTGGGTAGTCAGCGCCATGCCGATCAGCGGCGCCTCGAAGAACAGACGCAGGCGCTCGTCGCGCTCGCGCAGTTGCGACTCGGTGCGCTTGCGCTCGCTGATGTCCTGCACCACGCCGTACACCCGCACCAGGCTGCCGTCATCGTCGCGCTCGGCCATGCCGCGCACGCGCACCAGGCGCCCGCTAAGGCGCGCCGCCAGACGCAGTTCGATGTCGATCTCGTCGAGCCCGCCCAGCGCCGCCTGCAGGGTCTCGATGATCAGCGTCTGGCTCGGCGCGTCGTAGTAGTGCAGCGCCTGCTCGAAACTCGGCGGCCCCAGATGGATGTCGCGCTCGACGATGCGGTAGCAGCCATCGCTCCAGAACATGCTGGAATCGCCGAGTTCGAACACCCAGCCGCCGAGGTTGGCGATGTCCTCGGTCTGGCTGAACAGGTGGTTCTGGCGCAACAGCTGCGCGCGCTGCTGCTCGACCTGCGCCGCCAGCTCCACGCGTTCGGTGACATCCTGCTGCAGGCCGACGAAATGGCTGATGCCCCGCTCGTCGCGCATCGGCGCCAGCACCACTTCGTTCCAGAACGGCCGGCCGTCCTTGCGGTAGTTGCGCACCACCGCATGCCCGCTGCGCCCTTCGCGCAAGGCGCTGCGCAGGGGCTGTAGCTCCAGCTGGGCGTGGTCGTCGGCAACGAGAAAGCGGCAGTTGCGCCCCAGTGTCTCGTCTGCGCTGTAGCCGGTGATCTGGGTGAAGGCGGCGTTGCAGTAGACCAATGGCAGGTCCGGCTGGCGGGCGTCGGCGATGGTCACCCCCAGCGGGCTGGCCTCCATCGCCAGGTTGGCGCGGGCCAGTTGCTGCTGCATGCGCGCGCTGCGGCTCAGCGCCTGGCGCAGGTCACCCAGGGCCCGCCCTACCAGCAGGGCGGCGCCCATCAGCAGCAGCACGGCCAGCTGCAACTGGCTGCGCGGCAGATCCAGCATGGCGAAACCGGGATCGCCGCGCAGCAACGGCAGCGGCAGGGTCGCGGCGAACACCAGAACGGCGCCGTAAAGCGCACCGGCGAAGGCATAACGCAGGGCCAGGGCGAGCATGCCGATGCCGAGAAAGGGCAGAGCGACCATCATAGGCAGGCTGCCGACCAGTGCCATCAGCGCCAGGAAGATGCCGAACGCGAGCAGCCAGCCGCGCCATGAACGGCTGATGCTCAGGGCTTGCGCGTCGGCCGTCGTGCTCTCGGGCAGCCAGCCGCGCGCACGCAGCAGCGGGCTGCCGAACACCAGCAGCGGGGTGGCCAGCGCCAGCAGGTTGATGGCGTCGTTCAGCCACACCGCCAGGCTGGCCTGCGCCCAGTGCTCGCCGAGCTGCAAGCCGGTCAGCCACAGGTTGGCCTGCAACCCCAACGCCACCAGCGCCGCCGGCGCCAGCACGCCGAATGCGAGAAAACGCAGCAGATCGGCCAGGCTGCCCAAGGCCGGGTCGAAGCTGTGGCGCCGCAACAACCACCAGCCCAGCGCCACGGCGGCCGTCTCGGGCAAGGCATACAGCGGCGCCCATTGCCAGGGCAGGCCCCACAACGGGACGCTGAGCAGGGCGTTGAGGTAGAGCGCCGGCAGCACGCGCGGGCCCCACCACAGGCACAGCACCAGACCCAGCACCAGCGGCAGGTAACACAGGGCCACCCCGTCGTTCAGGCGGGTGGCCAGAGAAATCCAGGTTCCCAGGTGGAAAAGCGGTAGCGGCAGCCACCAGCTCCATCTGGGCAGGCGGTGGGAAAAAGCGGTGGGCATGCGGGCCTCGAGTGAGTGCGCCGGCACAGCATAGCCCAGCGCCAGGGCCCTTGGCAGCAGATGGCCAGCACCTGGGCCGCCGCGAGGACGGCCGGTCGTCAGCTAGACCGCATCGCGCGGCAGCAGCAGCCCCAGCGGCAGACGCACACGCGCCTCCAGCCCCCCGCCACTGCGGTTGCGCAGCTCGACGCTGCCGCCATGCAGCGCGGCGATGCGCTTGACGATGGCCAGACCCAGCCCGGTACCACGCCCGCCGCGGGCCCGATCGCCACGGATGAAGGGGTTGAAGATGCTGTCCAGCTCCGCCGGATCGATGCCGTTGCCGCGATCCAGCACGCTCAGCACCACATAGGGCGCACTGTGATCGCCAGCCAGGCTGGCCACCACCTCCACGGCATCGCCACCACCGTGGTTGAGCGCGTTCTCCACCAGATTGGTGAGCAGGCGCTTGGTCGACACCCGGCGCAGCGGGAAAGGCGGGATCGGCTCGAGGCACAGGCGCACGCGCTCGCCGTTCTGGTTGTAGGGCGCCAGGGTTTCGCGTACCAGCTCGGCGAAGTCCAGCTCCTCCACCGGCTCGTCGCGCCCATCACGGATGAAGGCGAGGAACTGATCGAGAATGGCGTCCATGTCCTCGATATCGCGCACCATGTCCTCGGTCAGCTCGGAGTCGCTCTGCATGAATTCCAGGGCCAGACGCAGACGGGTCAGCGGCGTGCGCAGGTCGTGGGACACGCCGGCCAGCATCAGCTCGCGCTCGCGGCCGGCCTGCTCGACATCCTCGGCCATCTGGTTGAAGGCGCGGTACACCTCGGTCATCTCGCTCGGCGTATCGCCCACCGGCAGCCGTACGCTGCGCCCCTGGCCGAGCTGGCGCGCGGCGAAGACCAGGCGCTTGAGCGGTGCGTTGAGCTGACGCACGAAGATCCAGGCCGCTGCGGTAGACAACAGGCCGATGCCGAGGAACCAGCCGAGCACGCTCCAGATCCGCTGGCCACGCAGCGGGTGCGGGTACATCGGCACGCGCACCCAGCCATCGCCAAGGCTCGGTGCATGCACCCACAGCGCCGGCGGCGAGGTCGCGCGCACCCGCGTTTCCGTGTCCGGGCCGAGTTCGGTCTGCATCTGCCGCTGGAAGATTTCGCTGTAGGGCCAGTGCTGCTCGCTGGCCGGCACCTTGTCACGCGGGATGCGCTTGAGCCCGGCGGCCTGGGCGATGTGGTCGCGATCCTCGGGGTTGGCCGCCCAGTAGGCCCGCAGGGTCAGGGCTGCGCCATGGCTGTACTGGCGGTCGACCAGCACGTCCTCGTTCATCATCAGGTACACCAGGGTCAGCGCCTTGGAGAACAGCACGACGATGAGCACCAGCCACAGGGTGCGGGCGAAGAAGCTTTGCGGGAACCAGTAGGGGGCTTTCATCAGCACAGAACCGTAGGAGCGAGCGCGGCTCGCGGAAACGTTACTTCAATTCGCGAGCCGGGCTCGCTCCTACGCGTCACTTGTTGCCGTCAGGAACGAACACGTAACCCACACCCCAGACGGTCTGGATATAGCGCGGCTTGGACGGGTCCGGCTCGATCAGGCGACGCAGGCGGCTGATCTGCACGTCGATGGAGCGCTCCAGGGCGTCCCATTCGCGGCCGCGGGCCAGGTTCATCAGCTTGTCGCGGGTCAGCGGCTCGCGCGCATGCTGCACCAGCGCCTTGAGCACGGCGAATTCGCCGGTGGTGAGCATGTGCACCTGATCGCCCTTCTTCAGCTCGCGGGTGGCCAGCGACAGCTCGTATTCGCCGAAGCTCACGCTCTCGTCCTCGGTACCGGGTGCGCCCGGCACCACCGGCACCTGGCGACGCAGCACGGCCTTGATCCGCGCCAGCAGCTCGCGCGGGTTGAAGGGCTTGGCCAGGTAATCGTCGGCGCCCAGTTCCAGGCCCTGGATACGGCTGGATTCGTCGCCCTTGGCGGTGAGCATGATGATCGGGATCTGGTTGTTCGATTCGCGCAGGCGGCGGCAGGCGGACAGGCCATCCTCGCCGGGCAGCATCAGGTCCAGCACCACCAGATTGAACAGTTCGCGAGCCAGCAGACGGTCCATCTGCTCGACGTTCTCCACTGCGCGTACCCGGTAGCCCTGCTCGTCGAAGAAGCGCTCGAGCAGGCGGCGCAGACGGGCGTCGTCATCGACGATGAGAATCTTCTCGCCTTCGGCGACAGTAGCAGCGGTCTGGGTCATGGCGTCTCCTTGGACAGCCGTACTAAGGACGGCAAGTGGCGGCATTATCGCTCAGGCGCTTGAGCGGGCGCTTTAGCCATTGTTAGCAGATTTTTCCCCGAACGGTTCCCAGCACCCCTGAACGCGGTGTTTATAATGCGCCGCTTTCGTATCTGGCCTGCATCCCTGCGGCCACCCTAGTCGTTCCAGTGTGGGTAGCTTTATCTATGGACAGCATCAACAACCGCATCGCCGAAGAGCTGGGCGTGCGCCCGCAACAGGTCGCCGCCGCCGTGGCCCTGCTCGACGAAGGCTCCACCGTGCCCTTCATCGCCCGTTACCGCAAAGAAGTGACCGGCAGCCTCGACGACACCCAGCTGCGCCATCTGGAAGAGCGCCTGCGCTACCTGCGCGAGCTGGACGAGCGCCGCGTGGCGATCCTCGCCAGCATCGAGGAGCAGGGCAAGCTGACCCCCGAACTCAAGCGCGAGATCGACCTGGCCGACACCAAGACGCGCCTCGAAGACCTGTATCTGCCGTACAAGCAGAAGCGCCGCACCAAGGGCCAGATCGCCCTGGAAGCCGGCCTCGGCGAGCTGGCCGATGCGCTGTTCAACGATCCGAGCCTGACCCCGGAGCAGGAAGCCGAGCGCTTCATCGACGCCGAGAAAGGCTTCGCCGATGTGAAGGCCGTGCTCGAAGGCGCCAAGTACATCCTCATGGAGCGTTTTGCAGAGGATGCGAGCCTGCTGGACAAGCTGCGCAGCTTCCTCAAGGACAACGCCACCCTCAGCGCCCGCCTGGTGCCGGGCAAGGAGAACGAGGGCGCCAAGTTCAGCGACTACTTCGAGCACGACGAGCCGCTCAAGGGCGTGCCGTCGCACCGCGCGCTGGCGATCTTCCGCGGCCGCAACGAAGGCATTCTCAGCGCCAGCCTCAAGGTCGGCGAAGAGCTGCCCGGCACCCTGCACCCCTGCGAGCTGATGATCGGCGAGCGCTTCGGCCTGCAGAACCAGGGCCGCGCCGCCGACAAGTGGCTGGCCGAGGTGGTGCGCTGGACCTGGAAGGTCAAGCTGTACAACCACCTGGAAACCGACCTGCTCGGCGAGCTGCGCGAGAAGGCCGAGGACGAGGCGATTGCCGTGTTCGCCCGCAACCTGCACGACCTGCTGCTGGCCGCGCCGGCTGGCCCGCGCGCCACCCTGGCGCTGGACCCGGGCCTGCGCACCGGCTGCAAGGTGGCGGTGGTCGATGCCACCGGCAAGGTGCTGGACACCGCCACCGTCTACCCGCACGCCCCGCGCAACGACTGGGACGGCACCCTGGCGATCCTCGCCAAGCTGTGCGCCAAGCACGGCGTCGACCTGATTTCCATCGGCAACGGCACCGCCAGCCGCGAGACCGACAAGCTGGCCGCCGAGCTGATCAAGAAGGTGCCGGGCCTGAAGCTGACCAAAGTGATGGTCTCCGAGGCCGGCGCCTCGGTGTACTCGGCCTCGGAACTGGCCGCCCGCGAGTTCCCCGACCTCGACGTGTCGCTGCGCGGCGCAGTAAGCATCGCCCGCCGCCTGCAGGACCCGCTGGCCGAGCTGGTGAAGATCGACCCGAAATCCATCGGCGTCGGCCAGTACCAGCACGACGTCTCCCAGCTCAAGCTGGCGCGCAGCCTGGACGCCGTGGTCGAGGATTGCGTGAACGCCGTCGGCGTCGATGTGAACACCGCCTCCGCTGCCCTGCTGGCACGCATTTCCGGCCTCAACGCGACCCTGGCGCAGAACATCGTGCAGTACCGCGATGCCAACGGCGCCTTCGCCTCGCGCGCCGAGCTGAAGAAGGTGCCGCGCCTGGGCGAGAAGACCTTCGAGCAGGCCGCAGGCTTCCTCCGTGTGATGAACGGCGACAACCCGCTGGACGCCTCGGCGGTGCACCCGGAAACCTACCCGCTGGTCGAGCGCATCGCCCAGGACACCGGCCGCGACATCCGCTCGCTGATCGGCGACTCGGCCTTCCTCAAGCGCCTCGACCCGGCCAAGTTCACCGACGAGCGCTTCGGCCTGCTCACCGTCGGCGACATCCTCAAGGAACTGGACAAGCCCGGCCGCGACCCGCGCCCGGAGTTCAAGACCGCCGAGTTCCAGGAGGGCGTGGAAACCCTCAATGACCTCAAGCTGGGCATGGTGCTCGAAGGCGTGGTGACCAACGTCACCAACTTCGGCGCCTTCGTCGACATCGGTGTGCACCAGGACGGCCTGGTGCACATCAGCGCGCTGTCGGAGAAGTTCATCAAGGACCCGCACGAGGCGGTCAAGGCCGGCGACGTGGTCAAGGTCAAGGTGATGGAAGTGGACATCCCGCGTAACCGCATCGCCCTGTCCATGCGCATGGGCGACACCCCGGGCGAGAAGGTAGAGGGCGCACGCGGTGGTGCGCGCGGCGGCAACCGTGGCGGCAATACGCCGCGCAGCGAGCGCCATTCCAGCCAGGACAAGCCGGCACCGGCCACCGGGGGCATGGCCGCGCTGTTCGCCAACGCCAAGCAGCTCAAGCGATGAGCTGCGCACAGGAGGTGGGCGCGAGCAGCGCCTTCTCCCGCCTGCTCGGGCTGGAGATTCTCCAGGTCGGCGGCGGCGAGGCGCGCGTGCGCCTGGCGCTGACCGACGAGTTGCGCAACCTGCACGGCAAGCTGCATGGCGGCGCGCTGTTCTCGCTGATCGACACCGCCATGGGCCAGGCCAGCCACAGCCTGGGCGATGGCGGCCCGAGCAGCGTGACCCTGGAGTGCAAGATCAACTACATCCGCCCCGTTTCCGAGGGCAGCGTGCTGTGCCACGCCAAGGTGCTGCATGCCGGGCGCCGCACCCAGGTGGTGGAAGCGGAAGTGCTGCAGGGCGACAAGCTGGTCGCCAAGGCACAAGGCACCTTCGCCTGCGTGTAATCGACCGGGGGCGACGTCGTCTAATGTGGGGACATCGTCGCCCCCTTGCAGAGTGCGGGGGCGATCCCCATATTGTGGCGACTGCCCAGTTAGGAATTGCATCTTGAGCGATCTTCTCTCCCGCCGCCTGACTCAGCTCGGCGAGCCGGCCAACCTGTCCCTGCTGGGCGAATGTCTGCACGGCATCGAGCGCGAATGCCTGCGCGTCGACCACGATGGTCAGCTGGCCCTGACCCCGCACCCGCAGGCCCTGGGCTCCGCGCTGACCCATGCGCAGATCACCACCGACTATTCCGAGTCGCTGCTGGAGTTCATCACCGGTACCGCCACCGATCCAGCCGCCACTCTGGCCGAGCTCGAGAGCATCCATCGCTTCGCCTATGACAAGCTGGGCGGCGAATTGCTGTGGAGCCCGTCGATGCCCTGCGCCCTGCCGGACGAGGAGACGATTCCCATCGCCCGCTACGGCAGCTCCAATATCGGCCGCCTGAAGTACGTGTACCGCAAGGGCCTGGCGCTGCGTTACGGCAAGACCATGCAGTGCATCGCCGGCATCCATTACAACTTCTCCCTGCCCGAGGCCCTGTGGCAGTTGCAGCAGCGCAGCGAGGGCAACACGCAGAGCACGCGTGACTACCAGTCGGCGCGCTACATCGCGCTGATCCGCAACTTCCGCCGCTACAGCTGGCTGCTGATGTACCTGTTCGGCGCCTCGCCGGCCCTGGACAAGGGCTTCATGCGCGGCCGCCCGCACCAGTTGCAGGAGCTGGACGCCAGCACCCTGTACCTGCCCTATGCCACCAGCCTGCGCATGAGCGACCTGGGCTACCAGAGCAGCGCGCAATCCGGCCTGACCCCCTGCTACAACGACCTGGCCAGCTACACCGACAGCCTACGCCTGGCGGTCGGCACGCCCTACCCGGCCTATGTCGAAGCCGGCACCAAGCGCGGCGACGAGTGGCTGCAGCTCAATACCAACATCCTGCAGATCGAGAACGAGTACTACTCGAGCATCCGCCCGAAACGCGTCACCTACAGCGGCGAACGCCCGATCCAGGCGCTGACCAGCCGTGGCGTGCAGTACGTGGAAGTACGCTGCCTGGACATCAACCCCTTCCTGCCGCTGGGCATCGATCTGCCCCAGGCGCGCTTCATCGACGCCTTCCTGCTGTTCTGCGCACTGGAAGACAGCCCGCTGCTGGAGAGCGGCGAATGCGGCGCCTGCACCAGCAACTTCCTCAAGGTGGTCAAGGAGGGCCGACGCCCCGGCCTGCACCTGCAGCGTGACGGCCGCTCCATCGAGCTCAAGACCTGGGCCAGCGAACTGCTCGAGCGCATCCACCCGCTGTGCGAACTGCTCGACCGCAGCCAGGGCGGCAACGCCCATATCGAGGCGCTGGCGCAGCAGCAGGCCAAGGTGGCGGATGTCGAGATGACGCCGTCGGCCCAGGTGCTGGCGATTCTGCGTCAGGGCCAGAGCTTTACCGAGTTCGCCCTGCAGCAAAGCCTGCGCCATGCCGAATACTTCCGCGCCGAGCCGCTCAGCGCCGAGCAGCAGCAAGCCTTCGAGCAGGCCGCTCACGACTCGCTGGCCGAGCAGGCGGAGCTGGAAGCACAGCCCAAGGGCGATTTCGACGCCTTCGTCGCGGCCTATCAGGCCAGCATTCTGGCGTTGGCCGTGTAGATCGCCCGTCTGCCGGGCGCGCCGGGCGGCGTTCCGTTTCAGCCCGGCGCACGGCGCTGCGTACTCGTAAGCCAAGGCGCCGAAAAGCGCCGACTGCGTCACAAAGCCAACCAGCGGAGCAAAAGCCGGGATGGGCGGCCATACTCGCCACCGACCGAGCGGCTAGCATGGCGAATGTAAAGAACGGAAGACGAGCAGCGCCCATGGCCGAAGACGCCACGCCGCAATGGAGCCTGGAGAGCCTGACAAAGGCCTACCAGCAAGGCTATATGGCCGGCCTCACGGGCCAGGCCAGAGACCGCCAACCCTACCCCGAGGAAATCCCCGCCGCCGCCTGGGAGGCCGGCTGGGACGACGGCTTCGAGCAGATGCGCCTGCAGCAGCACAGCGCCTGAGGTGGATTCAGCCGGCAGGTGGATGTCGCCTTTCACGCCCATCCACCGGCGGATCGACGCAGCGCGCTCCCCCCTTACCTCTGATGAGCCCGTAGCCCCGATGCAAGCCGGGGCTTTTCCGTCCTGATGCGGCGCGCGCAGCGCAGCCTACAGAGCCTTTTCGAACACCTTGGAGTTGCGCTGGTAGTTGTACAGCGAGGCGCGCGCCGCCGGCATGCGCTCGACGCTGCTCGGCTCGAAGCCGCGCTCGCGGAACCAGTGGGCGGTACGGGTGGTGAGCACGAACAGGGTCTTGAGCCCTTGCGCCCGCGCCCGCGCCTCGATCCGCGCCAGCAGTTCGTCGCCGCGACCGCCGTGGCGGTAGTCGGGGTTGACCGCCAGGCAGGCCAGCTCGCCGCAGTCCGAGTCGGCGATGGGATAGAGCGCCGCACAGGCGATGATCAGCCCCTCGCGCTCGACGATGCTGAACTGCTCGATCTCGCGCTCCAGCACCTCGCGCGAACGACGCACCAGAATGCCCTGTTCTTCCAGCGGGCTGATCAGCTCGATCAGGCCGCCGACATCCTCGATGGTCGCCTCGCGCAGCGACTCGAACTGCTCCTGGGCCACCAGGGTGCCGTTGCCGGTGCGGGTGAACAGCTCGCTCAGCAGCGCGCCATCGGTGGCGTAGCTGACGATATGACTGCGCCCCACGCCGCCCCGGCAGGCCTGGGCAGCGGCGTCGAGCAGTTCGCCCTGGTAGTTGCTGCCCAGACGCGCCAGGTGCGCCGGCACCTGCTGCGGGCGCAACTCACGCACCAGTTGGCCGTGCTCGTCGAGCAGACCGTCCTCGGCGCCGAACAGCAGCAGCTTGTCGGCGCCCAGGTCGATGGCGGCGCGGGTGGCGACGTCCTCGCAGGCCAGGTTGAAGATTTCTCCGGTGGGCGAATAGCCCAATGGCGACAGCAGCACGATGCTGCGCTCGTCGAGCTGGCGATTGATGCCCTTGCGGTCGATGCGCCGCACCTCGCCGGTGTGGTGGTAGTCGACACCGTCGAGCACGCCGATCGGCCTGGCGGTGACGAAGTTGCCGCTGGTCAGGCGCAGGCGCGAGCCCTGCATCGGCGAGGCGGCCATGTCCATCGACAGGCGCGCCTCGATGGCGATGCGCAGTTGACCGACGGCATCGATCACGCACTCCAGGGTCGGCGCGTCGGTGATGCGCAGATCGCGGTGAAAATGCGGCGTCAGGCCACGCGCGGCCAGGCGCGCCTCGATCTGCGGGCGCGAGCCATGCACCAGTACCAGGCGCACGCCGAGGCTGTGCAGCAGCACCAGGTCGTGGACGATATTGGCGAAGTTCGGATGAGCGATGCCCTCACCAGGCAGCATGACCACGAAGGTGCGGTCGCGGTGGGCATTGATATAGGGCGAAGCGTGGCGTAACCAGGTGACGTAGTCGTGCATGAGCAATCCATTAACTAGAGACGCAGGCCGGCAGGGCCGTCATGTTCGGTCAGAAGGTCGGTCTCATCGTCGCTGCACGTCTTCGCTCCGTGTCAGGCAGTAGTGTTGGATCAGTTGGCGCAGCAACGCCACCGTAGGTTCGATGCGGGCCAGCTCCAGGTGTTCCCCGGGCTGATGCGCGCAGTCGATGTCACCCGGGCCGAGCACCAGGGTCTCGCAGCCAAGGCGCTGAAGATAAGGCGCTTCGGTGCCGAATGCCACCGCCTGCGCCGCATGCCCGGTCAGCCGCTCGGCCAGGCGTACCAGTTCGGCATCGGCGCGCTGCTCGAACGGCGGCACTTCGGGGAACAGCGGGCCATAGTCGATGCGCACCTGATGCTTGAGCGCCAGCGGCTGCAGCTTGCCGCGAATCGCCGCGCGCAGCTGTTCCGGATCCATGCCCGGCAACGGGCGCAGGTCGAATTCCAGCGCGCACTGCCCGCAGATGCGGTTGGGGTTGTCGCCGCCGTGGATGCAGCCGAGGTTCAGCGTCGGTTGCGGCACGCCGAATTGCGGGTTGTTGAATTCGCGCTGCCACTGCGCACGCAGGCCGCGCAGCTCGCCCATCACGTCCTGCATGGCCTCCAGCGCGCTATGCCCGAGACTCGGGTCGGAGCTGTGACCACTGCGCCCGAGGATATCGATGCGCTCCATCATCACGCCCTTGTGCAGGCGGATGGGCTTGAGGCCGGTCGGCTCGCCGATCACCGCCGCACGGCCCAGTGGCCGGCCGGCATCGGCCAGGGCGCGGGCACCGGCCATGGAGCTTTCTTCGTCGCAGGTGGCGAGAATCAGCAAAGGTTGCTGGAAGGGCTGATCGAGCAAGGGCCGCACGGCCTTGATGGCCAGGGCGAAGAAGCCCTTCATGTCGCAGCTGCCCAGGCCCACCCAGCGGTCGCCCACTTCGGTCAGCTTGAGCGGGTCGCTCTGCCACAGGGCGGCGTCGAACGGCACGGTATCGCTGTGCCCGGCCAGCACCAGGCCGCCGGGGCCGGAGCCGTAGCTGGCGAGCAGATTGAATTTGCCGGGGGCGATCTGCTGGGTTTCGCAGGCGAAGCCCAGGTCGCCGAGCCAGGCGGCGAGCAGCTCGATGACAGGCGCGTTGCTCTGATCCCAGCTGGGCTGGGTGCAGCTCACCGAGGGCGCTGCGATCAGCGCGGCGAACTGCTCTCGGAAGGACGGCAAGGGCATCGGCGATCTCCTGGGTCGGAGCCCCATCATAGGAGCATCCAACCTCAGGGGAAACCGCCAGGCGGAATCAGACTCCGCCGAACAGTGCGCGCAGAATGAAGAAGAAGATGATCGACAGGATCGCACCGGCCGGCAGGGTAATGATCCAGGACAGGAAAATCTTGCCGATCATGCCCAGGTTCAGCGCACCAATGCCACGTGCCAGACCAACGCCGAGAATGGCGCCGACCAGCGTATGGGTGGTGGAAACCGGCAGGCCCAGGCCCGAGGCGCTGACCACGGTGGTGGCGGCGGCCAGCTCGGCGGCGAAACCACGGCTGGGGGTCAGCTCGGTGATTTCCTTGCCGATGGTGGCGATCACCTTGTAGCCGTAGGTGGCCAGACCGACCACGATGCCCAGCGCCCCCAGCAGCAGGATCCAGCCCGGCACCAGCGACTTCGCGCCAGCGGCCAGCTCACCACCGCTCTGGATCACGCCGACGATGGCCGCCAGCGGGCCAACGGCGTTGGCCACATCGTTGGAGCCGTGTGCGAAGGCCATGGAGCAGGCGGTGAAGATCATCAGGATGGCGAACACCTTCTCCACGCTGGAGAAATGGAAGGCCTTGTCAGCCTCGACATCGACATGGATGCGGCTGAGCATCGCAATGCCGATGAGCATGACCAGCACACCGATAGCGACCGAAAGCAGGAAACCTTCGGTGCTGGAAAGATTCAGACCAACATGCTTGAGGCCCTTGGTCAAGGTCATCAGCGAGATCACGAAACCGGTGATGAACATGTACAGCGGCACGTAGCGCTTGGCGTTCAGGAAGGGGTTGTCGGTGTCGATGATCAGTTTCTGCACGCTGACGAACAGGCAGAAGGAGATGATCCCGGCCAGCAGCGGCGTAACCACCCAACTGGCGACGATGGGGCCGACGCCGCCCCAGTGCACCGCATCCATCGACACGCCGACCGCAGCGAAGCCGATCACGGCACCGACGATGGTGTGCGTGGTCGATACCGGCCAGCCACGGGTCGAGGCGACCAGCAGCCAGGTGCCTGCAGCCAGCAATGCCGACATCATGCCCAGCACCATGAGGTTGGGGCTGATCAAGTTGGCATCGACGATGCCGTTCTTGATGGTTTCGGTTACCTCACCACCGGCCAGATAGGCACCGGCGAATTCGAAGACCATGGCGATGATGATCGCCTGCTTGATGGTCAGCGCACGCGAGCCAACGGATGTACCCATGGCGTTGGCGACATCGTTGGCTCCAACACCCCAGGCCATGAAAAAACCGAAAAGGCAGGCAAGCACGAGCAGAACCAGCCCGTAGTCCGCAATCAGAGACATAAATTAGTTTCCGTAGATCCCAGAAAGGACACTGGCGCTTAGCGCGCCAGCAGTTGTTCCAGTCGGTTGCCCACTCGTTGGGCACGGTCGGCGACATCGCCGACCCAGTCGATGATCTGATAGAGGAACATCACATCGACCGGGGGAAGGTCCTTCTCCAGCTTGAACAGGTTGCGGCGCACCTCGATTTGCAGGCGGTCGGTATCGTTTTCGATCGAACCGAGCTCCTCGATCAGGGTTTCCACCAGCACCGCTTCACGGCCGGCGAAACCGGTCTCGAGCAGCTCGTCCAATTCGTTCATCGCCTTCAGCGCCTGGGCGCTGGCGTCGACGCTGCGCTGCACGTAGGTGCGCATCAGCGGCTGCAGGGCCTGCGGAATGGCCATCTGACGGCCGAGCATCAGCCCGGCGATGTCCTTGGCACGGTTGGCGACTTTGTCCTGTACACTGAGCAGTTCCAGCAGATCCGAACGCGGCACCGGCAGGAACAGGCTCTTGGGCAGGTGCAGGCGCACGCTTTTCTTCAGCTTGTCGGCCTCATGCTCCAGCCGGGACATCTCCTGTTGCACCTGTTCCACCGTGGCCCAGTCCTCGGCCATCACGGCCTCGAAGAAGGGCACCAGGTTCGCCGCGCACTCGTGGGCCTTGGCGATATGCTGTTGCATCGGGCCGATGGGTGAACGGCCGAACAGGCTGACAAAGGGATTGATAGGCATAGGGTAAGCCCCCGTTTTGAGAAGGCCGCAAGTATAGGGACCGGCTTCGCCAATCGCCAGCGCGCGTCATCGGTCTGTCACATTTTCATAAAGGCGTCATAGCTCTCCACCATGGTCAAAGAAACCGAAATCAAACTGCGCGCCAGCCGTGCCACCCTGGCCGCCCTGCGCGAGCACCCGCTGCTGAAGAAGCGCAACAAGAGCGGCTGGCAGCACACCCCGCTGTTCAATCAGTACTACGACACCCCCGATCGTGACCTGGCCAGCGCCAAGGTCGCGCTGCGCCTGCGCCGCGACGGCGAACAGTTCATCCAGACCCTCAAGAGTCGCGGCCAGAGCGTGGCCGGCCTGTCCGAGCGCAACGAATGGGACTGGTACCTGAGCAAGGCCAAGCTCGACCTGAAAAAGCTGGATGACAGCTGCTGGCCAGCCAGCCTGGCCGAGCTGGACAAGAAAACCCTGCAACCGCTGTTTTCCACCGATTTCGTCCGCGAGAAAGCCGAGATCGCCTGGGGCCGTGGCAAGGCCAAGGTGGTGATCGAGGCCGCCCTGGACCTGGGCAAGGTGATCGCCGGCGAAGGCGAAGAAGAGATTTGCGAGCTGGAACTGGAACTGCGCCAGGGCGAGCCCGCCGCGCTGCTGGAGCTGGCCTGCGAGCTGGCTGCCGAACTGCCGCTGATGCCCTGCGACATCAGCAAGGCCGAGCGCGGCTACCGCCTGTTCGATTCCGGCAGCTACAGCCTGAGCCTGCCGGCACCGCAACTGACGGCCGAGATGCCGCTGGACGAGGCCTTCGCCGCCCTCGCCTGGTATCTGCTGGGCACCAGCCAGCGCCTGGCCGAGCAGTACCGCTTCAATGGCCACTGGAGCCTGTTGCAGGACTGGCTGGCGCAGCTGATCGAGCTGCGCGCCCTGCTCGCCAGCCTGGGTCAGGCGGCGCCACGCGCTAGCTCGCGGGAACTGCGCGAGCAGCTCGACGCCCTGCTGGCCGACTGGCGGCCGCGCCTGGCTGCAGGCCAGGGCGACGACAGCATGCGCCGCAACGCACCGGCGCTGTTCGCCGCCGAACTGGATGGCTGCCGCTGGGGCCTGCTGTCGCTGAAACTGTCGCTCTGGCTGCTGCAACGCGGCTGGACGGTGGAGCGCAACAACCGCGGCAATCGCCAGGGCAGCGCGGCCCTGGGCAACTGGCTGCCCACCCTGCTCGCCGAGGAAGGCGCCGCCCTGCAGCTGCGCCGCTACCAGCAGCAGCCGGAGGACCTGGCCGAGCAGATGCCGCGCCTGGAGCGCCTGCTGGTCTGGCTGCGCCTGGCGCGCGGCGTGCTGGAGGTGCCCGAGGTCGACCGCCTGTATGGCGAGCTGAACAAGCTGTACGGGTTGGCTCAGCAGGAACTGGACGACGAGCAGCGCCAATTGCGCGCCACTCAGACGCAGATCGTGAACAGCCTCAAGGCCTGGAAGGCGTTGGTGAAATAGCGCAGGGCCCGGTGCGCACGGCGCACCCTACAGCATGAAAAACGGGCCCCGCGGGGCCCGTTTTGCTTTCAGCCAGAAGCTCAGTTGCTGCGGCGGCTGTCGACCACCTGCTGCCAGGACGGGCTGGTGGTTTCGTCCATGGCCTGCTGCAGGGCCTTCTTGCGCTTTTCCTCGGCACGGTGGGCGAAGAACCAGGCGAGGAAGGTGGCGAAGGACACCGCCAGCAGGATCAGGCTGGCCACCGCATTGATCTCAGGCTTAACCCCCAGACGCACGGCGGAGAAGATCTCCATCGGCAGGGTGGTCGAACCCGGACCGGAGACGAAGCTGGCCAGCACCAGATCGTCCAGCGACAGGGCGAAGGACATCATGGCACCGGCTGCCAGCGATGGCGCGATCATCGGCACGGTGATCAGGAAGAACACCTTCCACGGCTTGGCCCCCAGGTCCATGGCCGCCTCTTCGATGGACATGTCCAGCTCGCGCAGGCGCGACGACACCACCACCGCCACGTAGGCCGAGCAGAAGGTGGTGTGGGCGATCCAGATGGTGGTCATGCCACGCTGCGCCGGCCAGCCGATCAACTGCGCCATCAGCACGAACAGCAGCAGCAGCGACAGACCGGTGATCACCTCGGGCATCACCAGCGGTGCGGTGACCAGGCCCCCGAACAGGGTGCGTCCCTTGAAGCGGGTGATGCGAGTCAGCACGAAGGCCGCCAGGGTGCCCAGCGCCACCGCCGCGATGGCGGTGTAGCAGGCGATTTCCAGCGAGCGCATCACCGAGTTCATCAGCTGGGTATTGTCCAGCAGACCGACGTACCACTTCACCGACCAGCCGCCCCACACCGTTACCAGCCGCGAGGCGTTGAACGAGTAGATGACCAGAATGACCATGGGCAGGTAGATGAACACCAGCCCCGCCCAGAGCATGATGCTGGAGAAACTGAAACGCTTCATGGGCGGCCCTCCAGCTCTTTAGCTTGGTTACGGTTGAACAGGATGATGGGCACGATCAGGATCGCCAGCATCACCACGGCCAGAGCGGACGCCACCGGCCAGTCGCGGTTGTTGAAGAACTCCTGCCACAGCACCTTGCCGATCATCAGGGTCTCCGGGCCGCCGAGCAGTTCGGGGATGACGA
>MTEW01002223.1_pt1 | contig 46236 bp, 42 predicted proteins | sample 1042681 | NCBI WGS metagenome assembly MTEW01 (sample SAMN06185811, study PRJNA358809) | soil metagenome | isolation source: soil biostimulated with citrate as carbon source | place: India | collected 2015-05-23
CGCAGCACGCGCAGCGGCGGTACCCGGCCCAGCGCCGCCAGCGGCGGCAGGGCGAAGCCGGCCAGCGCGACCAGGCCGGTGGCCATGCCCGCCAGCGCCGGCCACAGGTCGGCTGGTGGCAGGTCGGCAGGAATCAGGCCGCGCAGCAGGTGGAACAGGACGTATTGGCCGCCCCAACCGAGCAACGCACCCAGTACGCAGGCCAGCAGGCTGAGCAGGGCCAGCTGCAGGCCGAACAGCGTCAGGGCCTCGCGCCGGGATAGGCCCAGGCAGCGCAGCAGCGCGCTGGCGTCGAAACGGCGAGCGGCGAAGCGTGCGGCCGATAACGCCACGGCCACGCCGGCCAGGAGCACGGCGGCCAGGCTGGCCAGATTCAGGTAGCGTTCGGCGCGTCCCAGCGCGCTGCCGACCTGGCGATTGCCATCGCGAGCATCTTCCAGGCGCTGGTTGGGTTCCAGGCTGCCTTCCACCGCCTGACGGTAGGCTGCCAGCGCGTCGGCATCGCCGCGCCACAGTTCGCGAAAGCGCACGCGGCTGCCGGGCTGGACCACCTCGGTGGCGGCCAGGTCATCGAGATGCATCAGCACGCGCGGTGTGAGGCTGTAGAAATCACCGGCGCCGTCCGGGTCGTAGGTCAGCACGCGGGTCAGGCGCAGGCGCTTGGCGCCGATCTCGATTTCCTCACCTATCTGCAGATCGAGTGCGACCAGCAGGCGCGCCTCGGCCCAGGCCTCGCCGGCGCTCGGGCCGGAGCCGCTTTGTTCCGCAGCATAGGGCGCAGCTGCGCTTTTCAGCTCGCCGCGCAGCGGGTAGCTGTCGCTGACGGCCTTGACGCTGGCCAGCTGGATACCGTCGTCCGCCGCCACCACGCTGGAGAACTCCACCAGCTGCGCATGCTCAAGGCCCAGGCGGGTGCCGGCCTCGATCTGCTCTGGCTTGGCCTGGGTGCTGCCGCTCAGGCGCAGGTCGGCCGCGAGGAACTCACTGGCGCGCAGCAGCATGGCGTCGTTCAGCCGCGCGCTGAAATAGCCGATGGCGCTGCTGGCAGCCACCGCCACCAGCAGGGCGAAGAACAGCACGCGCAATTCCCCGGCGCGGGCATCGCGCAGCAGTTGGCGGGCGGCGAGCAGCAGCAGGCGGGTGAGCGGCACGCGATTCATCAGGGCTCCACGCGATCGATCAGATGGCCGCCTTCCAGACGGATCAGGCGCTGGCAGCGATGCGCCAGGCGTTCGTCATGGGTGACCAGAACCAGGGTGGTGCCGCGCTCCTGATTGAGTTCGAACAGCAGGTCGCTGATGCGCTCGCCGGTGTGACTGTCGAGGTTGCCCGTGGGCTCGTCGGCGAACAGTACGTCCGGCTCGGCGGCGAAGGCGCGGGCGATGGCGACGCGCTGCTGCTCACCACCGGAGAGCTGACGTGGGTAGTGGGTCAGGCGCTGCCCCAGGCCAACCCGCTCGAGCAGAACACGGGCGCGCTGGCGGGCATCGGCACGGCCCTCCAGTTCCAGCGGCAGCATGACGTTTTCCAGCGCATTGAGGCTGTCGAGCAACTGGAAGGACTGGAAGACGAAGCCGACATGCTCGGCGCGCAGGCGTGCGCGCTGGTCCTCATCCAGCTCGCCGATGTCCTTGCCGGCCAGCAGCACCTTTCCGGCGCTGGGCAGGTCCAGGCCGGCGAGCAGGCCGAGCAGGGTGGATTTGCCTGAACCGGAGCTGCCGACTATCGCCAGGCTGTCGCCTTTCTCCAGGCTGAGGTCGAGGTCGTGAAGAATGGTCAGCTCGCCTTCCGCGCTGGTGACCACTTTGCTAAGGTTCCGCGCAGCGAGAATGCTCGAAGTCATGGAGATTCCAATGCGTGCATGGTGGCTGAGTGGTGCCTTGGCCCTGCTGTTCTGGGCCCAGGGGGCGGTTGCAGGCACCCTGCTTGTGGTCGGCGATAGTATCAGCGCGGCTTTTGGCCTGGATAGCCGCCAGGGCTGGGTCGCCCTGCTGGAAAAGCGCCTCAGGGAGCAGGGTTTCGACCATGCGGTGGTCAACGCTTCGATCAGTGGCGATACCAGTGCAGGCGGCGCGGCGCGGCTGCCTGCGCTGCTTGCAGAGCACCGGCCCTCGCTCGTGATCATCGAGCTGGGTGGCAACGATGGCCTGCGTGGCCAGCCGCCGGCGCAATTGCAACAGAATCTTGCGTCGATGATCGAGCAGTCGCAGGCCGCCGGCGCTCGCGTGCTGTTGCTCGGCATGCGTTTGCCGCCGAACTACGGTGCCCGCTATACCAGCGCTTTCGCCCAGGTATTCGCCGATCTGGCCGAGCAGAAGCAGGTTCCGCTGGTGCCGTTCTTCCTCGAAGGCGTCGGTGGTGTGCCGGCGATGATGCAGGACGATGGCATCCACCCTGCGCTCGCTGCGCAGGAAAAGCTGCTGGAGAACGTCTGGCCAAGCCTGCAACCGCTGCTCTGAGACTTTTCCGGCCACAGCCTTTCGGCTAATGTGGCCGGCCTGCCATGGAGCCCCAGATGCCGCGTCTCGCCTGGTCCCTGTACGCCTATCAGTTGATCGAACCGGACGAGCAACTGGACCTGTTCGCCTGCCGCGAAGTCCGGCTGCACCTGGTTGCCCGTCAGCTGCGTCTGGGCGGCCATGCCGACCGCACCCTGTGTGGTGGACTGCTGCCAGCACAGCCGCGCTGGCGCCAGCTGGACAAGACCTCGTTGCGTGATCGGCGCCTGTGTCCTGCCTGTCTAGCGACTTTCGAGGCACAGCGGCAGGGACTGTGCTCCAACTGGGCGGATGGCTGACGTCTGCCCGGCGCGCTGATGGCGGTGTACAATCGCCGCAACTTCATTCAACTCATCAAGGACATCCCGGATGTTGTCGCGCTTCTCTGCGGTCAACCGCTGCCTGACACTGCTCGCCCTGTGCTCGAGTGCTGCGGTGCAGGCTCTCGAACTCCCACTGCCGCCTCCTGGCGAGGACGTGGTCGGCCAGGTTCAGGTGATCAAGGCCAAGTACGAAGACACCTTCGCTGACCTGGGAACGGCCAACGATCTGGGTTATCTGGAAATGGTCGCGGCCAACCCGGGTGTCGATCCCTGGCTGCCGGGCGAGGGCACCGAGATCGTTCTGCCTACCCGTTACGTGCTGCCGCCGGGCCCGCGCGAGGGCATCGTCATCAACCTGGCCGAGTACCGCATGTACTACTTCCCGAAAGGCCAGAACGTGGTGCATACCTACCCGCTGGGTATCGGTCGCGAAGGCTGGGGCTCGCCGCTCGGCACCGGGCGGGTGACGGTGAAGACGCCGAATCCGGCCTGGTATCCGCCCAAGTCGATCCGCGAGGAACATGCGGCCGAAGGCGACATCCTGCCCACCGTGGTACCGCCGGGTCCGGACAATCCGCTGGGGCCGTACAAGATGACGCTGTCCTTCCCGGGTTATCTCATTCATGGCTCGAATAAGAAGTTCGGCATCGGCATGCGCGTCAGCCACGGTTGCTTCCGCATGCTCAACCACAACGTGCTCGAACTGGCGGCCATGGTGCCGGTCGGTACGTCGGTACGCATCATCAACGAGCCGTACAAGTTCGGGGTCAGCGGCGGCAGGGTTTATCTGGAGGCTCATGCGCCACTGGACGACGAAAACGATCCGTCGGTAGTTGACAAGCACACGGCAGTGATCAATGCCCTGCTCAAGCGCGAAGAGCTCAGTGGCCTGCGCCTGGATTGGGAAATGGTTCGTGAGGTGGTCGCGTCTGAAGATGGCATGCCGGTGCCGATCGCTTCGCAGAACGACAGCGTGGTAGCGAGTAGCGATAACCCCTTCTAACTCGCCGCCGGTAAACAGCCCGCCCGCACTTGTGCCGGCGGGCTTTTTATTGCGCGATAGACAACTAGGCCACTGATGGGCAACTAACTACAGGCGATAAAAAAGCCGCCCCAGTTACCTGGGGCGGCTTTCGAGAAGCCGAGTCGCCTATTACTTGCGGCTGGCTTTTTCCAGCATACGCAGAGCGCGCTCGTTGGCTTCGTCAGCGGTCTGCTGAGCCTTCTGAGCGGCAGCCAGAGCTTCATCAGCCTTGCGGTAGGCTTCGTCGGCACGGGCTTGGGCGCGAGCAGCTGCGTCTTCGGTAGCAGTCAGACGAGCTTCGGTTTCTTTGGACATGCTGCTGCAACCGGTAGCCAGAACTGCGGCCAGAGCCAGAGCAGAGAATTTCAGAACGTTGTTCATCGTGTTCCCCTTGAGGTGGAGTTTTCCATAAAAAGCAATTCCCCAACTGCGGGAAATTAGCCGGCCTACATACTACCTATTACTTTTAGTAAGTAAACGGAGGCAAGGCAAGAGTTGCGCTTTTTTTTATTGCTCGATGCCCGTGGCCGGGTGTGAAGTGCCTGGTTTGTATAAAAAACAAACAGTCGAGGGCGGTCTCTCGGCGCACGCTACTGTAGGAGCTGTTATAACTGTCCGGATTCGCAAGTCAAAACAATAAGACGAGAGTGGGGGATGGCAATGTTGGGTAATCTGGGGCTGTTGCTGGGCTTGGCGCTGCTGATCTTCATGGCGCTGCGCGGCGTGAACATTTTCATCGCGGCGCTGCTGTGTTCGATTCTGGTGGCATTGAGCAATGGCGTTGCAGTGCCCAAGGCGCTTCTGGAGCATTTTCCGTTCGGGCCGCTGGGGGCGTTCACATTCGCCGGCAAGTTCTTCGTGCTGTTTCTCTGCGGCGCCATCTTTGGCAAGGTCATGGCCGCCAGCCAGGCGGCCAGCAGCATTGCCCAGGCGATCACGCGCGGCCTTGGCACCCAGCGCACGCTGTGGGTGGCGATGCTGGTCTGCGCGGTGCTGACCTATGGCGGGGTGGTGGTGTTCGTGGTGATCTTCACCATGTATCCGCTGGGCATCACCCTGATGCGCGAGGCCAACCTGCCTAAGCGCCTGTTCTGCGCCGCGACGGCGCTGGGCGCCGGCACCTTCACCATGACCGCGTTGCCGGGCTCGCCCTCGATTCACAACGTGATCGCGGCCAGTGCCCTGGGCACCGACCTGTTCGCCGGTGCCTGGATCGGCCTGTTCGCTTCGCTGGTGATGATCGGCCTGGGCATGGCCTATCTGCAGCGCGAGTGGCGCCTGGCCCGCGAGCGTGGGGAGGGTTTCGAAGCCAATGCCCAGGACGTGCGCATGGAGCAATTGGCCGGCACGCCGGGCAGCGGCCCGCACTGGGGCATGGCGCTGGTGCCGATCGTCGTGGTGCTGGGGATCATTCTGTTGCCCCGCGTGATCGCGCTGTCCGGCATGGTGATGCCGGGGCAGGGTGCGCTGGGCCAGCTGCTGGCGTTCAGCCAGGCACAGCCGATCCTCTGGCCGAGTCTGGCGCTGGTCATCGCCACGGGCGTGGCGGTGGTGATGTTCCCGGCGCTACGGCGCAACACCATGGGCTTGCTCGGTCAGGGCGCCGATGACGCCATCATGCCGCTGCTCAATACCGCGGCGGTGATCGGCTTCGGTGGGGTGGTGACACAGACCGCCGGCTTCGCCCAGTTCGCGCAGTGGATACTGGCGGTCGAGCTGCCGCCGCTGCTGTCGGTGTTCGCCTCGGTCAGCGTGGTGTCGGGTATCGTCGGTTCGTCCTCGGGCGGGCTGCAGATATTCATGCAGACCCTGGCGCCGCGCTATCTGGAAATGGGCGTGGAGCCGGAGGTGCTGCACCGTATCGCCAACATCACCGCAGGCGGGCTCGACTCGCTGCCGCATTGCGGCGCGGTGATCGCCATGCTGATGATCATGGGGCTGACCCACAAACAGGCGTACAAGGACATCTTCGTGATCACCGTACTCATTCCGGTGGTGGCAGCGTTGCTGTGCATTGCGCTGTTGAGCCTGTGATTGCGCGTGGCTGGGCGGCCTGCCGCCTGTTAAGCTGAGTGCATTGGGCGTCCGTTGGTCGGGCGTGAATTTGCGCTTTGGTCGAAGCGCCGGTATGAAATACAGACGCGTCGCGATGGGTTCGCGGCTAGAGGAGTGAAGATGAGCGAGGGGTTGTCCATTCACCACGATCAGGCCAGTCATCAATTCGTGACGACCGTCGGCGGTGATCGTGCCTATCTGGCCTATATGGATCTAGGCAAGCAGACCCTGGACATCTATCGCACCTTCGTACCCAACTCGCTGCGCGGTCGCGGTATCGCGGCGGCACTGACCGAACATGCGCTGCGCTATGCCGAGGGCAAGGGGTATACGGTGATTCCGTCCTGTTCCTACGTCGAGCGCTACATGGAACGTCGTTCGCGTCACCAGCAGGAGGCGCCATAACGCAGGGGGTTAGCCCTCGCTGACCGTGACGGTGGGCTGAAGCCCACCCTACGAGTTGAGCGCGGATACGAAAACGCCGGGCATTGCCCGGCGTTTTCATTGGTGCAGCCTTAATCAGCCACGCTGACGCTTGGGCAGCACGTCCTTGAGCTTGGCGTGCATGCTGCGCAGGCTCTTCTCGGTGGTATCCCAGTCGATGCAGGCATCGGTGATGGAGACACCGTACTTGAGGTCGCACAGATTCTTCGGAATCGACTGGTTGCCCCAGCCCAGGTGACTCTCGACCATCAGGCCGACGATGGAGTTGTTGCCTTCCAGAATCTGGTTGGCGACGTTCTCCAGCACCAGCGGCTGCAGGGCCGGGTCCTTGTTGGAGTTGGCATGGCTGCAGTCGACCATGATGTTCGGGCGGATGCCGGCTTTTGTCAGTTCCTGCTCACAAATGGCGACGCTGACCGAGTCGTAGTTGGGTTTGCCGTTGCCGCCGCGCAGTACTACGTGGCCGTAGGCGTTGCCCTTGGTGGTGACGATGGAAACGCCGCCTTCCTGGTTGATGCCGAGGAAACGGTGCGGGCTGGAAACCGACTGCAGGGCGTTGATCGCCACGGTCAGGCCACCGTCGGTGCCGTTCTTGAAGCCGACGGCCGAGGACAGGCCGGAAGCCATTTCGCGGTGGGTCTGGGATTCGGTGGTGCGTGCGCCGATGGCCGACCAGCTGATCAGGTCCTGCAGGTACTGCGGGGAAATCGGGTCGAGCGCTTCGGTGGCGGTGGGCAGGCCCATCTCCGCCAGATCGCGCAGCAGCTGGCGACCGATGTGTAGGCCGTCCTGGATCTTGAACGAGTCGTCCAGATAGGGATCGTTGATCAGGCCTTTCCAGCCGACCGTGGTACGCGGCTTCTCGAAGTACACGCGCATGACCAGGAACAGGGTATCGGACAGCTCGGCGGCCAGCCCCTTGAGGCGCTCGGCGTATTCGTGGGCGGCCTTGATGTCATGGATCGAGCAGGGGCCGACCACCACGAACAGGCGATGGTCCTTGCCATCGAGAATGTCGCGCACCACCTGACGACCATGGGCCACGGTCTTGAGCGCGGCATCGGTCAGAGGAATCTCGCGTTTGAGCTGGTCGGGGGTGATCAGGGTTTCGTTGGAGGCGACGTTGAGGTCGTCGATCGGTAAATCAGCCATCGTGCTATTCATCGGGTCAGTCGTCAGGTCACGGGTGCCGGCCGCCAGCGATCCCCTATGGCGGTGCACAGCTAGTTGGTGCAGGGGGAGCCGAACCTTAGCGCGTACGGGGCTGCGCGACAATGGGCGTTAAGTCCAATAAGGCCGATAGCTTGGGAGTATCAGGCCAGATAGGGAAATTCGGCGGCATGCTTGGCGATCCAGTCGCGGGCGCATTGCTCGATGACCATGGATTCGCCCGATTCCTGCTCCAGCTGTTGGCGATAGTGCTGAATCTGGCAGACCTGCTCCACCATGCGCGCGCGGAACAGGGTGTCTTCGTCGATGAAGGCGATACCGACCAGGTAATCCTCTTCCTGCCGTCGGCACCAGGCGACCACGCCGGGATAGCGGGCCTGTTCGCCCAGCAGGGGAATGCGCAACTCCACCGAGGTGCCTCGGCGAAAACCGCGCGACGAGTTGCACGCGACCCCGCCCAGGCTGATATTGTTCAGCCGTTGCCGCGGAATGCAGGCCTGCCTGCGTAGCACCAGTTCAACCGGCATGTCGCTTGGATGACGCAGAAACTTACGCATGAACACCGACCTCGAATGCAGGCAAACTGATATCACTGATTTCAGTATAGCGGCGCAATTGGAGCTGACCGATCTCGATGCGGATCGCCATCTGCTCGATCTGCCCGGTACGTCGCTACTGCTGTTCACTAGCACGGGCTGTGCCAGCTGCCGCTGGGCGCGCCGGACCCTGCCGCATTTGCCGCTGCCGGTGACGCGGCTGTGCTGGGTGGACGCCGGCCGTAATGCCGGTCTGGTGACGCGCTACGAGGTATTTCATCTGCCAGCGCTGTTTCTGATTCGCGATGGTCAGTTCTTTGGCGCGTTGCATGCGCCCCTTACCCAAACCGATCTGGTTGCCGCCATGAGCGAGGCGCTGCTTCGCCCGGCTGAGGAGCTTCCCTGATGTCTCAATCCCCCGCGCCGCGCGTCGGCATCATCGGCACCGGTGCCATCGGCGGCTTCTATGGTCTGCTGCTGGCCCGCGCCGGGCTCGACGTGCATTTCCTGCTGCGCAGCGAATACGCCGCGGTCGCCGAGTGCGGCCTGCAGCTCAACAGCAAGGTGCACGGCGCCCTGCAGCTGGCGCCGGTGCAGGCCTATCGGCGGGTCGAGGACATGCCGGCGTGCGACTGGCTGCTGGTTGGCGCCAAGACCACCGCCAATGCCGAACTCGCGCCGCTGATCGCCAGAGCGGCGGCGCCAGGCGCCAAGGTCGTCCTGCTGCAGAACGGCCTGGCGGTGGAGGACGAGCTGCGCCCGCTGCTGGCGGAGGGTCTGCATCTGCTCGGCGGGCTCTGCTATATCTGCGTCCATCGCAGTGGCCCCGGCGTTATCGAACACCAGGCGCTGGGCGCGATCAATCTGGCCTATCACTCCGGCCCGACGGCTGATGACGAGCGTCTGGCGCTGGTCGAGGAGGGCGCTGCCATGTTCCGCAGCGCCGGCCTGGATTCGGCCGCCATGCCCGATCTGGCGCAGACGCGCTGGCAGAAGCTGGTGTGGAACGTTCCTTACAACGGCCTGTCGGTGTTGCTCGATGCCGATACCCGCCAGCTGATGGGCAACCCCGACAGTCGTGCGTTGATCCGCGACATGATGCTGGAGGTGGTGCAGGCCGCCCAGGCGCTGGGTCATGGCATGCCGGATAACTACGCCGACAAGCTGCTGGCAGCCACCGAGCGCATGCCCGACTATCTGCCCAGCATGTATCACGACTTCGCCCAGAGGCGGCCGGCGGAGTTGCACGCCATTTATGCGGCGCCTCTGGCGGCGGCCGCTACCGTGGGCTTCGAGATGCCCAGGGTGCGCGCGCTGTATCAGGCGCTGCGTTTCATTCAGGCTCGTCAGGAGGCCTAGTCATGGGCAAGGGGTTGGCTGACAAGCTGGTGCTGGCGATTTCCTCGCGCGCGCTGTTCGATCTCAGTGAAAGCCATCAGATCTACGAGAGCGAGGGGGTGGAGGCTTACCGCCGTTACCAGATCGAGCACGAGGACGAAGTGCTGATGCCGGGCGACGCCTTTCCTCTCGTGGAGAAGCTGCTCGGGCTCAACACGCGCCTGAGCGAGCAGCGCGTCGAAGTGATTCTGGTCTCGCGCAACAGCGCCGATACCGGCCTGCGTGCTTTCAACTCGATCCAGCATTACGGTCTGGGGATTTCCCGCGCGGCCTTCGTTGGCGGCCGCAGCCCCGATCCTTATCTGGCGGCGTTTGGCTGCCATCTGTTTCTTTCCACCCATGCCGATGACGTGCGCAATGCACTGAAGGCCGGCTTTGGCGCGGCGACGCTGCTGTCCGGCGGCACGCGTCGGGCCAACAGCAATGAGCTGCGCATCGCCTTCGACGGTGACGCGGTGCTGTTTTCCGACGACTCCGAGCGCGTGTATCAGAACGGCGGGCTGCATGCCTTCCAGAGTCATGAGCGTGAGGCGGCGCGCCAGGCGTTGCCCGGTGGGCCGTTCAAGCCGTTCCTGGCGGCGCTGCACAATCTGCAGCAGGAATTCCCCGAACAGGACTGCCCCATCCGTACTGCGCTGGTGACCGCACGCTCGGCGCCTGCCCACGAGCGGGTGATTCGCACCCTGCGCGAATGGAACATTCGCCTGGACGAGTCCTTCTTCCTCGGCGGGCTGGACAAGTCGGCCGTGCTCGAAGCCTTCGCCGCCGATGTGTTCTTCGACGACCAGACCGGCCATTGCGAGAAGGCGCGGCAGGTGGTGGCGACCGGGCACGTGCCGCACGGCGTCAGCAACGAACTGCAGCCTTAGCCTGCGCGGGTCGCTAGAGGCCGCCTCCATCGGTGGCTGCCGGGCGAGACAGCCGACGCCTGCGCGCGTTCATCGTTCTGCATATAGCCATTCGTCCTAAATACTGCCGCCGACCTTGCTTTGTCTGATGCGCTGCTAAGCTCAATCAAGGGCCTGCGCCAGCAGTCAAGGAGGCCGTGTGATCCGCTCGATACTCTATGCCACCGATCTAGGTCTCTACGCTTCCTATGTGTTGCAACATGCACTGGCGCTGACGCGCAGCTTCAAGGCCGATCTGTACGTGGTGCATGCCGTCGAGCCGATGGGGCTGTTCGCCGAGTCGGTCCTGCAGACCTATCTGGATGAAGAGACGCTGGAAGAGTTGCGGCGCAACGGTCTGAGCACGGTCATGGCCAGCATCGAGCAGCGCGTGCTGGAGGGCTTTCGCGACGAGTTGGGGGACGGGCAGCAGGATCTGCAACTGATTCGGGCCGTGCGCGTGCTGCAGGGTGATCCGCCTGCGGTGATTCTCGAAGAGGCACAGAAACTCGGGGTGGATCTACTGGTCGTAGGCAGTCACAGCCACGGTGCCGATCTTGCCGTACCGCTGGGGCGTACGGCGGCGCGGGTAGTGCAGCTGTCCGAGGCGCCAGTGTATCTGGTGCCCATGCTTCAGCATCGGGGGCGAGGCGAACTGTAGGGGGATATACCTGGTAAAAGATATAGATGCGCGCTTAAACCAATAATATGGTTATATAAGGCATTGGCGGCTGCCGGCCTGCCTTACTGCTTTGAGGGAAATCTATGAAGCTTCAACAACTGCGCTACATCTGGGAAGTCGCGCACCACGACCTCAACGTATCGGCTACCGCTCAGAGCCTGTACACCTCGCAACCAGGGATCAGCAAGCAGATTCGCTTGCTCGAGGACGAGCTGGGCGTGGAAGTTTTCGCCCGCAGCGGCAAGCACCTGACCCGCGTCACACCCGCCGGAGAGCGGATCATCACCACTGCCGGAGAGATTCTGCGCAAGGTCGAGAGCATCAAGCAGATCGCTCAGGAGTTCTCCAACGAGAAGAAGGGCACGCTGTCCATCGCCACCACCCACACCCAGGCGCGCTACGCGCTGCCGCCGGTAATCAGCGCCTTCATCAAGCAATACCCGGATGTCGCCCTGCACATGCACCAGGGCACCCCGACCCAGATCGCCGAAATGGCGGCTGACGGCAGCGTGGATTTCGCCATTGCCACCGAAGGTCTGGAACTGTTCAACGACCTGATCATGATGCCCTGCTACCGCTGGAACCGCTGCGTGGTGGTGCCGCAGGGGCATCCGCTGACCAAATTGCCCAAGCTGACGCTCGAAGCGCTGGCCGAGCACCCCATCGTCACCTACGTATTCGGTTTCACCGGCCGCTCGAAGCTCGACGAGGCCTTCAGTCACCGTGGTCTGACGCCCAAGGTGGTGTTCACCGCGGCCGATGCCGACGTGATCAAGACCTACGTTCGCCTGGGGCTGGGGGTGGGCATCGTGGCCAAGATGGCGGTGGACGCCAGGCTGGACCCGGATCTGGTGGTGCTCGACGCCGACCAGCTGTTCGAGCCGAGCGTGACCAAGATCGGCTTCCGCCGTGGCACCTTCCTGCGCGGCTTCATGTGCGATTTCATCGAGAAGTTCGCCCCGCACCTGACCCGCGACATGCTGGCCAAGGCCGTGCAGTGCCACAACAAGTCCGAGCTCGAAGAGCTGTTCAGCGGCGTCGACCTGCCCGTGCACTGAGGCCGCAGACCATAACGAAACATGGCGCCCAAGGGCGCCATGTTTCGTTTCAGTCACCGATGATCAGTGGCTCAGGTGCAGGCCGCACTCGCGATTGTCCTCGCCCTTGGTCGGGTCGAAGTAATCGAACTCGTTCGGCAGGTCGTGGGCGACCAGGTACTGGTACAGGTCCTTGGACGACCAGTGCAGCAGCGGTGCGACCTTGATCAGACCGTCCGGGTTGATGCTGATCGGGTCCATCTGCGCTCGCACGGCCGTATCGGTGGCGCGCAGGGCGGTGAACCAGACACCTGGTGCCATCTCGCGCAGGGCGCGGGCAAAAGGCTCCAGCTTGACCTCTTCGGTGAACGCGGCGTGGCGCGGATCGTCCAGACCGGGTACCGGGCCGTCGATGGCCTCGCGGTGTGCGCGCGAGCGCTTGGGCAGGTAGGTGATCAGATTCAGGTTCAGCTTGCGCGTCACCTCGTCGGCGAAGCGGTAGGTGGCTTCGGTGTTGTAGCCGCTGTCCATCCAGACCACCGGGATATCCGGCTTGACCTGGCTGACCATGTGCAGGATCACCGCTTCGAAGGGACGGAAATTGGTGGTGCAGATGGCGGGTTTGCCCAATCCGATGGCCCACTGAACCAGCTTTTCCGGCTGGTTGCCGTATTCGGCGTTGAGCGCGTCCAGGTCGAGTTCCATGCTGAGGACTCCAGGTCGTGTGCGTGAGGACGCGATGGTAGCAAAGCCTGGTTATGCCTCTAAATAACTAGCTATATGGATGTCCTTTCATATGGTTATAAGTGGTGACAGATTGCGTGGGCCAAGCCCAGCGGCTAGAGTGCCGGCTCCTTTTTGGCTCAACCGAGGAGTGTCCTGTGGAAATCGCGTGTCTCGACCTGGAAGGCGTACTGGTCCCGGAGATCTGGATCGCCTTTGCGGAAAAAACCGGTATCGAGTCGCTCAAGGCGACCACCCGCGACATTCCCGACTACGACGTGCTCATGCAGCAGCGTCTGCGCATCCTCGATGAGCATGGCCTGAAGCTCAAGGACATCCAGGACGTGATCGCCACCCTCGAGCCGCTGGAAGGCGCCGTGGAGTTCGTCGACTGGCTGCGCGAGCGTTTCCAGGTGGTGATCCTCTCCGACACCTTCTACGAGTTCTCCCAGCCGCTGATGCGTCAGCTCGGTTTCCCGACCCTGCTGTGCCACCGTCTGATCACCGACGAAAGCGACCGCGTGGTGAGTTACCAGCTGCGCCAGAAGGATCCCAAGCGTCAGTCGGTAATTGCCCTGAAGAGCCTGTACTACCGGGTGATCGCGGCCGGTGACTCGTACAACGACACCACCATGCTCAGCGAGGCCCATGCCGGCATCCTGTTCCATGCGCCGGACAACGTGATCCGCGAGTTCCCGCAGTTCCCGGCGGTGCACACTTATGAAGACCTCAAGGGCGAGTTCCTCAAGGCGTCGGACCGCAAGCTGAGTCTGTAGGAGCGAACGGGCGGTGTTCCGCTTTATTCGCGATTTCATCGCGAATTTCGCGGATAAATCCGCTCCTACAGCGCCTGCTGTTCGGCGCGATAGGCCGAGGGCGACTGGCGCTGCCAACGCTTGAAGGCGCGGCGGAAGTTGGCCAGGTCGGTGTAGCCCAGGCTGTAGGCGATCTCTTCCACCGTCATGCGCCCGGCCTTGAGATGCTCCTGGGCCAGGGTGTGGCGCACCTCCTCGAGCAGGCTCTTGAACGAGGTGCCTTCGGCCTGCAGGCGGCGGTGCAGGGTGCGCGGGGTCAGGTGGAAGAGGCGGGCGGTAAGGCTGAGCGAGGGAAAGCCACCCTGTTTTTCCAGCAGCACCCGGCGTACCCGGCTGCTCATGGACTGCTCGGCGGTGAGCTTGGCCAGTTCGCGCTGGAGTATCTGTTCGGTATCACGAAAGCTGGCGGCGTCGGCGGTCTTCAGCGGCTGGTCGATGCTCTGCGCGGGCAGGACGAAGCCGCTCCAGTCGGCGTCGTAGCGCACCTCGCAGCGGCACAGCTGATGGGCCAGTCCGGCGTAGGCGGGCCTGGCGAAGGCGAAGCTGACCCGCTCCAGCGGGCAACTGCCCAGGGTCATGAAGTCCAGCACGTTCTTGATCGCCAGGATCACCGCCTCCAGCACCGGCCGGGCGATGCCGCCCAGCGGCGCCGCCTCGGCGAAGACCAGGCGCGCCTCCCCCTCCGTCTCCACCAGGCGGATGCTCACCAGGCTGGTGCGCAGGGCGATGTAGCGCTCGATCAGCTGGGCGGCCTGGCGCAGGGTGGTGCTGTTCATCGCCGCATAGCCCAGCAGGCCGTGGGTATTGACCACCAGGCGCTCGCCCACCAGCAGGCCGAAGGCCGGCTCGTCGGTACGCGCCATGGCGTCCTCGATCAAGCGCTCGAAGGTGGCCAGCGACAGGTGCAGGTCGCTGTCGCCCAGTCGCGCCTCGTGCAGTTGCGCCCGCGCCAGCCAGCCCGGCACGTCGGCGCCCATGTCGCCGACCAGGCCGACGATCTGCCGCAGGTACTGCGCGGGTAGGGTGAAGCTCTGCATCGCGGCTCCTGTGCTGGAAGCGAATCACTGCGGCGAACAATGTCAATAAATGACCCATCGATGTCAACCCCGAACCTCACGCCCGCGCCGCGCCGCGCTTAACCTGAAAACGCCTGACACCTCATTCGCACAACTACAACAGGAGGTCGCATGTTTTCACTGTTCGCCAGGCGGCGCCCGAGCACGGCCAGCATCAATGGCCGGACGATCGGCGTCGAGCCCAAGGAGACCCTGCTGCAGGCCGCCCTGCGCCAGGGCCTGGATTTCCCCCACAGTTGCCGCGTGGGCGGCTGCGCCAGCTGCAAGTGCCGGCTGCTGGAGGGGCAGGTCAGGGAGCTGACCGAAACCGGCTACATCCTCTCCGACGAGGAGCTGGACCAGGGCTATATCCTCGCCTGCCAGAGCGTGCCGAAAAGCGACGTGCGCATCGCCGTGGACATGAGCGTTCAGCAGGCCCGGCGCCGCGTCGAGGGGCGCGTGGTGGCGCAGGAGCGCCTGACCCACGACATCACTCGCCTGCTGCTGCAGCTCGACGCCAGCCTGCCGTACAAGTCGGGCCAGTACGCCAACCTCGCTATCGAGGCGCTGCCCGGCGTGGTGCGCAGCTACTCCTTCGCCAGCCCGCCGCAGGCCGATGCCAAGGTCAGCTTCTTCGTGCGCCGGGTGGCGGACGGGCGGTTCTCCAGCTTTGTCCATGAACACAACCTGCTCGGTGAGCGCGTCAGCCTGGAAGGGCCGCTGGGCGATTTCTGGCTGCGCCAGGGCGCTGCGCCGCTGTTGCTGATCGCCGGCGGCAGCGGCCTGGCGCCGATCCTGGCGTTGCTGCAGGAGGCCCTGGCCAGCGGCGTGACGCGCTCGCTGACCCTGCTGTTCGGCGCACGCGAGGAGCGCGACCTCTACGCCCTGGAGGAAATCAGCGCCATCGCCGCGCAGTGGCGCGGCCCCTTCCGCTTTCTCCCGGTGCTCTCGGCGTTGCCCGCCGATGCGCCCTGGCAGGGCGCGCGCGGGCTGGTCACCGAGCATCTGGCGCAGGTGCTGGAGCCCGGCGCCCACGCCTATCTGTGCGGCCCGCCGGCGATGATCGACGCCGCCGTGGCGCAGCTGGTGCGCCACGGCGTGGCCCGCGCGCACATCCATGCCGACCGTTTCACCACGCAGCAGGACACCCTGGCGGCTTCGGCCTGAGAGCCGCCAGACCCGTTACCCATAACAAGAGAAACCGCCATGAATATCCTGCATTACCTGAAGTACTTCCTGTTCCATGCCATCGGCCTGTTCGCCGTGCTGGCGCTGCTCGCCGGCGGCGCCTACACCACCGGCGGCCTGCTGACGGTGCTGGCGATCTACCTGCTGGGCGATGCCGTCTGCGGCGACGACACCTCGACCCCGCGCTTCAAGCATCCGTGGATTCTCACCGTGCAACTGTGGCTGGCCCTGCCGCTGCTGGCGTTGATCGTGTTCACCGCGGTATGGACGGTGAGCGGCGGCGACCCCTTGGGCTTCGGCGCCTGGGCCAGCGCGCTGAGCGGCTACGACGTGCTCGCCGCGCGCGAGGCGACCGCCTTCGGCCACCACGTCGCGGCGGTGATCCTCACCGGCCTGATGATCGGCATGATCGGCACCATCACCGCCCACGAGCTGACCCACCGCACCTGGGACCCGGTGTCCATGCTGATCGGCCGCTGGCTGCTGGCCTTCAGCTTCGACACCAGCTTCGCCATCGAGCACGTCTACGGCCACCACCGCTACGTTTCCACCCGCGAGGACCCGGCCACCGCGCCGCGCGGGCGCAACGTCTACTTCCATATCCTCGCCTCCACCCTCAAGGGCAACCTCAGCGCCTGGCAGATCGAGAAGAAGCGCCTGCAGCGCAAGGGCCATGCCCTGTTCGGCTGGCGCAACGCGCTGCTGCGCGGCCACCTGATGAGCGCGCTGCTGGTGCTGGCCGCCTGGGCCATGGGCGGGGTGGTGGCGGCGCTGTTCTTCGTCGCCTGCGCGCTGTGGGGCAAGGCCTTGCTGGAGATCGTCAACTACATGGAGCACTACGGCATGGTGCGCAACCCGGCCACGCCGGTGCAGCCGCGCCACTCGTGGAACAGCAACCGGCGCATCAGCTCCTGGACCATGTTCAACCTGACCCGCCACTCCCACCACCACGCCCAGGGCGAAGTGCCCTACCAGGACCTGCAACCCTTCGCCGAGGCGCCGATGATGATCGGCGGCTACCTGACCACCATCATCGTGGCGATGATCCCGCCGCTGTGGCACCGCCTGATGACGCCCAAGGTGCTGGCCTGGGACCGCGACTACGCCACGGCGGAGGAGCGCGAGCTGGCCGCCCAGGCCAACGCGCGCAGCGGCATCGCCGCGCTGCAGCGGAGTCTGTAGGAGCGAGCTCTGCTCGCGAATATCGGTGCCGCAAAAGCTTCGCTCGCGACGCTCGCTCCCACGGGGCTCAGCGGCCCAGGCGTTCCAGGGTGTCGAGCAGCACCTTGACCTTGGTGATCGACTCCTGATACTCGGCCTGCCAGCTGGAGTCGGCGACGATGCCGCCGCCGCCCCAGCAACTGACCTGGCCATCCTTGACCAGCAGGCTGCGGATGGCGATGGAGCTGTCCAGCTCGCCGCGCACGTCCAGATACAGCAGCGAGCCGCAGTAGAGGCCGCGCCGCGTCGGTTCCAGCTCGTCGATGATCTGCATCGCGCGGATCTTCGGCGCGCCGGTGATCGAACCGCCAGGGAAGCTGCCAGCGAGCAGGTCGAGCGCGTCCTTGCCGGGGGCCAGCTCGGCGGTGACGCAACTGACCAGGTGGTGCACGTTGGGGTAGCTCTCCAGGGCGAACAGCTCCGGCACCCGCACCGAGCCGGTGCGGCAGCTGCGGCCGAGGTCGTTGCGCAGCAGGTCGACGATCATCAGGTTTTCCGCGCGATCCTTGCCGCTGCCCAGCAGCGCCTGCGCCTGCGCCTGGTCGTCCAGCGCATCGCGGCCGCGCGGGCGGGTGCCCTTGATCGGCCGGGTTTCCACCTGGCCCGCGCTGACCTTGATGAAACGCTCGGGCGACAGGCTGAGGATCGCGCCGCCGTCGGCCAGGGCCTGGAAGCCGGAGAAGGGCGTCGGGCAGGCCTGGCGCAATGCCAGGTAGGCGGCCCAGGGATCGCCCGCGCAGGGCGCCTGGAAGCGCTGGGCGAAGTTCACCTGGTAGCAGTCGCCGGCCAGGATGTAGGCCTGGATGCGCTCGATGGCCCGGCGGTAGCCGGCCTGATCCAGATCGGCCCGGAAGGCCTGGGTCAGGCGAAAGCGCGCGGGTTTCTCGTCATGGGGCGCCTCGAACAGCGCCAGCAGGCGCTCGCGCTCGGCCCGTGGCAGGGCCGGATGGAACAGCAGGGCGCTGCTGCCGAGCAGGTGGTCGCTGACCAGCGCCCAGCCGTACAGGCCGAAGCGCGCATCCTCGAGGCCGAGGTCGTCGCGGCTGTGGCCGGGCAGGCTTTCCAGGCGGCGGCCGAAGTCGTAGGCCAGATAGCCGATGAGCCCGCCGACGAACGGTAGTTCATGACCGTCCGGCGCGTCGGCATGGCCGAGGCTCTGCAAGGCGCCGCGCAGGCGTTGCAGGAAATCGTTGGCCGATTCGTCGGCACTCGGTGCCAGCTCTGCCAATGGCCAGGCGCTCATAAGGTCATAGCGTCCACGCTCGGCACCCGGCCGCCCGGCATCCAGCAGGACGGCGCCGGGCGCCTGGCGGATACGCTGGAAGTACTCGGCGGGGTCGGCCCGGTAGGGCAGAGGATGCAGGGAGCAGCTAGGCATGCGTGGCAGTCGAAGGGGCTGGGGGAAGCGATTGTAGTCTGCCGCTAACATTCATCCTAGAGCTTGCGCGAGGGTTTGCCCGGATGCCCGGAGCTGATTAGTATGAGGCCCAGCCGTAACATTGCGCACCATCACCAAAACAATAATTAATGAAGGGATCCAGGCCATGGATGAAGTTATCGATCCAGCCGCTGGAAGCCTGCTACGTTCGAAACTCTCGCCACCCCAGGCCGCTTCGGACTATCTGGCAAGGCCCCAGGTCGAAGCTGCGCTTTTAGCCCATCCGCATGCCCGTCTCGTGCTGTTTTCCGCCCCGGCGGGCTTTGGCAAGACCACTGCCCTGGCGATGCTCGCCAGCGAACGCCGCCATGCCGGCGCCGCCGTCGCCTGGCTGTCGCTCGGCCCCGGCGACGACGAGCCGGTGCGCTTCTTCCAGCAGCTCATAGACGCCCTCGGCCGCGCGCTGCCCGGCCTGGGCGAGGATGCCCTGGGCTATCTGCGCAACACCATGCGGGTGCCGGTCGAGGCCGTCATGGAGAGCCTGCTGGTCGACCTGGCGCAGCGCCAGGAGCCGCTGCTGCTGGTGCTCGACGATCTGCACCTGATCCAGGACGCGGAACTGCTCGCCGCGCTCAACCGCCTGGTCAAGCTGGCGCCGCCGAACTTCACCCTGGCCATCGGCAGTCGTTCGCAACCGCCGCTGAGCCTGGCCACGCTGCGCGCCAAGGGCCAGTTGCTGGAGCTCGGCAGCGAGGAGCTGCGGCTCAACCCGGAGGAGGCGCGCAGCTACCTTGAACGCAGCGGCCTGCAGCTCGATGGCGAGGCCTTCGCCGCGCTGTACAGCCATACCGAGGGCTGGATGATCGGCATGCACCTGGCCAGCCTGTGGCTGCGCCATCAGCCCCAGCCGGTGCAGCAGATGGCCGAGATGGGCGCGGACCAGGGCGCGGTGGGCGATTACCTGCTGCGTTCGGTGTTCGAGCAGTTGCCGCAGGAGCGTCAGGAGCTGCTGCTGGCGTTGGGCGTGGCGCAGCAGCTCAGCGGCGATCTGGCCAACGCGCTGACCGGCCGCCACGATGGCCAGCAGTTGCTGGAGGAGCTGGAGGCCATGCAGCTGTTTCTCCTGCCGCTGGACCGCGAGCGGCAGTGGTATCGCTTCCATAACCTGTTCGCCGAGTTCCTGCGCACCCGCCTCCGGGAGCGTGACCCGGAGCGCTTCAAGCAGCTGCATTTCAATGCCAGCCTGTGGTTCACCAACCACCACATGCAGAACCTGGCCATCGAGCACGCCTGCCTGGCCGAGGATGCCGAGATGCTCGCCGCGCTGCTCGACGGCTGCGGCCTGGAGCTGATCAACCGTGGCCAGTTGCACCTGATCCACAGCTGGCGCCAGCACGTGCCCGACGCCATTGCCGAGCGCTATCCGATGCTGGTGCTGGTGGATGTCTGGAGCCGCGCGGCCGAGCTGGGCCTGGCCGAGGCCAACCGTCTGCTCGACGAGTTGCTGCAGCGCTGGGGGCAGGGCGGCGACAGCGGGCCGCTGAGCGAGCAGATGTTCGCCGCCCTGGCGGTCAAGGCGGTGATCGCCATGCAGAAGGACGACCTGGATACCTGCGTGAGCCTGGCGCGGCGCATCGAGGCGCAGCTCGGCCAGCACACCGCGTTTCTCGAGGTGGCGATCCTCACCGTCGGCGCCCTGGCCCACGTCATGCTCGGCCAGGCCGAGCAGGCGCGCAAGCTGCTGGCGCTGGCGCAGCAGCGCAACCACTTCCTCGAAGGCCGTTACCTGGACATGCAGCTGGCCAACGTGGAGATCCTCCTGTGCCTGGAACAGGGGCGGATCAAGCAGGCGCAGTTGCTCTTCGAGCAGTTGCGCACGCGGATGATGCCCTGGTTCGGCGAGCAGTCCCGGGCCCTGGTGCTGCCGGCCATCAGCGACGCGCTGATCGCCTACCACCAGGGGCGCCTGGACGGCTTGCCGGAGCGGTTGCGCTGGGCCCTGGCCGCGGTCGACGTGATCAACCCCATCGATCTCTATGCGCAGGCCATGCTCTGCCTGGCGCGGGTGCAGCGCCTGCACGATGCGCCCAAGGAGGCGGCCGCGACCCTGGTGCTGATGCAGAACCTGGCGGCGCGCAACCACTCCTGGCGCTTCTACGCGCAGGCGGTCGGCGAGGAAATCGCCCTGATCCTGCAGGAGCCGGCGGCCGACCGCAGCCGGCGGGCCGAGCAGCGCCTGAAGTCGGTGGACTGGGCCAAGCTGGCTGCGCACTACAAGCAGCGCAAGTTCAACCCCGTGCTCTGGGTGCTGGGCCTGACCCGCATCCGCCTGCAGCAGGCGCGCGGCCATTACAGCGAAGCGCTGCACGAGATCACCCAGCTGCGCAGCCAGTTGCAGAACGACTGGCACGGTCTGCACCGTCTGCGCCTGGATCTGCTGGCCGCGCTCAGTTATCAGCGCCTGGGTTATCAGGAGCGCGCACAGAGCCTGCTGGTGCAATGCCTGATCGGCGCCGAGCGGGAAGAAGCGCGCAGCCTGTTCATCGAGGAAGGCGAAGCCATTCGCCAACTGCTGCAGCAACTCGAATCGGCCGAGCGCCAGCCGGCGCTGCAGGGCTTTCTGCGCAGCCTGCTGGTGATCTGGCCGGGGCAGGAGTTGCGCCAGGCACTGGACGTGCTGGAGGAGGGCCTGACCGAGCGCGAGCGCGAGGTGGTCTGCCTGGCGGCCAAGGGCCTATCCAACGAAGAGATCGGCCAGCAGCTGTCGCTGGCCCTGGGCACCGTCAAATGGCACCTGCACAACATCTACGAAAAGCTCAAGGTGCGTAATCGCACTCAAGCCATCCGCCGTGCCCGCGAACTGAGCCTACTCGAATCATGACCAGCCAGAACCAGCCTCGTCAGTCCACGGTGCCCCTGCTGCGCACCAAACTCTATCCGGCCCATGGAGAGGGAGCGCCTCTGCTGGAGCGTTCGGCATTGCTCGAGCGACTGCTGGCCGCGCGCGAGCAGCGTCTGATCGTCCTCAGCGCGCCGGCCGGCTTCGGCAAGAGCACCGTCCTCAGCCAGTTGCGCCGCCGCCTGCAGGAGCAGGGCGCGCGCGTCGCCTGGTTGTCATGCGACGAGGCCGACAGCGAACCGGCGAGATTCCTGCAGTACCTGGTGGCGGCCATCGAGTCGGCTTGTCCGGGCTTCGGCAGTAGCGCCTCGGCGCTGCTGCAGGGTGAGATCAGCTGGCCGCTGGAGGCGGTGATCGACGCCTTCCTCGATGACCTCAAGGCGCTGCCTGGCGAGCTTTATCTGATGCTGGACGACTTTCACCGCATCCGTCATCCCTCCCTCGGCCAGGGCGCCCGCTACCTGATCGAGCGCCTGCCCAGGCATGTGCGTCTGGTGGTCAGCACCCGCTATCAGCCGCGGTTTCTCGATGAGCCGCCGTCGCTCGGCGGCTGGGCGTTCTGGCTAAGGGCCGAGGATCTGCGCCTGTCTCGCGGGGAAACCGCCGCCTACCTGCGCACCATCAAGCAGCTGGCGCTCGATGAGGCTGAGCTCGATCAGCTGCATGCCCGTACCGAGGGCTGGATCACCGCGCTGCATCTGGCGGCGCTGGCGCTGCCGCGGCAGCGTGACCGTGCCGCCTTTCTCGCCGGGCTGTCCGGCGCCGAGCGCAATATCGCCGATTACCTCGCCGAGGATGTGGTGGCCAGTCTGCCCGAGGCGCAGCAGCTGTTCCTCGATCAGACCTCGGTGCTCGATGAATTCAACGCCGAACTGTGCAATGCACTGACCGGCCGCCGCGATGGCCGTGACATGCTGCGCCGGCTGCAGAGCGAGCAGCTGTTCGTCATTCCGCTGGACGAGCAGGGCGAGTGGTTTCGTTATCACCATCTGTTCGCCGAGTTTCTCCAGGGGCGGCTGGCCAAGCGCGGCGACCCGGCGCATCTGCTGCACGCAGCCGCGCGCTGGTGCGAGGCGCGCGATCTCGCCGACAAGTCGATCAAGTATGCCCTGCGAGCACGCGACTATGGCTTTGCCGCCGAGCTACTGGAGCGTCAGGGCGCGCGCCTGATCGCCGGCAACCGGGTGTACGGCATTCTCGCCATCCTCAAGGACATACCGCCGGTGGTGATCGCCGAGCAGCCGGTGTTCCAGATCTTCTATGCCTGGCAGCTGGCCTTCGAGCAGAAGTTCGCCGAATCCGAGGCGCTGATCGAGGAGGTCAGCACGCGCCTGACCCAGGGGCGCGGCAAGGGCATGCACTTCGGTCTGATCGAGCTGCTGGCCGCCGCCCAGGTGCTCAAGGCCCTGGTGCTCTTGTATCAGGACAAGCTGGAAGCCTGCCTCAAGGTCGCCGGTCACTGGCTGGCCCTGGTGCCGCAGAACCAGCCGGTCTTTCGCGCCAGCCTGGCCTGCGTGCAGGCTGCGGCCTTCGCCCTGCTCGGCGAGTTTGGCGAAGCGGCCAAGGCCATTGCCGTGGCGCGGGAAAACCTGCGCCAGTGCGAGAGCGAGTACCTGCATGTGATGGCCAGCCTGATCGAGGCGCTGATCTGCAAGGAATACGGCGAACTGGAGCGCGGACGCGCCCTGGCCGAGGCCGCACGGGCGCGGGTGGAGCAGGTGTTCGGACGACGCAGCCGGGTCGGCGGCCCGCTGGGCCTGGCCTATGCCGACCTGCTCTACGAGCAGGATCGCCATGGCGCGATACTCGCCGAGCTGCCGCTGGCCACCACCTGGCGCGACGTCGCCACCCCGGTGGAGCTGATCAGTCGCGGCAAGCTGGTGATGGCACGCGCGCGCTTCTTTGCCGGCGCGGCGGAGCAGGGGCTGGAAGAGCTCGACGAGTGGCTGGCCGGGCTGCAGGGGCCCGGCTACGAACGCGTGTTCGCCATCGGCATGGGCTGCAAGGTGCAGTTCCTGCTGTGGCTGCGCCGGCCCAACGAGGCCCAGCGCATCTATTTGCAACTGGAGCGTCATCTCGCCACGCTGCCCATCGAACGCTATGGCGATGCCCATACCGCACTGGCGCTGAGTCAGGCGCGTCTGGCCTTGAGCGAGCGGCGCGTGGACAGGGCCCAGGCCAGCCTGGAAGCCTGCCTGGCCAAGCAGGGCGCCGAGCACCAGCGCGACCGGCGCCTGCGTCTGAGCCTGTTACTTTCTGTGGCGTACTGGCGCAAAGGTAACAGCGAAAAGGCCTTCGCCCTGCTGCGTGCCACCCTCGAAGAGGCCTGGCAGTGCGGCTATCGCCGTCTGTTCCAGGACGATGCCTTGTGGCTGCTGCCGCTCTGGGACGCCTGGTGCAGCGCCGAGCCCAAGCGCGCGGCGGCCTGGCAGGGGCTGGCCGAACTGCTCCGCGAGCAGTGCCGCCGGATGGCCATAGATCCTGAAAGTTTCGAGGAAAATCAGGATGTTAGCCATCGCGAAAGAGAGATCCTGCGGCTCGTGGCGGCGGGGCTGTCGAACCGCGACATTGCCCAGACGGTGCATTTGTCGGAAGCCACCATCAAGTGGCACCTGCACAACCTGTTTTCCAAGCTGGGCGTGCGCAGCCGGACTCAGGCCGTGCTCAAGGGCAAGAGTCTCGGCCTTTTGAGCGAGGCCTGAGAAAGACCGGGGTAGAGGGGGAGATGCCATGCTCCATCCCTTGGATGGGCTGGCAGTGCGATAGCGGGTCAGTAGCTTGTAGCCATCTCGAAGCGCAGCGCGTTTCGCGAATCCAAACCTGGCGCAACTAGGGAAGCCGTGACAGGTCTGGTGGTCGGCATGAGCCGATCAGGCTGCTCGTGACAGGACGTCACCGGCAGAGCCCGGGGAACCCCCATTCGAACTGTGGAGATAACAACAATGATGACCCTGAAGAAAATCGCTCTCGCCGCCGCCGTCATGGCCGTTCCGTTTATGGCTCAGGCACAGATGCAGTCCCTCGACGACGCAGCCCTGGCCGATGTGACCGGTCAGGCCGGTATCAGCATCGCCGGTAACTTCGATGCCACCATCGGTTCCATCGTCTACACCGATACCGCAACCGGCGTCGACGACGGCAGCAACAGCCTGAGCCTGAACACCGTCAAGCTGACCGGCTTCAACATCAGCGAAAGCAACCCGCTGACCATCGACGTGGTGGACAACAAGCTGGAAATCGGCCTGCCGGGCATCAACGGTGGCGTCTCGGTCGACTCGGTGAAGATCGGCGCCAACAGCATCGGTGGCGTGGCCATCAACGGTCTGGACATGGCCGGCTCCACCGTCAAGGTCTGGGGTCATTGATCCTCGCCTGACCTGATCCACAGGAGCCTTGCCGCCGGCTGCGGCCGGGCTCCTGCTCCGTTGTACGCAGTTGCGGATTGACCAATGATCGAAATTCTCGTGGGCAGCCTGATCGGTTTGTACGGTTTCACCGAGGCTGTCGACATCAAACCGCAGCCCGCCGGTGTCGTGAACATCACCCAGCCGCTGCTGCCCAATGGCCCGCTGCGCGAATCGGTGATGGTCGAGCCGATGAGCCAGTTGCAGTTTCGCAACGTCATCCGCCAGGCCTACGACTACAGCTGCGGCTCCGCGGCGTTGACCATGCTGCTGGATTACTACCTCGGGCGCAATCTGCAAGAGCGCCAGGTGATGGAAGGGCTGCTGCATTTCGGCGAGGCCGAGAAGATCATCGAGCGCCGCGGGTTCTCGCTGCTCGACATGAAGCGCTTCGTCACCGCGCTGGGGTATCAGAGCGGGGGCTTTCGCGCCGGGTTCGATGATCTCGCCCAGCTCGAACACCCGGCCATCGTGCCGATCGAGTACGCCGGCTTCAAACATTTCGTGGTGGTGCGCGATGTCTACAACGACCACGTCTTCGTCGCCGATCCGGCGTTGGGCAACATCAGTTTCACCCGCGTGCGTTTCGAACAGATCTGGGATCAGAACGTTCTGTTCGTGATCTTTCCCAGCGGCAACGAGCCACCCAATGCCCTGGCGCTCACCGACCGCGACCTGCGCATCATCGATGACCGCACCATCAGTCTGCTGGCCTTTCGCGAGTTCCCGCAGATGGCCAAGTTCACCAGCAATCAGGCCGACCAGTTGGGGTCGGGTGGCGACATTCAATACATTCGCCGCAAATGATTCACCCGGCATAACAATAACGACCTGGGGATAGCGTCATGGGAGTTTGGGGATACGCATGGCTGGCCGCGCTGGCGCTGATGATGCAGCCGGCACTTGCCGACGAGGCTACGGTCGACGATGCACGTGAGGCGCTGACCAAGAAGGACGACGATGCCGACAGCGCCAAGGCGCTTGAAGAGGTGTTCCAGGCCGCGGAGAAGAGTTACACCCTGCTCAAGAAGGGCGAACGCACCCTGACCTACGGGTTCGACTACTCGCTGCTGCGCGATACGCAGATCCAGACCGTGCGCACCGGGCAGAACGTATTCAGCGTGATCGGCCAGAGCGAGGCGCAGCATACCTTCACCAATTCCTTCACCTTCGACTACGGGGTGTGGGACAACCTCACCTTCAGCATGCGCGTGCCGTTCCTGGCCAAGTACGACACCGAACGCGACCTGAGCAGCTACAGCCTCGGCGACATTTCCGCCAGTTTTCGCTGGCAGCCCTGGTCGTCGGCGCGCGGGCGCCCGGTCACCACCCTGTTCGCCACGCTCGGCCTGCCCACCGGCGACAGCCCGTACGACGTCAGCCTGGACAACGGTCTGGCCACCGGGAACGGCTATTACAGCCTGGGTGTCGGCGCCAACCTGTCCTACGTGATCGATCCGGTGGTGCTGTTCGGCTCGCTTGGATACACCTACAACCTGCCGATTCGCGATGCCGATCAGGTGCGCGGCGGACGTCTGCTGGAAGAGGTCGAGCCGGGTTCGAGCCTATCGCTGAGCATGGGCTTCGCCTATGCGCTGTCCTATGACGTGTCGCTGGCCACTTCCCTGCAGATGGCGCACAACCTGGCGCCGAAGTTCAAGTTCAGCGACGCCACCCTGGAGGGCAAGGAGCAGACCAGTGCGGTGATGAACTTCTCCCTCGGCCTGCGCACCTCGCCGAACAATATCGTCAACGTCAATGCCGGTTTCGGCATGACCGAGGATTCGCCCGACGTCCTGCTCGGCATCTCCATGCCCCTGGATATCAAGGGTCTCAAGGCCGAGTAAGCAGCGAGCGAACCTGATATGACTCATCTAGCCAAGCTGCAGGCTCTGCTGCTGGTGGGGTTGGGCGCGGCCTGCGTCCTGCCTGCCCAGGCGCAACTGGCCAACAACCTGACCATCGGCAACCCCAAGGCCATGGCCATGGGCAACGCCGTTACCGCCGATGTCACCGGTATCGATGCGGTGCACTACAACCCCGCGGCGCTGAGCAAGCTCAAGGGGCGGCAGACCACGGTCAAGCTGCTCAGCGGGGTGATGGACATCCGCGCCAAGTTCGACGCCAAGGAGGATTACGGCTTCATGGGTTACGACGATGACCCGTTCAAGCATTCCAGCAGCCGTACCCTGACTCCGACCATGTACCTGCCGGGTGTCGGCGGCATGACCGAGCTGCCGGTGCTGGTGGCGCCGCTGGCCGGGCTGTCGATCAACCCGCCCGGTTCGAAATTCACCTTCGCCACCAACGTCTACGCGCCCATGGCCTTGGGCTACTCGCGCGATTCGGACAGCGACCCCGGGCGTTTCCAGGGGCGCCAGGTGTCGCTGCAGCGCATCACCTACTTTTCGCCATCGCTGGCCTACCAGGTCAACGACGAGCTGTCGCTGGGGCTGTCCATCGGTTTCTCCCACCAGGCCGTGGCGCTAAACCAGGATTTTCGCAACCCCGGCATGCTCACCGGCCTGACGCGCATCCTCAACGAGGCGCTGTGTCTGCCCGGGCTGGAAGAGATCATGGGACCCTTCATCAACGTCTGCAGTGGCAAGATCGGCCCCTTCGACTCGCTGGCCAATCTCGATCTGGACCTGCAGCAGAGCCTGTCGCCGACCTACAACCTGGGCATTCTCTGGGAGCCGACGGACTGGTTCGCCTGGGGCGCTACCTACCAGAGCGAGGCGCGGATGAATCTGCAGGGCAAGTACCGGGTCGACTACAGCAAGGACTGGGCGGGGTTCTGGTCCGGGCTGCAGAGTTCGCTGTTCGGTCAGATCCTCAGCCCGCTGTTTCCCTACGGGGTCGACGAGGAAAGTGGCAATGCCTCGCTCAAGCTGACCTACCCGGACGCCTTCAGCACCGGCATCAAGCTGCGCCCCTTGGACAAGTGGCAGTTCAACCTGGACCTGCGCTGGGTCGGCTACAGCGACTGGAACAATTTCGAGATCGAGTTCGATCGCGAGCTGGATCTGCTGCGTATCGCCAAGACCTTCGGTGGAGGCAATGCCACCGATCGCAGCATCATCCTCGATCGCGGCTACCGCGATACCTGGAGCTGGGGCGTCGGCGTGCAGTACGACGTCAATGATCGTCTGGCCCTGCGCGCCGGTTACGAGTACCGCCCCTCGGCCATCCCCAAGAACAAGGCCGACGTGCTGGCGCCGGTCGGCGATGCCGACCTCTACGGTCTCGGCCTGGGCTATCGCTGGGACAAGGACACCACCATCGACGTCGGCTTCAACTATTTCGTTTCCAGGCAGAGCATTCCTGCCGGCAGCAGCTGCAACGTCAGTTGCGAGGGCCTCGACAACCTGGTCTACAACCCCTATGCCGGGCTCAATATCGAAACCACGGTCAAGGCCTACATCTTCTCCATGACCTACAGCTCGAGGTTCTGAGGCGATGCGCAGTCTGCTGTTCGTTCTGTTGCTGCTGTGCGGGATGCAGGCTGGCGCCGGCAGCCGCTATCTGACCTGGGTCGATGATCTGGGGCGGGTGCACAACACCTTCGTCGACGAGCGTTTCGCCGAGCAGCAGCGCCTCGCCCAGCGCCGCGCCGAGCTGAGCGATCAGGCCCGTCTGGGCGATGCCGGCGTCTGGCCCGGCAGCGCGCCGAGCACGGGGGAAAGCAAGCGCCGTTACTTCACCTGGGTCGATGGCAGCGGTCAGCTGCATAACAGCTTCTATGCGGGGGCACAGATTGCCGGGGCATCCGGGCGTGATCAGGTGTTGGCCAGCGGCGAACGGGCAGGGGATTACATCGATTCGCAGGTGCTGGAGGGGCGTGGCTTCGTCCGTGATGGCGACGACAGCCCGTATTTCACCTGGGTCGACGAGCAGGGGCGCATGCACAACTCGCCGGTGCCGACGGCCTCGCGCAATACGGCGGCGCAGACGGCTGTTCGCTACACCGAGGGCAGGCAGATCGAGTTCGAGCGCAGCAAGCCGGCCTTGCCGATGCTCGATGGCCAGCCGACGGCTGCCATGCAGGCGCTGCTCGCCGGTAGCGAAGTGCGGGAGGAGGGGCTCTACGGCGAGCTAGTGGCGCGCTGCTGCGGCCAGCTGCGCGACAGCGATTTCAAGCCCCTGTCGGCCGACGAGCCGCGCTTCGAGGAGCTGGATCGCTTTTCCCCCAGCTTCGATTTCCCCATGGGGCGCAGCTACTACGCGGCGCTGAGACTGCCCGCCTCGCGGCAGAGCTACGGCCTGCGCGTGCGCAGTTTCGCCAATCGCCAGGTGGTCTACCCGTCGCTGCTGTTTCTCGACGAGGCCAAGCGGCCGACCCGCCTGGTCAGTGACGCGGTGTACCAGCTGCATCCGGAAACCTGGTACCGCTACGCCTTCATCGAAGGCACGGTGCAGGTCCGCGCCGAGCGTGGCGAGCGCTACGTGCTGCTGATCACCACTGATCAGGATCGCAGCCTGCAGACGCTCGACAACAAGCCCTTCAAGCGGCCCCTGCAACCGCTGGCGCTGGATGAGACAGGCATGCAGCGCCATGCCCACGCCGACGAGGGCGCTTTCGAACTCGCCATAGTGCGCTGAGATCGGCGCAGGCCAGATACTTCGAGGCGCCCATAAAAAAACCGGAGTCCAGGGACTCCGGTTTTCGTCTGCATCAGGTCAGCCAGACGGCTTAAACCGGGAACAGCTCGCCCAGTTTCATCGCCAGCATCATGTCGCCTTCGGCGCGCAGCTTGCCGGCCATGAAGGCCTGCATGCCATCGGTTTCACCGCTGGTGATGCCCTTGAGGGTTTCGCTGTCCATGATCAGGGTCACGTTGGCGTTCGGGTTGTCGCCTTGCTCGACGGCGCAGGTGCCGTCTTTGACGATCAGGGCGTAGTTCTCGCCGTCTTCGATGTTGAACTGGAATACCAGATCCAGGCCGGCAGCGGCGCTGGCGTTGAACTTGGATTGCATGGTTTGGACGATGTCAGCAACGCTCATGGTCTTATCCTTCTTTTCAGGTTTTTCGCGCAGCCTCGCGGCCGCAGTGGGCCGGAGCTCACCGGTAGGTAATGAGCTCCGGCGCCTTCAGCAGCTGTAAATGCACATGGCTGTTGAAGGAAGCCAGACTCACCTCGTTGCCGCGAAACTTCAGCTGGCTGAGCGAGGTGTTGACGATTTGCCAATTCAGTTCGAAAGCCTTGTGCGCCGGTACGCCGGTGATCAGGCGCAGCAGGGCGGTGATGGTGCCGCCGGAGGTGAAGACGGCGATGTTCTGTTTGCTCTGGGCCTGTTCGAGAATACGCCGCAGGCCACCCTCGACCTGATCGACATAGGCCTGCCAGCTCTGCAGCCCGGGTTTGTCGTGTTCGCCGGAGACCCAGCGCTGGATCAGCTTGGCGAACAGGCGCTGGAATTCGGCGCGATTCTGCGCGCCGTTACGCAGGATGTGCAGGGCTTCGGGCTCTTCCGGCAGCAGATCGGGGAGCAGGGTACGGATCACCGCGTCGGCATCGAACTCGTTGAAGGCTTCGTCGATATCCAGCGCCGGGGCGTCGTTCATGCGCTGCAGTGCGGCATTGGCGGTATGCTGCTGGCGGCGCAGGCTGCCGCTGACGCAGCGGTCGAAGACGATACCGAGCTGGCTGAGGTGCTCGCCCAGTACTTCGGCCTGGCGCACACCGATGGGAGACAGGACATCGTAGTCGTCTGCACCGAATGAAGCCTGGCCATGTCGAATCAGGTAAATGCTGCCCACGTCCGTACTGGTCTCGGCACGTTGAAAGTTCCGCGAGGTTATGAGGAAGCTCGGGGGCTGTCAACGAAAAAACATACGCTTGTTTGAATTGCTCGTATGGCGCTTGCCCGTGCCGCCAAACCTGGCCGCCCGCCGCCTGCGTCGGTATGCTTGAGCCTTTGTGCGCCTGGGCGCAGCCGCATTGTCCAAGGGGGATCCGTGGAGTTTCTTAGCGAGTACGCCAGCTTTCTGGCCAAAACCCTGACCCTGGTGGTCGCCATCGTCCTGGTGCTGGTTGCGCTCGCTGCCACGCGCGGCAAGGGCCGGCGCAGCAGCGGGCAGTTGCAGGTACAGAAGCTCAATGATTTCTACAGGGACCTGCGCGAGCGTCTCGAGCAGAGCGTGCTGCACAAGGAACAGCTCAAGGTTGCGCGCAAGGCCGAAGCCAAGGCCGCCAAGCTGGAGAAGAAGGCGCCGGCAAGCAAGCCGCGGGTCTTCGTGCTGGATTTCGATGGTGACATCAAGGCGTCTGCTACCGACAACCTGCGCCACGAAGTGACCGCTCTGCTGTCGCTGGCCAAGGCCGACGACGAGGTGGTGCTGCGTCTGGAAAGCGGCGGCGGCATGGTGCACAGCTACGGGTTGGCATCCTCGCAACTGGTGCGCATCCGCGACGCCGGCATTCCGCTGACGGTCTGTGTCGACAAGGTGGCGGCCAGCGGCGGCTACATGATGGCCTGTATCGGCCAGAAGATCCTCGCCGCGCCCTTCGCCATCCTCGGCTCCATCGGTGTGGTGGCGCAGCTGCCCAATGTCCATCGTCTGCTGAAGAAGCACGACATCGACTTCGAAGTTCTCACGGCGGGCGAGTACAAGCGCACCCTGACCATCTTCGGCGAGAACACCGAGAAGGGCCGAGAGAAGTTTCAGGAAGATCTGCAGACCACCCACAATCTGTTCAAGGGCTTCGTCGCCCGCTATCGCCCGCAGCTGGATATAGACGCCATCGCCACCGGCGAGGTCTGGCTGGGCATGGCCGCTCAGGAGCGCCTGCTGGTGGACGAGCTCAAGACCAGCGACCAGTATCTGGCCGAGCGTGCCGTCGAGGCTGAACTGTTTCATCTGCATTTCGCTCAGAAAAAGAGCCTGCAGGAGCGCGTCGGCCTGGCTGCCAGCGCGGCTCTGGATCGCTTCGTGCTGACCTGGCTGAGCAGACTCAATCAGCAGCGGTTCTGGTAAGAGCCCATCGAGGGTTTGCGGCGTCGACCCTTTCGCATTGAAGATGGCCCCAGGTGCACGGCGCTACCGAACGACGACAAGAGGAGAAGGTAATGACTGAATTCAAGGCCCTGCAGATCAGCGAAATCACCGACAACGTCTTCCAGTGCGAAGTGGTGGAGCGGCAGGTCGAGGACCTGCCGGCTGGTGATCTGCTGATCCGGGTGCGTTATTCCTCGCTCAATTACAAGGATGCCCTGTCGGCCAGCGGCAACCGCGGTGTCACCAAGAACTATCCGCACACGCCGGGGATCGACGCGGCAGGCGTGGTAGAAGCCTCCAGCGTGGCCGAATTCGCCGTGGGCGACGAGGTGATCGTCACCGGTTACGACCTGGGCATGAACACCGCCGGCGGCTTCGGCCAGTACATCCGCGTGCCGGCGAGTTGGGCGATCAAGCGGCCGCAGGGGCTGTCGTTGCGCGATGCGATGATCCTCGGCACCGCCGGCCTCACCGCCGCCCTGTGCGTGGACAAGCTGGAGCAGGCCGGCGTTACCCCGGAGGCCGGCACGGTGTTGGTGACCGGCGCCACGGGCGGCGTCGGCAGCATCGCCGTGGTGCTGCTGAAGAAGCTCGGCTATCAGGTGGCAGCGGCTACCGGGAAGGCCGAGCAGGGCGTTTGGCTCAGTAAGCTGGGCGCCGACGAGATCGTCGACCGCGCAGAGCTGCAGCAGGGTGTGGACCGTCCGATGCTAAAGGAGCGTTGGGCCGCAGCGGTGGATACCGTCGGCGGCGACATTCTGTTCAACGTGGTCAAGTCGCTGCAGCGCGGTGGCAGCGTGGCCTGCTGCGGCCTTACCGCCGGTGTCGCCTTCCAGGCCAGCGTGCTGCCCTTCATCCTGCGCGGCGTCAACCTCCTGGGCGTGGACTCGGTGGAGCTGCCGCTGGTGGTCAAGGCCTCGATGTGGGACAAGCTGTCGCTGCAATGGAAGCTCGATCTCTCCGAGCTGTGTCAGGAGGTGGAACTGGCGGAACTGCCGGGCTCCATCGAGCGCATATTGTCCGGTGGCATGGTCGGCCGCGTGCTGGTGCGGCTGGATTGAGCGAGAGGCCCGTCAATGACGGGCCTCGTCGTTTCAGGCCTGGCTGACGTACATGGTGATCTCTGCGCGAAACACCGGCTTCTCCCCCACGTAGGCCATCACCGGCACCATGATGTCGCCGGTCTGGCTCCAATCCACCTCGCTGCCATCGGCCACCGCGCGGATATCGCCATCAGCCTTGGCCAGGTATTGCACCGTCATACCCTTGGGAATCCAGCGGCAGCCGGGCGCAATGGATGCGTCGGTCATGCTGCCGGCAGCGAGTTCGGCGGCGTTGCACAGGGCGATGGCATGTACCGTACCGATATGATTGAGCACTTCGCGGCGCTTGGCGAAGTGGACCTCGGCGTAGCCGGGGCGCAGCTCGACCATTTGCGGGGCGATGCTGGCGAAGTAGGGGGCGACCTGACCGATCATCGCGCTGAACTGGGCAGCGCCTGCCTGCTGAAACATCTGCAACATCTGACTCATGGGCTATCTCCTGGGTGCTGCGATTGAAGAAGAGCGCGCGCCGAGGCAGTATACGAGTGTTAGAAAATTATTCTAGAAAAATATTCTAGTCATTGAGGATTGGCATGCCCCGTTCATCGCGCAAAGACGAGATTCTGCAGGCTGCGCTGGCCTGCTTCACCGAGCACGGCGTCGATGCCACCACCATCGAGATGATCCGCGACCGCTCCGGGGCGAGCATCGGCAGTCTGTATCACCACTTTGGCAACAAGGAACGGATCATCGCCGCGCTCTATCTGGCTGGTACTGCGCAGTATGCCGATCTGCTGCAGCGCGGGTTCGCCGAAGCTGCCAGTGCCGAGGCCTGCGTCAAACTGCTGGTAACCAGCTACATCGACTGGGTGGTGACCAACCCGGATTGGGCGCGTTTCATCCTGCACAGCCGCAGTCGGGTAGAAGCGGGCGAGATGGGGGATACGCTGCGTGAGGCCAACCGTGAGCACTTTGCTCGGATACTTGCGGCGCTTGCCGAGTACCGTCGCCAGGGGCTGTTCAGGACGTTGCCGGACGACTGTTTCGCCTCGGTGGTGATTGGGCCGACTCAGGATCTGGCACGCAACTGGCTGGCTGGCCGCACCCAAAGCGAGCTGGGCGAGTGCCGCGAGCTGCTGGCGCAGATCGCCTGGGAAAGCGTGAAAAGCGGCGGCTAATCGAAGCGATAGATGTCCATGCCCAGTGAGCCATAGGTGAAGCCCGAGTGAGCCACGGAAAAGGCGCCGCCAGCGCCGCGCGCGAAGAACAGTGGCAGCAGATGCTCCTCACTTGGGTGGTTGCGCACGGCGCTCGGTGCCAGGCGACGGTAATGATGCAGGGCCTCTTCGTCGTCCGTTTCGAGCTTTTCCACCATCCAGTTGCGAAATTCCTGGGCCCAGGGAGTGATGACCTCCGGTCCCGCCCGCCAGTCCAGCTCGCCCAGGTTGTGAGTGATGCTGCCGGAACCGATCAACAGGACGCCTTGCTCGCGCAGCCCGGCCAGCGTGCGCCCCACGCGCGTTTGCAGTTCGGGGCCGAGGCGACTGGGCAGCGACAGCTGCAGCACGGGGATATCGGCTGCGGGATACATCAAGCAGAGCGGCACCCAGGCGCCATGGTCGAACGGCCGCTGCGCATCCAGGGCAGCCGGCAGGCCGGCGTCGCTCAGCTGCCGGGCGATCTCGCCGGCCAGCGCCGGAGCGCCGGGGGCAGGGTATTGCAGCGCATACAGGGCGAGCGGGAAGCCGCCAAAGTCATGCCAGGTTCGCGGCTGCTCGCCAGCGGTCAGCAGCAGGCTTTCGTTTTCCCAGTGTGCCGAGACGATCAGAATGGCTTCAGGGCGCTGCAGGTCGGCCGCCAGTCTGGTGAGCGCTTCGCCGCTGGCACCGGGCTGCAGCGCGAGCATGGGCGAGCCGTGTGAGATGAACAGCGAAGGCAGCATGGCACTGGCTCCTGAAGTAGGATGCTGTCATCTTCGCCCCTGAATCTATCGATTTCCAGCATAAATTATTGAGCCTTTTTATCGACTTATTAGGAGTATCCCTGTGCACGAGAGTTTCTGGCAGGAGCGCTGGGCGCGTGATCAGATCGGTTTTCATCTGGATCAGGTCAATCCATACCTGCTGCGGCATTGGCCGAATCTGGATGTACCTGCGGGAGCGCGAGTGCTGGTGCCGCTGTGTGGCAAGAGCCTGGACCTGGCCTGGCTGGCTGGGCAGGGCCATCGCGTGCTCGGCGTGGAACTGGCGGAAAAGGCCGTGCAGGATTTCTTCGCCGAGCAGGGGCTGCAGCCGGAAATCGTTCAGCGCGGCGCCTTCCAGGTCTATCGCGCCGGCGCCCTGGAGCTGTGGTGCGGTGATTTCTTCGCCCTGCGCCCGGAGGACGTCGCCGATTGCCTGGCGCTCTATGACCGCGCCGCGCTCATCGCGCTGCCGCCGCAGATGCGCGAACGTTATGCAGCGCATCTCACGGCGATTCTGCCCGGCGCCTGCCGCGGCCTGCTGATCACCCTGGACTATCTGCAAAGCCAGATGGACGGACCGCCGTTTGCCGTCAGCGACGACGAAGTGCAGGCGCATTTCGCGGCCGCCTGGCAACTGAAGACGCTGCAGCGCGAGGACGTGCTGGCGGGCAACTGGAAGTTCATCCGCCACGAGCTCAAGGCCCTGGACGAAGTGGTTTATCGTTTGGAGAAAGAAGGCTAGAGAGGCCGCGCTCGCCGTTGCGGGCCGCTAATGGCTGATACATGCGCGGCGCGCCGCGACAAGCGGACGGCCGCAGGTGCGGCGTTTGGCTATCAGCGCTTGACGCCGATCTTCTCCAGCGTACGCAGCTCTCGCGGCAGTATTTCTTGCATCGAGGGTCGCGCCTTGATGCGCTGGTAGTGGGCAACCAGGTTCGGCCAGCGTTCGGCATCCAGGGTTTCGCCGCCGTGCTCCATGTTGATCAACTGGCTGGCCAGCGCGAGGTCGGCCATGGACGGTTGCTCGCCAAGGAAGTAGGGCGCATCACCCAGCGTGGTCTCGAAATAGTCGAAGTGGCTGGGCAGCTTGTCCTTGAGTGCCTGCTGAACCTTTTCCTCGTCGCACGGCTGGCCCATGGTGGCTTTCAGTACGCGGTTGCGAAACACCGTGAAGGTGCACAGGGGCGCCAGCTCGTAGTCGGCGTACTTCTCCAGCCAGCGCACCCTGGCGCGTTGCTGCGCATCCTCGCCGTACAGCGGTTTGTGCTCGGGGTAGCGTTCTTCAAGGTACTGACAGATCACGCTGGAGTCCGCCAGCTTGAGATCGCCGTCGCGAAAGGCGGGAATCCGGCCCAGCGGGTTGAGCTCGCTATACCAGTCGGGCTGGGCGAAGGGCATGACCACTTCCAGTTCGTAATCCAGCCCTTTCTCGATCAGACACAGACGTACCTTGCGGACGAAGGGGGAAAGCGGGGCGCCATAGACGGTCAGGCTCATCAAAGCTCCTTGCAGGCAGGGTGATCGGCTGGTCGCGTGGACCATGCGGGGGTCAGTCGTAGATGTTCTTCTTCTTCCAGTCGTCTTCCAGGTTCTTCAGACCCTCGGTCAGCTCGCTGGGCTCGTCTGCGGCTGGAATGTTGCTGTTGAGCACCATGGCGTTGGCGCGCGCCAGCTGTTCCTCGAAACGCTTGAGCTGCGTCTGGTATGCCGCCGGCTCCGGTTGCTTGCGCAGATATTGCACGCCGCGCTCGAAGGCCAGGCGGGCCTGGCCGGGCTGATTTTGCTGCAGGGCTGTCTGGCCCAGCGTGTTGAAAAACTCGATGTGTACCAGCACCAGCATGTGGCGAGTCTGCTTGATCCACTGCTTGCCTTCATTGGCGGGCAACAGGCCGCTCTGCACCGAACCGGTGATCAGGGCGTGCAGGTTTTCCAGCAGAAAGCGTACGTCCTTGGCCTTGGCTTCGTTGGCGATGGGCTGTGGCGGGTTCTTCACCGCGATGGATTCGCCCTGAGCGACCTGGGCGCGGAGGTTTTCGATGTCGGCCTTGAGCGTCGCGCTCTGCTTGTCCAGCGGTAGCAGACGCTCGCTGACCTGCAGCTGCAGCTGGGTCAGCAACAGTTTCAGTTGCGGCGTCATCAACTGACCGGGCATGCGTTCGGAGATGTCCTGGCAGCGACGAATGCGGTCGAGCAGGTCGGCACGCTGACGGGCCTTTTCCAGCTTGCTGTTCTCAACGGCGTGGTTGATATAGGCAATCACCATCAACAGGGCGATGCCGCCGACTATCAGCAGGGTTATCACGAGTGCGGACACTGCTTGGGACCTCTCGAGCACTGGCTTTTCGTCCGAGTGTAGTGGCTTGGCTGCGAGGCTCCTAGTGGCATGTCAATTTATGGGCTGAAGTCTTTGATTTTAAAAATTTTTTAGAGAGTGGTTGACGACCCTGCAAAGGCTCCCTAGAATGCGCGCCACTTCCAGCGCAATGCCAGAAACAGAGCGAGGGAAGCCGGAAAGTTGCTTGATGTTCCGGGGTATGTCCCCTTCGTCTAGTGGCCTAGGACACCGCCCTTTCACGGCGGTAACAGGGGTTCGAGTCCCCTAGGGGACGCCACTTTCAAGCTGTAATGCGGGAATAGCTCAGTTGGTAGAGCACGACCTTGCCAAGGTCGGGGTCGCGAGTTCGAGTCTCGTTTCCCGCTCCAGATTTTAGAAATGCTGCCTCGGCAGGGTTTCATACGAAGTTCCAGGTCCCCTTCGTCTAGTGGCCTAGGACACCGCCCTTTCACGGCGGTAACAGGGGTTCGAGTCCCCTAGGGGACGCCACTTCAAGTTGTACTGCGGGAATAGCTCAGTTGGTAGAGCACGACCTTGCCAAGGTCGGGGTCGCGAGTTCGAGTCTCGTTTCCCGCTCCAAATAAACGAAAACGCCGCTCAATCGAGCGGCGTTTTCGTTTCTGCCGTTTGCACAATGAAAAAGGCCCGCCGGTTAGCCGTGCGGGCCCTTTGTCTATCGTCCGGTCAGTGTTTGGCGCCGTCGGTGGGCAGGGCCAACAACTGCTTTTCCTGATTCCAGTCGAACGGCTCGTCGTTCTCTTCGGCTTCGAAGCGGCGCTCGTCGAGGGCCTGGTACAGGGCGATCTCCTCGTCCGGCATGAAGTGCAGGCAGTCGCCGCCGAAGAACCACAGCAGGTCGCGCGGCACCAGGTGGGCGATCTGCGGGTAGCGGTGAAACACCTGGCTGATCAGGTCCTGGCCCAGGTACTGGCTGGACACTGGGTCGCTCGGCAGTTCGGCGAGCAGTTCGTCGTAGCGTTCGATGAACAGGGCATGGCTGTCGTCGAGCACCTGTTCGGCTTCACCCAGGGCAACGAGGATGGCGCGCAGGTGGTTGAGCAGGGCGAGGTGGTGTTCGAGATGGCTGGCCATGTAGCAGTGTCCTGAAAGGTAAAACGGGCGCAGGAGTATAGAGTTCCTGGCGCCCGCTGTCCCGCTTGGGTGGTCTTCCTGTGGCAGGGGTTGTTTAGGTCAGCGCACCTTGCCGCGGCTCAGCTTGAGCTCTTCCTTGGTGAAGTCGTCGACGTCGATCACCCGCCGCCGCGCCGCTTCGGCCGCTTGCAGGCGCAGGCCCTGCTCGCCATCGAGGATGCCGGCGGCAATCGCCGCTTCGATGGCATCCTGGCCCGGTGCCGGCTGCAGGCTGCCGTCCTTGAGCGCCTGGTTCAGGCGTTTGCGGGCGTCCTGGCTGGCCTGCACCAGGTTCAGTGCATGTTGCAGCGCACCCACCGAATCCTGGTCCGCCTGCGGTCGGTAGCAGCCTTCCAGCACCGATTCCAGGGCCGGGTCGCCGGCCTGGCGGCCGATGATCGCGGCTACTTCTGCGTCCAGCACGTCGCTCGGGCCGTGGTGACGACGACCAAGGGGGAAGACCAGCACTTTCAGCAGGCAGCCGAACAGGCGGTTGGGGAAGTTGCTCAGCAGTTCGTCGAGCGCCTGTTCGGCATGAAAGAGATTCTCCTCCATGGCCCAGCGCACCAGCGGTCTGACGGCCTGCGGGTAGTCGAGGTCGTGGTAGCGCTTGAGCGCGGCCGAACCCAGGTAGAGATGGCTGAGCACGTCGCCCAGGCGCGCGGAGAGGCGTTCGCGGCGCTTCAGATCGCCGCCCAGCAGCATCATGCTGCTGTCGGCGCACAGGGCGAAGGCCGCGGCCAGGCGATTGAGCGCACGGTAGTAGGGCTGGCTGAGGTCATCGCCGGGCACCGTGCCCAGGCGTCCCAGGGTCAGACCCAGGAGGAAGCTGCTGGCGGCGTTGCCGACGGCGAAGCCGATATGGCTCATCAGCAGCGCATCGAACTCGATCAGCGCCTGGTCCTTGTCCTCACGGTCGGCCAGGGCCATTTCCTTGAGCACGTAGGGATGGCAGCGGATGGCGCCCTGGCCGAAGATCATCAGGTTGCGCGAGAGGATGTTGGCGCCCTCGACGGTGATGAAGATCGGCGCCCCCTGCCAGGAGCGGGCCAGGTAGTTGTTCGGGCCCATGATGATGCCCTTGCCGCCATGCACGTCCATGGCGTGGCCGATGCACTCGCGGCCGCGCTCGGTCAGGTGGTACTTGAGAATCGCCGACAGCACCGAGGGTTTCTCGCCCAGGTCGACGGCATTGGCGGTGAGGATGCGCGCGCTGTCCATCAGCCAGGCGTTGCCGCCGATACGCGCCAGTGCTTCCTGAATGCCCTCGAAGGCGGCCAGCGGTACGTTGAACTGCTCACGCAACTGGGCGTACTGGCCGGTGGCGAGGCTGGTGAACTTGGCCGCACCGGTACCGACGGCCGGCAGCGAGATGGAGCGGCCCACCGACAGGCAGTTCATCAGCATCATCCAGCCCTTGCCGAGATACTCCTGGCCACCGATCAGGTAGTCGAGCGGAATGAACACGTCCTTGCCCGAGTTCGGCCCGTTCATGAAGGCGGCGCCCAGTGGCAGGTGGCGACGGCCGATTTCCACGCCGGGGGTATCGGTCGGGATCAGTGCCAGGCTGATGCCGAGGTCCACCTTGTCGCCCAGCAGGTGATCCGGGTCGTAGGCCTTGAAGGCGAGGCCGAGCAGGGTGGCCACCGGACCGAGGGTGATGTAGCGCTTTTCCCAGTTCAGGCGCAGGCCGAGCACTTCTTCGCCGTTGAACTGGCCCTTGCAGATGATGCCGGTGTCGGGCATGGCGCCGGCGTCGGAGCCGGCCAGCGGGCCGGTAAGGGCGAAGCAGGGGATGTCCTCGCCACGCGCCAAGCGCGGCAGATAATGGTTGCGCTGTTCTTCTGTGCCGTAGTGCAGCAGCAGCTCGGCCGGACCGAGGGAGTTGGGCACCATGACGGTGGAGGCCAGGTCGCCGCTGCGGGTCGCCAGCTTCATCGCCACCTGCGAGTGCGCGTAGGCAGAGAAGCCCTTGCCGCCATATTCCTTGGGAATGATCAGGGCGAAGAAGCCATGCTGCTTGATGTGCTCCCAGGCTTTCTCCGGCAGGTCCATCTCCTGGCCGACCTGCCAGTCGCTGATCATCGCGCAGAGTTCTTCGGTGGGGCCGTCGATGAAGGCCTGTTCTTCTTCGCTCAGCCTGGCCTTGGGATAGGCCAGCAGCGTTTCCCAGTTCGGCCGGCCGCTGAACAGTTCGCCGTCCCACCACACGGTGCCGGCCTCGATGGCGTCGCGCTCGGTGGCGGACATCGGCGGCAGTACGCGCTGAAACCAGGTGAACAACGGGCCGCTGAAGAACTGCCGGCGCAGGTCGCCGAGCACGACGAAGGCGGCCACCGCCGCGGTAATGATCCACAGCAGCAGTTGCAGCCAGCCGGGTACCGGGCTGAACAGGGCCATGGCCAGCAGATAGGCTGCGGTGATGCCGAGGGCGGGCAGGGCGGCGGTACGGCTATGGGCCAGGTAGGCGACCCCGAGCAGCAGAACCAGCAACCAGATGACGAGCATGAGCATTCCTCCATGATTCGAGCGGGCGACGCTCCGAGCATAGCCACAAATGGCGTCAGGGGCGGTGAGCTTGGCCGGATCGTCTTGATCGGCGCGCAATTGGCAGGTTTAGACTGAAGCGAAATTCAGGAGCCTTCACCATGCATGCCTATCTACGACCCGGCCGCTTCATTGACAGTGACCACCCTGCGGTAGTCGAGTTCGCCGAACGTTGGCGCGGTACCGCGCGCGATCCGCGCAGTCAGGCCATCGCCCTGTACCTGGCGGTGCGTGATGGCGTGCGCTACAACCCCTATTCATTCAGTCTCGATGCACGGACGCTCAAGGCCAGCCATGCGCTGGACGCCGGGGAGTCCTACTGCGTGCCGAAGGCCAGCCTGCTCGCTGCTTGCGCCCGGCATTGCGGCATCCCTGCACGTATCGGTCTGGCCGACGTGCGCAACCATCTGTCCACGCCACGTCTGCTGGAGCTGCTGCGCAGCGAGGTGTTCGCCATGCATGGCTACACCGAGTTGTTTCTGGACGGTCGCTGGGTCAAGGCCACGCCGGCATTCAACGAGGCGCTGTGCCGGGTATTCAAGGTGGCGCCGCTGGAGTTCGACGGTGTGCATGACAGCGTCTTCCACTCCTACAACGACAAGGGCGAGCGCTACATGGAGTACCTGGTCGATCATGGCCAGTTCGAGGATCTGCCCGAGCAATTGTTCTTCGAACACCTTCAGCGCTGCTATCCGCATCTGTTCGAGGCCGGCACGCTGGAGCTGCAGGGCGACATGCAGCATGAGGCGGCAGCTATCGACTGAGTCGATAGTCAAGATCGGCAGGACGGCCTTTTCTCCGCGCGTCAGGGCCGGTAGGGTGCATGCCAGCGAAGGGCGGAAGAAACACCCGGTTGCAAACCCGTGGTTCCGCCCTCATCTATAACGACATCACTCTCGCGCGGGAAACCCCATCTTCATGAGCTCCGCCCTGACCATTCGGCAGTTGACCAAGACCTACGGAAACGGCTTCCAGGCCCTGCACGGCATCGATCTGGACGTCGCCGAAGGTGACTTCTTCGCCTTGCTCGGCCCCAACGGCGCCGGCAAATCCACCACCATCGGCATCCTCTCCACGCTGGTGAACAAGAGCAGCGGTACGGTCAGCGTGTTCGGCCACGACCTCGACCGCGAACCCTACGCGCTCAAGCGTTGCCTGGGCGTGGTGCCGCAGGAATTCAACTTCAACCAGTTCGAGAAGGTGTTCGACATCGTCGTCACCCAGGCCGGCTATTACGGCATTCCGCGTTCGATCGCCAAGGAGCGCGCCGAGCAGTACCTGACCCAGCTCGGCCTGTGGGAAAAGCGCGACGTGGCCTCGCGCGAGCTGTCCGGTGGCATGAAGCGCCGGTTGATGATCGCCCGCGCCCTGGTGCATCAGCCGCGCCTGCTGATCCTTGATGAGCCCACCGCCGGCGTGGACATCGAACTGCGCCGTTCGATGTGGAGCTTTCTCACCGAGCTGAACCAGCAGGGCATCACCATCATCCTCACCACCCACTACCTGGAGGAGGCCGAGCAGCTGTGCCGCAACATCGGCATCATCGACCACGGCCGCATCGTCGAGCTGAGCAGCATGAAGGACCTGCTTAAAAAGCTGCACGTCGAGACCTTCCTGCTCGATCTCAAGGACTCCTACAGCGAGGCGCCGAAACTGACGGGTTATCCGGCGCGCCTGCTCGATCACCACACCCTGGAAGTGCAGGTGGAGAAGAGCCAGGGCCTCAATGCGCTGTTCCAGCAACTGGCGCAGCAGCAGGTGCAGGTGCTCAGCCTACGCAACAAGACCAATCGCCTGGAGGAGCTGTTCGTCTCCCTGGTGGAAAAGAACCTGGCCAAGGTGGCGCAATGAATACCCAGTACCTGAACAGCGAATTCGCCGCCAATCTGGTGGCCCTGCGCACCATCGTTCACCGCGAGGTGCGCCGTTTCCTGCGCATCTGGCCGCAGACCCTGCTGCCGCCGGCGATCACCATGGTTTTGTACTTCGTCATCTTCGGCAACCTGATCGGTCGACAGATCGGTGACATGGGCGGTTTCAGCTACATGGAGTACATCGTGCCGGGGCTGATCATGATGTCGGTGATCACCAACAGTTACGGCAACGTGGTGTCGAGCTTCTTCGGCAGCAAGTTCCAGCGCAACGTCGAGGAGCTGCTGGTATCGCCGGTATCGCCGCATACCATCCTCATCGGTTTCGTCGTCGGCGGCGTGCTGCGCGGGCTGGCGGTGGGCCTGATCGTCACCATCCTGTCGCTGTTCTTCACCCATCTGCAGGTGCATCACCTGGGCGTGACGGTGCTGGTTGTGCTGCTGACCGCGACCATCTTTTCCCTGGGCGGCTTCGTCAACGCGGTGTTCGCGCGCAACTTCGACGATATCTCGATCGTCCCCACCTTCGTGCTGACGCCGCTGACCTACCTGGGCGGGGTGTTCTACTCCATCACGCTGCTGCCGCCGTTCTGGCAGACGGTGTCGATGGGCAACCCGATCCTGCACATGGTCAACGCCTTCCGCTACGGCATTCTCGGCGTGTCCGACATCCGTATCGGTGTGGCCATCGGCTTCATGCTGCTGGCCACGGCCGCGCTCTACACCCTGTGCATCCGCCTGCTGATCAGCGGCCGTGGCATGCGTCAGTGATGTGTAAAAAACATAGCGAAATAACTTGCGCTCCTGTCAGTAACTCAGCAGCCGGTTAGACTCCGCCTCTACCAAGAAAAAGGGGCTGATCATGACCGTGCTGTTGCGTGCGCTTCCTTGGCTGTGGCTGGGCTTGTGGGCACTGCCTGCAGCGGCGGCCGAAGGGCCGATGGTCGAGGTCGTGCCGGTACGGCAGATGGAGGTGCGTGACGAGCTGATCACCTTCGGTTCGCTGCGCTCCGACGAGTCGGTGATGATTCGTCCGGAAGTGGAAGGGCGCCTGGCCACCCTGCATTTTCGCGAGGGGCAGGCGGTGACCGCCGGCGATCTGCTGGTCAGCCTCGACGATGCCATTACCCGTGCCGAGTTCGCCCAGGCCAGGGCCAATCTCGATCTCGCCGAGAAGAACCATCAACGCGCGCAGATGCTGTTCCAGCGCGGCGCCAGCAATGCCCAGGCGCTGGACGAGGCGCAGAGCCAGCTGCAGGCGTCGCGCGCCAGCCTGGCTCTGGCCCAGGCGCGGCTCGACAAGACCCAGATCAAGGCGCCCCACGACGGCGTGCTCGGCCTGCGCCAGGCCAGCGTCGGCGACTACCTCAGCGCCGGACAGAACATCGTCAATCTGGAAGTGCTCGACCCGCTCAAGGTGGACTTTCGCATTCCGCAGAAGGCCGTGGCCCAGGTGCGCCTCGGCCAGACCGTGGAAGTTACCCTCGATACCTACCCCGGCGAGCGTTTTCGTGGCGAGATCTATGCGCTCAACCCGCGCCTGGATGAGGCCGGGCGCAGCCAGGCCATCCGCGCCCATATCGGCAACGACGATCGCCGCCTGCGTCCGGGGCAGTTCGTGCGCGTGTCGGTGATCCTCGAGGAACGGCCGCAGGCGCTGGTGATTCCCGAGGAGGCGGTGATGCCGCAGGGCGACAAGCTGCTGGTCAATCTGCTGGTGGACGGCAAGGTCGAGCGCCGCGAGGTGATCCTGGGCAAGCGTTTCGATGGCCTGGTAGAGGTGCGCGAGGGCTTGCAGGGTGACGAGACGGTAATCAGCGCCGGCTGGCAGCGCGTACGTGAAGGGCTGGCGGTGCGCAGCAAGAGCGGGGAGCGCCAGCGGTGATCCTCTCCGACGTCTGCATTCGCAGGCCGGTCTTCGCTACCGTCCTGTCGCTGATCGTGGTGTTGCTGGGGCTGATGGCCTATGACCGCCTTAACGTGCGCGAATACCCCAATATCGACGTGCCGATCGTCACCGTGCAGGTCACCTATCCCGGCGCCAGCCCGGAGATCATGGAATCGCAGGTGGCGCAGCCGGTAGAAGATGTACTCTCGGGGATCGAGGGGCTGGACTTCGTCACCTCCATCAGCCGCGCGGAAAACACCCAGATCACCGCGCAGTTCCGTCTCGGCCGCAGCGCCGACGAGGCAGCCAACGACGTGCGCGATCGCCTGGGGCGGGTGCGCAACCTGCTGCCGGACGAGGTGGACGAACCCATCGTGCAGAAGGTCGAGGCCGACGCCCAGCCGGTGATCTGGATCGCCTTTCACAGCGAGCAGCACAGTGCGATGGAGATCACCGACGTGCTGGAGCGGGTGATCAAGGATCGTCTGCAGACCATCCCCGGTGTGTCCGAAGTGCAGGTGCGCGGCGCCCGGACGTTTTCCATGCGCATCTGGCTCGACCCGGAGAAGCTGGCGGCGCACAACCTCACCGTGCAGGACGTGGAGGACGCCCTGCGCCGGCAGAACGTGGAAATCCCGGCCGGGCGCATCGAGTCGCGCGAGCGCGAGTTCAGCGTGCTGTCGGAAACCGATCTGCGCACGCCCGCGCAGTTCAACGAGCTGATTCTCGATGATTCGCAGGGCTACCTGCTGCGTCTGTCCGACGTTGGTCGCGCCGAGATCGGCCCGCGCGACGAGCGCACCGTGGTGCGCTTCAAGGGCCTGCCGGCGGTGACCCTGGGCCTGGTCAAACAGGCCACGGCCAACCCGCTGGACATCTCCGATGGTCTGGAAGCCGCCTGGGACGACGTCAAGGCGCTGTTGCCCGAAGGCATGAACATGACGGTGGCCAACGACAACTCGCAGTTCATCCGCGAGTCCATCGACAACGTCTTCGCCACCATCTGGGAGGCGGTGGCGCTGGTCATCCTGATCATCTTCATCTTTCTGCGTTCGCTGCGTGCGACGCTGATCCCGCTGGTGACCATTCCGGTCTCACTGATCGGCGCCTTCGCCCTGATGTCGCTGATGGGCTTCACCATCAACACCCTGACCCTGCTGGCCATGGTCCTGGCCATCGGCCTGGTGGTGGACGATGCCATCGTCATGCTGGAGAACATCCACCGCCATATCGAAGCGGGGATGAAGCCGATGCAGGCCGCGTTCAAGGGCAGCCGCGAGATCGCCTTCGCGGTGATCGCCATGACCCTGACCCTGGCCGCCGTGTTCGCCCCCATCGGCTTCATGCAGGGCACCACCGGCAAGCTGTTCACCGAATTCGCCTGGACGCTGGCCGGCTCGGTGCTGGTGTCCGGTTTCGTCGCCCTGACGCTGACGCCGATGATGTGCGCCGTGTTGCTCAAGCCGCACCAGCACGAGCAGCGCCATAGTCGTGTGTACAACCTGATCGAGGGCTTTCTCAACGGCCTGACTTACAGCTACAAGCACAGTCTGGATCGCGCCCTGCGTGCCTGGCCATTGGTGCTCGGCGTGCTGCTGGCGGCCTTCGTGCTGTGCGCCTGGCTGTTCAGCGGCCTGCGCTCGGAGCTGGCGCCCACCGAAGACACCGGCACCATAGTCGGGGTGTTCAATGGCCCAGACGGCGCCACCATCGACTACAC
>MTEW01004044.1_pt2 | contig 45030 bp, 41 predicted proteins | sample 1042681 | NCBI WGS metagenome assembly MTEW01 (sample SAMN06185811, study PRJNA358809) | soil metagenome | isolation source: soil biostimulated with citrate as carbon source | place: India | collected 2015-05-23
TGGTCTCCTTTTGCGAAAGCGTTGACGTAGCCCGGATGCAATCCGGGAATACCGTGTTGCTATCCCGGATCGCATCCGGGCTACGGGTTACTGGGCCTGGGCGACCTTGGCCGGCTGCCGCCAGATCACCTCGGCAATGCTCAGGCGTTTGGGGATCAGCTTCAGATCGCTGAAGGTGTCGGCGATCTTCTGCTGCGCACTCACCACCTCGGCGGTGATCAGCTGCGCGCCGTAGCTCTGCCGCTGCACCGCGGTACGGGTGATCTCGGGAGACAGACCCAGCAGCGGTGCAACCTGGGCGGTGGCTTCGTCGACGTTGGCGCGGGTCCACTCGCCGGTCTTGCGAATCTCGTCCACCAGGGCGACCACTACCTCGGGGTGCTTTTCGGCGAAGGGACGCGCGGCCAGGTAGAACTGGTGGTTGCTCACCAGGCCCTGGCCGTCGCGCAGGGTACGGGCCTGCAGCTGCTGTTCGGCCGCCGCCTGGAAGGGGTCCCAGATCACCCAGGCGTCGACGCTGCCACGCTCGAACGCGGCGCGGGCATCGGCAGGCGGCAGGTACACGGGGGTGATATCGCTGATGCTCAGGCCGGCTTCCTCCAGCGCGCGCACCAGCAGGTAATGCACGTTGGAGCCCTTGTTCAGGGCGACCTTCTTGCCCTTGAGTTCGGCCACCGTTTTGATCGGCGAATCCTTGGGCAGCAGAATCGCCTCGCTGAGCGGCGCTGGCGGCTCGAAGGCCACGTAGAGCAGATCGGCGCCGGCTGCCTGGGCGAATACCGGCGGCGTCTCGCCCGTGGTGCCGAAGTCGATGGAGCCCACGTTGAGCCCTTCGAGCAGCTGCGGGCCCGCCGGGAACTCGGTCCACTGCACCTTGACGCCCTGTTCGGCCAAGCGTTTTTCCAGCGCACCGCTGGATTTGAGCAGCACCAGGGTGCCGTACTTCTGATAGCCGATCCGCAACACGCTTTCGTTATCAGAAGCGGCCTGTGCTTGAGTGATGGCGCCGAAGGAAATGGCCGCGGCAAACAGGGCGACCAGACTCCGACGCAAAGTGTTGGCGCCCATGGCGACCTCCTTTGCAAGTTGAGTGTGGGCCTGCTTGCCCGTTGGCGGGCGAGTAAGGCGGGGTGTTACGGGTGGTTCAGATGCTCCAGCGGGCGTTAACCAGCCGGTCGTTCAATAGGTTCGGGTCGATCGGTTGCGGCCGCCGCGCCAGGGCGGCGGTCAGTTGTTCCAGTGCCTCGTCGAGGCGCTCGCGCAGCTCGTCGTCGATCTGCGCGGGCTTTTCGCCTTCCGGGTAGGCGATCTGCTTGTCCACGGCGAACACGCCGCTGAGCATCTCCTGGGCCTTGAGCGCAGCCAGCACCGGCTTGAGGGCGTAGTCCACCGCCAACAGATGCGCCGGGCTGCCACCACTGGCCAGGGGCAGCACCACCTTGTGCGCCAGGGCGCGCTCGGGCAGCAGATCCAGCAGCACCTTCAGCGCGCCGGTGAACGATGCCTTGTACACCGGCGTGCCGACCACCAGGCCATCGGCGCTGGCCACCACGGCCTGCAGCTGGCGGACAGCCGGGCTGTCGAAGCGCGCATGCAGCAGATCCTCGGCGGCAAAATCGCGCACCCGCAGCAGGCTCACTTCCACCTGCTGCGCCTCCAGGCGCTGGCGTACATGGTCCAGCAGCACTTCGGTGCGCGAACGCGCCGCTGGGCTGCCGGAGAGCAACACGACATGCATGGTCAGTCCTTAGCGATTCGGTTGCGGCGTCAGACGCAGATAGGGTTTGACCGCGCGGTAGCCCTTGGGGAAGCGCTGGGCGATTTCGGCTTCGTCCTTGAGCGACGGCACGATCACCACCTCGTCACCGTCCTGCCAGTTGGCCGGCGTGGCGACCTTGTAGTTGTCGGTCAGCTGCAGCGAGTCGACCACGCGCAAGATCTCGTGGAAGTTGCGCCCGGTGCTGGCCGGATAGGTGATGGTCAGGCGCACCTTCTTGTTCGGGTCGATGACGAACAGCGAACGCACGGTCAGGGTGTCGTTGGCGTTCGGGTGGATCAGGTCATAGAGGTCGGAGACCTTACGGTCGGCATCGGCGATGATCGGGAAGTTGACCGCAGTGTTCTGCGTCTCGTTGATGTCGTCGATCCATTTCAGGTGCGAATCCACCGGGTCGACCGACAGGGCGATGGCCTTGACGCCGCGCTTGGCGAATTCATCCTTCAGCTTGGCGGTGAAGCCCAGCTCGGTGGTGCACACCGGTGTGAAGTCGGCCGGGTGGGAGAAGAGGATGCCCCAGCTGTCACCCAGCCACTCGTGGAAGCGAATGCGGCCTTCGCTGGAATCCTGTTCGAAGTCAGGGGCGATGTCGCCCAGGCGGATGGTCATGAAGATGCTCCTTGGCAGTGGCTTGCGTGGTGCCCACTATGCTCAGGAACGAAACGAAACAAAAAGAATAAATAAAAATTTATTTATAACTTAAAGCTATTTACGCGATGCGGATGGAGCCGCCCCATGCCCAGTCCCAGCCTGCACAGCATCCCCAGCGTTCAGGCGCCGCTGCACCTTCTGCTGGAAGCCGACCCCAGCACAGAGGTCATCGCCGGCTACCTGCACGACTGCCATTGCGCGGTGGCACGCCTGGGCGAAGCGACCGTCGGCGTCTATCTGCTCAAGGCGCTGGGCGCCGAGACCTGGGAGCTGATGAACATCGCCGTAGCGCCCGAGCATCAGGGCCGGGGCATCGGCGCCCTGTTGCTGCGCCACGCCATCGACCAGGCCCGGCAGCTCGGCGCCAAACGCCTGGAACTGGGCACCGGCAGCTTCGGCCACCAGCTGACCTTCTACCAGCGCGCCGGCTTTCGCGTGGTGGCGGTGGAGCCGGATTACTTCCTCACCCACTACCCCGAGCCCCTGTTCGAGAACGGCCTGCAACACCGCGACCGTCTGCGCCTGGCGCTGACGCTATAGCAGCAGGTGCGCCGCCAGCCCCACCGCGGCGCACCCGACGATGGTCTCGATCACCCCGCGCTTGAACTTGAACAGGGCCAACGCCGCCCCGCTGGCGATCAATGCCGATACCCAGTCGAACGCGCCGGCAAAGCCCTCCGGCCACAACACGTGGTACCCGAAGAACAGCGCCAGGTTGAGGATCACCCCCACCACGGCGGCGGTGATGCCGGTCAGCGGCGCGGTGAACTTCAGCTCGCCATGGGTCGACTCCACCAGCGGCCCGCCGGCGAGGATGAACAAGAACGACGGCAGGAAGGTGAACCAGGTGACCAGGCAGGCTGCCAGCGCGCCACTGACGAAGGCCGAGTCGCCACCGAACACCGGCTGCCCATAGGCGCCAACGAAGGCGACGAAGGCCACCACCATGATCAGCGGCCCCGGTGTGGTCTCGCCCAGGGCCAGACCATCGATCATCTGCGTCGGCGTCAGCCAGCCGTAGTAGCCGACCGCGCCCTGATAGACATAGGGCAGCACCGCATAAGCACCGCCGAACGTCAGCAGCGCCGCCTTGGTGAAGAACCAGCCCATCTGCGTCAGGCTGCCGTCCCAGCCGAACGCCAGGGTCAGCAGGCCCATGGGCAGCAGCCACAGCGCAGCGCCCACCAGTAGGATCAGCGCCAGGCGCGGCAGACGGAAGCGGGTATGCGCCAGGCGGGTATCGTCCTCGATCAGCGCCGAGCCATAGGACTTGTCCGCCGCACCGTGGCCGCCGCCGACGGCGAAATGCTGCGGCGCCAACTGTCCGCCGATGTAACCGAGCAGCGCCGCACCGAGCACGATCAGCGGGAACGGCAGCTGCAGCACGAAGATGGCGACAAAGGCCGCCGCGGCAATCGCCCACAGCCAGCGATTCTTCAGCGCCCGACCGCCAATGCGCCAGGCCGCCTGCACCACGATGGCGGTCACCGCCGGCTTGATGCCATAGAAGATCCCGGCCACCAGCGGCACGTCACCGAACACCAGATAGACCCAGGACAGCGCGACCAGAATCAGCAGCGACGGCAGCACGAACAGCACCCCGGCGATCACCCCGCCCCAGGTGCGGTGCATCAGCCAGCCGATATAGGTGGCCAGCTGCTGCGCCTCCGGCCCGGGCAGCAACATGCAGTAGTTCAGCGCATGCAGAAAGCGCCGCTCGGACAACCAGCGGCGCTTCTCCACCAGCTCCTGATGCATGATCGAAATCTGCCCCGCCGGCCCACCGAAACTGATCAACCCCAGCTTCAACCAGAACCAGAAGGCCTGCAGCAAACTGACCGGGGCGGGACGCTCAGGGGATTCGGACATCGAAGGGCTCCATGGGTGAACAAAATCGACCGGCCACTATAGCCGCATAACATGACCGCCGCGCGACAGCGCACGAAAAATCACCAGCCCCACCCAGCCCTTGCCCCGCCTGGCCCGGACGCGTTTTCCCGCATCTTATCCACAGCACTTTCCCCAGATTCTGTGCACGACGCCAGGTAACAAGTCTCCGCCTTACCAGGCGGTTGAAAATTCGCCACAAGTTATTGATTCATCGGGATATAGCGCGTGGCGATAACGCCTGCAAAACGTTATTGGGCAAAAACTGAACGGCCCACCAAGGCCCGCTTGAATGCTAGGCGCGAAGCGCTTTTGCAAAGGTTATCCACAGTGGTGTTCACAAAATTTGTGGGTGGGTTTGCGAAGGTCTGGATTGCCCGCTTCTACTATAGAGAACAACCAGCATGGCATTTTGCCCACGAAGCATGGACAGCCTCGCGGTGGATGGACTAGGTTCTGGTTCTGCTGGTGCAGTGATCCAGCAGATTGGGCTTGCCGTTATCTCTGTCGTGTTTCTCTCGGGATGGTGTCGCGTTTGCCACGACCACCACCAAGCGAAACAAGGACTTGCAGGGCGACAAGGAATGTTATGCGACAGGTGTCGAGGGTAAACGCGACAGCTATGTCGCCTAATTAATAGTTACCCAATGATAGTGAGATCGGCGTAAGGAAACGTAAATGACATGGAATCAAGGTGACCAAAAAGCAAAAAATCTGCTATTAAGCGAAACCAAACAGCGCTGTCGCCTAACTGCTGTTAAGGCAAACAGCGCTGTTTGGTTTCGCTGGAAGCCGCTGTTTTCTGATTTTTGCCCCCTTGAGTTTTACCTGCATTTACATGCCCGCTGCGCGGGCGCGTGCAAATCATCGGATAACAACTCACTAGAGCGAACACTTCGTGTCGCTCACTTCGAACGTTAGCCAGAGTCGGGGAGCCTCATGAGCACTAAGAAATATCTTGTTGTCAGTTTCCATGAAAGTGAGTTTCCTAGCCCAATCACTTTCCGAAAAGGTGACCCTCTTGTTGTTGGCGAAGAATATGAGGGATCTGAAGGCTGGGATAACTGGTTCTATTGCAGTACGCCAGGACAAGAACCAGGCTGGGTACCTGGCCAAGTTATTGAACGCCTTGGTGACTCTGGCGGGCGAGCACTTGATGACTATACGGCAAGAGAACTCAATGTGCTGGAAGGTGAGCTACTGACTGGCACAAGGATTTTGAATGGCTGGGTATGGTGTGAGAAATCAGGCAGCACGGAATCAGGGTGGGTGCCATTGGAGAATCTTAAAGAGGTCGGGGAGTAGTATATCCGGCTAACAAAGCCATTAAATTCGCTCCCTACGGTCGCCGGATGCTCGTTCCTCGCACCGTTTATGGCGAGCGTTAGCCAACTCATCTGGAATCACGGAAATGAGTCCTGCACCAAAACTGCCGACTGCCAAGAACATCCCCGAACTTGTCGGCAACATTGAGGGCCTGAAACGACATTCTTTTTTATGTGTCTTTTTGCCTGAGCCATCATTATCACCAGATGATAGAAAATTACGCGCATGGCTTCTACATACAGTAGCAAGCGCGTCAAGGCACTACTCAAAAGCCCGGGAGCTAGTTGTATTGCAAAACAATTCTGACCAAACAAGAGATGGTGGCGCAATATTCCACATTCTGGATGTGTCAGAGCAAATCGAAGATTGCATAACAACAACATATAGAGCCTGCATGGCTATCAGGCGCCTTAGCAACTTACCTGAAGCTCTGCTATTCGCAGCCAATCATCAAAAATCTCTTGAAGAATTACGATCGATAAGAAACCAATTCGATCACATGCACACACAAATAACCTCTGGCGAAGTTGGCAATGGCCCAATATCAATAAGCTTTAGCAATGAGGGAAAATCCATTCAGTTCAGACGGTTAAGCATGGAGACAGCCGACCTTAGAGACTTAATAGAAGGAGCTTATAAAGTCGTAGCCAGCTTGTATCCGAGCTTTAATGTAAACTCCCCCAAAGAGGCTGGAGGCCCAATGAAACTCAGTATAAGCGCATCAATTACTGTCACTGACGCAAACGGAAACATCAAGTGAGTCGGCTAACAAGTCGTTCAAATCGCTCACTTCGTTCGCTGGGACTGGCTAAAGCCAGCCCCTTAGCTTAATCGTTAGGGAAAAAAATGAAATCCCTGCTCACCTCAAACAAATTTATGCTATCAATCACGGCATTGACTTTCATTGCCGGCTCTGCGCTCAGTCTTTACTTTAGAGATTTCGATTGGCTAAGTCGATTTGGAGCCTTAGTTATTTGCTGGGGTATTATATTGCTTGCAAGACCTAACATCACGGGAAACGAAATAGGCTTCCATGTAATCGCCCACGACTCCGAGTTAAGCCTTGACGATCCGGCGTATTACAAGCAGAAGGGGGAGTCTGTACCCGACTATGTGATCGACAATGTTCTTTCACGGCGTGCCACTGGAATATATGGCCCGATCGTATGCTTTCTGGGAACGCTTACAAATGGCTTTGCAAACTTACTTAATGGGGCCGCAGGGTTTATCCCCTAACAACTGGCTCAAATCGTTCGCTTCGCTCACTGGGACGGGCTAAAGCCCGCCCCTTAGCCAAACGTTAGAACTCATAAATATGAACCCGTCAGTGCCGACATGGCAGTTATTTGAAGATCTCGCTCGCCGCATCTTGGAGGCGAACAACTTTAGCGTCACGAAAAACAACATCAGGGGGGATAGGGGGTTTGACCTACTGGCTGACTTTGGAAATGAGCGCTGGGCAATTGAGATTAAGTACTACCGCACGGCGCGCGCTCAGCCTTCCCTCATTGATGCTGCTGCTGTCCGCGTGGCGAGTAATGGGGTAGCCGCACGGGTTCAAAAAGGGATGCTAATAGTTTCTTGCATTCTTCCAGCAGAGCTAAGAGAGTCACTTGAGCAAAAATTCAGTATCACCTTTGTAGATCAGGTTGATCTGAGAGTCTGGTGCAATTCGCATCCCGAACTTGCGGAGGAATTGGATGCATTGTTAGAGGCTAGCCCAAGCGAGCCTCAGGCGACACGGCTAACACGTGATGATCCAATGCGAAGCAGTAAACCCCTTGGGGGCGTACCATCTCAAGTTCGCGACACGAGAGGAACTGAACTATGTCAGGAACTCAAAAGCATTAAAAAGGGAAAGGTGTCTTGGGCACAGTACGAAAAGGTATGCGAAAAAATTCTCAAGTACCTCTTCCCGAACGATCTTCATGGCTGGCATTCTCAAAAGCGAACCGATGACGGACTAAATCGCTACGACTATGTATGCCGAGTGAGGCCGACTACCGAGTTCTGGAAATTTGTCATCGACCACCTCGATAGTCGTTATGTGCTTTTCGAGTTCAAGAACTATTCTGGAAGAATAAAACAAGGGCAAATCCTCACCACTGAGAAGTATCTTTTGGAACGCGGTCTCCGGCGCATGGCAATTATCATGACCAGAGTCGGTGCAGAGCCTCATGCGGTTGCAATGACACAGGGAGCCATGCGTGAACAGGGCAAGCTGATGCTTATCGTAAACGACGAGAAGGTATGCGAGATGCTTCACATGAAGGAGCGCGGCGAAGACCCCACAGACTGCCTTTTTGAAATTGCCGATAACTTCTTGCTGACACTGCCCAGATGAGTTCTAACTACTCATTCCAGCGGATCGTCAAAATGCTGCGCATTTTGCCGTTCGCTGAATTCAAACGTTAGGTTTATTTAATGAACAATGCGCAAGCCTCATGGGAAAAATTTCTCCACCCAGAAACGCTCAAGGGCAACTTGATCGCAATATCTTTGTTCATTACAGCATTTGAAAATTTCAAAAATAACGTTATTGAAAAACCAGAAATATTCTTCTCAAATGGTTTTGATGAAAACGGACCTGTTATCGATGCAGACCAATACAAGGAAGAGGTTCTGTCGTTGTCCGACAGAAAGAACAAACTCTATGCCTCACTACTATGGTTTCAGAAACTTGAGGCAATCGATGCCGCTGACATAGATTCTTTTGACGGGATTCGTAAGCATAGAAATGAGCTAGCTCATGAGCCTATGAGCTTTCTTGCTAGCAGCGAAAGAAATTTTGATATTTCGAAATTTCAAGAACTGATCAGGCTGCTATCAAAAATTGAAAAATGGTGGTTCATCAACTTTGAGGCCTCCATTGATCCCGACATGCTTCCCGATGGTACAGATCCAGAAAGTGTTATCCCTGGCCCTGTCTGGTCTCTGCAGTTAATGCTTGATATCGCGCTAGAAAACGAACCAGAAGAAAGCTTTTACTACAACGCCTTTACCGCGCCAAAGACCTAACAACTTCAAACCGTTCGCTTCGCTCACTGGGACGGGCTAAAGCCCGCCCCTTAACCAAACGTTCGATTCCAAGAATACTTATGTCGCGTGCCATCGAAAAAGGCGAGATAGCCCTCTACAAACACAATGAGAAAAGGGGACTGAGAAAAGGGGACAGATTTATTTACTGTCCTTGCAACCTACAGAACATAAAAAAGTTCGGTGCGCGCAGCGCACCCTACGATAGGAACGCCAATACATCGGACGCGCGAGTAGCCCCTTTAGGAGGGTGAGCGGAATCGTCGTGGAAGAGGTTGAGCGGCATGGATGCCGCGAGAGCTGCGATGGGCCAGGAATGGCCCTTCGTCTGTGGGCCGCATCCGGTCGGGCCTCTGGAACAGCGATGGCGCGAGCGAACCCCGGCGAAGCAGGGCGGGGGCGCCTAGCTCGGATGGCGGGGCGGGCGGTTTTGGTTGCTTTTGTCGGGACGGCCATCTGGAGACAAAGTGACTCGACCGACAGGGCGCAATAGTGCGTAGGTTAGGTTGAGTAGCGTAGCGGCGAAGCCTAACGCTTTCCGCCCACCCTTCCGGCCCTGTTGGGCTTCGCTGCGCTCAGCCCAACCTACGCGCCTGAAAGACGCCCAAAAAAATCGGGCCTCCGGGTCCGAAAAGTACTCCACCTTGAAGAGTTCCTGGCCGGCCCGTTGGCGGGCCGGTCAGGAGATGGCACAACTGGGTTTACAGCAGGGTCAGGGTGTAACTCAGGATCAAACGGTTCTCGTCGGCATCGGTGGTGACGTTGCCGCGCTGGGTCGCGTTGCGCCAGGACACACCCAGGCCTTTCAGCGGGCCGTCCTGCAGGGTGTAGTCGAGGCGGAAATCGCGCTCCCATTCCTTCAGGTCGCCGTTGGCGGAATCGACGTTGTCGCCCTTGAGGTAGGCGACGCTGGCCTTGAGGCCCGGCACGCCGAGCTTGGCGAAGTCGTAGCCGTACTCGGCCACCCAGGTGCGCTCACCGGCGTTCTGGAACTTGCCGATCTGGCGGTCGGTGATCAGGTAGGACGAGGAGCCGCCGCCCTGGTTGAGGAAGGGGAAGGCGCTGTCGCCTTCGACCTGCTGGTAGCCCAGGCTGGCGAAGTGGCTGCCCAGGGTGTAGGTGAACAGCGCGCTCCAGGTCTGGTTGTCGACCTCGCCGGTGCTGCTGTCGCCGGCACGCCAGTAGCCGGCGCTGCGGTAACCCTGGGCGCGACCGGCAGCGCTGCCGTTCTTGCCGTCGGAGCCACTATCGAAGTAGCGCAGGTCGGTCTTCAGCGAACCCGGGCCGATCGCCCAGTTGTGCACCAGGCCGAGGAAGTGCTGTTTGTAGAAGTCTTCCAGATTGCCGTAGTAGTACTGCAGCGTCAGGTCCTTGGTCAGCTTGTAGTCACCGCCGGCGAAGTAGAACTTGTTGGTGTCGGCGTCACCGGTGGCGCCGGCGATACGCAGGGCGATGTCGTCGGTGGAGCTGCGGGTCTTGGTGCTTTCCAGCTGGCCGGCGGTCAGGGTCAGGCCGTCGATCTCGTTGGAGGTGATCTGCCCGCCTTCGAAGGTCTGCGGCAGCAGGCGGCCGTCGTTGAAGGTCACCACCGGCAGCTTCGGCAGCAGGGTGCCGAGGCGCGCCTCGGTCTTGGACAGGCGCACCTTGGCGGTCACGCCGGCCTTGCTGTACTCGTCCACCGCGCTGCCGTCGCTATCGAGCGGGAACAGCTGGCCGGGAGTGCGGTCGCGCCCGGTCTTGGTATTGCGGCCGCCGGAATCCAGCTTGACGCCCAGCAGGCCGATGGCATCGAGGCCGAAGCCGACGGTGCCTTCGGTGAAACCGGAGCTGTAGTTGAAGATGAAGCCCTGCCCCCACTCCTGCGCCTCGCCGTTGTTGTTGGCGGTGTGCTTGGTGTTGAGGTCGTAATAGAAATTGCGCAGGCCGATGCTGGCCTTGCTGTCTTCGATGAAACCGGCGGCAGTCGCTTCGGTGGCCAGAGCGGCCAGGGCGACGGCCAGCGCCAGATTGGACTTGTTCATGCTCGATGCTCCAGGTGCTGTGTAGGCTGTTATAGGCTGGGCACTGCACAGGGGCTCGACGGACGACCGACACGACGAAGTTGACAAATAAGAGCCCCCGATTCGGGCCCGATGCGGTGGTCCGCTGTCGGCTGGTGGCTAATCTACGAAATACTCGTTAATCCCTAAAAAGAATTATTTTTCACTTTGTAGTAACAAAAAAGAATATAAGACCGCTGGCGACCTGCCTGACAAATCGGCCTTAGCTCATGACTAAAAATTATTTAACAACGGCTTTTTAGATCGACTAGCTTCTCTCCACCGGATCACCGGACTTCTTTCCCAACACTGAAGTACACGTGATCCGCCGCTACGCATGGCCGGTACGTGTCCGCATCGAGATGCCGCCATGTCCAAGACCCATTCCAAGCGCAGCACACTGATTGCCGTGTCCCTGGCCATCGGCCTGCTCGCCGCGCCCATCGCCGACGCCGCCCAGCAACTGCGCATCGGCTACCAGCAATCCTCCACGCTGATCAGCCTGCTGAAGAGCCAGGGCACCCTGGAGAAGGCACTGGCCGACCAGGACATCACCATCAGCTGGCACGAATTCCCCAACGGTCAGCCGCTGCTGGAAGCGCTCAACGTCGGCAATATCGATCTCTCTGCCGATGTCGCCGACACCGTGCCGGTATTCGCCCAGGCCGCCGGTGCTGACCTCGCCTACTTCGCCCAGGAGGCGCCGTCGCCCAGCGCCCAGGCGATCATCGTGCGCGAGGATTCACCGATCACAAGCCTGGCCGACCTCAAGGGCAAAAAGGTCGCCGTGACCAAGGCGGCCGGGGTGCATTACCTGCTGATCGCCGCACTGCAGCAGGCCGGCCTGAAATTCAGCGACATCGAACCGGCCTACCTGGCTCCGGCCGACGGCCGCGCCGCCTTCGAGAACCGCAAGGTGGACGCCTGGGTCACCTGGGAACCCTTCCTCAGCAGCGCCCTGCAGCAGTTGCCGACGCGCATCCTCGCCGACGGCAAGGGCCTGGCCGACTACCAGCGCTACTACCTGACCAGCGCCACCTTCGCCAGGAACCATCCGCAGGTGCTGCAGACCGTGTTCGACGAGTTGGTGAAGACCGGCGACTGGCTGCGCGCGAACCCGCGCCAGGCGGCTGAAATCCTCGGCCCGCTGTGGGGCAACCTCGCCCCGGCCATCGTCGAGCAGGCCAACGCCAAGCGCAGCTACCAGGTGCGCCTGGTGCAACCAGACAGCCTCGCCGAACAGCAGAAGATCGCCGATGCCTTCTACGGCGCCAGCCTGCTGCCGACCTCGGTGGATGCCCGCGAAGTCAGCATCTGGAGCCCGCAATGAGTGCCGAGGCCCGTCTGCACCCCAGCCTGCGTGACGAACCGCTGCTGGCCGCGCACCTGTTCCCGGTGGATTTCGGCAACCGCACGGCCAAGGTCGAACGCCTGGCCCGGCGTCTGGCGGCCAGCGCGGTGGAGCGTGATCGCGCCGGCGGCAGCCCGCAGGCCGAGCGCGAGCTGCTGCGCGACAGCGGCCTGCTGACCCTGGCCGTGCCGCAGCAATACGGCGGCCAGGGCGTGGCCTGGCCGGAGATCTACCGCATCGTGCGCTACCTGGCGGCGGTGGACAGCTCGCTGGCCCACCTGTTCGCCTTCCAGCACCTGCAGGTGGCGACCATCGTGCTGTTCGGCAGCCCCGATCAGCAGCGCCACTGGCTGACGCGTACGGTGCAGGAGCGCTGGTTCTGGGGCAACGCCACCAACGGCCGCGACACCGGCCTCGTGCTCAGCCCGCGCGAGGAGCATTACGAGCTCAACGGCAGCAAGTCGTTCTGCTCCGGCGCGCTGGGCGCCGATGCGCTGGTGATCAGCGCACCGCGCGGCAGGAACCCGGAGGATCGCGTGTTCATCGTGCTGCCCAGCCAGCGCGAGGGCCTGGCGGTGAACAGCGACTGGGACGGCTTCGGCCAGCGCCAGACCGACAGCGGCACGGTGCAGTTCGAGCAGGTGTTCGTCGACGCCAGCGAGCTGCTCGGCCCGGTCGGCCCCAGCCCGCGTACCACCCTGCGCGCCTGCCTGTCGCAGCTGATCCTCACCCAGCTCTACCTGGGCAATGCTCAGGGCGCGCTGGACGCAGCGCTGCGCTACACCCGCGAGCAGAGTCGCGCCTGGCCGGCATCAGGCGTGGCCAATGCCCGTGACGATCCCTTCATCCAGCAACGCTACGGCGAACTGTGGCTGCGCTACCGCAGCGCCCTGCCTCTGGCCGAGCACGCCGCCCAGCGCCTGCAGAGCGCCTGGGAAAAACCGGCGCTGACCGCCGCCGAACGCGCCGAGGTGGCGCTGGCCATCAGTGAGGCCAAGGTGGTGTCGGCACGCGCCGCGCTGGAGATCACCAGCCAGATCTTCGAAGCCATGGGCGCCCGTGCCACCAGCTCGCGTTACGGCTTCGACCGCTTCTGGCGCAACGTGCGGGTGCACAGCCTGCACGACCCCATCGACTACAAGGTGCGCGACCTCGGTCACTGGCTGCTCAGCGGCCAGGGGCCGCAGCCGTCGCTGTACGGCTGAGGGAGGTGCGCTCAACCGGGAATATGCATAGAAAAAAGCGGTATCTCGCTTCGATAAAGGCTGACTAGCCTGAAATCTGCCAACCTTCGAGAGGTCGTCGACAATGACTATCAAGACCCTGTTCGGCGCCGGCCTGCTGGCCGCCGCCACCCTGCTGCACACGCTGACGGCGCAGGCCGCCAGCGACTATCTGGTCAGTACCGACTGGCTGGAAAAGAACCTGAAAGATCCCAAGGTACGCATCATCGAGGTCAGCGTGGTGCCCGGCGTCTACGAGCGCGGGCATATCCCCGGCGCGGTGAACTTCGCCTGGCACAGCGACCTGGTCGACCCGGTACGCCGCGACATCGCCAGCCAGGAAGCCTTCCAGCAGCTGCTGCGCAAGGCCGGGGTGAATGACGACAGCACCACCATTCTCTATGGCGACAACAACAACTGGTTCGCCGCCTGGGGCGCCTGGGTGTTCGACGTGTACGGCGTGGATAACGTCAAGCTGCTCGACGGCGGCCGCGCCAAGTGGGAGGCCGAAGGCCGTCAGCTGGACAGCCGCACCAGCACGCCGAAAGCCGGCAACGTCACGGTCAAGGCCGCCAACAAGGAGCTGCGCGCCTTCCTCCCGGACGTGCTGGCCGCCGCCGAGAAGCGCAGCGACGTGCAACTGGTGGATATCCGCTCGCCGGACGAATACAACGGCAAGGTCTTCGCCCCGCAGGGCGTGCAGGAGCTGGCCGTGCGCGCCGGCCACGTACCCGGCGCGGTGAACGTGCCCTGGGGTCAGGCGGTGGCCGCCGACGGCACCTTCAAATCGGCCGAGGAGCTGAAGAAGGTCTACGCTGCGGTGGGCATCGACGGCAGCAAGCCGATCATCACCTACTGCCGCATCGGCGAGCGCTCCAGCCACACCTGGTTCGCCCTGAAGAAGATTCTCGGCTACGACGTGCGCAACTACGACGGTTCCTGGACCGAGTACGGCAATGCCGTAGGCGTGCCGGTGGTGAATGTGGCCGGCACCGTCTGGGGCGGCAAGTAAGGGCTTGAACCGATCCAGGCGTAGGGTGGATCACGCCTCACCGATCCATCGCTATGAAGGCTGATGCCTCCTGTAGGAGCGGATTTATCCGCGAGTTTCGCGGCCGCAGCCGCTCCTACAAAACAAACGTCAGTCACGCAAAACACGGCCCCGGCCTAAACACCGGGGCCGCTTTCATCATTACGGTCAGCAAGGACAACCTATGACCGCAAGTATCGCCACCCCTCGCGCAACGCTATCCATCGCTACGTCCGGCCTGATCACCATCGCCCTGCTCGCCTTCATCTGGCAGCTGGCCGACGGCAGCAACGAAGGCCGCGCCTTCAGCTACTCGCTGGCCAGCGGCGCGCTGTTCGGCCTGCTGCTGCAGCGTTCGCGCTTCTGCTTCTTCTGCGTGACCCGCGACTTCGTCGAACGCCGCATACCGGACGGCCTGCTCGGCCTGCTCGCTGCCCTGGCGGTGGGCACCCTCGGCTATCACGCGGTGTTCGGCGCCTTCCTGCCCGACCTCAGCGGCGGGCGCCTGCCCCCGGATGCGCATATCGGTCCGCTGAGCTGGGTGCTGGCTCTGGCCGCCACGGTGTTCGGCCTCGGCATGGCGATTTCCGGCTCGTGCATCAGCGCGCACCTGTATCGCCTCGGCGAGGGCAATTTCACCTCGCTGGCCGCGCTGGGCGGCGCGCTGCTCGGCTTCGCCCTGGGCTTTCTCAGCTGGAACCCGCTGTATCTGGCCGCCCTGCAGGAAGCACCGGTGCTCTGGCTGCCCGGCCGGCTCGGTTACGGCGGCTCGCTGCTGCTGCAACTGGCGCTGCTGGGTGCGCTGGCCGCCTGGCTGCTGCGGTATCGCCAGACGGGCAGGTCGGCCGAAGCACAGGGGCTGTGGTCGCTGCTGTTCGGCGCGCGTTGGCCAACCTGGGTAGGGGGTGTGTTGATCGGTGGGCTGGCGGTGCTGGCCTATTTTCGCGTCGCGCCGCTGGGGGTGACGGCCGAACTGGGCAGCCTGGCGCGCACCGGCGCGGACAGCCTGGGCTGGCTGCCACAGCGTCTGGCGGGACTGGACGGCTTTTCCGGCTGCGCCACAGTGGTCAAGGAGACGCTGCTATCGAACAACGGCCTGTTCGTCATCGGCCTGGTGATCGCGGCCTGGGCCAGCGCCCTGGCCGCCGGCGATTTCCGTCCCAGCAGCGGCGCGCCCCGCGACTGGCTGCGCGGCCTGCTCGGCGGCGTGCTGCTGGGCTGGGGCAGCCTGCTGGCGTTGGGCTGCACCGTGGGCACGCTGCTGTCCGGGGTGATGGCCGGCGCGGCGTCGGGCTGGGTGTTCGGGCTGTTCTGCCTGCTCGGCATAGTGCTCGGCCTGAAGCTGCGGCCGCTGTTGCGCTTGGGCTGATGCACCTTCGTAGCCCGGATGAAATCCGGGGTCTTCTGCTGCAGGTTTCCCCGGATTTCATCCGGGCTACGGTTGCATCCGATCTGGCGCTGGGTGGGGGCGGTGCGCGCGGCGCACCCTACACGATTATCCTGTAGGGTGCGCTGTGCGCACCACGTCAAGCTGCGACACCAGCGCTCAGGCCGCCTTGTTCGGCGAGGCATCCTCGAAGCGGTCGACCCTGCGCAGGCTCTTGAAGCCGAGCATCCAGCCGCCGGTCACCGCCAGGGTGCAGGCGCAGCCGATCAGCGCCGCCGGCACCACGCCGAACCAGGCGGCGCTGGTGCCGGCGCGGAATTCGCCCAGTTCGTTGGAAGAGCCGATGAACAGCATGTTCACCGCGTTGACCCGGCCGCGCATGGCGTCCGGGGTGGAGAACTGCACCAGCGAGGAACGGATGTACATGCTCACCATGTCCGCACCGCCCGCCACCACCAGCGCGGCGAACGACAGCCAGAACAGGCTGGACAGCGCGAACACCAGGTTGGCCACGCCGAACAGCGCCACCGCGGCGAACATCACCAGGCCGACATGACGGTTGAACGGCCGCACGCTCAGGTACAGACCCACCGTCACTTCGCCGATGGCCATGGCGCTGCGCAGCAGACCAAGGCCAGTCGGCCCCACCTCCAGCACCTCCTGGGCGTAGATCGGCAGCAGCGCCACCACGCCGCCGAGCAGCACGGCGAACAGGTCCAGCGAGATGGTGCCGAGGATGATCGGCCGGGTGCGGATGAAATGGATACCGGCGGTGAACCGCGCCCAGGCGGTGGCTTCCAGCGCCTGCATCTTTTCCGCGTAGCGCACCGGCACCAGCGGCAGCAGCGCGGTACCGACGAGGAAGCACACCAGGCACACCGAGTAGGTCAGCCCGCCGCCACCGATGGCATACAGGCCGCCGCCCAGCACCGGACCGGAGATGGTCGCAGCGCGCATGATCATGCTGTTGGCGGCAATGGCCGCAGCCAGGCGCTCGCGCGGCACGATCTGCGGCAGCAGGCTGGACAGCGCCGGCCCGGTGAAGGCGCGGCCGCAGCCGTAGAGCACCAGCACCGCGTAATACCAGCTCACCGCCGCCTCGCTCAGCGACAGCCACAGCAACGCGGCGGCGCACAGCCCCTCCACCAGCCAGCTGAGCATGAGGATCAGCTTGCGATCAAAGCGGTCGATCAGATCGCCGGCCGGCATCAGCAGCACCAGCATGGGGATGAACTGGGCCAGGCCGACATAGGCCAGCGACAGCGGATCGCGGGTCAGGTCATAGACCTGCCAGGCCACCACGATGGCCTGGATCTGCACGGCGAACACCACCACGACGCGGGCGATGAGAAACGGCAGAAAACCGGGAAGGCGATAGACGGAAGCGGGAACGGCAGCAGACACGACGCGAATCTCGAGGCATGACCGGGCAGTTCCGGTCGAGGTGGGCCGGCCAATCTACGGCATGGCGCCGCCACGGGGCAAACGCGGGAACAGGCTGTTGCACAGGTTGCTCCATTGCACGCTGGCAACGGACACATCGACATGGGTTCGAGCATCGCCTGACTGTGCGCCTGGCCGTCCAAGCCCGTGAAACGCCAAGGCAGACGCGGCGCGGCGACAGCGCGGCCTACCGCGGATAGGCATGAACAGGTTTAATGGTCCTTTTGCCGGAACGCCGCCATGCCCCTGAGCCCCGAGGAACTTGCCCAGATCAGCGCCCTGACCCTGGCCCATTACCAGGGCTGCGCCGAGGACTTTCGCGAGGGCACGCGCGACCATGACGTGAGCCAGAACATCGCCGCCCTGCTGCGCCATATCGAGGGTGACAAACCCTGGCGCATCCTCGATTTCGGCTGCGGGCCGGGGCGTGACCTGCGCACCTTCAGCGGTCTGGGCCACGAGGCCATCGGCCTGGATGGCTGCGCCGAGTTCGTCGCCATGGCGCGCGCCGACAGCGGCTGCGAGGTCTGGCAGCAGAGCTTTCTCGCGCTCGACCTGCCGGCCGGGCATTTCGACGGCATCTTCGCCAACGCCAGCCTGTTCCATGTGCCGGATCAGGAGCTGCCGCGCGTGCTCGGCCAGTTGCACGGAGCACTGAAGAGCGGCGGCGTGCTGTTCAGCTCCAACCCGCGTGGCGACAACCAGGAAGGCTGGAACGGTGAGCGCTACGGCAGCTACCACGACCTTGAGCGCTGGCGCGCCCGCCTCACCGCCGCCGGCTTCGTCGAACTGGAGCATTACTACCGCCCCGCCGGCCTGCCACGCGAGCAGCAACCCTGGCTGGCCAGCGTTTGGCGACGCGCCTGACGCTCGGCCACTTGACTTGTGAGTCAGCATTGGGCCTGATTCACCCGCAGACGTCTTCCAACCCCCGCCTGAAAAGCCCGTCATGACGGCTCGGCCGGCCTCCGGCGTCTGGATTTCGCCCGCCGCTATATACAAGAAAACATAACGCAGTAGCATGGCTGCCTGAGCCGCCAGCAGCCCCACACCGGAGCATCGAGATGCATGAACGAGGCGTTTTCCTGATCAAGACAGTGCAACGCAGCCTGCTTGCACTCGCCCTGTCGTTCGCCGGCGGCGTCAGCGCCGGTGAGGTCAAAGTCGCGGTGGCCGCCAACTTCACCGCTCCGCTGCAGGCCATCGCGCCCGCGTTCGAGAAGGCCACCGGGCACAAGCTGGTGGCGTCCTTCGGCGCCACCGGGCAGTTCTATGCGCAGATCAAGAATGGCGCACCCTTCGATGTGCTGCTCGCCGCCGACGACGCCACGCCGGCCAGGCTGGAGCGCGAGGACGCGAGCGTGCCCGGTTCGCGTTTCACCTACGCCATCGGCAGCCTGGTGCTGTGGTCGGCCGACGCCGCCTACCTCGACGGCACGGACGCAGCGCTGCAGGCCGGCCAGTTCAGACACCTGGCCATCGCCAACCCGAAGGCCGCACCCTACGGCCTGGCCGCGATGCAGGTGCTGGACAAGCTGGGCCTCAGCGAAGCGGTCAAGGGCAAGCTGGTGGAGGGGCAGAACATCACCCAGGCGCACCAGTTCGTCTCCACTGGCAATGCCGAGCTGGGCTTCGTCGCGCTGTCGCAGGTGTACCAGGATGGCAAGCTCGGCAGCGGCTCGGCCTGGATCGTGCCGGAGGCCATGTACGAGCCGATCCGGCAGGATGCGGTGATCCTCCGGCAGGGCGCGAGCAACCCGGCCGCCGCCGCACTGGTCGAGTATCTGCAGGGCGCGGAAGCGACCAGGGTGATCGAATCCTTCGGCTATAAACTGCCGTAGCCCGGATTGCATCCGGGCTACGTTCTCCACTTCCGGAATCCCTGCATGCCGCTGTCCAAGAACGACCTCGACGCCATCCTGCTGACCCTGGAGCTGGCCTCGCTGACCACCGTGCTGCTGCTGATCATCGGCACGCCCATCGCGCTGTGGCTGGCGCGCACCGACTCCTGGCTCAAGCGCCCGGTCGGCGCCATCGTCGCGCTGCCGCTGGTGCTGCCGCCGACGGTGATCGGCTTCTACCTGCTGGTGAGCATGGGCCCCAACGGTTTCTTCGGCCAACTGACGCAGAGCCTCGGCCTGGGCATCTTCACCTTCAGCTTCACCGGCCTGGTGATCGGTTCGATCTTCTACTCCCTGCCCTTCGTCGTGCAGCCGCTGCAGAACGCCTTCGAGGCCATCGGCCGCGGCCCGCTGGAGGCCGCTGCGACCCTGCGCGCCAATCCATGGGACAGCTTCTTCAGCGTGGTGCTGCCACTGGCCCGCCCGGGCTTCATCACCGCCGCGATCCTGGCCTTCGCCCATACCGTTGGCGAGTTCGGCGTGGTGCTGATGATCGGCGGCAATATCCCCGGCAAGACCCAGGTGGTGTCGGTGCAGATCTACAACCACGTGGAAACCATGAACTACGCCCAGGCGCACTGGCTGGCCGGCGGCATGGTGGCGTTCTCCTTCATCGTCCTGCTGGCGCTATACGGCGGCCGCAGCGCCAGAGTGAGGGCGCTGTGATGTTCGGATTCGGCAAGGCCACGGCGCCTGTCGTCAGTGACGACGGGCGCATCCGCGCGCGCTTCGTGCTGCAGCACGCCGACTTTCGCCTGGACGTGAATCTCGACCTGCCGGCCCGTGGCGTCAGCGCCCTGTTCGGCCACTCCGGCTCGGGCAAGACCAGTTGCCTGCGCTGCTTCGCCGGGCTGGAGCGCCCGCAGCAGGGCTACCTGCAGGTGGCCGGCGAACTCTGGCAGGACAGCGAGCGCGGCTTCTTTCTGCCGGCACACCAGCGCGCCATCGGCTACGTGTTCCAGGACGCCAACCTGTTCCCGCACCTGAGCGTGCGCGGCAATCTGGAGTACGGGCAGAAACGCATCCCGGCCGCGCAGCGCAGGGTGGCGCTGGATCAGGCGCTGGAGCTGCTGGGCATCGGCCATCTGCTCGAGCGCATGCCGTCGGCGCTGTCCGGTGGCGAACGGCAGCGCGTCGGTATCGCCCGCGCCCTGGTGACCAGCCCGCGCCTGCTGCTGATGGACGAGCCGCTGGCCTCGCTGGATCTGAAGCGCAAGCAGGAAGTGCTGCCCTACCTGCAGCGCCTGCACGAGGAGCTGGACATCCCCGTGCTTTACGTCAGCCACGCCCCGGACGAAGTGGCGCGCCTGGCCGATCACCTGGTGTTGCTCGACGACGGCCAGGTGCGCGCCAGCGGCCCGCTCAAGGAAACCCTGCTGCGCGCCGACCTGCCCTTCGCCAGCGATGAGGATGCCGAGGCGGTGATCGACGGCGAGGTCTGCGGCCATGCTGCCGCCTATGACCTGCTGGAACTTCGACTGCCTGGCAGCCAGGCGCGCCTGCGCCTGCCTCACGCGGCATTGCCCAACGGCCATCCGGTGCGGGTGAAGATCAAGGCGCGCGACGTCAGCCTCAGCCTGCAACGCGCCGAGGGCAGCAGCCTGCTCAACCTGCTGCCGGCGACGGTGGAAAGCTGGCAGGCGCTCGATGCGCAGACGCTGCTGACCCTGCGCCTGGGCGAGCAGCGCCTGCTGGCGCGAATCACTCGTTATTCCTTCGATCAGCTAGGCATTCATGCCGGCCAGGCGCTCTGGGCGCAGATCAAGTCGGTGTCATTGCTGGCGCCGTAGGCTGCGCCGTGCGACCGCGGATCCCCCGGTGCGCATGGCGCACCCTACGCTAGACCGGCACACCCCGTAGGGTGCGCCGCGCGCACCAACGATCGTGCAATGTCCCTGTCCTGCACGCCCCGGCACTGGGCGCAGATCAAGTCGGTGTCGTTGCTGGCACCGTAATGCCAGGCCGTGCGACCGCGGAGCCCCCGGTGCACATGGCGCACCCTACGCTAGAGCCGCCCCCGTAGGGTGCGCCGCGCGCACCAACGATCGTGCAATGCCCCTGTCCTTCACGCCCCGGCACTGGGCGCAGATCAAGTCGGTGTCATTGCTGGCGCCGTAGGCTGCGCCGTGCAACCGCGGCGCCCCGGTGCGCATGGCGCACCCTACGCTAGAGCCGGCCCCCGTAGGGTGCGCCGCGCGCACCGACCACGCGTTGGTTGCTAGCTCCCACGCCCAGCGCGAGGAAGATCGGCCTCACCCATCCCTTACGCAATACCCGGCAACTCCAGATGCTCCGGACCAATCTCTGCATTTCCAGCCAGCAGCAGGGCGAAGTGAATGACGTTCTCCAGCTCGCGGGTATTGCCCGGCCAGCGGTGCGCCTCCAGCACGGCCTGCGCCGCTGGGCTGATCGGCGGGATGGCCAGGCCCAGACGCGAGGCGTGGATGCCGAGGAAGTACTCGGCCAGCGGCAGGATGTCGCCGACCCGCTGACGCAGCGCCGGGAACAGCAGCTGGCCGTCGCACAGGTAGGCGTACAGGCGCTCGTCGAACGTGCCGGCCGCCACGGCGCGGGCCAGGTCAATGCTGCTCGCCGCTACCAGGCGTACCTCCGCCGGCAGCGCCTGGCTGGCGCCGACGCGATACACCTCGCGGGTTTCCAGCGCGGCCAGCAGCTTGCTCTGCAAGGGGCGCGAAAGATCGGCGATTTCGTCCAGGTACAGCGTGCCGCCATTGGCCGAACCGAACCAGCCGGCGCGGCTGCTGGCGGCCCCGACATGGGCGCCGCCGACATGGCCGAACAGCTCGGCCTCGCCCCATTGCGGGCTGATCGCCGCGCAGCTCAGTGCGACGAACAGGCCGCCACGCTCGCTCTGCCGGTGGATGTAGCGCGCCAGCAATTCCTTGCCGGTGCCGGTCTCGCCAAGGATCAGCAGCGGCTGACCATTGCCCGCCAGCACCTCGGCGCGCTCGCGCAACTGACGTGAACGCGGGTCGACGAACACCAGCGCCTTGGCCCGTATGCTCAGCGGGCTCTTGTCCGAATCGGCGAAGGTCAGCGGCGCCGGGAAGTCGGGTGGAACACTCATGACGTGCAGCTCCAAAGCCGCACCTCGGTGGACGCAGCCCGTAGTCGAGTAAAGAAGAGCGGGCGGCTGCCTGGCCCGTTCCCGCTCCGAAAGGGTTCGCCCCGAGGGGACGTTCAGGCGCGCAGGCGCGTCTGCTGTTCGATGCGGCTCTGCAGGCGATACAGATAGCCGAAGCCCTGCTCCCAATGGCGGTGCCCGGACTTCACGTTGATATGCCCGGCACCGGTGAGAATCGCCGCCTCGCTGCCCCAGGCACGCGCCAGCTCCAGGGCGCGCAGGGCGCTGGCCGCCGCGTCGTTGTCGGAGCCCACCAGCAGGCTGGGGAAGGGCAGCAGATCACGCGGCATCGGTGCGAAATTCTGCAGTGGTGCGGGGCAGCCCGGGCGCTCGACATCGGCCGGCGCCACCAGCAGGGCGCCGCGTACGCGACGCAGCAGATCGATCGGTGCCTGCGCCGCCCAGTGGGCGACGGTGACGCAGCCCAGGCTGTGGGCAATGAGAATGGCAGGGCGCGGGTCGGCGGCCACGGCGCGGTTCAGCTCGTTCACCCAGTCGGCGCGCCGTGGATGGAGCCAGTCGGCCTGCTCCACCCGCGTGCTGTTCGGCAGGCTGCGCTGCCAATGGCTCTGCCAGTGTTCCTCGGGCGAGCCCTGCCAGCCCGGCAGAATCAGATAACGGATTGCTTCGCTGCCCATGACGGCACCTCCTTGAATCGAATGGCGTCAGTCTAGGCAGCATGCTTCAACTCTAAAAAGAATAAGAATTTATTTGCTTATTCCATAAGAACAAGAAAACGCATCGCACCTCATATTTCCAAAAAGCATATAAATGTTCTTAAACAATATTTTTAAGAATATTTCGGCCTCTCTACTATCCGCTCCACGCCAGCGTCGGCCGTCCGCCGTCGTCGTGGCGAATCCGTCACAAGGAGCCTGGAAATGACCGCGACGCTGAGAAACCTGGAAGGCCAGGACGAAGCCGTGATCCTCCGCGAGATCCAGACCGCCCTGCATGGCCTGAAATTCGGCTCGGTGGAAATCACCGTGCACAACGGCCAGGTAGTGCAGATCGAGCGCAAGGAAAAGATTCGCCTGCAACAACCGAGCACGAAAAACCCCTGACACATGCTGCGGCCCGACTGGACCACCAGAGGGCACTGACCCGATAGCCCCAACGCCAACACAAGAATTTAGCCAGTCTAGGAGCTGCACCATGTCCCTTCGTCGTTTCGCCCTGGCCGCGCTGGCCAGCGCCCTGATCGCCGGCCCGGTGGCCGCTGCACAAACCCTGCTCAACGTGTCATACGACCCGACCCGCGAGCTCTATACCGAATTCAACGCCGCGTTCAACAAGCACTGGCAGGCCGAGGGCAACGAGGCGGTGACCATCCAGCAATCCCACGGTGGCTCGGGCAAGCAGGCCCGTGCGGTGATCGACGGTCTGCGCGCCGACGTGGTGACCCTGGCCCTGGCCGGCGACATCGACGAGCTGTACAAGCTCGGCAAGCTGATCCCGGAAAACTGGCAGGAGCGTCTGCCGGACGCCAGCACCCCCTACACCTCGACCATCGTGTTCCTGGTGCGCAAGGGCAACCCCAAGGGCATCAAGGACTGGGACGACCTGGTCAAGCCGGGCGTGGAAGTGATCACCCCCAACCCGAAAACCTCCGGTGGTGCACGCTGGAACTTCCTCGCCGCCTGGGCCTATGCCCAGCAGAAGTACGGCAGCGAAGCCGAGGCCAAGGCCTTCACCGAGAAGCTGTACAAGAACGTCCCGGTGCTCGACACCGGCGCCCGCGGCTCGACCATCACCTTCGTCAACAACGGCATCGGCGACGTGCTGCTGGCCTGGGAAAACGAAGCCTTCCTGGCCCTCAAGGAAGAAGGTGGCGACAACTTCGAGATCGTCGCGCCGTCGCTGTCGATCCTCGCCGAGCCGCCGGTCAGCGTGGTCGACCAGAACGTCGACAAGAAAGGCACCCGCAAGGTCGCCGAGGCCTACCTGAACTACCTGTACAGCGAGGAAGGCCAGCGCATCGCCGCCAAGCACTTCTACCGTCCGCGCAACCAGGCGGTGGCGGCCGAGTTCGCCCAGCAGTTCCCGCAGCTCAAGCTGGTGACCATCGACGCTGACTTCGGCGGCTGGAAGAGCGCTCAGCCGAAGTTCTTCAACGATGGCGGCATCTTCGACCAGATCTACCAGGCCCATTGATCCGTAGGGTGCGCTGCGCGCACCAGCCGTCAATCGACGCGCAGGTGGTGCGCACGGCGCACCCTACTTCGTACAGGTTCACTCCATGTCCCGCCGCACTTCCCCCGTCATACCCGGCTTCGGGCTGACGCTGGGTTACACCCTGGTGTACCTCAGCCTGTTGGTGCTGATTCCCCTGGGTGCCATGTTCGTCCACGCTGCCCAGCTCACCTGGGATCAGTTCTGGGCCATCGTTTCCTCACCGCGCGTGCTGGCGGCGCTGAAGCTCAGCTTCGGCACCGCCCTGCTCGCCGCCGTGATCAACGGCGTGATCGGTACCCTGCTGGCCTGGGTGCTGGTGCGCTACACCTTTCCCGGTCGCAAGATCATCGAAGCGATGATCGACCTGCCGTTCGCCCTGCCCACCGCCGTTGCCGGTATCGCCCTGACCGCGCTCTACGCGCCGGGCGGCCTGGTCGGCCAGTTCGCCACCGCCCTGGGCTTCAAGATCGCCTACACCCCGCTGGGCATCACCCTGGCGCTAACCTTCGTCACCCTGCCCTTCGTCGTGCGCACCATCCAGCCGGTACTGGCCGACATCCCACGCGAGGTCGAGGAAGCCGCCGCTTGCCTGGGCGCCCGCCCGCTGCAGGTGGCCCGCCACGTGCTGCTGCCGGCGCTGCTGCCGGCCTGGCTGACCGGTTTCGCCCTGGCCTTCGCCCGCGGCGTCGGCGAGTACGGCTCGGTGATCTTCATCGCCGGCAATATGCCGATGAAGACCGAAATCCTGCCGCTGCTGATCATGGTGCAGCTGGACCAGTACAACTACGCCGGCGCCACCGCCATCGGCGTGCTGATGCTGGTGGTGTCGTTCATCCTGCTGCTGCTGATCAACCTGCTGCAGCGCCGCATCAGTCGTTCGTAAGGAGCCAGGCATGTCATCTGCAACCCTGACGGCCAGCGCCGCCAACAACGCCGCGCGCCGCGGCAACGCCCTGGGCCGCCGCCTGCTGATCGTTTCGGCCTGGCTGGTGTTCGCCTTCTTCCTGCTGCTGCCCCTGTTCGTGGTGGCGACCGAGGCGCTCAAACAGGGCGTCGGCGTGTTCGTCGCCTCCATCCTCGAACCCGACGCGATCAGCGCGCTGAAGCTGACCCTGCTCGCCGTGGGCATCGCCGTGCCGCTCAACCTGGTGTTCGGCGTGGCCGCCGCCTGGTGCGTGAGCAAGTACGAGTTCCGCGGCAAGAGCATCCTGGTGACCCTGATCGACCTGCCGTTCTCGGTGTCGCCGGTGATCGCCGGTCTGATCTACGTACTGCTGTTCGGCGCCCAGGGCTTCTTCGGCCCCTGGCTGCGCGAGCACGACATCCAGATCATCTTCGCCCTGCCCGGCATCGTCCTGGCGACCATCTTCGTCACCGTGCCCTTCGTCGCCCGCGAACTGATCCCGCTGATGCAGGAACAGGGCACGCAGGAAGAAGAGGCCGCGCGTCTGCTGGGCGCCAACGGCTGGCAGATGTTCTGGCACGTCACCCTGCCGAACATCAAATGGGGCCTGATCTACGGCGTGGTGCTGTGTGCCGCGCGGGCGATGGGCGAGTTCGGCGCGGTATCGGTGGTGTCCGGGCACATCCGCGGCTACACCAACACCCTGCCGCTGCATGTCGAGATTCTCTACAACGAATACAATCACGTCGCCGCCTTCAGCGTTGCCAGCCTGCTGCTGCTTCTGGCGCTGTTCATCCTGCTGCTCAAGCAGTGGAGCGAGTCCCGTATCAACCGCCGCAAAGCCAGTGCTGGCGAGGAATAAGCCATGAGTATCGAAATTCGCAACGTCAGCAAGAACTTCAATGCGTTCAAGGCGCTGAACGACATCAACCTGAACATCCAGAGCGGCGAGCTGGTCGCCCTGCTCGGCCCGTCCGGCTGCGGCAAGACCACCCTGCTGCGCATCATCGCCGGTCTGGAAACCCCGGACAGCGGTACCATCGGCTTCCACGGCGAGGACGTTTCCGAGCACGACGTGCGCGACCGCAACGTCGGCTTCGTATTCCAGCACTACGCGCTGTTCCGCCACATGACGGTGTTCGACAACGTCGCCTTCGGCCTGCGCATGAAGCCCAAGCGCGAGCGCCCGAGCGAGGACGTGATCAAGCAGAAGGTGCACGAGCTGCTCGATCTGGTGCAGCTCGACTGGCTCGGCGACCGCTACCCGGAGCAGCTCTCCGGCGGCCAGCGCCAGCGTATCGCCCTGGCCCGCGCCCTGGCCGTGGAGCCCAAGGTGCTGCTGCTCGACGAACCCTTCGGCGCGCTGGACGCCAAGGTGCGCAAGGAGCTGCGCCGCTGGCTGGCACGCCTGCACGACGACGTGCACCTGACCAGCGTGTTCGTCACCCACGACCAGGAAGAAGCCATGGAAGTGGCCGACCGCATCGTGGTGATGAACAAGGGCGTGATCGAGCAGATCGGCACGCCGGCGGAGGTCTACGAATACCCGGCCAGCGACTTCGTCTATCACTTCCTCGGCGATGCCAACCGCCTCTATGTCGGCGGTGGCGATCATCACGTGCTGTTCCGCCCGCACGAGGTGGATCTGTCGCTGCAGCCGGCGGCCGATCACCAGAGCGGCGAGGTGCGCGACATCCGCCTGCTCGGCGCCATCACCCGCATCACCCTCAAGGTCGAGGGCCAGGACGAGCTGATCGAGGCCGAGGTGGCCAAGGATCACGTCAGCCTGGATAACCTCGCCCGCGGCACCACCCTGTACTTCAAGCCCAAGGGTGGCAAGCCGGTCGGCACACCGGCCAGCTGAGGCCCATGCATCACGTAGGGTGGGCGTAGGGTGGGCTTCAGCCCACCGAACAGAGCTCAACCTTTGTTTGGTGGGCTGAAGCGGATCGCCGCCCGCCCCACCCTACGAAGCTGGCGTTACGTGGTCTCTGAGCCGACCTCATCAAACCACGGCCACCTGCGAATGCTTCAGGCCGAACCACTGCAACTCGGCCAGCAGCGCCACCGCCAGCGCCTGGGCGATGACGAAGGCGTAGCCGAACAGGTTCGGTGACACCCAGCCGATCACCAGCACCAGCAGGCTGTCGATCACCCAGATGGCGTTGACCGCGATCACCGCCCAGATCGCCTGGCGGCTGATTTCGGCGCGGTTGGCCAGCCACACCAGCATCGCGGCGAAGGGCAGCAGCGCGCTGCCGGCGACCAGCAACAGCAGGCGCGGCAGTTCGAGAAAGGCGCCCAGCCAGCCGGCGGCCAGCACCAGCAGCAGACCGGTGGCACCGCTGAGCAGGCCATCGAGCAAGAGGGCGTTGCGCAGCATCGGGGAAGGTTGCAGTGCGTTCATGGCGAATCTCCTGAAAGCGGCACCGGGCTGGTGCCTGGCGCACAGATTTCGCCGAAACGCGCAGGGCGTCGATTACCTGCCAGGTAATGGCCGGCATGACGCCGCTGAACTATCTTGCTGGCCATGAACAATTCCCAGACCGCCGGCGCCCTGTTGCGCCAATGGCGCCAGCGGCGCCGCCTGAGCCAGCTCGACCTCGCCTGCGAGGCCGAAATCTCCACACGCCACCTGAGCTTCGTCGAAACCGGCCGCGCCCAGCCCAGCCGCGACATGCTGCTGCACCTGGCGGAACAGCTGGACATGCCGCTGCGCGAGCGCAACCGCCTGCTCGGCGCCGCCGGCTACGCCCCGCTGTACAGCCAGCACGACCTGGCCGACCCGGCGCTGGCACCGGCGCGCCAGGCCATCGAACAGTTGCTCAAGGCCCATGAGCCCTATCCGGCGCTGGCCATCGACCGGCAGTGGAACCTACTGGCGGCCAATGCGGCCGTGGGCACCTTCATCGCCGACATGCCGGCGTTCCTGCTGGGCCCGCCGCTCAACGTGATGCGCCTGTCGCTGCACCCCGAGGGCCTGGCGCCGCGCATCGCCAACCTGGCGCAGTGGCGCGCGCACCTGCTGATGCGCCTGCAGCGCGATGCCGAAATCAGCGGCGACGAAGCGCTTTTCACCCTGCTCGACGAGCTGCGCAGCTATCCCGCGCCCCTCGAGGTCGCCGAACCGCACGCGGATGCGGTGCTGGTGCCCCTGCAACTGCACAGCGAGCACGGCGTGCTGAGCCTGATCAGCACCATCACCGTATTCGGCACGCCGAACGACGTGACTCTGGCCGAACTGGCGCTGGAAACCTTCTTCCCCGCCGATGCCTTCACCGCCGCCTACCTGCGCGAGCTGGCCGGGCGACCGGGCGAGGGGTGACGCCTCGCCGGCCGACAGCGGGTAGCGGGCACGTGCAGCGCCTGCGGCTGTTTTCCGACGAAATCACTCTTTCGGGTCATGCTCTGCGACGCGCGACACAGTAGTCTTGACGCTGCGTCGTTGACGCCGCCCAGTCCCTACCTGCTCAAAACAATAACAAGGAGCACCCGGATGCGCTGTAAAGCACTGTTGCGCCATGCTTTTTTCTGGACGCTAGGGCTCTTGGCCGGGCTTTCGCCGCTGGCCTTCGCCGAGGCCGTGAGCCCGCAGGAACAGATCCAGATCCACGCCAGCCGCGCCACCAGCAGCCTGATGCTGTTACGCGGCGAAGGCTTCCAGAAGACCCACCAGCAACGCCTGGAGGCCGACCTGGCTGCGCTGGCGGCCGCCGTGCAGAGCCTGCCGCAGGGCAGCGCCGAGCTCACTCGTGCCCACCAGGCCCTTGTTACCCAATTGCGCAACGGTGTTTCCTATGGCCCCGGCGACGACAACGTGCCCTGGCGTTTCCCGGAAGACCTGAGCCGCGCCCTGCGCGACTTCCTCAGCGCCGCCCGCGCCCTGCCCGGCGCGCAGGGGCAGAGCGAGCTGGCGGCCAAGGTCGAATACCTCGGCGTGCAGTACCTCAGCCGTTCCTACCTGGGCACCTTCGAGATCGCCCGTGAGCAACCCGACACCTACCTGGGCCAGGACGAACGCCTGCTGCTGCCGGCCATCGACAGCGAACTGCAGGCGCTGAGCGATCAGTCCGATCCGCAGGTGGCCAAGCTGCAGACCCGCTGGAGCTACCTGCGCGCCGCCCTGGCCGACATGAACAGCCAGAGCAACACGCTGGAGAGCGTATCCGGCCGCCCCTTCGCGCCGATCACCGTGGACCGCCACGCGCGCTCGCTGAGCAGCCAGTGGATGACCATGTACTGAGTGCGAGCCGCGAAAGCCGCTCGCCGTAGGGTGCGCCGTGCGCACCGGGGGCTCCGCGGTCGCCTAGCCAGGAGTTACGGCGCCAGCAACGACACCGACTTGATCTGCGCCCAGTGCCGGGGCGTGCAGGACAGGGACATTGCACGATCGTTGGTGCGCGCGGCGCACCCTACGGAGTGTGCCGGCTCTAGCGTAGGGTGCGCCGCGCGCACCGCGTTCACGCCAGCGCCTTCTTCTCGCGAATGCAGGTGGGCCCGGCGATCTCCACCACGGCATGCTCGATTTCCTTGCGCAGGCCGAGCAGGAAGGCCAGTTCGGCGACCACGAACAGCGGGCCGATCACCAGGCCCATGACGTCATCGACGAATGCCGGCTTGCGCCCTTCGTAGTAATGACCGACGAACTGGATGACCCAGCCCACCACGAACAGGCCGATGCCGGCGCTCAGCCAGAGCGTCGTGGAGGCCTGCGCCAGGCCGGCAGCGCCCCACAGGCAGAGGCCCAGCAGCGCCGCCATCAGCAGGCCGAAACGGGTATCCAGGCGCAGGTAGAACCAGGCCGAAACCAGCGCCACCAGGGTGGCCGGTGCCAGCCACAGGCCGGCCATGGCGAAGCCGGGGCGCGACAGCAGCACCGCCACGGCCAGCACTATCATGGGAATGCCGATGAAATGACTGGCGATATTGCGCCGGTCGCGATGGTAGGCCGCATACTGGGCCAGATGATCGACGAGGGTTTTCATTGTTATCGTCCTCAGCTGTGGAACAGGCCCGCTCATGATCGCCGCGGCCCGTGCCACCGCTCTGTCGGCTAGCCGACAATGGCAGGGATCGCCGTACCGACCGCAACAGCCGACAGGAGCTGCGATGCCCGATCCACACCGCTATCTCGCGCTGCTACGCCAGGGTCACTGGTTCGCCGCGCTGCCCGATGAACTGAGCCAGGCGCTGCTGGCCATGGCCAGGGTGCAGCGTCTGGAGGCCGGGCAGCGCCTGTTCCACCGTGGCGACAAACCCTGCGGCCTGTACGCCGTGGTCGAAGGCGCGGTGCGCGTCGGCGCGGTCAGCGAGAGCGGCAAGGAAGCGCTGCTGACGCTGGTGGAGCCGCCCTACTGGTTCGGCGAGATCTCCCTGTTCGACGGCCTGCCGCGCACCCACGACGCCTTCGCCGACAGCGCCAGCACCCTGCTGCTGTTGCCGCAGCACGAGCTGCTCGCCCTGCTCGAACGCCAGCCGCAGTACTGGCGCGATTTCGCCCTGCTGATGACGCACAAGCTGCGCCTGGCCTTCGTCGCCCTGGAAGACATGAGCCTGCTGCCGGCCGCGCCACGCCTGGCCCGGCGCCTGCTGCTGATGGCCGAGAACTATGGCGAGAGCGAGCCGCGCCGGGTGCTGCACCTGGCTCAGGAACAGCTGGCGCTGATGCTCGCGCTGTCGCGCCAGACCACCAATCAGATCCTCAAGGAGCTGGAGGCCCAGGGCGTGGTCCGCCTGACCTACGGCGAAATCGAAATTCTCGACCTCCACCGCCTGCGCCAGCTGGCCGGCTGAACCGCCAGCATTGCGCCACTGTCCAAGGCCCGTCTTGCCACAGGATGCCTGCTTCGATGCCCGCCACCGCCACTGCACTGCCCGATGTCCTCGCCGGCCCGCTACTGCGCCGCATGGAACCCGGCCGCCTGGTGCTGTGGCTGGTGGCCAGCCGCGCGCTGCGCCTGCAGCTGTGGCTGCGCCCCGACGACCAGGCGCCGCAGCTGCACGCGCTGGACGATCACTGCCGGCAGTTGCCGCTGGGCCGGCATGCCGTGCTGCACCTGATCGACCTGCCGCTGCAGCAGCCCCTGCCGCAGGATGTGCGCATCGCCTATGACCTGCAGATCGTCGAGGACGGCGGCACACGTGGCCTCGCCGACTGGGCGCCGCACCTGCTCTATCCGGGCGCCGGGCATGCCGATTTCGTCCTGCGCTCGCGCCTCGATCACCTGCTGCATGGCTCCTGCCGCAAGCCGCATCACCACGCCACCGACGGCCTGCTGTGCGCCGACCGTCTGCTCGCCGACCAGACACAGGCCAGCCAGCGCCCGGCCCTGCTGCTGATGAGCGGCGATCAGGTCTACGTCGACGACGTCGCCGGGCCGATGCTGTGCGCCATCCACCAGCTGATCGCCCGCCTCGGCCTGTTCGACGAAACCCTCGAAGGCGCGGTGGTCGAGGACAGCCAGGCGCTGTACGCCGACCCGGTCGGCTACTACCGGCGGGCCGAGCTGCTGCCGGCGCTGAAGAGCAACCAGACCCTGCGCGACAAGTTCTTCGGCGGGGTGGAGAAGCCGATCTTCACCAGCAGCAATGCCGACAATCACCTGGTGACCTTCGCCGAGATGATCGCCATGTACCTGCTGGTCTGGTCGCCCGTGCCCTGGACCCTGATCGAGGAAGACCAGCCGCCGCTGGATGCCCTCAGGCAGCAGCGCTACGCCGCGGAGCGCGCGTGCATCGACGCCTTCCGCCGCCAACTCGGCCAGGTCGCGCGGGTATTCGCGCACCTGCCGACGCTGATGATCTTCGACGACCACGACGTCACCGACGACTGGAACCTCTCGGCGCGCTGGGAACAGACCGCCTACGGCCATCCCTTCTCCAAGCGCATCATCGGCAACGCCCTGCTCGCCTACCTGCTGTGCCAGGGCTGGGGCAACAACCCGGACGTGTTCGAGCAGCCGCTACAGGCCTTTGCCGAGCTGCTCCAGCAGCGCCAGAACGACCACCTGCAGGCCGAGATGCAGGATTCGCTGATCGACCAGCTGCTGCACTTCGAGCGCTGGGACTACGTGCTGCCGACCACGCCGGCGCTGCTGGTGCTGGACACCCGCACGCGCCGCTGGCGCAGCGAAGGGCACCTGTCGAAACCCTCGGGGCTAATGGACTGGGAGGCACTGTGCGACTTCCAGCAGGCGCTGCTCGATCACCCGGCGTGCATCATCGTCTCGCCGGCGCCGATGTTCGGGGTGAAGCTGATCGAGGGCATCCAGAAGCTGTTCACCTATGCCGGCCATCCGCTGCTGGTCGATGCGGAAAACTGGATGGCCCATCGCGGCGCGGCCAGCGTGATGCTGAACATCTTCCGTCACTCGCGCACGCCCGGCGATTTCGTGATTCTCTCCGGCGACGTGCACTACTCCTTCGTCTACCGCGTGAGCATCCGCCACAAGCGCGCCAGCCCGACTATCTGGCAGATCACCAGCAGCGGCATCAAGAACGAGTTCCCGCCGCGCCTGCTGGACTGGTTCGACCGCCTCAACCGCTGGCTCTACGCGCCCTGGTCGCCGCTCAACTGGCTGACCAAGCGCCGGCGCATGCGCGTCACCCCGCTGATTCCCGACCGCAGCCGCTCAGGCGAGCGCCTGTGGAACGGCGCCGGCCTCGGCCAGGTGTTCTTCGACGAGCAGGGGCGGCCCCGGCGCATCCTCCAGCTCAACGCCGACGGATCACCGCCGGTGGCCTTCGTCGCCGAGCGCGAGGAGCGCCAGCCGCGGGAAATTGCCGCGCGCTCGTGAACCGGCCGAGGCGGCGCAAGCGCCTGCCGCATGACGGACGCCTCATTGCGCCAGCCAGCCGCCGTCGATGTTCCACGCAGCGCCACGCACCTGCTGCGCCGCCGAACTGCACAGAAACAGCGCCAGCTCGCCGAGCTGCTGCGGGGTGACGAAGGCCTGCGACGGCTGCTTCTCGGCCAGCAGCGCCGTGCGCGCCTGCTCGGGCGATTCGCCTGCGGCGATGCGCGCGTCGATCTGCCGCTGCACCAGGGGCGTGAGCACCCAGCCGGGACAGATGGCATTGCAGGTGACGCCGCTCAGGGCGGTTTCCAGCGCCACCACCTTGGTCAGGCCGAGCACGCCGTGCTTGGCCGCGACGTAGGCCGCCTTGCCGAGCGAGCCGACGCTGCCGTGCACCGAGGCGATGTTGATGATGCGCCCCCAGTCCTGCGCGCGCATGTCCGGCAGGGCCAGGCGCGTGCAATGGAATACCGCGCTGAGGTTGAGCGCGAGAATGGCGTCCCAGCGTTCGGCGGGAAAGTCCTGCAGCGGCGCGACATGCTGGATGCCGGCATTGTTGACCAGGATATCGACCCGGCCGAACTCGCGCCGGGCGTAGTCGAACAGCGCCTCGATCTGCGCCGGGTCGGCGAGGTCGGCGGCGTGGTAGCCGACGCGTCCCTCGTGGCGCGCCAGCTGTTCGGCCGCGGCCTGCCAGTCGCCGAAACCGTTGAGAATGACGCTGGCGCCGTTGCGCGCCAGCACCTCGGCGATGCCGAGGCCGATCCCGCTGGTCGAGCCGGTGATCAGAGCGGTCTTTCCATTGAGCATCATGGGGTTCCTTGTCGTGTGAGATGAAGCTGCAGCGGCTGCGGCGCCGCTCGCGCTTGCCGGAAAAAAGGCCGGGCCAGCTGGCCCGGCAAGGCTTTCACGAGGAGTAATCGCGATAGGCGGGGCGCGCCCTTACCAGAGCGGCAGGCTGTAGCTGACGATGAAGCGGTTCTCGTCCAGGTCCGGGCCGAAGTTGCTGCGCGTGGTGGCGTTGCGCAGACGCAGACCGAGGTTCTTCAGCGGGCCGCTCTGCACCACGTAGGCCAGGTCGGTGTTGCGCTCCCAGGTCTTGCCCTCGCTTTGCCCGGCGCCGCGGTCGACGTTGTCGCCGGACAGGTAACGGGTCATCAGGCTCAGGCCGGGAACGCCGAGGGCGGCGAAGTCGAAGTCGTAGCGCAGCTGCCAGGAGCGCTCGTCCTGGTTGCCGAAGTCGTTGATCTGCACCAGGTTGATCAGCGCGTTGTCGGCCCCGGCGATGTAGGCGAAGCCGGTGTCGCCGGACAGGTGCTGGTAGCCGGCGGTGAAGCCGTGGCTGCCCAGGCGATAGGTGAACAGCGCACCGAAGGCGTCGTTGTCTACGTTGCTGCCGCCATCATCGGTGGAGCGGGCGTAGCGGATGTCCGACTTGAAGCTCTGGCCCTCGCCCAGCGGCAGCTGGTGCACCAGGTTGACCAGGTGCTGCTTGTAGATGCCGTCGAGGCCGCCGTAGTAGTAGCTGGTGGCGAGCTCCGGGGTCCACTGGTAGCGCCCGCCGGCGAAGATGAACTCGTCGCTGGTCCGCGTGCTGCCCAGCACGATGTTGCGGCGGCCGCCGTTGAACACGGCCATTTCCTCGTTATCCGAGGAGTCGCGCTGGTTAACCCGGTCCAGTCGGCCGAGGTCCAGGCTCAGCCCCTCGATCTCGTTGCTGCTCAGCCAGGCACCGCGAAAGGTCTGCGGCAGCAGGCGGCTGTCGTTGCGCATCAGCGCCGGCAGCAGCGGTTGCAGGGTGCCGAGCTTGAGGGTGCTGTTGGAGGCACGCAGCTTGGCGGTGAAGCCGGCTTCGCCGTATTCGTCCTGGGCGCGTCTGGGTGCCTCGCGGTCGCTTTTCAGCAGGCCGGTGCCGATGCGGTCCGGGCTGGAATCGAGCTTGAGGCCGAGCAGGCCGATGGCGTCGATGCCGAAACCGATGGGGCCCTCGGTGTAGCCGGACTCGAAGCGCAGCATGAAGCCCTGCGCCCATTCCTCGGCCTTGCTCTGCGCCGCGCCGCTCTGGCGGAAGTCGCGATTGAAGTAGAAATTGCGCGCATCGAGTACGGCCTTGCTGTCGTCGACGAAGGCGGCGCTGGCGGGGCTGGCGGCGATCAGTACGGCGCCGCCGCAAAGCAGCTGGCAGAGGGAGCTGTGGTGCAGTCGCATGGTATTTCCTCTTGTTGTTATGGGCCGCGTTGCGCGGCCGTAAGAGGCAGAGCGAGAAGCGTGCCAGCCCCTCCAGGCAGGCGCCCTGTCGGCGCAATGCCGCGGGCCAGAGCCTTTTGGCGCAAATGCTGGGGGGTCGGGGCCGGCGCGCCGAGTGTCCGCTGCGCTGGACATGTCGGCTGGCCCCGGCATTGGCTGTCCAGGCCGATGGACGGCGCCGGCCCGGGCGGCCGGCGCCATGCTTCAGTGGCCGTTGCGGCTACCGACGCAGACGAAGCTGCTGGCGGCGTTCACGTCGCCCTTGCCGCGATACTTCGGCCAGCCGGGGTATTCGCACAGCGGACGGGTGCGGCCCGGCACGCCGACGCTGTCGGCGACGATCTGCCCGCGCGGCGCGCGGCCTCGTTCGACCCAGTCTTCCAGTGCGCTGAGCGAATCCCAGGCGGCGTTGAACAGGGTGCTGGCGGCATGGCCGTAGCCGGGAATCTCGTAGTAGCGCAGAAAGCGCCGGGTCTTGCCCGGGCCCATGTCGCGGCGGATGCGCTCGTAGTACTCGGCGCTGGCACGGCTGCTCACCAGCTGGTCGGCGGTGCCGTGGGCGATGAGCAGCTTGCCGCCGTTATCGGCGAAGGCCGAGAGGTCGGCCCGGTTGACGTCCTGGCGCAGCGACAGCTCGCTGATGCGCGGCAGCCAGGGGCCGGGCGCCTCGGGGTCGAGGCCGAGCGAATCGAAGGTCGGGTTGCGCGTCACGAAGTGGCGCACCCATTCGTCCCAGAAACCGGAATGGTAGGGCGCGCCGTCGGCGAAGCCGGTGCCGTGGACGGGCATCGGGTAGGTCGGCTGCAGGGTGTTGAGGCCGAGTCGATTGACCACCAGCTGCACGCCCTCGCCCGGTCGGCCGAGGTCGCTGCCCCAGGCGTTGAAGCCTGGGTAGTGGGTCTCGCCACTGGCCAGCGGGAAGTTGAAGCGGATCGGCGTGTTGAACACCCGCAGCGCCTCGATCTGCGCATCGGACAGGCAGCGCTGCGAGCTGTCGGCGCCACCGGGGCAGCGCAGCGGCCGACCGTCGAGCCGGGCGCTGGCCGGGTCGAAGCGCGCGTTGCAGGCGGCCTGGTGGCTGACCACGCGATCGCGCACGCCATCCAGCCCGTCGCAGGCCTGCAGGGCGGCCTCGAGCAGGGCGGCGCGTTTTTCCAGGCTGGGAAAGGCGCCGGGCGCAGCCAGCGCGCGAGTGATGCGGCCGAACTGCAGGTTCAGCGCCAGCGCGTTGTAGGCCGGGTAGAGGGCGATGGCGCCGTCGAAGTCGGTCGGCCACTGCTGCACCACCGCCAGCGCCTCGCGGCCGCCGGTCGAGCCGCCGGCGAAGTAGCTGCGCTCGGGCAGGCTGCCGTAATGCAGCGCGATGAGATGCCGGGCGGCGTCGCGGGTCTTCTTCAGCGCGTCATGGGCGTAGTTGGCCAGGGCCTCCTCGTTCCAGGCGAAGGCGCCGGGGCTGAAGGGATCGGCGACGTGCCCGGAGTCGCTGGCGAACACCGCGTAGCCACGGCCCAGTGGCGTGGGCTGGTCCAGCGGGCCGGCCGGCAGGTTGCCGGCGACGTTGGGCACGCTGCCGTTGTAGCCGCCGCCTCCGAACATCATCGCCTTGCGATTCCAGCGCTCGGGAAGCACCAGGCGCATGCGGATGGTGGGCGCGGCGGGATCGAGCGGACGGATCTCGGCGGCGACGTCGCAATAGGCGCCGAAGGTCTGCGGTGCGCTGCCACCGGCGGCAACCGAAGTCACCGAGACCACCTGCGCGCCGCGGGTCGGCAGGCCGATGGCCTCTTCCGGCACCTGCACGCCGAGCAGGCCGGCGCAGCTGGCGGCCTGCGCCAGCGGAGTGGTGAGTAGCGCGGCGGTCAGCGCCGCCAATGGCAGGAAACAGCGCGATAACGGGTTGTAGCGCAGAGGGCTCATGGAAATGTCCTTTTTCTTGTTGTCGGGAGGCTGCGCCGAACGGGCGCGGAAGTAGCAAAGCCAATCCCGTGCCAGCACCCCGGCGGCAGCCACCTGACGGGCGCCGATGGCTCTATGGCGGGCCTTGGCGCACTGGGACTGGAGGGCGGTGCGGGGCCGCGACAGGCCGGCGATGTCCACACCAGCGGACAGCTGTCCACTTCCTCAGACAGCGCGCCGGGTGCGCCGTGCGCCCCAGTTGTCCGTGCGCTAGCGCTGGCTCAGGCCGTGCTGCTGCAGCTTGCTGTACAGGCTGGCGCGGGAGATGCCCAGCTCCATGGCGGCGCGGCGGCGGTTGCCCTTGCAGGCCACCAGCATGCTCTGCAGGGCACGCCGCTCGGCCTGGGCAAGGGTCTGCGCCAGCGGCTGCACGGGTTCGTCGGCACCGGGCGCGGCCGGGCTGGTCGGCGTTTCCGTCGCCGCGGCGCTGCCGGGAGCGGCCAGCAGTGGCTGCAACTGGGGCACATCCAGCAGCGGGCCGTCGACATCCAGCTGGGCGCGCTCGAGCAGGTTGCGCAGCTCGCGCACGTTGCCCTTCCAGGGCTGGCGGGCGAGCAGGCTCAGCGCCTTGTGGCTCAGCTCCATGGGCGCCTGGCCGGAGCGATTGGCGATGTCGTCGAGGAGAAATTCGACCAGCGCCGGGATGTCCTCGCGCCGCTCGCGCAGGGGCGGTACCTGCAGGGCCAGGACATTGAGGCGGTAGTACAGATCGCCGCGAAACTGCCCGGCAGCCACCTTGGCTTCCAGGTCGATATGGGTGGCGGCGATCACCCGCACGTTGAGCGGCTTGACCTGGTTGGAGCCGAGCGGCTCCACCTCCTGCTCCTGCAGCACGCGCAGCAGCTTGGCCTGCAGCGGCAGCGGCAGATCGCCGATCTCGTCGAGAAACAGCGTGCCGCCGTTGGCCACCTCGAACTTGCCGATACGCGCCTTGCGCTCGGCGCCGGTGAAGGCGCCGGGCGCGGTGCCGAACAGCTCGGCTTCCACCAGGGTTTCCGGGATCGCCGCGACGTTGACCGCGACGAAGGGGCCATTGGCCCGCGGCGACAGGTTGTGAATGCCCTGCGCCAGCAGCTCCTTGCCGGTGCCGGTCTCGCCGCGGATCAGCACCGTGGCATCCAGCTGCGCAGCGCGGCGCGCCTGGCGCTTCACTTCGCTGGCCGCTGCACTGGCGCCGATGAAGCCGGCGATGGTGTAGCGCGCACGGCGCGCCTTGGCCAGCTCGTGCTGGGTGGCGAGCAGCTGGGTCTGCAGGTTGGCGTACTTGGCCATCAGCGGCTTGAGATGGCGGGCACGGTCGAACAGGACGAAACCGAGGGCGCCGACCAGGGTGCCGTCCTCGTCGCGCAGGGGGATGCGGGTGACCACGAAGTGCTCGTCGCCGAAGGCCATCAGGTCGAGCATGCTCGGCTGGCCGCTTTCCACCACCTCGCGCAGGCGGCTGGCCGGCAGCACCTCTTCGACCTCCTTGCCCAGCGCACTGCGCGGATCGCTGATGCCGACCTTCTGCGCGTACTTGTCGTTGATCCAGACGATGCGCGCCTGGCGATTGACCGCGATGGTGCCCTCGCACTGGGCGTCGAGGTGGTCGAACAGCAGCGGCATGGCCACGGCGCGAAAGCGCTCGGGCGACACGCCGATGATCAGGCCGTGCTGGTCGAGGTCGTCACGGGAAATGGCCATGGCAGTTGCGCCTCCATCGGTTGATCCAGGTAATGACGCAAGCCCTGCCGGGTGGGCAGGGCATTGCGCATGCAGCCATGACGGTCACGGGCCGCCATACACCTCGTTGGGCAACCAGGTGGCCAGCGCCTCGAAATGAAACACCAGGGCCAGGCCGAGCAGTTGCAGGGCAATGAACGGCAGCACCCCCAGGTAGATATGCCGGGTGGTGATCCCCGGCGGGCACACGCCCTTGATGTAGAACAGGGCGAAGCCCACCGGCGGGGTGAGGAAGGAGGTCTGCAGGCACAGGGCGAAGAGGATGGCGAACCACAGCGGGTCCACGCCCATGGCGAACAGCACCGGCGCCACCAGCGGCAGGACGATCAGGGTGATTTCCACCCAGTCGAGGAAGAAGCCCAGCAGGAAGGTGATGAACAGGACGGTGAGCAGCACGCCGGTCTGGCCGAACGGCAGGCTGGTCAGCGCCGCACGCACCACGTCGTCGCCGCCGAGGCCGCGCAGCACCGCGGCGAACACCGTGGCGCCGATGAAGATGCCGAAGATGAACGCGGTGGTGCGGCTGGTCTGGTACAGCGCGTCCTTGACCACCGCCAGATTCAGGCGCCGGCTGAACCAGGCCATCAGCACCGCGCCGGCCGCGCCCACCGCCGAGGCCTCGGTGGTGGTGGCGATGCCGAAGAAGATCGAGCCGAGCACGGCGAGAATCAGCCCCAGCGGTGGCACCACGGCCAGCAGCACGTCGAGCAGGGCGCGCATGTCCAGTGGCTGACGATCCTTCGGCGCCGGGGCGAAGTCCTTGTTCAGCCAGGCGGCGATCAGGATGTACAGCACGTAGAGCACGCCCAGCAGCATGCCCGGGATCAGCGCGCCCATGAACAGCTTGCCGACCGAAGCCGCCGGCGTGCCCAGGCGGTCGGCCATCAGCACCAGCATGATGCTCGGCGGCACCAGGATGCCCAGGGTGCCCACCGAGCAGGCCGTGCCCACCGCCAGGCTCTTGTTGTAGTTGGCCTGCAGCATCGGGCCGAGCGAGAGCAGGCCGAGCAGCACCACCGAGGCACCGACGATGCCGGTGGAAGCGGCCAGCAGCACGCCGACGATGACCACGGTGATGGCGTAGCCGCCGCGCAGCGGGCCGAGCACGCGCACCAGGCTGTGCATCAGGCGCTCGGCGATGCCGGAGCGGTCGAGCATGATGCCCATGAAGATGAACAGCGGCAGCGCCACCATCAGCTCGTTGGCGACGATGCCGTAGATGCGTGCGTCCAGCACGCCGATGGTGCCGCTCCAGGTGAACCAGAGTTCGGCGTCGAAATAGTTCACCAGCACATGGCCGACGACCGCGAAGATCAGGCCGACGCCGGCCAGCGACCAGGCCACGGGAAAGCCGAGCAGCAGCAATCCCATGAAGCTGGCGAACATGGCGATAACCAGAATTTGTTCCAGACCCATCATTTCAGCCTCGTGATCAGGGGTGCGGGTGAGCGCCGTTGGCGGGCTCGTCGGGCGCATCGATGGCCCGCGGGAAATGCAGCAACAGGGTGCTGCAGCGCGAGGCGCGGGCGATCAGGGCAATGGCCACAAGAATCAGCCCCAGCGGCAGCACGCTCTTGAACACGAAGCGATAGGGCAGCCCGCTCGGCGCCTGCGAGTGCTCCATGTAGACGAAGGCGGTGTGGGCGTAGGCCAGCAGGCTGTCGATCATCAGCACGATCACCGGCAGGGCCAGCAGGACGATGCCCAGCAGCTCGATCCAGGCCTGGGCGCGCAGGGGGAATTTCTCGCGCAGCACGTCGACGCGCACATGGTCATCGCGCACCACGGCGTAGCCCAGCGAGAGCATCATGGCGGCGCCGAACAGGTGCCAGGACAGCTCCTCCAGGGCGATCGAGCCACGCGACAGGATGAAGCGGCTGAACACGTTGCACAGCACCACCAGCAGCACGGCCAGCCACAGCCAGGCGCTGGCCTTGCCGATGGCGGCGACGAGACGGTCCAGAATGCTGGACAGGCGGTTATGGGGTAGCGCCACAGCGGCGGATGTGGGGTGTTGCATCGGGAGAACCTCGGGCAGGAAGGCGCGACGGGCCGCGGCATGGCCGGGCCCGTGCAGGGTCACTGGGCGTGATCAGTCGTGCTGGTAGTAGTCCCGTGGCAGGTAACCCATACCGTGCCAGGTGGCGTGCTGCGCCATGAACTCGCGCTGGCTGCTCAGCACGCGCTTGAACATCGGGTCCTTGGCGGCCATCTCGTCCAGCACCTCGTTGCTCACGCGTTGCAGTTCGCGCAGCACCGGCTCGGGCAGCACCTGCGGTTTGACCCCTTCCTGCTGGTAGGCGGCCAGGGCGGCCGGCTGGGCCCACTCGCTCTCGGCGAAGCCCTTGAGCGTGGCCGACTCGCAGCCCATCTCGATCAGCGCGCGGCTCTGCGGCGTCAGCTTGTTCCACACGTCCTGGTTGACCAGCAGGTGCGAGGTGGTGAGGGTCTGGTGCCAGCCCGGCATGATGTAGTTCTTGATGATCTGGTCGAGGCCGAGCATCTTGTCGATCGCCGGCTGGGAGAACTCGGTGGCGTCGATGGTCTTGCGCTCCAGCGCCTGGTAGATCTCGCCGCCGGGGATCATGGTCACCGAGGCGCCGAGCTTTTCCAGCACCTTGCCGCCGATACCGGCGAAGCGGATGCGCAGGCCGTCGAAGTCCTTCAGCTGCTCGATCGGCCGGGCGAACCAGCCGGCGCCTTCCGGGCCGATGATGCTGCACAGCATCGGGTGGATCTTGTGCGGTGCGTAGATGTCTTCCAGCAGCTTCTTGCCGTCGCCCTGGTAGTACCAGGCCAGGTAGGCCGGCGGCTCCATGTTGAAGGGTGCGCCGGAGTACAGCGGCAGCGCCGGGATGCTGCCCTGGTCGTAACCGATCCAGGTGTAGCCGGCCGGGTACTTGCCGCTGCTCACCGCGTTCATGATCTCGAAGGGTGGCACCAGTTCGCCCGGCTCGTAGTAGCGCAGCTGGATGTCGCCGCCGGAGATGGCCTTGAGCGATTCGGAAAGGTGCTTGACCGGGGTGGTCAGGCCCACCAGGTGGGAGGGGAAGGCCAGGGGCACCTGCCAGCGGATCTTCTCGCTGGCCATCGCCGGGCTGGCCAGCAGACTGCCGGCGAGCAGCGCGGCGGCGGAGATACCCAGGGTCAGGCGGGAAAACGAATGTGTGACGGACATGCTGGAGTTCCTTCTTGTTGTTGTAGTTGTTTTCGAACAACGGTCAGGTCGCTCGCGCGTGCACGGAATGCTCCGCGCCGCGGCAGCGCCTGCCAGTAGCCTGTGTGGCAATGCGATCTCTATGCCAGCTTCCGGCGCCCTTATAAAACAGCGAGTTAGAGCGCATTCACACCGCCAGCACGGCGGCCAAGTCTTGAAATCTGGACAGTTACGCGAAGCACCCGCCAGACATGTCCAGAAATACGGACATGTCTGGCGGCGGTGGACAGCCCGAGAGGCGAGCCGTCGGCCGCACTCGCCTCGCGTTTCAGCCGTGCGCGGGCACGCTCCTGCCCGCCAGGCGTCGCCTCAGTTGCTGCAGCGTCCGGCCTGGAAATGGCCCTGAGCCGTTTCCCGCACCCAGGTGCTGAGCCCGGACAGGCTGCCCAGGTACTGGTTGCCGCCGACGGTGTAGTAACCGTAATAGGCACGGCCGGCCATCACGTGGCTGAGGTTGCTGGCGTTCCACTCCTGGCAGGTGAAGGCCTGGCCGCTGCCGCCACAGGCGGCGGGCCGCTGCGCGTACCAGCGTCCCGGCTCGCCCTCGTACAGCGGAACGTTGCTCCAGGTGTCGAACGAGCCACCGATGTCCACGCCGTCGTCCTTGGCGTAGGCGCGCAGGTTGGAGGTGCCGCCGGCGTAGGCGCGACCGGCGCCGATGTGGGCGGAGGGCGAGGCGCTGACGACCTGGCAGGTTTCCACCGGGGCGTTGGGATCGTAGACCTCCACGGTACGGGTGAGCGTGCTGCGGTTGCCGTCGCTGTCGGTGGCCGAATAGAGGCAGCTGTAGCTGCCGACGACGCTCGGGTTCACCGCGCTGCAGTCGGCGCTGACCGGCAGGCTGCCGTCTTCCGCGTCGCTGGCGCTGGCACCGGGGTCATTGAAGGTGCTGCCCAGCGGCACCGACAGCGGGTTGTCACCCTGCAGAACGATCACCGGATGCCCCTGCGGCTGGCTGCCGTCACGGCTGTGGCGGCTGAAGAAGTCCCAGATGATGTCGGGATAGCTGGGGCCGACCTGAAGCGACCATTTGCCGTTGTTGCCCTGGGCACCGCCAATCCAGTAGTGGCCGTGGTTGGTGTCCTGGGGGTTGGGCGTGGCCAGGGGGCCGTCGTAGATGACGGTTTCCACCAGCGAGCGAGTCGCCGTGGTGCCGTCCTGGGTGTAGGCGATATGACGGCAGCCGTAGTCGTTCTGATGGTAGGGCGAGCAACCGGTATCGGAGGCCTTGGTGGTCGCCGGGGTGTTGCGGCTGGCGCTGCCGAACACCTGCAGGTGGGCGTCGCGCATGTTGTTGGCCGCGGTCTGCAGCACGGTGCAGTCGTTCCTGTTCTGCAGAATCATCAGGGGAATCGGGTAGGCGTCGTTGACTTCGCTGCGCATGTCGGCCGCGACCTGGCTGACGCTGCGGAAGGTGGCCGAGCCCGGGCATTGCCCGGACAGCGAGACCGAAGACGCCGTTTCCCGGTACGGCAGGCCTGCCGCCGGCGCTGCCGCCGCCCAGTACTCGTTGTAGGCCACGGCAGCGACCAGGGCCATGGCGCCGCCGGACGACAGACCGGTGATGAAGCGCCGGTTGGCGTCGATGACGAAGTTGGCTTCCACCTGCTGGGCGATGCGGTGCAGGTCCGCGACCTCCCCGCCACCCTGGTGGATGTGCTGCTCGAACCAGAAGCCCCAGCAGTTCTCGTTGCGCAGCCCGTCGTAGCTGGTGATGAAGGGCGCCACCAGAATGAAGCCGTAGCGATCCGCCGCCGCCTTGAGGCCCCAGTCGTTGAGCACGTCGTCGTTGGTCTGCCGGCAACCATGCAGCGCCATCACCATGGGGGCAGGCGTGCTCAGGCCGGCAGGGACATACACCTTGTAGCTGCGCTCGCGCGAGCCGCTGTAGGCCTGTTGCGGGGAGGTGTAGGAGAAGGTTTGCCCCGCCGTGACCGTGGTCGGCCACAGCAGGATCATCAGCAGGGAACACAGGGCAGCAGTGAAAAAGCGGCAAAGACGCTGATCCGCCATGCCTTGGGGCAAGGATTGCTTGGTCATGGGCGTACTCCGTTATTGACGTTGTTTTCTGGAGGTGCGCGAACCACCCTGGGACAGCTCCGAACTGCGGCTGCCCGCCAGACGCTCGCCCTGACGTCTTTGGAATATTCATGCCAACCGGCAAGGCCCAATGTTTTCAATGAGTTGGCGTCAGCGGCGGGCTGAAGCGCAGGTCGTTTCCAGGATCTCGGACAGTTTTATCCGGCCCGCGCCCGCGCAGCGGCCCTTTGTGTCCAGAAGTCGGGAGGAGGCTGTCCAGCGGGTCAGACCCCGGGCCGGCAGCGCCCCGTCCCAGAGCGCCCTGCCCCGCTCCACCGGCATGCGCTCGACCAGGTCCGTCACGGCCTGGATGCCGGCAGCAGCCGCACCAGCAGCGCACCGCAGGAGGCGACGATGGCCAGCGCCACCACCCCGCTCCAGCCCCACTGCGCCAGCGCCATGCTGCCCAGCCCGGCACCGCTCGCCATGCCGATGAACACCCCGGTGAACAGCACCGCATTCAGGCGGCTGCGCGCCGGCGGGTCGATGCCGTAGACGATGGTCTGATGGGCGACCAGCGTCGCCTGGATGGCGAAGTCGAAGCCGATGGCGGCGACCACGATCAGGCCCAGCTGGGCCTCGAACGGCAGCGCCTCGACCAGGCCCAGCAGGGCGAACGAGCCCAGCGTCAATGCCGCGCCGAGGCGGGTCACGCCTTCGGGACCGCGACGATCGGCCAGGCGCCCGGCGAGCGGCGCCGCCAGGGCACCGGCCGCACCGGCCAGGCCGAACGCGCCG
>MTEW01004954.1_pt1 | contig 44534 bp, 41 predicted proteins | sample 1042681 | NCBI WGS metagenome assembly MTEW01 (sample SAMN06185811, study PRJNA358809) | soil metagenome | isolation source: soil biostimulated with citrate as carbon source | place: India | collected 2015-05-23
CCCAGCGCGCCGGCATCCACCGCCCCCGGCGCCTCGACCGCCTGCGGCGAGGCCGCCGGCGCACTGGGCACCACCGCCAGACGCGGCGCCGGGGCCTGCACCGCCTGGCCGATGGGCGCATGCAGGCACAGATCCTGCGGCTGGATCACGCCGCCCTGCTGGAGGATCAAGGCGCGCTGGATGGCGTTGTCCAGCTCGCGCACGTTGCCCGGCCACTGGTGCTGCCGCAGGCTCTGCGCGGCGGCCTCGGACAGGCGTACGGGGGACTGATTCATTTTTTTGACGTGCTTGGCCAGCAATCGCTCGGCCAGCGGCAGGATATCGGCGGGCCGCTCGCGCAGCGGTCGCCAGGCCAGGGGGAAGACCGACAGGCGATAGTAGAGGTCCTCGCGGAAGCGCCCGGCCGCGACCTCGCCAGCCAGGTCGCGGTTGCTGGTGGCCAGCACGCGGATATCCAGGCTGATCGGCTTGCGCGCGCCGACCCGTTCCACTTCACGTTCCTGCAACACGCGCAGCAGCTTGGCCTGCAGGCCCAGGGGCATCTCGGAAATCTCGTCGAGCAGGATGGTGCCGCCGTCGGCCAGCTCGAACTTGCCCGGCTGCGCCGTCACCGCGCCGGTGAAGGCGCCCTTCTCGTGACCAAAGAGCGTGGCCTCGAGCATGTTGTCGGGAATCGCCGCGCAGTTGATGGCGATGAACGGGCCACCGGCACGCGGCGACTGCTGGTGGATATAGCGCGCCAGCACCTCCTTGCCGGTGCCGGACTCGCCGGTGATCATCACCGTCGAATCGCTCTGCGCCACCCGCGCAGCCAGCTCCAGCAGCTGCAGACTGGCTGGCTCCAGCGCCACCGGGCCGTCGCGGTCGCCCGCGCTCAACCGGCCCAGGGCATGTCGCGCCACCAGCTCCAGCAGGGTACGCGGCTCGAACGGCTTGACCAGGTAATCGGCGGCGCCCTGGCGGATCGCATCCACCGCCCGCTCCACCGCGCCGAAGGCGGTCATCAGCAGCACCGGCAACTGCGGGTAGCGGCCGCGGATCTGCGCCAGCAACTGATGACCGTCCATGCCCGGCATATTGACGTCGCTGACCACCAGGCCGAACGGCTCCTCGCCCAGGGCGACCAGCGCCGCTTCGGCGCAATCCACCGCGCGGTAGTCATGCCCCCCGAGACACAAGGTATCGGCCAGGGCTTCGCGCAGGGCGCGGTCGTCTTCGACCAACAGAACTTTGGCAGCCATGGGGATCACTCCTGATTCATTCTGGGCGCCACATCGAGCAGCGGCAGGGAAAGGATGGCGCAGGTGCCGCGAGCGACCCGCGATTGCAGCAGCAGCTGACCCTGGTGGGCGCGCGCCACGGCCTTGACTACCGCCAGGCCGAGGCCGGTGCCGGTGGTCTTGGTGGTAAAGAAGGGTTCGCCCAGGCGCGCCAGGGTGGCGGCATCCATCCCCGGGCCGTTGTCGCTGATGCACAGGCGCAGCTGATTGTCGCGGCGATACAGGTGGACCTTCAGCCGCGCCTCGCGCCCGCCCGCCTGGATGGCGTTGTCGATCAGGTTGAGCAGGGTGCCGACCAGAGTGTCGCGGTTGCACAGCAGCTCGCCGGCGCGAACGTCGCACTGCCAACGCACCGTCATGCCGGTCACATGGGGTTCGGCGGCGGCACGCAGGGCGGCGAACAGCGCCTGCGGACCGAGGCGGTCCGGCAACGGCAGCTCGCCGCGAGCGAAGATCAGCATGTCGCGCACCTGGTTCTCCAGCTCGTGCAGGCGCTCCTTGAGACGCCCGGCGAAGCGCTGCTGCTGCTCGGCCGGCAGCACCTGCTCGTTGAGGTGGCTGGCGTAGAGCAAGGCGGCGGACAGCGGCGTGCGAATCTGATGGGCCAGGGAAGCGACCATGCGCCCCAGGGCGGAAAGGCGTTCGTGGCGCGACAGCTGATCCTGCAGGCGACGGGTTTCCGTCAGGTCGGTGAGCAGCACCAGCTGCCCCGGCTCGCCATGCAGCGAGCGGGTGGCGATGGACAGGCGACGGCCGTCCTTCATGGAGATCTCGTGGCCGTCGTCCTCGCGCGGGGCGAAGTTGCGCGCGATCACCTGGCGCCAGAGCATGCCGACCAGGGGCTGGCCAAGCAACGCGCGCGCCACCGGATTGGCCTCGCGCACCACACCCTGGCCGTCGATCACTATGACGCCGCCCGGCAGCAGGTCCAGCAGGCTCTGCAGGCGATGGGCCAGGCGCTCCTTCTCCGCCAGCTCCTGCATGCGCTGGGCGCTGACCAGCGCCAACTGCCCCTTCAGTTCACTGACGCGAGCCTCGAGCAGGCTGTAGGACTCGCTGAGCTGATTGGACATCTGGTTGAACAGGGCGAAAGCCTGCTCCAGACCGGCACGACTGGCTTGCTCGAGCGGCGCCGAAGGGCTCGACTCGACTGGCTCGGAGGGGCGAACGCTTGCTTTCATCTTCTTCTCTCGCACAACGCACCGTCAGAAGACGGTCAGGTGAGAGAGGTTTAGCAATCCCCGTGCCTACTTTTTTAGCTTTATTTTTCAATCACTTGAAAAATAAAGCCGGAGGCTGCGTCAAAGCTCCGGCTTTATCGATCGAGTATCCGCCAGTGGCGGACGGATCAGTGGCGAGTCAATCCTCGTCCTGACCCTCCTCTTCACGACGGCTCATGCCGTACTTGCGCATCTTCTCCACCAGGGTGGTGCGGCGGATACGCAGACGCTCGGCAGCACGCGCCACCACGCCGCCGGCGTCGTCCAGCGCCTGCTGGATCAGGCCCTGCTCCAGATTGCCCAGGTAGTCCTTCAGGTCCAGGCCCTCGGGCGGCAGCATGGCCGGGGTGTCCAGACCCGGCAGACCGGCCATGATCGCCGCACGCTCCTCCAACTCGTCGCGCAGACTGGCGGCCAACTGCTCGTCCTCGTCGTCGACGTGGCGGAACTTCTTCGGCAGCTCGCCGACGCCGATCACCCCATAGGGATGCATGATCGCCATGCGCTCGACCAGGTTGGCCAGCTCGCGTACGTTGCCCGCCCAGTCGTGGCGGCACAGCGACATGATGGCCGCCGAGTTGAAACGGATCGAGCCGCGTTTCTCGTGCTCCATGCGCGAGATCAGCTCGTTCATCAACAGCGGGATGTCCTCGATACGCTCGCGCAGCGGCGCCATCTCGATGGGGAAAACGTTGAGGCGGTAGTACAGATCCTCGCGGAAGCTGCCGTCCTCGATCATCTTCTCCAGGTTCTTGTGGGTGGCGGCGATGATGCGCACGTCGGCGGTCTGCGTCTTGTTGCTGCCGACCCGCTCGAAGGTGCGTTCCTGCAGTACGCGCAGCAGCTTGACCTGCATCGGCAGCGGCATGTCGCCGATCTCGTCGAGGAACAGGGTGCCGCCATTGGCCAGCTCGAAGCGCCCTGCCCGGCTGGTGATGGCGCCGGTGAAGGCACCCTTCTCGTGACCGAACAGCTCGCTCTCCAGCAACTCGGCGGGAATCGCACCGCAGTTGACCGGCACGAAGGGCGCTTCGCGGCGCTTGGAGTGATAGTGCAGGTTGCGCGCCACCACCTCCTTGCCGGTGCCGGACTCGCCGAGGATCAGCACGCTGGCCTCGGTGTCGGCCACCTGTTGCATCATCTGCCGCACCTGCTGGATCGCACGACTGGTGCCGACCAGGCTGCGGAACAGGTTGGGCTCGCGCTGCCGACCGCGGTCGCGGGCCTGGTCGTACATCTCGCGATAGACCTGGGCGCGGTGCAGCGAATCGAGCAGCTTGTTGTAGCTCAGCGGGGTTTCCAGGCTGGCCAGCACCCGCCGGCGCAGGTCCTCGGGCCAGTCGCCAGCCGCGGTCTCACCGATCGTCAGCAGCGGCAGGAATTCGTCCCACCCGACTATCTGCTTGGTCAGCTCGAGCGCACCGCCCTTGGACTCGACCTCGCCCAGCAACACGCTGAGCACCTCGCGACTCGACTCCAGTTCGGCCACCGCCTCGCGCCAGCTCTGGCTGCTACAGGCGAGGTGCTCTTCCCCGAGGAAATTCAGAATGATCGCCAGCTCGTGGCGGCGCGCGGCATTGTCGTCAATCAGCAGGATTTTGGTTTCACGCCACATCTTGTGTTTGTCTGACTCGAGGAGTGAAGGAAATTGCGCGCCAGATCCTCGGCGCACACCAGCAATTGGCCACTAGTAAAGTCAATATTTTGGATACAGTCAATTTTATGGCGTAATTTTTTTGCTCGCCTATGAGCATAGCTAAGCAGCTGTTCGCACAGTCGGGTAGTGGCAACCGATAAAAAGAAGCAGAAAGGAGAAAGCAGAAGGAGGGAAACCGAGCCAAACCTGGCGGCTAAGCTCGGGAAATTGTGGCCAAATCAGCCGAACAGCTGGTAAACCTTGGCGCCCTGGCGAGACTGATTGAGCTGCACCAACTCGCCGGCCAGGCGCTGCTGCTCGGCCTGACAAACGGTCACCAGCTCACGGTAGAGCGCCAGCAGGTTTTCCATGCTGCCGCGCAGCTGCTCTTCATCACGACTCTCGACCATGGCCGCATCGACCGCCATGCGGCATTGCAGGTCCAGTTCGCCAATGGCCGCCCAGTCCTGCTTGGCCAGGGCGTCACGCAGGGCCATGCCGGTAGCCTGCAAACGCTGGACAGATGAATTCATAACCTTCTCCTTCGACGCCATGCCCTTACTGGGCGATGGCATCCCAAGCGGATTTGACCTCGCGCAGCAGCGCGGCCACTTCTTCGAGCAACGCCGGCTCGTTGTTGCGATTGGCCTGCAGCAGTCGCCCCGTCATATATTCGTAAAGACTATCCAGATTCGCTGCCAGCTCGCCACCCTGGCGGTGATCCAGCGCCTCGCGCAGGCCGCCGACGATGGCGATACTCTTGCTGATCAGCTCGCCCTTAAGCTCCGTCTGCCCGCGCTCCATGGCGCCACGCGCCTGGGCGATACGGGTCAGACCACCCTCCATCAACATCTGAATCAGGCGATGGGGACTGGCCTCGAAGGCCTGGGCTTGAGTATTGACGGTCTGGTACTGCTGGAGGGCCGCCATTGCATTCATCGTCGCTCTCGCTCTGCTGTTTGGCTGATACCTTGGGTATCGGCTCTGGCCAGCAAAGCTTTAGGCGAATTTAACTCGCCGATGCGGGCTCAACCTCGGGGCCGATGGCGTCCCAGGCCTCCTTGATCTGGCTCAACAAGGCCTGCACCTCGTCCAGACTGCGCGGCGTATCGTCCAACGCCACGCCGGCCAGGCGCCGGGTCATATAGTCGTACAAGGCGTCCAGGTTCTCGGCAATTTCGCCGCCCAGCTCCTTGTCCAGCCCGGCCTGCAAAGCACCAATGATGGACAGCGTACTGCCGACGGCCAGGCCGCGAACTTCCGGATTACCCTCGAGCTGGGCATGGCGGGCCAGAGACAGGCGCTCCAGGGCGCCCTGTAGCAATAACTGAACGATACGGTAGGGGCTGACGTCCTGCGCGGTATTGACCGTTTTGTAGGTGTCGATTGGATTGCTCATGACTTATCAGCTGTCCTTTTTCACGAAACCGGGCAGGCTTGCCAGCGATTGCGTCAGGCGATCGCTGGTCTGGTTCAGCTGACCGACCAACATATCCATCGCGTTGAACTGCGCATACAGACGAGCCTGAACCTTGTCGATGCGCAGGTTGAGGTTTTCCTTCTGCTTGTCGATATCCTTGATGGTGCTCTGCAGGCCGTTCATGCGCTGCTCGAGCACGCCGCCAGTCTTGATAAAGCCGTCGATGCTCTTGTCCAGGCGCTGCATCAGGCCGCTTTCGCCAGCAAAGAAGGCGCCCACCGCCTCGAAGTCGCCCTCGACAGCGACTTTGAGCTTATCGGCGTCGACTTTGAGGGTACCGTCTTTCTCGGTGACGATCCCCAGGTCGGCCAGCACGCGCAGATCACCTTGACCATTTACTGGGTTGACCAGCTGGTTGCGCACGGCGCTCAGCACGTTGCGCACAGTGGCGTCACCGACCAGGCCGCCGGCCACAGGCGGCTTGCCGTCCCCGACGGAAACCACGCTGGTCAGCTGATTGCTGGTCTTGATCAGCTTGTTGTAGGCCTCGACGAACTTGTTCACCGCATCGGTGACGCCGGTGGAGTTCTGGCCGACGCTGACCGTCAGCGGCTTATTGGCTTCCGTCTTGGTCAGCAGTTCAAGGGTCACCTCCGGTATGGCGCCGGTCACGCTATTGCTCGCACTGGTCAGCGCCAGGCCGTCGATGCTGAACTGCGCATCCGCCGCCTGGGTGATGTAACCGGCACTGGCAGGATCAGTCGAGTTCAGGGCCTGAGTGCCGTCCACGTCGAGCGCCGCGAGGCTGCCGCTGCCGGTGACGATCACATCCTCGCCGGCGCCGGTCTTGGTGGAGCTGTACACCAGGCGCGACTCGCCGGTCCCCGGGTTACCGACGATGTTGACGCTGATGCCCTTGTCCTTCAGCGCCGCATTGAGCTGGTCACGGGTGCTGGCCAGATCGGAACCGGCGGCGATTCTGACCTCGGTGCCAGCATCGTCGACACCAAGCTTGACTGTGAAGACTTCCTCGCCTGCACCGCTGCTGAAGCCACTGCCCACCGTGGCGCTGGCCACCTTGCTGGCGGTAGCCAAGCGCCCCACCTCTATCTGGTAGGTTCCTGGCAGTGCATTCTTGGTGGCGGATAAGGTCAAGGCACTGGTGTCGGACGAGGAAGCCGTGCGCTTCTCGAACAACGAGAAGTCGCTCAAGGCCTTGAGCGCCGTCTGGAACTCGCTGAGCGCGCTCTTGAGCTGGCCCAGGGCGGAGAACTTGGTGGTGGTGCTCTTCTCCAGACGCGCCAGCTGCGCTTCCTTGGGGGCCTTCTCCGCATTGACCATCGCCTTGACGATGCTGTCGATATCAATACCGGAACCAACGCCTGTTATACCCACCATGTTGAACACCTCGTCACTCTGTTGACGCTTACCGCCGAATAACCCATGCCAATCAAGAACCGGGCCAGTTACGCCTCGGCCTTGAACAGCAGGCTGCGAACCTCGTCCAGGCTCTCGGCCAGGCGCAAGGCATCTTCCGAAGGAATCTGCCGAATGACCTCGCCAGAAACGCTGTCGGTCACCTTGACCACCACCCTGCCGGTGGAATCGTCCAGGGAGAAATTCAGGTTGCGCTGAATGCTCTGGGCGAACTCCTGAATGCTGGAGACCGCCGCCTCCATAGGCGCACGCGCCTGAGCCGGCGACTGTACCGGTAACTGCCGGTTCCCGCCCGCGTCACTCGAGATCTGCGGCTGACGCAGCAGCTCGCCGCGGGCGCGTGCAGCACCGCCGGACACCGGAACCCCTTTGATCGAATCGATATCCATGAGCTCACCTCACATGGCAAAACGGGGAGTAGCGCCTGGCACTACTCCCCGAAACTCAAACTAGCTGGCTTTTTAGCTTAGCGCAGCAGGCTGAGCACGGCCTGCGGCAGCTGGTTGGCCTGGGCCAGGATCGCGGTACCGGCCTGCTGCAGCACCTGATTCTTGCTCAGGTTGGCGGTTTCGGCGGCGAAGTCGGTGTCCTGGATACGGCCACGAGCGGCAGAAGCGTTCTCGCCGATGTTCTGCAGGTTGGCGATGGTATTCTCGAAGCGGTTCTGCACCGCACCGAGGTCGGCGCGCTGGGAGTCGATCGACTTGAGCGCGTTGTCGATCACCAACACCGCCTTCTGGGCACCTTCGGCAGTGGTGATGTCAATATCGTCCACGCCATCGGTAGTGAAAGCAGCGTCGGCCGTAGCGGTTACGGTACCCTCAGTCACACCGGTAGGATCGGTTGCATTGTCGGTGAGAACGAGGGTGGTCAGAGTGTTACCGCCATCGGCAGCCTGAGTCGACACGATGTTGATGCTGTTGTCGGCTTGAACGAAGGCACCCAGCCCGGCGTTGGCGTCGTTAATCGCGGCGGCGATTTTCTGGTTGACAGCCGTCACATCGTCGCTGGCATTGATCGACGCGCTGACGTTGAAGGTACCGCTTTCGGTAGTGATGGCAATGTCCACCACACCGTCAGTTTGTGGCGCGCCTACAGCAGTCGCGGTAAGAGTCTGCTCAAAATAGTTACCCTCCAGTGAGCTGGAGCTCATCTCGCTGATGCCGACACTGATCATCTCGTTGGCGGCGGCACCGACCTGGAAGCTGGTAGTGCCAAAGGAGCCATCGAGCAGCTTGCGACCACCAAAGGTGGTGGTATTGCTGATACGGTCCAGTTCCTTGGTCAGCTGAGCCACCTCGGCGTTCAGGGCGCTACGTTCGGAGTCACTGTTGGAACCGTTGGCCGACTGCAGGGACAGATCACGCATACGCTGCAGGATATTGGTCGACTGCTGCAGGGCACCTTCGGCGGTCTGCGCCAGGGAGATGCCGTCGTTGGCGTTGCGTACCGCCACACCCAGGCCATTGACCTGACTGGTCAGACGGTTGGCGATCTGCAGGCCGGCGGCATCGTCCTTGGCGGAGTTGATGCGCGAGCCGGTGGACAGGCGCTGCAGGGAAGTATCCAGCGCCTTGGACGAGGTGTTCAGGTTGCGCTGAGTGTTCAGGGACGCAATGTTGGTATTGACGGTAAGGGCCATGGTGTTGCCTCCAATGGGCTGGTACTCAGATGAGCCGGGTGCTGCGAGCGCTTGGGCGGTCGCCTTGCTCAGGCACCCAGTTACTTCGCATTCGTGATTTGTATCGGCGTTATCGGTGATGGCTTTAGGCTTTTTTCGAGTTTTTTTGTGGTTTTTTTTTGTGTTTTAAAACAGCTGGTTATGAAATTTTCTGGATCGATGTAGAGGGTTCGCCAAAGGGCTGTCGGATTGGATGGCGATTTGGCGGCTTTAGCGGCCCGGGAAAACCCTGAAACAGTCGAGCGCAGGCGGGACAGCAGCTCTATCGCTGAACGGCGCTTGCGCTGGCCCGAAGGGAAATAATCCAGAGCCGGCGTAGCTCCTGGGCTCCCGCCTTCGCGGGAGTGACGGCGAATGGCTTTTTTCCTAGCCGTGCAACGCTTTGCGGCTTAAGCCGCTCCTACGCCCAGCACAGAACCCCATCAGCGCAGCTGGTTGAACAGGTTGAGTCCGGCGATCTTCACGTAGCTCTGCTGCGCTGCCTCGAGGATCACCGACTGGAAGGCCAGGCGCGACAGGGCCTCGGCGTAGTCTAGTTCGCGCAGCTCGGCCTGCACCGCCTTGTTGACCAAAGTGACGTCCTCGTTGTCGGTCAGCGAGCTTTCCACTACGTTGAGCCGCGCGCCGATCTGCCCGCGCACCTGGTCCAGGGCCACCATGTTGTTGTCCAGATTGGTGAGTCCCAAGGCCACCGCATCGCGTACCTGGCGATTGCCCTCAGCAGTAGTGGGCGCGTCTTCCAACGCCTGGCGCAGAGTCGCAATGGTGTTGAGGATGCCAACCTTGTTGGCAGGCGCGGTAGCCGGGTTGGTATCCGGCGGCTGCACGGTGAAGCTTGAACCGGCAGGCGGTACGCCGTTGACATGGAAGGCCACGCCGCCGTACTGCACCAGGCTGTCCTGCCCTTCCACCAGGCGTCGGCTGACCGGCACGCCATCCACCCCGTTACCGTCCACCGGGGTCAGGGTATAGGCCAGCGGATCGGCGGGATCGTTGAAGTCCAGGCGAATGCCGCCGGCGGGAAAGTTGGCAAACGCCACTTCGTCGTCCACCAGCGCACCGCTGACGATGGGCGCGGCCGGCGCCGCCGGATTGCCGCCGATACTCAGGCGCGCGGCATTGCGACCACTGTCGAAGATCGCCCGACCGCTGTCGCTGATCGGCAGCTCCAAGGAGCTTGCGATCTGCAGTTTGCGCTGGCCATCGTCGCCCTGGTACAGATAGCTACCATCGGCCGTGCGCAGATAGGGCTGGGTCTTGCCCTGGAAGCCGGCGAACAGGTATTCGCCACGGGCATTGCGGGTGTTCATCAGCGCCAGCAGTTCGTCTTCGCGCTGGCCCAGCTCGGCGGCGATGGCCTGTCGCCCGGCCTGATCGAGCCCACCATTGCCCGCCTGCACGGTCAGCTCGCGCACCCGCTGCAAGATGGTGTTGACCGAATTGAGAGTGACCTCCTCCTGAGTCAGGCTGTTCTTCGCCGCCGTCAGGTTGGACTGGTATTGGCTCAGCACCGACTGCTGCTGCTCCAGCTGCAGCAGGCGCACCGAAGCCACCGGGTCGTCCGCCGGGGTGAGAATGCGGTTGCCGGTACTGATCTGCTCCTGGGTACGGATGGCATTGGCGTAGTTGCGCTGCAGGCCGGAAACCCCGTTGTTGAATGCCTGGATGGTAGAGATGCGCATGCTTGAGCCTCTTGATGCGACCGTCGAGCATTGACGGATTCGTAGGGTGCGCCTTGCGCACCTACGGATTATCTAAATGAACTGATCAGGGTATCGAACAAAGAGCGGGCAACTTGAATGATTTGCGCCGAGGCGTTGTAGTACTGCTCGAACTTGATCAGGTTGGCCGCTTCTTCGTCCAGGTTGACCCCCGACAGCGAATCGCGGTTGTCGGTGGCCTGCTTGAGAATCGCCGTGGTCGCCTCGCCATCCAGCCGCGCCTGAGCGGTCAGGGTGCCAACCCGTTCGACCAGATCGCCGTAGCCATCGGCGAAACTCACACCGGTACTTCCTGGCGCGGCGGGATCGACGCCGATGGTCGCCTTCGATTGCAGATCGGCCAGTTTCAGCGCGTTGCGGTTGTCGGATACGCCATTGGCATTGAAGGCAACGGCGAAGGTGTCGCCCTGCTGCGGCCGGCCGCTGAGGGTCAGGCGCAGGGTGCTGCCATCGGCCAGCTGCAGTTCGTAGCTATTGGTCTGCCCGGGCTGAAAGGTGGCCGGTGCGGCCGGCGTACCATCGGCGTTGATACGGGTCAGGGTGGTGCCAGCCGGCACGGTGAAATCACCGGCGGCCTCGTCGTAGGTCAGGGTTACCGGCAGAGCGCCGGTCAGGCTGCCCAGATTCAGCACGGACTGCAGGTCGGGCTGGCTAATGGCGCCGGTGCCGCGGTTTTGCAGGTTGGACTCGGCCCGCACCGGCGCGGCAAAGGCCAACTGGTCGGGCTGATCGAGCACGACAGCAATGTCGCCGGCGCCGCGACGGGTCGGCTGCAGCAGGAAGATGTCACCTGCCGCCGGCGCTGGCGTACCGACGTCGATGGTGAAGCCCTGGTCACGACCATTGCTGTCGCTGAAACTGAGCGTGCCGGGCGGATTCTCGGTCACGCTCATCATCGCGTTGTCGCTAAGGCGGCGCGCCGTGTAGTTGGTGCCGTCGAACTCCAGGCGGTAGTCGCTGGCGGTGAGCAGGCTGGTGTCGCCTATATTGAGCAAGGGCTGGGCATTGCTGCTATTGCTACTGAAAACGCGTACACGCAGTGCCGCCAACGCCGGATCGTTGAAGTCACCGAATAGCGCGCTCCCCACCTGCCCCTTGAGGTCGAGGCCCTGGCCAAGCTGACTGTTGACCTGATCGCTGACGGCCAGGGCCAGACGGCCGAGACTGTTGAAGGTGGAGTCCAGTACCTCCTGGCGATAGCGGATCAAGCCGCCCAGCTCGCCGCCGCTGAGCTGGGTGGTAATGGTCTGGCGCGAGTTGCCGCTGACGAACTGAACCTCGAAGCGCGTGGGATCACCCTGCCCCGGCCCGACCTCCAGGCGGCTGGCGGTAGCGCCCACCACCAGCGGCTGGCCACTGCCGATAAACAGGTTGTAGCTGCTATCGTCCTGCGGCACCACGGTGACGCCGACGTAGGTGGACAGCTGGCGCACCGCCTCGTCGCGGGCATCGAGCAGGTCGTTGGGCTGCTGGCCGTTGGCCGCCGCGACGGCGATGGCGTTGTTCAGGCTGGCGACGCTGGTGGCCAGACGGTTGACCTGGTCGCTGACCGCCACCATCTGCTTGTTGAGAAAGTTGTTCTGCTCATTGAGCCGTTCGTAAACGGTATTGAAGCGCCGCGAGAGGCCCTCGGCCTCGGACAGCACCAGTTGCCGCGCCGGGATATTGGCCGGATCCTCTGCCGCGGTCTGCAACGCGGCGAAGAAGGATTGCAGCGAGGGGGTGATGCCGGTGGTGGAGCCGGCCAGCAAGGAGTCGAGCTGATCGATTTGGCTCTTGTAGGCCGCCACGTCGCTGGCCAGCGCCGTGCTGGAACGCAACTGGCTGGTAAGAAACTCGCTGTAGCTGCGGCGGATGTCCACCAGGCTGGTACCCGAGCCGATATAGCCGGCGCCGCTGAACTGCGGAATGCGCGTGGCCTGCACCGCATCCTGGCGGGTATAGCCCGGTGTATTGATATTGGTGATGTTATGACCGGTGACGCTGAGCTGGGTCTTGCTGGCGGCAAGCCCGGACAGGCCAATACTGAGTAGGTCAGCCATGGTTCAGCCTCAAGTCCTTGTGGTGGCGCTATCGGCAGCCGCCACGGCCTGGTAGGTCTGCATCTTGCGGGCGATCTGGGCGATCTTGCGCGCATAGTTGGGGTCGGTGGCGTAGCCGGCCTCTTGCAGTTCCTTGACGAAACGCTCCGGATTCTCGGTGGCGTTCAGCGCTTTTTCGTAGCGCCCGTTGCTCTGCAGGAAGCTGACGTAGTCGTCGAAGCTCTGCGCGTAGGAGTCGTAGGCGCGGAAGCTGGCCGCTTCCCTGACCGCCTTGCCGCCCTTGTACTCGGTGGTCAGCACCCGCGCCGACTCGCCGTCCCAGCTGTTGTGGCTCTTGATGCCGAACAGGTTGTGGCTGCTCTCGCCGTCGCGGGTGCGGATGATCGACTTGCCCCAGCCGGTCTCCAGCGCGGCCTGGGCCACCAGGTAGCGCGGGTCGACGCCGATCTTCTCGGCCGCCGCCTCGGCCATCGGCAGCATGGTGGCGACGAACTCCTGCGGCGAGGCGAACGCGGCCTTGCCCGGCGCCAGCGGCGGCTGGGCGATACGCCGGCCGCTGATGGCATCGCTGTTGTTCAGGCTCAGGCCATCGGCCTTGGGCGCGGCGAAGCTTTGTGCGGGAATCCAGTCGCCGCCGGCCAGGGCCTTGCCCTCGCCTTCCCCGGCAGACGGCACGATACCGGCCAGCAGGCGATCGGCCAGTTTGCCCGGCACCGCCAGACGGCGGCGGTTGAGCAGCGCCACCTCGTCGCGGAAGCCTTCGCTACTGGCCACTTTTTCGCTCTCGGCTGCGCTCGCCTTGCTCAGCGGTTGCTCGATCTGGGCGAAGGGATTGGGCCGGCTGGAGGGCTGCTTGAGCTTGGACATCTGCCGCACCAGCACATCGGCCAGGCCGATGCCGCGCCCTTCCTTGGCCAGGGTCACCGACAGCTGCTGGTCGTGCATGTCCTGGTAGGTCTTGCTCTCGTTGCTGTTGAGGAAATTGCCCTCGCCGAACGCCTCGCCGGCCGAACGCATGGCCTTGAGCATCTCGTTCATGAACAGCGACTCGAATTCCTCGGCGACCTTGCGGATGTTCTGTTCGCTGTCGCCGCCCACCTTGAACTGGTTGAGGCGGTTCAGGTCGGTGAAGGCGCCGCTGTCGATGGGGCTCTTGCCGTTGCCGAGCAGGCCTGCAGAGAGTCTGGAATCCATGGCGCTGTCCTCAGATCACGATCAGGTCGGCCTGGAGAGCGCCGGCTTGCTTGAGCGCCTCGAGGATGGCCATCAGGTCGGAGGGCGCCGCGCCCACCTGGTTCACCGCACGCACGATCTCGTCGAGGCTGGTGCCGGGGCCGAACTTGAACATCGGCTTGGCCTCCTGCTCGGCATCCACCCGCGAACGCGGCACCACGGCGGTCTGGCCGCCGGAGAAGGCCTCGGGCTGGCTGACGATGGGATCCTCGGTGATGGTCACGGTCAGGCTGCCGTGGGTCACCGCCGCCGGCTGCACGCGCACGTTCTGGCCGATGACGATGGTGCCGGTGCGCGAGTTGATAATGACCTTGGCCACCGCCTGGCCGGCCTGCACTTCGAGGTTCTCCAGGATCGACAGGTAGTCGACGCGCTGGTTGGGGTCGAGCGGCGCGCTGACGCGGATCGAGCCGCCGTCGATGGCCTGGGCCACGCCCGGGCCGAGCAGGTCGTTGATCTGGTCGACGATGTTCTTCGCCGTGGTGAAATCCGGGCGGTTGAGGTTGAGGGTCAGGCTGTTGCCCTGATCGAAACCGCTGGGCACCGGCCGCTCCACCGTGGCGCCGCCGGGAATGCGCCCGGCCGAAGGCACGTTGACGGTAATCCGCGAGCCGTCGCCGCCCTCGGCGTCGAAGCCGCCGACCACCAGGTTGCCCTGGGCGATGGCGTAGACGTTGCCGTCGATGCCCTTGAGCGGGGTCATCAGCAGGCTGCCGCCGCGCAGGCTCTTGGCGTTGCCGATGGAGGAAATGGTGATGTCGATGGTCTGCCCCGGCTTGGCGAACGCTGGCAGGTCGGCATGCACCGACACCGCGGCGACGTTCTTCAGCTGCACGTTGCCGCCCGGCGGCACCTTGATGCCGAACTGCGCCAGCATGTTGTTGAAGGTCTGCACGGTGAAGGGGGTCTGGGTGGTCTGGTCGCCGCTGCCGTTGAGGCCCACCACCAGGCCGTAGCCGATCAACTGGTTGCTGCGCACGCCCTGGATCGAGGCCAGGTCCTTGAGCCGTTCGGCCTGGGTCGGCAGGCTCAGCAGCAGGCACGCCAGCATGGTCGCCAGCAGCAGCCAGTCGTTGGCGCCGCGGCGGCGATAGCCGCGATGGGCGGCGGCGAATTGCCGGCGGCAGGAGCTTGCCTGCAGCGGCCGCGCCTGGGTCGCGGGAAGCAGAGCGCGCAGCGGCGAGCCCGACTCGCGTACCGGAACGACGTTGAACGCCTGACGAGCGGAGCTCGCGCCTAGGGGAGTCAGCCAGGATTTCATGGATACAGCCTCGCTCAGAACGGCCACATCGGGCTGAGGAAGAAGCGGCTCAACCAGCCCGGCTGGCTGGCGTCGGCGAAGGCGCCGGTGCCGGAATAGGTGATACGCGCATCGGCCACCCGGGTCGAGGCCACGGTGTTGTCGGTGGCGATGTCGTCGGCGCGGACCAGCCCCGAGATGCGCACCAGCTCGTCGCCGGTATTGAGGGTCATCCACTTCTCGCCACGCACGGCGAGGATGCCATTGGGCAGTACCTCGGCGACGGTGACGGTGATCGAGCCGGACAGGCTATTGCTCTGCCCCGCCTGACTGGCCCCACTGGCGTCGCGCGAACCGGAGAACTCGGTGTCCAGGGTCATGCGGCCACCGGTGAGCGGGTTGGTCGCCGACACGCCACCGCCGAACAGGGCACCCATGCTCATGTTGGCGCTGCTGTCCTTCTCTATGTCGCTGTTGGCGTTCTTGCTGGCCTGGGTGCGCTCGTTGAGGGTGATGGTGATGATGTCGCCGACGCGGAACGCCTTGCGGTCGTCGTACAGGCCGTTCTCGAAGCCGGCCTGGTAGATCGAGCCGTTGTTCTGCGCCGCCGGCAGCGGCGTGCGCGGCAACACCGGGGCGTAATAGGGATCGTCCGGCTTGGCTGTCGGCGCCACGCAACCGCTGCCGAGCAGCAGGCCAGCCAACAGGGGGAAACAGAGTATTTGCCGGTTCATGACCACTACCTCGCGGCGTTCACAACTAAATCAAGAAGGGATCAGAGGTTCTGCGTCACGAAGGACAGCATCTGATCGGCGGTGGAAATCACCTTGGAGTTCATTTCGTAGGCGCGCTGGGTGGTGATCATGTTCACCAGCTCCTCCACCACGCTGACGTTGGAGTTCTCCAGGGTGTTCTGCAGAGTGGTGCCCAGGCCGTTGAGGCCCGGGTTGCCGACCTGCGGCGCGCCGCTGGAGCCGGTCTCCAGGAACAGGTTGTTGCCGATGGCTTCGAGGCCGGCCGGGTTGACGAAGTCGGCCAGCTGGATGTTGCCGATGATCTGCGGCTGGGCGTTGCCGGCGGTGGTCACCGACACGGTGCCGTCCTCGCCGACGGTGAAGGTGCGCACCTCGCCCGGCAGGACGATGGCCGGCTCCAGGGCGAAGCCGCTGGAGGTGACGATCTGGCCGTCGGAGTCGAGGTGGAAGCTGCCGTCGCGGGTGTAGGAGACGGTGCCGTCGGGCTGCAGGACCTGGAAGAAGCCGCGGCCGTTGATCGCCAGGTCCAGCGGCTGCTCGGTGGTCTGCAGACTGCCGGCGGTGAAGATCTTCTGCGTGCCGACCACGCGCACCCCGGTGCCCAGCTGCAGGCCGGAGGGCAGTTCGCTGTCCTGGCTGGACTGGCCGCCCGGCTGGCGGCGGATCTGGTACAGCAGGTCCTCGAACTCGGCGCGATCGCGCTTGAAGCCGGTGGTAGAGACGTTGGCCAGGTTGTTGGAAATGGTGGTCAGGTTCATGTCCTGGGCGGACAAACCGGTCTTGCTGACCCACAGTGCCGGAAGCATATCGACTCTCCTCGGACGCCAGATTCATGGCGCCGCGTGCTGATAATTAGCTAATTTGCAAAACCCGCGCCATGGACGAGGCGTTGTCCTCGGCGGTGCGCATCATCTTCACTTGCAGCTCGAACTGGCGTGACAGCGAGAGGATCGCGGTCATCTCCTCGACGGCGTTGACGTTGCTCGACTCGAGAAAGCCGGAGGTCACCTGCACCAGGGCATCGGCCGGCGCCGCGGCCTGGCCCTTGACCCGGATCAGGCCGTCGCTGCCCTTCTCCAGCGACCTGGGATCGGGGTTGACCAGCTTGATGCGGTCGACCTCGGCCAGCACGTTGGGGTCCTCGCCTAGGGCGCGAATGCTGATGGTGCCGTCCTGGCCGATCTCCACCTTCTGCTCTGGCGGCACGGCAATCGGCCCGGCATTGCCGATCACCGGCAAACCGTTGCCGGTGCGCAGCATGCCGAGGGCGTCGATGTTCAGGCTGGCGGTGCGCACGTAGGCCTCGCTGCCGTCGGGCGCCTGCACGGCGATCCAGCCCTTGCCGCCGACCGCCACGTCCAGATCGCGGCCGGTTTCCTGCAGCGAGCCGGGACGAAAGTCGGTGGCCGGGCGCTCGCTCATGGCGTAGACGCGCGCCGGGTAGCTGTCGCCGAACAGCGGCATGGAGCGCGCCTGCTCGAAGTCGCGACGGAAACCCGAAGTGGAGACGTTGGCCAGGTTGTTGGCGTGCGCGCGCTGCGCCAGGGTGTTGTTGTGCGCGCCGGTCATGGAGACGTACAGCAGCTTGTCCATGGTGATTCTCCGAGAGGGCCTGTTGCCCGTGGCTCTTTGCAAGCTATTCAGCAAGCGCCGTGCCAGATTCGAAAAGATCACTCAAGCATCTAATTTAAAAGGCTTTATCAAAACAGAACGGCAATCCGGAGAACGCCGGCGGCGAGAGTTTGCCGGCGCCGGAACGGCAAAGCGGCAAGCCAGGCTTGCCGCTTTGCCGGAGCAGGTTTCATCAACGCAGGTTGATGATGGTCTGGGTGATGGCGCTTTCGGTCTCGATGGTCTTGGCGTTGGCCTGGTAGTTGCGCTGGGCGACGATCAGGTTGACCAGCTGATCGGACAGCTCGACGTTGGAGTCCTCCAGGGCGCCGGACTGCAGCGCGCCCAGAGTGCCGGCGCGCGGCGTACCGACCACCGGCTCGCCGGACTCGAAGGACTGCACCCAGGCGGTTTTGCCCACCGGCGTCAGGCCCTGCACGTTGGCGAAGTTGGCCAGCACCACCTGTCCCTGCACCTTGGACTGGCCGTTGGTGTAACGGGCGAAGATCACCCCGGTGTCGTCGATTTCCAGGCCGGCCAGCTGGCCGGTGGTGTAGCCGTCCTGGCTGACGCTGTTGACCGCGAAGGAACTGGCGAACTGGGTCGCCTGGCGCAGATCGATATTGACCCCCGTCGCGTTGGCCGTCGCCCCGTTCGGCCCCCACACCGGCGGCACCGAGTTGTCCGGCGCGGCCGGCACCCAGCTGGTCAGGTCGATGGTGCCGTCGGCGGCCACGGTGAAGCCGGTCGGCGTCGAGGCGATCAGCGCGGCCACGTCGAGCTGGCCGGCGGTGGTGAACTGCAGGTCGACGCTGGACGGCGTGGTCAGGGTCGGATCGTCCGGGTTGCGCCCGTCGATCAGCACGTTCATGGTCCAGCTGTTGGCCCCGGTCTTGACGAAGTATTGGGTGAAGACGTGGGAGTTGCCCTGGGTGTCGTAGATGTTGGTCGAGGTGGACGAGTTGTAGCTGGTCGGGTCGGTCGGGTCGAACGGCACGGTGCTCGGCACGGTGTTGTTCGAGTTGAGGTTGAAGGTCTGGTCCAGGTTGGCGGTGGCGCGCGGCTCCTGGTTGGCGGTCTGGATCTGGATATCGTTGACGATGCCGTTTTGCAGGTTGCCGTTGGCATCGACCGAGTAGCCCTGCAGGCGATAGCCGAAGTTGTTCACCATGAAACCGTCGCGGTCGGTGCCGAAGTAACCGGCGCGGGTGTAGCTGATCTCGCCGTTGTTGCTGGTGACGAAGAAGCCGTTGCCGTTGATCGCCAGGTCCAGGGCGTTCTGCGTGTAATTGATGTTGCCCTGGTTGAACTGCTGCGAGATGTCGCCGAGCAGTACCCCGCTGCCCTGCGGGTTGGAGCCGGACCCCAGCACCGAGGCGGCATAGACATCGGCGAATTCGGCGCGCGACTGCTTGAAGCCGGCGGTGCCGGCGTTGGCGATGTTATTGCCGGTGACATTGAGATCCTTGGTCGCGGCGCGCAGGCCGCTGAGACCAATATTGAACGACATGGAGGACTCCTTTGCCGGAACTGCCGGCGGCAATAGTTATTGGCCGATGACTTGCACTTGGGAAATCGGAACGCTGCCGAGGCCGGCGAGGTTGAGCATCAGCTCGCTGCCGCCCAGGGTGACGCTGTCGACGTTGGCCGGCAGCAGGGTGTACAGGCCCTTGGTCTCGTCGCCGTAGGTGGCCTGCGCCTCGAACTTGTAGGTGCCGGGCGGCATCAGCTTGCCGCTGGAATCCTTGCCGTCCCAGATGAAGCTGACGTTGCCGGCAGCCTGCTCGCCCAGGTTGATGCGCGTGACCACCGAGCCGGCGCTGTCGTAGACGTTGACGTAGACGTTGCTGCTGCTGACCGGCAGCACCGTGCTGGCCTTGAAGCTCTCGCTGGTATCGACCACCGCCTTCTCGCTCGGCACTATGACCTTGCGCCCGACCAGCGACGAGGCCTGCAGCGCCTGCGACGACTGATAACCGGAGAGCAGCGACTCCATGCTGGTATTGAGCTTCTCGATGCCCTCGACCTGGCTGAACTGCGCCAGCTGGGCAATGAACTCGCCGTTGCCTTGCGGCTCCAGCGGATTCTGGTTGTTCAACTGGGCCACCAGCAGGTTGAGGAACTCGTTCTTGCCGAGTTCCTTGTTCTGCGTGGTGTCCTGCTTGATCTGGTACTGATCCAGTACCGAACTGGTGCCGCTGACTGTGCTCATGCCTGACTCCCTTTCGCTGACTTACTGACCCAGGGTCAGCACGCGCTGCAGCATCTGTTTGGCGGTATTCATCATTTCCACGTTGGTCTGGAAGGCGCGACTGGCGGAAATCATGTCGGCCATCTCCTCGACCACGTTGACGTTGGGGTAGTACACGTAGCCGCCGGCGTCCGCCGCCGGATGATCCGGCTCGTAGCGCGGCATCAGGCTGCTCTGGTCCTCGACCACGCCGAGCACCTGCACGCCACGGCCGGCCTCGTCCTGCTCGGCGAACAGCGAACCGCGGTCGCCGCCCTGGGCCTGCTGGAACACGGTGGCGAACACTGGATGGCGGGCGCGGTAGGTCTGGTCGATGCTCGAGGACACCGTTTCGGCGTTGGCGATGTTGCTGGAGATGGTATTGAGGCGCGTGCTCTGCGCGCTCATGCCGGTTCCGGCGATATTGAAGACACTGGCAAGGGACATGGTCGCGCTCCTTATTCGCCGCGCAGGGCGCTGGTCAGCCCTTTGAACTTGCTGTTGAGGAAGGTGAAGCTGGCCTGAAAGTGCACCGAGTTCTCGGCGTAGTTCGACTGCTCCATCTGCAGGTCGACGGTGTTCTGGTCCAGCGAGGCATGCAGCGGCGTGCGATAGGCCAGCTCGGCCTGGCCGGTGGCGATGCCCTCGGCGCCGATATGGCGGCCGTCGGTGCGCGCCAGGGCGACGTTGCCGCGCTGCTGCTTGGCGCTCTGCGCGGCCAGCACGCTGGCGAAGTCGAGATCGCGCGCCTTGTAGTTGGGGGTATCGGCGTTGGCGATGTTGTTGGCCAACACCTCGGCACGCTGGGCGCGGAAGCCGAGTGCCTGTTCGTGGATACCGAGGGCCTTGCCGAAATTGATGCTCATGCTCTGCAACCTTTGCCGCTGGGGCAGTCTGGTCTTTCCTGCCAGACATTCAGCAAAGCTTGTGCCAACTAATAAATCACTTATAAATCAGCCATTTAAACAAATAACGAGACAACGCAAGCGGCAAAGCGGCAAGCCCTTACCGCCCATAGGCAAGCGAGCGGCAAAGGCCGTTCGACTGTTTGCCGCCCGGCGGTGATGCCGGGGAGCGGCCTCGATCACCAATGGACAGATCGAATGGCGCCCGCGAAAACCGAGTAGCCCGGATGCGATTGCCGGCCAGGGAAGCCCCCCCCCGGGCTGCCTTCGGGCCACGGAAGGCTCAGGAGAGTGGAAGTCGCCGCTGACGCGCCTCCCACGGGGTGCCGCCTCGGCGCAACGGGGTCCGGACAACGTACAGGCGAGATCCCCAGGCCAGGAAACGCAAACGGGAGGCCAAGGCCTCCCGTTCTGCTCCACTGAGAGCGACCGCGCCACTACTTGGCCTTATAGATGATGCCCGGACTGCACTGCACCATCTGGTACTTCTCGGGCAGGCCGTTGAGCGCCTCGGACGCGCCGAGGAACAGGTAGCCGCCCGGCTTGAGGGTGGCATGGATGCGCGTGAGGATGTCCTTCTTCACCTCGGCGGAAAAGTAGATCAGCACGTTGCGGCAGAACACGATGTCGAACTTGCCCAGCGCCGCGTAGCTGTCCAGCAGGTTGAGCGGGCGAAACTCGACGCGGTTCTTGATCGGCGCCTTGACCTGCCAGCGGCCCGGCCCCTTGGGATCGAAATAACGCTGCAGGCGCTCCTGGGCCAGGCCGCGGCCCATGGCCAGGCTGTCGTACTCGCCGGACTTGCAGTTGGCCAGCATCGACGGCGACAGGTCGGTGGCGACGATCTGCACCCCGCCCTTGAGCTGGCCGATATTGGTCCGCTCGAACTCGTCGATCGACATCGACAGCGAATAGGGCTCCTGCCCGGACGAACAGGCCGCAGACCAGATGCGCAGGCGCTGCGCCGGATAGGCCTTGATCAACTCCGGCAGCACCCGATTCTTCAGCACCTCGAAGGGGTAGGTGTCGCGAAACCACAGGGTTTCGTTGGTGGTCATGGCATCGACCACCTGCTCGCGCAGGCCGCTGCGCGGCTGGTTCTGCATGCGCTGCACCAGCTCGCCCAGGGTCTTGATGCCGTTCTGTTCCATCAGCTTGTTCAGACGGCTGGAGACCAGGTACTGCTTGTTGCTGCCCAGCAGAATACCGCAGGCCTTTTCCAGGAAAGTCCGGAACTGCTCGAAATCCAAATTACCTGAAGACACTAGTGCCGCCTCACCGACCATAACATTCGCCGAAGGTCACCCCTCAGCCCCCATCCGCCACGCGAATCCGCTCGACCACCCTAGAGGCCAGGTCGTCCGGCTTGAACTTGGCGAGGAAATCGTCCGCGCCGACCTTCTTCACCATCGCCTGGTTGAATACCCCGGACAGCGAAGTATGCAGGAGGATATGCAGCTTCTGCATGCGCGGATCGCTGCGAATCTCGGTGGTCAGGGTATAGCCGTCCATCTCCGGCATCTCGATGTCGGAAATCAGCATCAGCAGCTCCTCGTCGGGGCGCTGGCCCTCGTCGGCCATCTGCTTGAGGTAATTGAGCGCCTCGCGGCCGTCGTTCAGCGCGGTGACCTCCACGCCCACGGTCTGCAGGCAGCGCGACACCTGTTTGCGCGCCACTGAGGAGTCGTCGACGATCAGCACGTGCTTGGTTACCGCACTGCTCTGCACCTGCTCGTCGATCACCCCGGCGGAGATCACCTCGGAGGTGGGAGCCACCTCGGCGAGAATCTTCTCCACGTCGATGATCTCCACCAGCTGCTGGTCGAGGCGGGTCACCGCGGTCAGGTAGTGGTCGCGCCCGGCGCCCTTGGGTGGCGGATGGATCTCCTCCCAGTTCATGTTGACGATGCGCTCCACCGAGCGCACCAGGAAGCCCTGCACCTTGGTGTTGTACTCGGTGATGATCACGAAGCTGGTCTTGAGGTCTTCCAGAGCCGCCCGCCCGGTGGCGATGGACAGGTCGAGAATCGGGATGGTGCCGCCGCGGATATTGGCCACCCCGCGCACAACCGGGCTGGACTTGGGCATGATGGTGAGGTTGGGGCATTGCAGCACCTCCTTCACCTTGAACACGTTGATGCCATACAACTGCGGGCCCTCCAGGCGGAACAGCAGCAACTCCAAGCGGTTCTGCCCTACCAGTTGGGTGCGCTGGTTAACCGAATCCATCAACCCGGCCATGCCCGGACTCCTTCTCGTCTAGTAACGCCAACCCCTTGCAGCCTAGCAGGCGGCACGGGGCTTGCTTTGCATTGGTCATGAAGCCAAGAACGTCATCATTCCGTCAGCTGCTGGCAAAGTGCCTGGGCGCCCTGCCCGTTTTACTCGCTTTGCCAGTGATCGGCTACAGCGGCAGCGCTGCGGCGGCCTTCACCAGTACCGACCAGCTTATCGGCGCCACCGAGGCCTTTCTTGAGCAGGCCGTGATCGACCATTTACAGCTTAGCGAAATCCAGGGCCGCCATGAGATCCAGGTCAGTCGACTCGACCCGCGGCTGCGCCTGCCTCTGTGCGACCAGCCTTTGACTACGCAGCTCGAGAGCCCGGCACAACCCATTGGGCGCGTCACCACGCGGGTGCGCTGCGAAGGCAGCGCGCCCTGGACCGTGTTCGTGCCGGCCGAGGTGCGCCTGTTTCGCCAGGTGGCGGTGCTGACCCGCCCGCTCAAACGCATGAGCGTGGTCGGCGCCGCCGACCTGAGCCTGGTCGAGCGCGACGTCGGCCAGCTCCGTCAGGGCTACCTGACCGATCCGGCCCAGGCGATCGGCAAGAAATTGACGCGCCAGCTGGGCAGCAACCAGGTTCTGGCGCCGAACCACCTGCAGGTGGCCGAGGCGATCCGTCGCGGCGACCAGGTGGTGATCAGCGCCAGCAGCGGCACGATCAACGTGCGCATGCCCGGCGAAGCGCTCAGCGACGGTGCTCCCGGCCAGCAGATCAACGTCCGCAACCTGCGTTCGCAACGGGTGGTGCGCGCCCGCGTGATCGGGCCCGGACAAGTGCAAGTGGCCATGTAGGCATGTTTCTTGTAGCGCAACAGCCAGGCGATTTCCTACACTGTTTAACGACGCAGCGAAAATAGCCCTAAAGTTTTACCGGCAGCGGCCGAAAGCTTGGCAAGCGTCCACCATATCGTCCGAGGTTCTGCATCATGGTCATCGACTTCAACCGGCTGAACAATGCCAATACGCCCGCCAACGCGGGGCGTACTGGCGCGACTCAGGCTGGCAATCGCAACGAGCCGGCAACGCCGACTCAGGCGCCGGTCGCCGGCGGCGATGAGCAGAACACCGCCAAGACCGGCGAGCCGGTACAGCTGAGCCGCGAGGCGCAGCAGCTGCAGAAGATCGGCGAGAAGCTGCGCGATCAGCCGATCGTCAACAAGGAGCGCGTGGCCCAGCTGAAACAGGCGATTGCCGACGGCAGCTACCAGGTCGACAGTCAGCGCGTCGCCGAAAAACTGCTCAACTTCGAATCCCAGCGCTAGTCCCAGGGCTGCGCTGGGGGTGTTGGACGCCCGATCCCCAAGAGCCCGCCATGCACGACACTGCCCTGCTTGACCTGTTCACCACCGATATCGGCACCGCCGAGCAACTGCTTGAGCTGATCGATGCCGAATTCCAGGCCCTGACCGAGCGCGACCTGCCGCGCCTGGACAGCCTGCTCAGCGACAAACAACCCCTGCTCGCCCTGCTCCAGCAGCACGGCGGCGAGCGCAGTCGCCTGCTCCTGGCCGCCGGCCTGAGCGCCGACCGCGACGGCCTCGGCGCACTGGCGGCAGGCTCCGCGCTGGGCGAACAGTTGCTGGCACGCAGCGAAGCGCTGTCCGCCCTGCTGCAGCGCTGCCAGGAGGCCAACCTGCGCAACGGCCGACTGATCCGCGCCAACCAGGCCTCGGTCGGCAGCATCCTCGGCATCCTCCGCGGCGGTGAGACGCCGGGGCTCTATGACAGCAGTGGCAGTGCGGCTAGAATCGCCCAGCAAAGGCCACTCAGCCAGGCCTGAGCCACCACAAGAAAAAGCACAGGGACACGCAGGCACTCTGCCAGTATTCTAGTGCCGTTGTAGTCGATGACTCGGAGAGTTCCGAACTGTGTCCAGCGCGTTCAACGAGGAAAATGGTCCTCAGCCGCCCAAGGTGCTCAAGGCACCCGTGGAAATCATTGCCACCCTGCGCCAACTGCAACAGAACCACGACCCGCTGGTGATCCAGTTCAAGGATCGCAGCCAGCGATTCCAGAGCTACCTGGTGGAAATCGACCGCGAGCGCAACCGCGTGGCGCTGGATGAAATCATTCCCAACGATGGCGAGCGCTTCCTCAGGCAGGGCGAAGCCTTCAGCGTCGAGGCCTACCGTGAGGGCGTGCGCGTGGCCTGGAGCTGCGAGCACGACGTGCAACTGGGTGAGTTCGAGGGGGCGCCCTGCTACTGGGCGCCGCTGCCGCAGGAGGTGATCTATCACCAGCGCCGCAGCGCCTACCGCGCGCCGCTCAAGCAGAGCGACCTGATCAAGGTGGTGCTGGCCGGCGACAAACTGCGCGAACCGCTGCCCGGCCAGTTGCTGGACATCTCCGCCACCGGCTGCAAACTGCGCTTTGCCGGCGACCTCAGCCAGCAATTGCACAACGGCCAGGTGCACGAGCGCCTCACCGCCCAACTGCCGTTCGGCGCCATGACCTGTGCGGTGGAGCTGCGCCACGTGCAGTACGAGGAGAAGATCGACATGACCTTCGTCGGCACCCGCTTCTACCGCATGAGCGGTCTGGAGCAGCGCCAGGTCGAGCGCTTCGTCTACCAGCTGCAGCGCGAAGCGCGGCGCAGCGAGAGCGACGGCCTGTTCTAAGGTCAGTGCACCAGGTTGCGCCAGCGCTGATCCAGTTCCGCCAGGCGCGCCAGATCCTGCGGCCGGTCCACGTCCCATAGCGTCGGCAACAACAGATGCGGCCAGGCCAGGCGTTGCAGGCACTCGCGGGTGCGCGCCAGCACCTGATCGCCGCCCCAGGGCATGTTCTCGAACAGGCTGTGATCGAGGCTGCGCAGGCCCAGCAGCACGTAGCCGCCGTCCTCCGCCGGGCCGAGCACCGCACGGTGCTCGTCCAGTGCCGCACAGGCCTGCTGCAGGTAGGTGCCGTCGAGCGCCGGGCAATCGTTGCCGATCAGCACCACGCCGTCGTGCTCGGCCAGACCGAGCGCCGCGATACGCCGCATGCGCTCGCCGAGGTCGCCGGCCGGCTGCTCCACCAAAACCCAGTCCTGGCGCTCGGCCAACTGCTGCAAGGGGCGGTCGGCATCGCCATCCAGCCACAGGAAACGCTGCTCGAAGGCCAGCGGCGGCAGGGCCAGGGTCTGTTCCAGCAGCGCCCGCTGCAGGCGGCTGGCGCCCTCCTCGCCCAATGTCGGAATCAGGCGCGTCTTCACCCGTCCGGGGACGGGTGCGCGCGCCAGCAGGTGGAGTGACAGCGTGGTCATCGTCGTGCTCCTCCTCGGTAACGGCCAGCCAGCAGCTCCGGGCTGACCCCGCGGTAGTAGGCCAGGCGCAGACGCCACATCAACCAGACCGTGCGCCAGGTTCCATGTTGCTCCCAACGCCGGCTCGACGTCGAGAGCGGCGGACGCAGGCAACGCGGCCGGGCCACGCGCCTGAGCCGCCGGCACAGCTCGAGGTCTTCCATCAGCGGGATGTCGGCATAGCCGCCGAGCGATTCGAACAGCTCGCGGCGCACGAAGATGCCCTGATCGCCGCTGGCGATGCCGGTCAGGCGCGAACGCAAGTTGATCATCTGGCCGATCAACCATAGCGATGGGCCAGCGCCCGACAGGCGTAGATCGAAACGCCCCCAGCCCGGCTCATCGACCAGCGCCTGCTGCAACGCGGCCAGGCAAGCCGGGCTCAGCCGGGTGTCGGCATGCAGGAACCACAGGTAGTCGCCGCCGGCCTGCGCCGCGCCGGCGTTCATCTGCCGCGCCCGACCGGGCGGGCTGTGCAGCAGGCGGTCGACCCGCGCGGCCGCCAATTGTGGCGTGCCGTCGCGGCTGCCGCCGTCGACCAGGATCAATTCGGCGCCGGCACTGCGCAGCGTGCGCAGATCTTCGAGCAACGCCGGCAGCGCCGCGGCCTCGTCCAGCGCCGGGATGACGACGCTGAGGCGGCTCATGGCGTCGCCCGTGGCGCCTCCGCCGGCTCCTCTGGCGCCGCGACGGGGTCCTGCATCTGCTCCTGCACGGTCTGCTCGTCGACCCGCGGATCGAGCGCTGCCATCAGTGGCGAGCCGGCCACATTGGCCGGGCTGCCCAGGTGATGCAACGGCGCGTCCTCGACCTGATGCAGGTGGGTGACCGACTCGGGACGGATGCGCCAGACCAGGATCAGCGTGCAGCAGCAGACGAACACGTAGAGCATGTGGGCGCCATAGAGGCGCATCAGCACCCCCGCCAACAGCGGGCCGATACAGGCGCCGACGCCGAAGGTCACCAGCAGCATGGCGGTCAGCGACACCCGCCGCTCCGGCTCGACGTGGTCGTTGGCCAGCGCCACCCCCAGCGGGTAAAGACTGAACAGCATCAGGCTGACCACGAAGCCGATACCGATCAGCGGCAGCAGCGTCACCTGCTGCAGCAGCGCCAGCGGCAACGCGGCGAGCAGCAGCAGTGCGGCGCAACCGCGGATCAGCAGTACCCGGTCGCGTCGGTCCGACAGCCAGCCCAGCGGCCACTGCACCAGCAGGCCAGCGAGGATGCAGCTGCCCATGAACAGGCCGACCTGCTCGGTGCTCAGGCCCATGCGCGTGGCATAGAGCGGCGCCAGGCCATAGAAGGCCCCGATCAGCAGCCCGGCCACGGCCACGGTGGTCAGCGACAGCGGCACCCGGCTGAGGAAGAAGCGCAGCTCCAGCGGCGCCGGGTGCAGCGGTGCCGGGTGCAGGCGCCTGGTCAGCGCCACCGGCACCAGGCACAGGGCGAAGCACAGGGCCACCAGCATCAGCAGTTCCGGGCCCAGAGTCGGGTGCACCACCAGCACCAGCTGGCCGAGGATCAGCCCCAGATAGCAGGCCGCCATATAGCCGCTGAACACCAGGCCGCGCTGGCTGGCCTCGGCCTGCTCGTTGAGCCAGCTCTCGATCACCATGTACTGGCACATCATGCCCAGGCCCACCAGCATGCGCAGCAGCAGCCAGAACGGCAGCCACTCCACCAGGCCATGGCCGAGCACCGCGGCGGTGACCACCCCGGCGCAGGCGACGTAGGCGCGGATATGCCCGACCCGGGCGATCAGGCGATGGCCCTGCTTGCCGCCGAGCACCAGGCCGAAATAGTTGGCCGCCATCAGCGCGCCGACCCACAGGCCGTCCACCGTGTCGGCCAGGCGCAGGGCCAGGTAGGTGCTGAGCAGGCCGGAGCCGAGCAGCATCAGCAAGGTGGCGAAGTACAGCGAACGGAAGGACTTCCAGATCGGGCGCATGAACGGCTACGGCTCCTTGTGCGGGGCGCGCCCGGCAGGGCGCGCGGTACTGCGCGAATACATAGGGAGCGGCGGCCGGTCAGGCCTGCGCGGCCAGCACGCGGCGCTCCCAGGGGGTGATTTCATCGTAGAAGCTGGTCAGCTCCAGGGTCTTGCTGGCGATGTAACCTTCGATGAATTCCGCACCGAACAGTTCGACCGCCAACTCGCTGCGTTTCAGACGCTCGATGGCGGCGTGCATGGTACAGGGTAGCGCCAATTCGTCGGGCACCTCGAACTCGCCCTGGATCGGCGCGCTCGGCTGCAGCTCGCGTTCCAGACCGTGCAAGCCGGCGGCCAGGCTGGCGGCCAGGGCCAGATAGGGGTTGGCATCGGCGCCCGGCAGGCGGTTCTCCACCCGCCGCGCCACCGGCGCACTGGCCGGAATGCGCAGGCCGGCGGCGCGGTTGTCCGCCGACCAGCAGGCATTGTTCGGCGAGGCATAGGGATGGCACAGGCGCTGGTAGGAATTCACATGGGGGGCGAACAGCAGGGTGAAATCGGCCAGCGCCGCCTGCTGACCGCCGATGAAGTGATAAAAGGCCGCCGTCGCCTCGCCGTCGTCGGCGCTGAAGATATTGCGCCCGCTGCCCCGCTCCACCACGCTCTGGTGGATATGCATGGAACTGCCCGGGGTATGTGCCAGCGGCTTGGCCATGCACACCACACTGAGGCCGTGCTTGAGCCCGACCTCCTTGAGCAGGTGCTTGAACAGCAGGGTCTGGTCGGCCAGTTGCAACGCATCGCCGTGCAGCAGGTTGATCTCGAACTGGCTGACGCCCATCTCGTGCATGAAGGTGTCGCGCGGCAGGCCGAGCGCCGCCATGCAGCGGTAGACCTCGGCGAAGAAGGGGCGCAGGCCGTTGCCGGAGCTGACGCTGAACGCCGCACCGCCATCCTCGCGGCGACCGTCCAGACCGACCGGCGGCTGGAACGGCTGCAGCGGATCGGCATTCGCCGCGAACACGAAGAACTCCAGCTCGGTGGCCACCACCGGCTGCCAGCCATGCTCGGCGTAGCGCGCCAGCACGCGCTTGAGCAGGCCGCGGGTGGACAGGCCACTGCTGCGCCCGTCCAGCTCGTCGGCGTCGCAGATGGCCAGCGCGCGCGGCGGCTCGCTCCAGGGCAGGCGGTGGATCTGCGTCGGCACGGCGTTGAGCGCCAGGTCGCCGTCGTCGCCGCCGTAGAAACGCGCCGGCGGGTAGCCGCCCATGATGCACTGCAGCAGCACGCCGCGGGCCAGTTGCAGCCGCCGCCCTTCGAGAAAGCCGGCGGCGGTCATCACCTTGCCGCGCGGCACGCCGTTGAGGTCGGGGGTCACGCACTCGATTTCGTCGATGCCGCGCAGGAGGGTTTCCAGTGCAGGGCGGCTGGCAGTGCTCATCTGTGGTTGTCCTTGTGTGCTCGAATACCGTCGGCCGACGGCGAGATGGACAAAATACGCAGCGGATGTTCGATATTTCAAGCACTCGCCGCTTGCCGAGATGCGACACCGGCTTGCACCCTGTCGCCCTGATCGCCCCGGCGCGGTCGACGCCCGCCGCGACTGTGCTAGAGTCGCGCGCTATTTTTTCCGCCGAGCCTCTCGCGCCCGGCCGGAAGCCCTGTCGCCCGGGGCCCAACGCCACTTGTGGCGCGGCCCAGCAACCAGAGACTCCCGCGATGTCCGAAGCCATCCACCCTGCCCTGCAGCTGCTCAACCGCACCAGCCTGGTGATGCAGATTTTCATCGGCCTGCTGGCCGGTATCGTCCTCGCCCTGATCGCCCCGCAGGCGGCGCTGTCCGTCGGCTTCGTCGGCAACGTATTCGTCTCGGCGCTGAAAGCGGTGGCGCCGGTACTGGTGTTCATTCTGGTGATGTCGTCCATCGCCAACCACCAGCACGGCCAGCAGACCCATATCCGCCCGATCCTGCTGATGTACCTGATCGGCACCTTCAGCGCCGCGCTGGTGGCGGTGGTGGCCAGCTTCGCCTTCCCCTCGGCGCTGGTGCTGAGCAGCCAGGCCGCCGAACTGACGCCCCCCGGCGGCATCGGCGAGGTGCTCAAGACCCTGCTGCTGAATATCGTCGACAACCCGGTGAATGCGGTGCTCAAAGGTAACTTCATCGGCATCCTGGCCTGGGCCATCGGTCTGGGCTTCGCCTTCCGCCATGCCAGCACCGGCAGCAAGCAGCTGCTGGGCGATCTGTCCGATGGCGTCACCGCCATCGTCAAGCTGGTGATCCGCCTGGCGCCGCTGGGCATCTTCGGCCTGGTCGCCGCGACCCTGGCCGAATCCGGCTTCGACGCCCTGCTCGGCTACCTGCACCTGCTGGTGGTGCTGGTCGGCTGCATGCTGCTGGTGGCGCTGCTGGTCAACCCGGCGCTGGTGTACTGGAAGATCCGCCGCAACCCCTACCCGCTGGTGTTCACCTGCCTGCGCGAGAGCGGCCTGACCGCCTTCTTCACCCGCAGCTCGGCGGCCAACATCCCGGTCAACCTGCAGCTGAGCCAGCGCCTGGGCCTGCACGAGGAAACCTACTCGGTGTCGATCCCGCTGGGCGCCACCATCAACATGGCCGGCGCGGCGATTACCATCACCATCCTGACCATGGCCGCGGTGCATACCCTGGGCATCGCCGTCGACCTGCCGACCGCCCTGCTGCTCAGCGTGCTGGCCTCGATCAGCGCCTGCGGCGCCTCGGGCGTGGCCGGCGGCTCGCTGCTGCTGATCCCGCTGGCCTGCAGCCTGTTCGGCATCCCCAATGAGGTGGCGATGCAGGTGGTAGCCATCGGCTTCATCATCGGCATCGTCCAGGACTCGGCGGAAACCGCGCTGAACTCCTCCACCGACGTGCTGTTCACCGCCGCCGCATGCATGGCGCAGGAGCGCAGCGACGGCTGATCGCCGACGCGTATCACGGCAAGAGGCCCACCCAGCGTGGGCCTCTTGCTTACCAATGAAAGATATTCCTAATTGCTAATTTGTATCATTAGCAATGTCCTGCTAGATTCCCTGCCACCGCCCCGAACCATTCGCGAAGCTGCAGGGTTTCACCTTCATGTCCGATGCCTCTGGCGACCTCGCCGCGCTGCTTACCACCCTGCGCGCCACTGTCCCTGCCCTGCACGGCCGTATCGGCACGCCAAGCCCCGATCAGCTGCAGTGCGCCAGCCCAGGCAACCCGCAACGGATCGCCGCGTTGCACGCGCACTGGCAACGCGCCCACCCCGGCGCCGGCCGCCACTACTGGACCACCCGCAGTTGGACCCTGCTGATCTGGCAACCGATCTACCTCAGCCTGCTGGCCGTGCACCTGCAGCACCGCGCACCCTGCCTGGGACAATTGGGGCAATCGGTCTGCGACGGCTTCGTCGGTGGCTTCAGCCTGCCGTCGCATAGCCCGCAGCGCGGCGAGCAGCAAGAGTTGATCGCCCTCGCCGCCGGGCAGATTGGCGATTTCGTCGAACGGCAACTGGACGAGTTCGACCGCGTCGCCAGCATCCATCCCAAGCTCGCCAGGCTGTTCGCCGTCGATTGCACGCGAGCCGCGCTGCTACTGGTGCAGCGCCGGCTGGGCCTGCCCAACTCGGCGTTGCGCGAACTGGAGGCCTGCTGGCTGCGAGCGCTAGCCATGCCGCGCAGCAGCGCACTGCTCGAGGTGCGCCTGGACGACGGCCGCGAGTGCCTGGCGCTGGGCCGCAACGCCTGCTGCCAGCATTTTCGCCGCGAGGACGGCGAATTCTGCAGCACCTGTCCGAAGCTCAAGCCGGCGGAACGCCAGCGCCGTCTGCGCGAGGAACTGGCAAAGGTGGACTGAAGCAGCCGCCGGCCAGGCGCCAGCGGCGCTGCACAGCCTTGCTCAGTACGTCCAGCTCAGACTCAGGGTCGCATTGCGCGACGGCGCATAGTAGGACTGCGCCCAGTACAGGCTGGTCAGGTACTTGCGGTCGAACAGGTTGTTGACGTTGAGCGAGACGTTGAAGTGCGGGTCGAGGTCGTAGCTGGCCAGCGCATTGACCACGGCGTAGAAGCCCTGACGGCTGACGATGGTCGCGCCGCTAGTGGACGTGCCCTGCTCGCGGAAGATCTCACTCTGCCAGTTGACGCTGCCGCCCAGCTTCAGGCCCTGCACCTGCGGCACCCGATAGGTGGTGGCGAGATACAGGCTGTTCTGCGGAATGAAGGTGCGCGTGCGGCTGCCATTGCCATCGCGAATCGAGAACAGACGAGTCAGGCCACCACTGGCCAGGCCTGTGGCGCCAGACACAGGGCCATGGCCAGTATGCGGGGGCTGCAGCTGGCGCGCAGGTGCGCCGGGTGTCGTGAGTGATACATCGCGTTTATGGGGGCAGACACTTTTTCTTGGTTGAGTGGGATAAGGCGTTGGCACAGCGCAAGGAGACTGCAGTTCATCGCGGCAACCTCCATGTCGGGCCGATACCCGCGCCTTAGCGGCGCTCGGCTGCCAGGGCCTGGCCCATCACCTGGCGATACCAGCCGTGGAAATGCTGCATGCCCTCCTCCAGCGGTATCTGGTACGGGCCGCTGTCATCGATGCCGCGCTGGTACAGCGCACGCCGGCCGGCATCGGTTCGCTCAGCGATCTCGTCGTCCTCAATGGCGGTTTCCATGTAGGCGGCGCGGTGTGCCTCGACCAGCTCGCGATTGCCTTCGCACAGCGCCTGCGGGTAATAGAACTCGACGACGTTGAGGCACTCGTGCACGCCCTTGGGATACACGGTGGAAAGCACCAGGGCGTGGGGGAACACCTCGATCATGTGGGTCGGGTAGTAGCTGGCCCAGATGGCGCCGAAATCCGGCGCGGCATCGCCATGCACGGCCATCAGGCCTTCATGCCAGGCGCGGTAGGTATCGGTGCCGGCACGCGCCAGGTTGGGGTTCACGTTGATGCGCTGCAGGCTGTACCAGTCGCCGTAGTCCCACTGCAGCCCCTCGCTGCGCACGTAGCGGCGCAGGCCGGGATGGAAGGAGGCGATGTGGTAGTCGTCGTTGTAGATCTCGATGAAGGTTTTCCAGTTGCACTTGCACGGGTGCATCTCGACGTGGTCGAGCTGGTAGTCGGAGAAATCCATGTCCGGGCGGCGGAACAGCGCGCCGATGTCGGCGACTGGATCGCGCGGCCCCTCGAAGAGAAAGCCGGCAACGTTGTGCAGGGGGTAGCGCGGCAGGTTGCGGCAGGGCTTCTGCGCAAACTTCGGCGCACCGACGATCAGCCCGCTGCTGTCGTAGGTCCAGGCGTGCAGCGGGCACAGGATGCGGTTGCCGGTGGCGCGCAGATTGCCGCGGCGTACCGCACTGGCATCGCTGCCCGGGCTGAAGTCGCCGAGCATCAGCGCCTGACGGTGACGGCAGACGTTGGACAGCAGCTCCACGCCATGCTCGTTGCGCACCAGGATACGGCTGTGCTCCTCGTGCGGCAGCGCGTACCAGTCGCCCAGCTCGGGCACCATCTTCTCGTGGCCGATGTAGTTGGCGCAGTGGCGGAAGATCAGCTCCTGCTCGCATTCGTAGATCGCCGGGTCGCAGTAACTGCGAATCGGCAACTGCGGCTCGGTGGGGCGAAAATCGTAGGGCGTGGCGGCAAACTGAGCGGTGCGACTGGGGTTGTACATGCTTGGCTCCTTGCAGCGAGTGCGAGGCGGACGGGCACCGGCAAGCGGAAATCGGCCTGCACCGATCCCGCCCGCGTCGGCGCAGCAACGCCTCAGGCTCTGGGCTATGGCCCAATCCGGGCCATGGAAGTCGTTGCCCCGCCAGGCGCCGCCTGACGGGGCGGGCAGCTAGCGCTGCAGCTCGGCGCTACGCCGTGGCGCCGGCTCGTGCTCGCTGCGCGGCGCGAACGGGGCGACCGGGTTGGCCAGCGGCTCGGCCATGATCAGGCTGCCCGCCGGGTTCGCCAGGTCGACCATCTGCAGGTTGTTCTTCAGCTGCAGGCGGTTCAGGCACGAATGCAGGAAGCTCGGCGCGAAGAAGTCGTAGCGCGCGAAGCGCTCGGCCAGCTCCGGGTGCGCGCGCTGATAGTCGATCACCGACTCGGCGACACCACGCCAGAACTCGGCCTCGCTCATGCATTGGTTCTCTTCGAGGATCTGGCTCATATGGCGGAACACGCCGTCGAACACGTCGATGAAGATGCCGAGGATCTTGTAGTCCTCCGGCACGTCCACGGCCAACCGCTCCAGCCCCGGCGGCATCTGCGCGTCCGTGTCGAGAATCGCCGACTCCTCGGCGATGTCCTTCATGATCGCGCGCACCGGCACGTGGCCGTCGAGCACCAGGATCAGGTTCTCGCCGTGCGGCATGAACACCAGGTGGTGGGCGTAAAAGCAGTGCATCAGCGGTCGCAGGAAGGCGTCCAGGTAACGGCGCATCCAGGCCCGCGGGGTCAGCCCGGAGCGGCGGATCAGCTCGGGCAGCAGCGCCTGACCCTGTGGGTCGACGTGCAACAGCGCGGCCATGGTCATCAGCCGTTCGCCGCTTTTTAAGCGGCTACCGGGGCTCTCCCGCCACAACGCCGAGAGCATCTTCTTGTACGGGCTGTCGGTCTCCAGCGCCGCCTCGTAGTAGCGGTTGCGGTACCCCACCGAGGCGACTTCGCGCAGGATGCTGAAACCGTATTCACGCAACACCGGATCGCCGCTGATCAACTGATCGAGATAGGCGTTGATCGCCGGCGTACCGGCCATGTAGTACGGCGACAGGCCGCGCATGAAACCCATGTTGAGGATCGACAGCGAGGTCTTCACGTAGCAGCGTTGCGGCTGCGACAGGTTGTAGTAGGTACGCAACGACTGCTGGGCGACGTACTCGTCGCTGCTGCGCCCCAACGGCACGATTTTGCGCTGGGCGATGTCGGCAGCGAACATCAGGCTCAGCTTGCTGAACCACTGCCAGGGATGGGTCGGCATCAACAGGTAGTCATCGGCATTCAGCCCCTGCTCCTGCAATTGCTGGCGGTAGGCCTGCAACTGCGCCTCGCCCAGTTCGTCACGCAGCAGTTGTTCGTGATCCAGCCCAGGCACGGCGGCGAAGTGCGCGTTGTCGCGGTGCACAGCAAGCCAGATGATAGCGAAGCGCGAGCCGGTTTCCGGTGCGTAGGCGTGGTAGTCGAAAGCGTTGAAGCCCAGGCGGCCGTTGTTGGCGACGAAGCCTGGGTGACCCTCGATCATCGCAGCCTCGATGGTCTGGTAGTCGGCGTCGGCCAGCTCGGCGCTGCTCAGCGCGCGCTCGCCGTGCTTGAAGGCGGCGCCGTAGAGCGTGCTGCTGATTTCATCCAGATACACCGGCAGCTTGTCCGCCGGAATGCCCAGCGTGCGCTTGAAGTCGATGACGAAGGTCAGCGCATCGAGCGCCTGCGACTGGCCCTCTACCAGGCGCTCGATGCTGGCCGGCTCGATATGCCAATGGCGCAGGGCCATGCTGCGCGCCTCGAAGCGGTATACGCAGCCCTCGGTGTCGGCTGCCAGCTCGTAGCGCTGCCAGCCTGCGCGTTCGGCCGCGCCCAACAACTTCGGGTTGAACAGCTGCTCGTGGGCGTACTCGGCGAGGGCCTTGCGCACCAGCAGGCGATTGACCTTGCGCCACAGCTCCGGGGAGAGGTGGGCGACGGCGTCGGCAGGGTGATTCAGACGAGGAGAAGTCATAGCGGGCTTGATCCTTCAAGTGATTGGAAGAAATCGGCGGGCGTGCAGAACGCCAGCAGTGCGGTCTTGGCAGGCAGCTCGACGGGCCCTTGCTCGACGAAACCGACCAGGCGGTTGAGGCGGTGTACCTTGTGATTGCGAATGTCCGGCTCCACCACCACCCGGCGGGCAGCAAGTTCGTCGAAGAGAAAGGCCATCACCGCGCGCAGCACGTCACGGGTGAAGTGGCGAATCGGCTGGGTGCTCGGGCCGACGAAAAAGTGCATGCCGAGATCGCCGGGCCGCACCGCATAGAGCTTGCCCAGCGGGTCGTGCCGGGGGTCGTAGCACTCCATGACGAAGGCCGGCGCGCCACGGTAGAAACCCATGAAGGCACGCATATGGCCACTGCCCATGGCGTCGGCGTAGAAGTCGCGGGTCGCCTCCAGGGTCATGTCCTGCATGTTCCAGTAGTGGGCGTAATCCATCTGGTACCAGGGGTGGATCACCGCGACATCCTCGTCGAGGCGCAGCGGCCGCAGGGTGAAATGCGGATCGAGCAACGCCCGCGGACGGCTCAGCGCAATGGCTTCAGTTGGCATGGCAGAGTTCTCCCGGAGCGGCATGCCGGCGGTCGACGCCGAACCAGCCGCGGTCGATGATCGCCGTCAGCAGCAGGCCTGCCGCAGCGATGACGAAGGTCAGCGGTATACCGACCAGGTTGACCAGGAACCCGGCGCCGAACGAAGACAGCAGCACGCCGAGATTCTGGAAGAAGTTGGTCACGCCGAAGTCGCGGGCATAGGCATCCGGCGTGCTGACCTTGAACAGGGTGACCTCGAGCTTGACGATCACCTGATACAGCGCCCAGCCATACAGGCAGCGGCCGACGATGATCAGCTCCAGCGAGTCGCTGGCCTGCAGCGCCAGGCCCAGCGCACCGAGCAACAGGTTGAACAGGGTGTGATCGGCCCAGCGCGGCGGCTGCGCGACCAGGTGCTTGAACAGCAATGCGAGCAAGGCGACGATGCCGGGGATGGCGAACACCAGCCCCGTCAGCAGCGGCTCGTGCAGCCCCGTGCGCGCCTCCCAGTACAGGGTGAAGAACGGCCGCACCAGGTAGGCGCTGAAGTCGAAGAGAAACATCAACAGGCACAGCTTGAGCAGCGCCGACAGCGCCTGCGGGCTGCGCCGCGGTACCGGCGCCTGGCCGCTCTGCTCCTCGCGGCTGAGTACCTTGACCACCCGTCCCGTGCGGATCAGATAGAGACACAGCGCCATCTGCGCCAGGTCCCCGGCCGCCATCAGGGCAATGCAGAAGCTCGGCCCTTGATGCTCCAGCGCCATGCCACCGACGGCAGCGCCGAAGATCGCGCCGATATGGATGACCACCGACAGCAGGCCGATCACCAGGCTGTGGTTCTGCGGCTCCTCCAGGCGCATCAGGTAGGGGAACATCAGCAGGTAGCTGGCCTTGCTCATGAACATCATCAGGCTCAGCAACCAGTAGCTCTCGACGCTCGGCGCCCAGATCGAGGCCAGGCAGAACAGCGCCGCTGCGCCCTGGGTGTAGAGCAGCAGGTGCATGGTCTCGATGCGCCTGGCGACCCGCGCCCAGACCGGCAGCATGCACATCACCGCAATCGAAATGGCGGCGATATAGGCCCCCACGTGCACCGGGCTGGTCACGCCGTAACGGGTTTCGAAGAACTGCGGGTAGAAGGCGATCAGAATCGAATCGCTGATCACGCCGAAGCCCGACATGATCAGAATGGTGGTGCGCAGGTTCATGCAGAAACGCCCCCCTGCCCGAGCGCGACGAAGCCGCTGTCAGCCGGCGGCTGGAAGTCCTGGTAGGCGGTGCGCGCCTCGCAAGGGTAGGCATCGCGCCCGGTCAGCTCATTGAGCAGGCGCCCGTTGCGCCAGCAGGCCAGGCCGAGATCGGGGTTGGTCAGGCCATGGCTGTGCAAGCCGACGTTCTGCACGAAGATCTCGCGGTCCCGATGATCCACCGCCCAGTTCGGCGAGGGTGCGTAACGCCCCTGGGCATCCCAGCGAATCCGCTCGCGAATGCCTTCGATGAAGCTCGGCAGCTGGTAGCGATAGCCGGTGGCGAACACCAGCCCGTCGGTGGCGTGGCCATAGCGCGCGCCCGTCTGGGCGTGCTGAAACTCCAGCTGCCACTGCCCGCTGGCAGCGTCCCGCCGGCATTGCTGTAGCGCCAGGTTGGGCAGCAGCCGGACACCGGCAAGGCCCTGCTGCTGCCGCTCGTCGAGGGTCTGGTAGATGCGCTCGATCAGCGCTTGATTGATGCCGTTGTAGATACTGCGCTGGTCATCGAGTATCTGCTGCTTGACCCCGTCGGCGAGGCCGTAGAAATAGCGGCCGTAGTCGGGGGTGATCAACTCGAGGGTGAGCTTGGCGTTCTCCATCTGGAAGAAGCGCGGCGCACGGGTCACCCAGTTCAGCTGGTAGCCATGCTGCGGCGCCTGCTCCAGCAGGTCCTGAAAGACCTCGGCGCCACTCTGCCCGCTGCCGATCACGGTGATGCTGCGGCAACGCTGCAGCGCCTGCCTGTTCCCCAGGTAAGCCGAGGTATGCAGCGCCTGGCGGACGTCGCCCGGGCTGCAGCAGGCGGGAACGTGCGGCACGCCGCCGATGCCGATCACCAGCTTGCGGCAGCGGTACTGGAAGCCTTCGCCGGTATCGCCACGCACCCCTGCCAGGACATAACCGGGCAGCGCGGCGTCGTACCAGATCTCCTGCACCTCATGCTGGAAACGCAGGTTGTCCAGCTGCGCCGCCGCCCACTTGCAATAGCGGTCGAACTCCTGGCGCGACAGGTACCAGTTTTCGCGGATGTAGTAGTTGTACAAGCGGCCCTGCTGCTTGCAGTAGTTGAGGTAGCTGAAACGGCTGGTGGGATCGGCCATCGAGACCAGATCGGCAAGGAAGGGATTCTGTAGCGTGGTGCCGTCCAGCAGCATGCCGGGGTGCCAGCTGAATTCGGCCTTTCGGTCGAGAAACAGGCTGCGGGTCCCCAGAGGCTCCGCCAGGCATGCCAGCCCGAGATTGAAAGGCCCCAGGCCTATGGCAATGAAGTCGTAGGGCAATTCCGTGGTCATGTCGCGCCTCATCAGTCCGGATGAAAGTGGGCGGATACTAGACCTTGATGATAATGATTTGCAACAGCATATAAGAATAAATGACGATATAGAGACGTACGTCTTAGCACGGCCTTTCAAAGGCGAGTCGGGACGGGGATCAGGGGAACAGAAGCCGCAGTTTAGAGGTCCCGCGAGCTTTCAAAGGAGGTCAAGCGAGGCATTCACAAGCGCCATGTCAGGCACCTGAAACGCGTCCGATAGCGGAGGCCGGTCGTTTTGAATCAGAGGAAAGTGCGGAGAACCGCGGCGGATCGGAGAGGATGAAGGTGGCGTCCCCTGCTGGAATCGAACCAGCATCTAGCCCTTAGGAGGGGCTTATTCTATCCGTTGAACTAAGGGGACAAGGCCGTGCGCAAGGGATCGCGAAGGCCGGGCGGCATCTTAGCGGCGTCGCACGGATTTGTCATGCCACCGCCACGCACAGCGCGCCATACTCCTTCGATCCACCGCCCGGGAGCCACGCCATGCCGAGCCTCACCGATACCCTGCCCGACTCGCCCTTCGCCGCTTACGTCATCCGCGCCGCCTGCAGCGCCGACGCCAAACCACTGGCCGCCCTGCTGCAGCAACTGGGCGAAGACGAACCGCCGCCCGACGCCGCCCTGCTCGCCCTGCGCCTCGCCGAGCCGGCGAAGGATCGCCTGGTGCTGGTGGCCGAACGCGGCGGCAAACTGCTCGGCACCTGCACCCTGATCCTGATCGAACACCTGGCGCACAACTTCGCCCGCTCGGCGATCCTCGAAGACGTGGTGGTCGACGGCGAGGCGCGCGGCCTGGGTATCGGCCAGGCGCTGATGCAGCGCGCAGCGGAGCACGCCCGCGCCTGGGGCTGCTACAAGCTGGCGCTGTCGAGCAGCCAGAGCCGCGAGGCCGCGCACCGTTTCTATGAGGGCTTGGGCTTCCGGCCCCATGGCGTTAGCCTGGCATTGGCGCTGGATTGAGGCCTTTAGTGGATAAGCTGCGCGTTATCCACCCTACCCGACCTAGGGTGGATGACGCCTTATCCATCCGCCATCCAGCGGTTGTCAGAACAACCCGAGGCTATGCAGGAACACCACCAGGATGCCCAGTGGGGTGACCACCCGCAGCACCTGCCACCACAGCGCGAACAGCCCGGGCTGCTCGATGCCGATGGCCTCCTGCACAGTCTTGCGGCTCAGCGCCCAGCCGGCGAACAGCACGGTGGCCAGACCGCCCAGCGGCATCAGCAGGTTGGTGGTCAGGTAATCCAGGCTGTCGAAGAAGGTCTTGCCCAGCAGGGTCACCTCGCTCCAGGCGTTGAACGACAGCACCGTGCCCAGGCTCAGCAGCCACAGGGCGATACCGCTGAGCGCTACCGCCCTGAAGCGGCTGATGCCGAACTTCTCGGTCAGCCAGGCGATGGTCGGCTCGCTCAGGGAGATCGCCGAGGTCAGCGCGGCGATCGCCAGCATGATGAAGAACAGCCCGCCGACCAGCTGGCCCAGGGGCATCTGGCCGAAGGCGATCGGCAGGGTGACGAAGATCAGCCCCGGCCCCGCGCCCGGCTCCAGGCCGTTGGCGAACACCAGCGGGAAGATCGCCAGGCCGGCCAGCAGCGCCACCCCGGTATCGGCCAGGGCCACCATCAGCGCGGTCTTGGCGATCGAGGTGCCGGCCGGCAGGTAGGAGCCGTAGGCCATCATCGCGCCGCTGGCCAGGCTGAGGGTGAAGAAGGCATGCCCCAGCGCCACCAGCACGCCCTGGGCGCTGAGCTTGCTGAAGTCGGCGTCGAAGAGAAAATGCACCGCCTGCATGAAATGCCCGGTGGTGGCGGCATAGCCCACCAGCACCAGCAGCAGGATGAACAGCCCCGGCATGAGGAAACGCAGCGAGCGCTCCAGGCCGCCGCGCACGCCGAAGGCGACGATGCCGAGGGTCAGCGCCAGCACCAGGGTGCCGTAGCCGGCCAGCTGCCAGGGGTCGGCCAGCATGGCGCCGAACAGCGCGCCGCTGCTCTCGCCGTTCAACCCGGCGAAGCTGCCGCTCATGGCCGCCGGGGTGTAGGCCACGGCCCAGCCGGCGATCACCGTGTAGAAGCTGAGAATGAGAAAACCGGTCAGCACCGCCAGGGTACCCAGCCAGCGCCAGTGCCGGCTGGCCCGCGCCTCCTTGGCCAGGGCGGCGAAGGCGCCTTCGGGGTTGGCGCGGCCGCGGCGGCCGATCATCACCTCGGCCATCAGCAGCGGGATGCCGATGGCCAGGATGCACGCCAGGTAGACCAGGACGAAGGCACCGCCGCCGTTCTGCCCAGTGATATAGGGGAACTTCCAGATATTGCCCAGCCCCACGGCCGAGCCGGTGGCGGCGAGGAAGAACACCCAGCGCGACGACCACAGGCCTCGGCCGGCGCTGCTGGAGGCACCGGCGAAGGTGCCGGCGGCGATGCTGTCTTGACTCATTGGGACTTGCCCTCTTGTTGTTGTGAAAGTCAGGAGGCTGGGGTGGTCGAGCCACCCCGGGTTCGGTGCGCGCGGCTCAGAGGCCGCCCTGCAGGCGCTCGCGGGCCATGCGGTCGGCGATCGCGGTGGTGGTCGCGCCCTCGCGCTCGGCGCGCTGGAAGATCTCCGTCAGGGTCGGGCCGATGCCTTCGATATGCGCCCTGAGCTGGGCCGCGCTGCCGCCGGTGCGCTCGTAGCAGACATCGATGATGCCGCCGGCGTTGATCGCGTAATCCGGCGCGTACAGGCATTCGCGGCGACGCAGGGTCTCGGCCAGGCTGGCGTCGGCCAGCTGGTTGTTGGCGGCGCCGGCGATAATCGGCGCGCGCAGCGCCTCCAGGGTCTGCGGGTTGACGATGGCGCCCAGGGCGCAGGGGGCGAAGACGTCGACGTCGAGGCCGTAGATATCGTGCTGGCCGACCGCGGTGGCACCGAGCTGGGCGACCGCGCGCTGCACGTTGGCGGCCTGGATATCGGTCACCCACAGCTGGGCGCCGGCGTCCTTGAGCAGCCTGGCCAGGCCGAAGCCGACCTGGCCGACGCCCTGGATGGCCACGCGGATGCCGGAAAGGTCCTGACGGCCGAGGCGATGGGCCACCGCCGCCTGGATGCCGACGAACACGCCATAGGCGGTGGACGGCGACGGATCGCCATCGCGACTGCCGCCACCGAAGGCTTCGCGCTGGCCGGCGCCGGCCACGTGGCGGGTGCGCTCGGCCATGATCTGCATCTCGGCCACGCCGGTGCCGGAATCCGCCGCGGTGATATAGCGCCCGCCGAGGCTGTCGACGAAATCGCCCATGGCCTGGAACAGCGCCTCGCTCTTGCCGGTGTGCGGGTCGCCGATGATCACCGCCTTGCCGCCACCCAGCGGCAGGCGCGCCAGGGCCGACTTGTAGGTCATGCCGCGCGACAGGCGCAGCACGTCGCGCAGCGCCTCCTCGTCCGAGGCGTAGTTCCACATGCGGCAGCCGCCCAGGGCCGGGCCGAGGGTGCTGTCGTGGATGGCGATGATGGCTTTCAGGCCGCTGGCCTTGTCGTGGCCGTAGACCACCTGTTCGTGCTGATCGAAGTCGACGTGGGTGAAGACGGACATCGGGTTACCTCGGGTATCGGATTGTAAAAGGCCGCCCCGCTCCCAGGCGGGAGGGGGTGGCAAGGGGTGACGGGGGAGGATCAGGCGGCCGGTTCGAACAACTGCACCGCGGCGATTTCGCTGACGGCCATGCGCGCCTTGAGCTGCGCGGCCTGCTCGCGTGCCTTGGCCAGCGCCGCTTCCTTGACGTGGCCGTAGCCGCGGATCTGCTCGGGAATCTCGGCCAGCGCCACCGCCGTGCGGTAGTTGCCGGCATTGAGCTCGGCCAGCAGATAGGCGACGGTCGCCTCGTAGTCCTCGATCAGCTCGCGTTCGAGTTTGCGCTCGGCACTGTGGCCGAACGGATCGAGCAGCGTGCCGCGGAGGAACTTGAAGCGCGCCAGCACGGCGAAGGCCTTGAACATCCAGGGGCCGAAGGCGCGCTTGCGCGGCTGGCCGGTGACCGGATCGGGCTTGCTCAACCAGCTCGGCGCCAGGTGGAACTGCAGCTGGTAGTCGCCTTCGAACTGGGCCTCGAGCTGCTTGCGGAAGGCGGCGTCGCTGTACAGGCGCGCCACCTCGTACTCGTCCTTGTAGGCCAGGAGCTTGAAGTAGTAGCGCGCCACCGCCTTGCTCAGGCGCTGCTCGGCGTCAGTGTCGGCCTGGCGCACGCGCTCGACCAGCTCGTGGTAGCGCGCGGCGTAGGCGGCGTTCTGGTAGGCGCTCAGACGCTGCGCACGATCCTCGACGATCTCCTCCAGGCTCTGGCAACGTGGCGCCTCGACCACCTTGGGCGCGGCCAGCCTCTCCACCGCGGCCAGGTCGTGGGCGGCGCGCCGGCCCCAGAGGAAGGCCTGCTGATTGAGCTGCACGGCCACGCCATTGAGTTCGATGGCCTTATTGATCGCCTCGGCCGATACCGGCACCAGGCCCTTCTGATAGGCGTAGCCGAGCATAAACAGGTTGGTGGCGATGCTGTCGCCAAGCAGGCGGGTGGCCAGGCGGGTGGCATCGACGAACTGGGTCTTGGCCGCGCCGACGGCCTCGATGATGGCCTCGCGCATGGCGGCGCCGGGCACCTGGGCATCGGGGTTGCGGGTGAACTCGGCGGTGGCCGCCTCGTGGCTGTTGACCAGCGCATGGGCGATCTTGTCGTTGAGCTTGGCCAAGGCCTCTTCGCTGGCGGCCACCACCAGGTCGCAACCGAGCAGCAAATCGGTCTCACCGGCGGCGATGCGCACCGCGTAGATATCCTCCTGCTTGGCGGCGATGCGGATATGGGTGACCACCGGGCCGAACTTCTGCGCCAGGCCGGCCTGATCCAGCACCGTGCAGCCCTTGCCTTCGAGATGCGCGGCCATGCCCAGCAGCGCGCCGACCGTGGTCACGCCGCTGCCGCCGACGCCGGGCAGGAGGATGTTCCACGGACGCTCCAGCGCAGGCTGGCGCGGCTCCGGCAGGGCGATGAAGAGCGCGCCCAGGCCGACGGCCTCGGGCTTGCGCAGGCTGCCGCCATGCACGGTGACGAAGCTCGGGCAGAAGCCTTCCAGGCAGCTGAAATCCTTGTTGCAGGCGTTCTGGTCGATCTCGCGCTTGCGCCCCAGCTCGGTCTCCAGCGGCAGCACCGACAGGCAGTTGGACTTGACGCTGCAGTCGCCGCAGCCCTCGCACACCGCCGGGTTGATAAAGGCGCGTTTCTGCGGATCCACCAGCTTGCCGCGCTTGCGCCGGCGGCGCTTCTCGGTGGCGCAGGTCTGGTCATAGAGGATCACCGACACGCCCTTGAACTCGCGCAGCTCGCGCTGCACGGCGTCCAGCTCGCGGCGATGGTGGAAGCTGACGATGGGGGCGAAGGTGGCGCGGGTCGGGTACTTGTCCGGCTCGTCGCTGACCAGGGCGATGCGCTTGACCCCTTCGGCATAGACCTGCTGGCTGAGCTGGTCGATGCGCAGCTCGCCGTCGATGGGCTGGCCGCCGGTCATGGCCACCGCGTCGTTGTAGAGGATCTTGTAGGTGATATTGACCCCGGCGGCGACCGAGGCGCGCAGGGCCAGCTGGCCGGAATGGAAGTAGGTGCCGTCGCCGAGGTTCTGGAACACGTGCGGGGTGTCGGTGAACGGCGCCTGGCCGATCCAGGTGGCACCCTCGCCGCCCATCTGGGTGAAGGTGTCGGTGTTGCGGTCCATCCACTGGGTCATGTAGTGGCAACCGATGCCGCCCAGGGCGCGGCTGCCTT
>MTEW01002203.1_pt3 | contig 43966 bp, 46 predicted proteins | sample 1042681 | NCBI WGS metagenome assembly MTEW01 (sample SAMN06185811, study PRJNA358809) | soil metagenome | isolation source: soil biostimulated with citrate as carbon source | place: India | collected 2015-05-23
AATTACTTTTGTTAGGAGACATCACATGTCCAATCGTCAGACTGGCACCGTCAAGTGGTTCAACGATGAGAAAGGCTACGGCTTCATCACCCCGCAATCCGGTGACGACCTCTTCGTACACTTCAAAGCCATCCAGAGCGACGGTTTCAAATCCCTGAAGGAAGGCCAGCAGGTTTCCTTCGTGGCTACCCGTGGCCAGAAAGGCATGCAGGCTGAGGAAGTTCAGGTTATCTAACCTGCACTACCCCGCTTAAAAAGAGCCCCGCCTAGTGCGGGGCTTTTTTATGGGTGTCTGGAAGATGCTTGCCTCCCCTCTCCCATGCATTGGAGAGGGGACGGGGGAGAGGGTTCTGCAACCTGCCGCAGTCGCACATCGCCCTCTCCCGCCCTTCGGGCACCCTCGGCTTGGGCATCCTGCGTCGCTCTACCTCCTGCATCCATGCAGTCGTCTCCCATAAATGGGAGAGGGTCATCAGAAGGCCGCTGCGCGGCCGCTGTTAGTCCTCACTGATCTCGATGCTGGGCATCGCCGGCTTGCCCGCCTGGGCGATGCGCGCACCGACCTTGCGCGCCAGGTCCTGATAGATCATGGCGATCTGGCTTTCCGGATCGGCAATGGTGGTCGGCTTGCCGTCATCGGCCTGCATGCGGATGGCCATCGACAGCGGCAACGAGGCCAGCAGCTCGACGCCGTACTGCGCAGCCAGCTTCTCGCCGCCGCCCTCACCGAACAGGTGCTCGGCATGGCCGCAGTTGGAGCAGATGTGCACCGCCATGTTCTCCACCACACCCAGCACCGGGATATGCACCTTGCGGAACATCTCCACGCCTTTCTTGGCATCGAGCAGGGCCAGGTCCTGCGGCGTGGTGACGATCACGCTGCCGGCCACCGGCACCTTCTGCGCCAGCGTCAACTGGATGTCACCGGTACCTGGCGGCATATCCACCACCAGGTAATCGAGGTCGTTCCAGGCGGTCTGGGTGATCAGCTGCAGCAGCGCGCCGCTGACCATCGGCCCACGCCACACCATCGGCGTGTTGTCGTCGGTGAGAAAGGCCATGGACATCACCTGCACGCCATGGGCCTCGAGCGGCACGAACCATTTCTGATCTTTCACCTGCGGCCGCGTACCCTCGGCGATGCCGAACATGATGCCCTGGCTGGGCCCGTAGATATCGGCGTCGAGGATGCCCACGCGCGCGCCCTCGCGGGCCAGCGCCAGCGCCAGGTTGGCCGCGGTGGTGGACTTGCCCACGCCGCCCTTGCCCGAAGCCACGGCGATCACGTTCTTCACCCCGGCCAGTGCCGGCACCTGGGCCTGGCCCTGATGCGAGTCGATCACGCAGTCGACCTTTACCTGCGCACTGTCGACGCCATCGAGGTTCTCCAGCGCCATTTGCAGCATCTGCGCCCAACCGTTCTTGAACAGGCCGGCGGCGTAGCCCAGCTCCAGACGTACGGTAACGCGCGCGCCCTGGATGTCGACCTCGTGCAGGCAACCGGCGCTGACCGGGTCCTGATCGAGATGGGGGTCGGTGAACTGACGCAGACAGGCTTCGACCGCTTCGCGGGTGACGGCACTCATGCAAGAACTCCAGAAGACAGGCAGAAAATCAGGCGGGCATCATAGCAGCAGCCTCCCCAAGCAGCGCAGCATGCGCTTTTCCTTGCCGCAGGTAGCTTGAAGCTTGTCGCTTCCCTTATAGTTGCCGACTTCCCTCGTTTTACCAGTGCAGCCGATCACCATGACCGAAGCCCGCAAGATTCTCGTTACCAGCGCCCTCCCCTACGCCAACGGCTCCATCCACCTCGGCCATATGCTCGAGTACGTGCAGACCGACATGTGGGTGCGCTACCAGAAGCTGCGCGGCAATCAGGCGATCTACGTCTGCGCCGACGATGCCCACGGCTCGGCCATCATGCTGCGCGCCGAGAAGGAAGGCATCACCCCCGAGCAGCTCATCGCCAACGTGCAGGCCGAGCACACCGCCGACTTCGCCGACTTCCTGGTGGACTTCGACAACTACCACTCCACCCACTCGCAGGAAAACCGCGAGCTGTCGGCGGCCATCTACCTGGCGCTGCGCGACAAGGGGCATATCGCCACCCGCGCGGTGACCCAGTACTTCGACCCCGAGAAGGGCATGTTCCTCGCCGACCGCTTCATCAAGGGCACCTGCCCGAAATGTGGCACCGAGGATCAGTACGGCGACAACTGCGAGAAATGTGGCGCGACCTACTCGCCGACCGAGCTGAAGAACCCGCGCTCCGCCATCTCCGGTGCGGTGCCGGTGCTCAAGGAGTCGCAGCACTTCTTCTTCAAGCTGCCGGACTTCGAAGCCATGCTCAAGCAGTGGACGCGCTCCGGCGCGCTGCAGGAGGCGGTGGCCAACAAGATCGCCGAATGGCTCGATGGCGGCCTGCAGGAGTGGGACATTTCCCGCGATGCGCCCTACTTCGGCTTCGAGATTCCCGGCGAGCCGGGCAAGTACTTCTACGTCTGGCTGGACGCGCCGATCGGCTATATGGCCAGCTTTAAAAATCTTTGTTCGCGCCGTCCTGAGCTGGACTTCGATGCCTTCTGGGGCAAGGATTCCACCGCCGAGCTGTACCACTTCATCGGCAAGGACATCGTCAACTTCCACGCCCTGTTCTGGCCGGCCATGCTCGAAGGCGCCGGCTACCGCAAGCCCACCGCGGTGAACGTGCACGGCTACCTGACGGTGAACGGGCAGAAGATGTCCAAGTCGCGCGGCACCTTCATCAAGGCGCGTACCTATCTGGATCACCTGAACCCGGAATACCTGCGCTACTACTACGCCTCCAAGCTGGGCCGCGGCGTCGACGATCTGGACCTGAACCTCGAGGACTTCGTGCAGAAGGTCAACTCGGACCTGGTCGGCAAGGTGGTCAACATCGCCAGCCGCTGCGCCGGCTTCATCCACAAGGGCAACAATGGCCTGCTGGTCGCCGCCAACCCGGAGCCGGAGCTGTGGGACGCCTTCCAGGCCGCCGCACCGAGCATCGCCGAGGCCTACGAAGTACGTGATTTCTCCCGCGCCATGCGCGAGATCATGGCGCTGGCCGACCGCGCCAACGCCTGGATCGCCGACAAGGCGCCCTGGGCCCTGAACAAGGTCGAAGGCAAGCAGGCCGAGGTGCAGGAAATCTGCGCGCTGGGCATCAACCTGTTCCGCCAGTTGGTAATCATGTTGAAACCCGTGCTGCCGAAGCTGGCCGCCGATGCCGAAGCCTTCCTCAATGTGAAGCCGCAAACCTGGGCCGACCTCTCGCTGCCGCTGGCCAACCATCAGCTCAACCCGTTCAACCCGCTGCTCACCCGCATCGAGCCGGCGAAGATCGAAGCCATGGTCGAAGCCTCCAAGGAAGATCTGGCCGCCGAAGCGTCCAAGCCACAGGGCAATGGCGAACTGGCCAAGGATCCGCTGGCCGCCGAGATCAACTTCGACGCCTTCGCCGCCGTCGACCTGCGTATCGCCCTGATCGAGAAGTGCGAGTTCGTCGAAGGCGCCGACAAGCTGCTGCGCCTGTCGCTGGATATCGGTGACGAGAAGCGCAACGTGTTCTCCGGCATCAAGTCCGCCTACCCGGACCCGAGCAAGCTGGAAGGCCGCCTGACCCTGTACGTCGCCAACCTGGCGCCGCGCAAGATGAAGTTCGGCATCAGCGAAGGCATGGTCCTGGCCGCCGGCCCCGGTGGCGAGGAAATCTACCTGCTCAGCCCGGACAGCGGCGCCAAGCCGGGTCAGCGCGTCAAGTAAGCGCCAGCTAGGCTTATAGGCATCGAACAAGCCGGCCAATGCCGGCTTGTTTGCATCTACGCGCTTCCCGATAATAGGCGCCCTTTTCCTACGGCCTTTGCGCACTCGACGGCAACCCGATGACCGAACTCGTCCTGATCATGGTCAGCGCCATCCTGGTCAACAATTTCGTGCTGGTGCAGTTTCTCGGCCTGTGCCCGTTCATGGGCGTGTCGAAGAAGATCGAAACCGCCATCGGCCTGTCGCTGGCCACCACCTTCGTGCTGACCCTGGCTGCCATGTGCAGCTACCTGGTGCAGCAGTACGTGCTCAAGCCGCTGGACCTGGAATTTCTGCGCACCATCAGCTTCATCCTGGTGATCGCGGTGACCGTGCAGTTCACCGAGATGGTGGTGAACAAGACCAGCCCGCTGCTCTATCGGGTGCTGGGCATCTTCCTGCCGCTGATCACCACCAACTGCATCGTCCTGGGCGTGGCCCTGCTCAACGCCAACAAGGCCGAGTTCACCTTCATCACCGCCACCGTCAACGGCTTCGCCGCGGGTCTGGGCTTCTCCCTGGTGCTGGTGCTGTTCGCCGCCATGCGCGAGCGCATCGCCATCGCCGACGTGCCGAAATCCTTCCAGGGCGCGGCCATTGGCATGATCACCGCCGGCCTGATGTCGCTGGCCTTCATGGGCTTTGCCGGGTTGATCAAGCTATGAGCCTGGTTCTCGTCGCCGTCCTCGCCCTGCTCGGCCTGTGCCTGATCGCCGGTGCCATCCTCGGTTTCGCCGCGGTGCGTTTCAAGGTCGAGGGCGACCCCATCGCCGAGCAGATCAACGCCCTGCTGCCGCAGACCCAGTGCGGCCAATGCGGCTACCCGGGCTGCAAGCCCTACGCCGAGGCGATCGCCGGCGGCGACAAGATCAACAAGTGCCCGCCCGGCGGCGAGGCGACCATCCAGGCGCTGGCCGACCTGCTGGATGTCGAGCCCGAGCCGCTGGATGCGGTGGAAGGCGAGAAGCCGCAGATGGTCGCGTTTATCCGCGAAGCCGAATGCATTGGCTGCACCAAGTGCATCCAGGCCTGTCCGGTGGACGCCATCGTCGGCGCGGCGCGGCAGATGCACACGGTGATCGTCAGCGAATGCACCGGCTGCGACCTGTGCGTCGAACCCTGCCCGGTGGACTGCATCGACATGATCGAAGTCGGTAGCACGGTGCAAAGCTGGAAATGGGACAAGCCGCTGGCGCCCGGCCAGTTGATCGCCAGCGACCGGGAGCAGGCGGCATGAGCGCGCAGGAAAAGATCTGGGATATCCCCGGCGGCATCCACCCTGCCGAGCGCAAGGAGCTGTCCAACCGCACGCCGATCCAGCAGGCGCCGCTGCCCAAGCGCCTGGTGTTGCCGCTCGGCCAGCATATCGGTGCAGTCGCCGAGCCCTGCGTGGTCGTCGGCCAACGGGTGCGCAAGGGCGAGAAGATCGCCGAGGCCAACGGTTTCGTCAGCGCGCCGCTGCATGCCCCGACCTCCGGCACCGTCAGCTTTATCGGCCCGCAGCCCTACCCCCATGCTTCCGGCATGCTGGCGCCGGCTGTCGTCATCGACAGCGACGGTCTGGACGAATGGGTCGACCTGACGCCGCATGGCGACTACCGGCACATGGCATCGGCCGAGCTGCTGGCACTGATCCGCGAATCCGGTATCAGCGGCCTGGGCGGCGCCGGCTTCCCCACCGCGGTGAAACTCACCGCGCGGCCGACGCAGAAGATCCACACGCTGATCATCAACGGCACCGAGTGCGAACCCTATATCACCGCCGACGACCTGCTGATGCGCGAGCGCGCCGGCGAGCTGGTTTCCGGCATCGATATCCTGGTGCAACTGATCCAGCCCGATCAGGTGCTGATCGGCATCGAGGACAACAAGCCCGAGGCCATCGCCGCGGTGCGCGGCGCCTGCAGCGAGCGCAGCTACCAGGTGCGGGTGTTCCCCACCAAGTACCCGTCCGGCGGCGAGAAGCAGCTGATCCAGATTCTCACCGGTGTCGAGGTGCCCTCGGGCGGGCTGCCGGCCGATATCGGCATCCTCTGCCAGAACGTCGGCACCTGCACGGCCATTCACGACGCGGTGGTGCTGGGCAAACCGCTGATTTCGCGTATCACCACCCTGACCGGCGAGGCGCTGACGCGCCCGGGGAACGTCGAGGCGCTGCTCGGCACGCCGGTGGGCGAGCTGCTGGAGTTCGCCGGGCTGGACACCAGCAAACTCAATCGCCTGATCATGGGCGGACCGATGATGGGCTTTACCCTGCCCAGCCTCGAGGTGCCACTGATCAAGACCAGCAACTGCCTGCTGGCCAGCACCGCCGTCGAGCTGCCGCCGCCACCACCGGCCATGCCCTGCATCCGCTGCGGCGAGTGCGCCGAGGCCTGCCCGGCCAGCCTGCTGCCGCAGCAACTGCACTTCTTCGCCCTGGGCCAGGAGCACGAGCAGCTCAAGGCGCACAACCTGTTCGACTGCATCGAGTGCGGCGCCTGCGCCTACGTCTGCCCATCGAGTATTCCGCTGGTGCAGTACTACCGCGCGGCCAAGGCGGAAATCCGCGAGCTGGAGCAGAAACAGCTCAAGGCCGAGCATTCCAAGCAGCGCTTCGAGCAGCGCCAGGAACGCCTGCGCCGCGCCGAGGAACAGAAGGAAGCCGAGCGCAAGGCCCGCGCCGAGAAGGCCGCCCGCGCCAAGGCGGCGCAGGCCGAGGCACCTGCGGTAGCGGCAGCCGCGCCGGCCGATGACGCGCTGAAGAAACTCAAGATCGAAGCCAGCATGGCCCAGGTCGCGCTGAAGAAGGCGGAAAAACAGCTGGCCGCCCACGACACGCCGGAGCTGCAGACCCAGGTCGCCGAGCTTCGTGCCGCTGCAGAGGCCGCGCAAAAGGCCCTGGCCGACGCACAGGCAGCTGCCCCTGCCCCGGCGCCCAAACCGGCCGGCGACGAAGCGCTGAAGAAGGCCAAGATCGACGCGGCCATGCTCAAGGCCCAGCTGCGCAAGCTGGAGAAAATCGAAAACCCGGACGACGACCAGCAGGCCGAACTCGCTCGCCTGCGCCAGCAGCTGGAAGCCGCCGAGAAGGCCCTGGCCGATCTGGAAAAGCAGGCGCCCGCCCCCGCTGCCAAACCGGCCGGTGACGAAGCGCTGAAGAAAGCCAAGATCGACGCCGCCATGCTCAAGGCCCAGCTGCGCAAGCTGGAAAAGATCGAGACCCCGGACGACGACCAGCAGGCCGAACTCGCTCGCCTGCGCCAGCAGCTGGAAGCCGCCGAGAAAGCCCTGGCTGATCTGGAAAGCCAGGCGCCTGCCCCCGCCGCCAAACCGGCCGGCGACGAAGCGTTGAAGAAGGCCAAGATCGAAGCCGCCATGCTCAAGGCCCAGCTGCGCAAGCTGGAAAAGATCGAAACCCCGGACGACGAGCAGCAGGCCGAACTCGCTCGCCTGCGTCAGCAGCTGGAAGCCGCCGAGAAGGCCCTGGCCGATCTGGAAAGCCGGACACCCGCCCCCGCGGCCAAACCCGCCGGTGACGACGCCTTGAAAAAGGCCAAGGTCGAGCTGGCGATGAAACGCGCAGAGCTGAAGAAGGCCGAGAAGGCCGGCGCCGACGAAGCCGACCTGCAGCCACTGCGCGATGCCCTGGCCGCCACCGAACAGGCTCTGCATGCAGCCGAGGCGGCCTCGGGCAAGCCGGCGCCGGAGCTGGTGCGCACCGAACGCCCCGGCGTGGACGAAAAATTCAAGGCGCTGAAGACCGAGGTGGCCTTCGCCCGCGCCGACCTGCGCAAGCTGGAGCGTGACGAGAGCGCCGCGGGCGAGGCGCTGGAACAGGCGCGTACACGCCTGGCCGAAGCCGAACGCAAGCTGGCCGAATACCAGCCGTAATGATCGTCCCGGATTGCATCCGGGCTACCAAAGACACCCGTCGCCTCGGGGCACCCGGGCGGCACAGACAACCGTAGCCCGGATGCAATCCGGGGAATGAACACCACTGCGCTCAATACGAACGCAGTAACAGGAGCGCCGATGGCCCTGCCTCGCATCACATCGCCCCACGCCAAGGGCAGCAACCGTACCCAGCAGGTCATGCTGCAGGTGCTGCTGGCCACCGTGCCGGGCATTCTCGCCCTGACCTGGCTGTTCGGCGCCGGCACCCTGTTCAACCTGCTCTGGGCCAGCCTCTGCGCGCTGGGCTTCGAGGCCGCGCTGCTGGCCGCACGCAAGCGCCCGGTGGCCTTCTTCCTCAAGGACTACAGCGCCCTGGTCACCGCTGTGCTGCTGGCCCTGGCCCTGCCGCCCTACTCGCCCTGGTGGCTGACCCTGATCGCCTGCGGCTTCGCCATCGGCTTCGGCAAGCAGCTCTATGGTGGCCTCGGGCAGAACCCCTTCAACCCGGCCATGCTCGGCTATGTGGTGGTGCTGATCTCCTTCCCGGTGGAGATGACCAGTTGGCCCGCGCCGCACGGCGTCGCTGCGCTGGACGGCATCAAGCACATACTCGGCATCGCCAGCCTGCCCGATGGCTGGGCCCAGGCCACCGCGCTGGACGCGCTGAAAGTGAACAAGAGCCTGACCATCGACGAGCTGCGCGCCGCCAACCCGGCCTTCGGCCATTTCGGCGGTGCCGGCAGCGAGGCGGTCAACCTGGCGTTCCTCGCCGGCGGCCTGTACCTGCTGCACAAGCGCCTGATCACCTGGCACGCACCAGTGGGCATGCTCGCTGCGCTGTTCGTCATGAGCCTGCTGTTCTGGAACGGCAGCGGCTCGGATTCCAACGGTTCGCCGCTGTTCCACCTGCTGACCGGCGCCACCATGCTCGGCGCCTTCTTCATCGTCACCGACCCGGTTTCCGGCGCCACCAGCAATCGCGGGCGTCTGGTATTCGGTATCGGCGTCGGCGTACTGGTCTACGTGATCCGCACCTGGGGCGGTTACCCGGACGCGGTGGCTTTCGCCGTGCTGCTGATGAACCTGGCGGCGCCGACCATCGATTACTACACCCGGCCGCGCAGCTACGGCCATCGCAAGCCCAACAGCGGCTTCAAGCTGGGAGAATGAGCATGCTGCCGGAAATCAGCCGCTCGATGCTGAAGAACGCCCTGGTGCTCGGCCTGTTCGCCATCGGTACCGTCGGCAGCGTGGCTCTGCTGCAACAGGGCACCGCCACGCGTATCGCCGCCGCCGAGCGCGAAGCGCAGGTGCGCGCCCTGGCCGAAATCCTGCCGGCAGGCAGCTACGACAACCACCTGCTGGACAACCGCATCGAACTCAATGCCCCCGAGCTGGGCCACCGCAGCCCGCAGTCGGCCTACCTGGCATTGAAGGGCGAGCAGCCCAGCGCGCTGATCCTGCCGGTGACCGCACCGGACGGTTACAGCGGCGCCATCCACCTGCTGGTTGGCATCTTCGCCGATGGCCGCCTGGCCGGCGTGCGTGTGCTTGGCCACCGGGAAACCCCGGGCCTGGGCGACAAGATCGAACTGGCCAAGAGCGACTGGGTGCGCAGCTTCGAGGGCAAGTCCCTGAACAACCCTGGCGAGGACGGCTGGGCGGTGAAGAAGGATCGCGGCGAGTTCGACCAGTTCGCCGGCGCCACCATCACCCCGCGCGCCGTGGTCAAGGCCGTGCACGGCGCCCTGCGCTACTTCGACAAGCACCGCGCCCAGTTGCTGGGCCTGGCGGAGGACGAGCAATGACCAGTTATCGCGAAATCAGCTTCAACGGCCTATGGAAGAACAACCCGGCGCTGGTGCAGCTGCTCGGCCTGTGCCCGCTGCTGGGGGTGAGCAACTCCACGGTCAACGCCCTCGGCCTGGCCCTGGCCAGCGCGGTGGTGCTGGTGTGCTCCAACACCGCGGTGTCGCTGGTGCGCGGCGTGGTCAACACCGCCGTGCGCCTGCCTGCCTTCGTCATGATCATCGCCGCGCTGACCACCTGCATCGAGCTGCTGATGCAGGCCTTCACCTACGAGCTGTATCAAATCCTCGGCATCTTCATCCCGCTGATCACCACCAACTGCGTGATCCTCGGCCGCGCCGACGGCTTCGCCGCCAAGCACGACCCGGCCCGCGCCGCCTATGACGGTCTGATGATGGGCCTGGGCTTCGGCCTGGTGCTGGTCATGATCGGCGCCATCCGCGAGCTGCTCGGCACCGGCGCCCTGTTCGCCAACATGCACCTGCTGTTCGGCCCGATTGCCGCCGAGTGGAAGCTCACCCTGGTACAGGATTACAAGGGCTTTCTGCTGGCCATCCTGCCGCCGGGCGCCTTCATCGTCCTGGGCCTGCTGATCGCCGGCAAGAACCGCATCGACCAGATCGCCGCGGAACGGGCCAAGGCCGCCGCGCCCGAAGCCCCAGTACAAAGCCGTCGGGTTCGAGTGACCGGAGTCATCGAATGAACGCCGCCAAACGCCTGGAAATCTTCCGCCGCCTGCACGAGGACAACCCCGAGCCGAAGACCGAGCTGGCCTACAGCACGCCGTTCGAGCTGCTGGTAGCCGTGACGCTATCGGCCCAGGCCACCGACGTCAGCGTCAACAAGGCCACGGCCAAGCTGTTCCCGGTGGCCAATACGCCGGAGGCCATCTACGCCCTGGGCGTCGAGGGACTTTCCGAGTACATCAAGACCATCGGGCTGTACAACAGCAAGGCGAAGAACGTCATCGAGGCCTGCCGCATCCTCATCGAGAAACATGGCAGCCAGGTGCCGGACAACCGCGAGGACCTCGAAGCCCTGCCCGGCGTCGGCCGCAAGACTGCCAACGTGGTGCTCAATACGGCTTTTCGCCAGCTGGCCATGGCCGTGGACACGCACATCTTCCGCGTCAGCAACCGCACCGGCATCGCGCCGGGCAAGAACGTGGTCGAGGTGGAGAAGAAGCTGCTCAAGTTCGTGCCCAAGGATTACCTGCTCGACGCCCACCACTGGCTGATCCTGCACGGACGCTACGTCTGCACCGCACGCAAACCGCGCTGTGGCGCCTGCCGCATCGAGGATCTGTGCGAGTACAAGGCCAAGACTTCCGACGATTGATCGGTCATAGAAAGCAGCGATGCTCTGATTGAAAAAATCTTTTTTACCCGCTCATTTTTTGCCGCTATAAGGTGCGCAAATGGCCCCGGTAACTGGCCTGGAGTGGAATAGATGAGCACTGACAAAGAAGACCTCGAGCTGGACGAAGACTTTGTCGCGGATGAATCGGACGATGCCGAGCCTGCGGTGGAAGTCGCCAAGACCAACCTGACCAAGCGCCGCATCATCGACAACTTCCTCGAAGAGCGTCGCCTGCACAAGCAGCTGGCCGAATACGATTTCGATATCTGATCGCGCCACGCAAGAAGCCCCGCCAACCGCGGGGCTTTTTCGTTTCAGCTCACCGCGCGCAAGGCGCGGCGCGCGCACTTGTTGGCGTACATCGCCGCATCGGCCTGGACCAGCAGGCTGTCGAGCCCCTCGTCGGGATTCAGCGACGACTCGCTGACCCCCATGCTCATCGACAGACGCTGCCCGGCGCCGCCCTCTCTGCCACGCAATGCCTGCTCCAGACGCCGCAGAACCTCTTCGCTGTCGCTGTAGTCGCTGGCCAGTACGACGAATTCGTCGCCGCCAAGCCGGGCGATCACGTCGGTGTTGCGGAACTGCGCCTTGAGCACGTCGGCCGCCGCCTTGAGCAAGCGATCCCCGGCGCCGTGGCCGAAGCGATCATTGACCGGCTTGAGCTCGTCGAGGTCGGCATACAGCAGCAGGCAGCGCCCCTTGCGCCGCCGCGCCGCGCGCAGTTCGCGCTCGGCCAGCAGGCGAAAGCCGCGACGATTGTACAAGCCGGTCAGGTCGTCGATCAGCGACAGCTGGCGCACTGCCTGCTCGGCCAGCTGGCGTTCACGCACCTCTTCCTGCAAGCGTCGATTGGCCTCGGCCAGCTGCGCCGTGCGCTCTTCGACGCGGCGCTCCAGCTCGGCATAGACCTGGACGTTCTCCAGAGCCACCGAGGTGGAATCGGCCAACGCCTGTAGCAGTTGCACCTGCTCGTCGGTGGCGTGGCAGTACTCGGCCCAGTAGGTACCGATGGCGCCGATCGGCTCCAGGGTACGGATCGGCACCATGACCAGGCTCTTGACGAAGGTCGGCCGATACGCCTCATGGGGAATGCGCGGGTCGGCGTAGATGTCGGGAATCACGGTAGCGCTGCGGTTGAGCATGGCCCAACCACTGATGCAGGCACTCAAGGGGAAACGTTGGCCTTTCCACAGGGGCGAGATGGCGTCCTCGTCGCGATAGAAGCATTGCAGTCCATCGCGCAGGACGAAGGTGGCGCCGTCGGCACCGGTCAGCTCGCGGGCCGCGCTACGGACGATCTCCGCTACGCGGTCCACATCCTTCGCCATGGAAAGCTCCTGAACCACACGAACGAGGCGCAGAGCTTGGGAATCGGTCTTCATGGAGGCACCTCGCCAGTCAGCGAATGGCCACTATTTTTGTAAGCATTTACTTACAAAGACCGATGACTGTCAATCGTTTCGCTTGGGCGAGAGCAGCTCGATCTTGTAGCCGTCCGGGTCCTCGACAAAGGCCAGGGTGCTGTTGCCATGCTTCATCGGGCCTGGCTCGCGGGTGATCTTGCCGCCGCGCGAACGGATGTCCTCGCAGGCCTTGTAGACGTCCTCCACTTCCAGGGCGATATGGCCGTAGCCGGTGCCCAGCTCGTAGCTGTCAACGCCCCAGTTGTGGGTCAGCTCGATCACGCTGTTGTGTGCCTCGTCGCCATAGCCGACGAATGCGAGGGTGAACTGACCGTCCGGGTAGTCCTTGCGGCGCAGCAGGGTCATGCCCAGAACCTCGGTGTAGAAGGCGATGGACTTGTCCAGATCGCCAACGCGCAGCATGGTATGCAGCAGTCTCATCAGTTTTTCCTCTTCTAAAAGCAGAACCCCGGCTTGTGGCCGGGGTTCGTCTCACAAGGCGCTCAGCTTATCAGATCAGCTTGCGGCCCTTGCCAGCAGCGATGCGCATGCGCAGGGCGTTGAGCTTGATGAAGCCCGCCGCGTCCTGCTGGTTGTAGGCGCCGCCATCTTCCTCGAAGGTGGCGATGTTGGCGTCGAACAGCGAATCGTCGGACTTGCGCCCGGTGATGATGACGTTGCCCTTGTACAGCTTCAGGCGCACCACACCGTTCACGTTGGCCTGGGAGGCGTCGATCATCTGCTGCAGCATCAGACGCTCCGGGCTCCACCAGAAACCGTTGTAGATCAGGCTGGCGTACTTGGGCATCAGCTCGTCTTTCAGGTGGGCCACTTCGCGGTCGAGGGTGATCGACTCGATGGCGCGGTGGGCCTTGAGCATGATGGTGCCGCCGGGGGTCTCGTAGCAGCCGCGGGACTTCATGCCGACGTAGCGGTTCTCGACGATGTCCAGGCGACCGATGCCGTTCTCACCGCCGATGCGGTTCAGCTCGGCCAGCACCTGGGCCGGGGTCATCGCCTTGCCGTCGATGGCGACGATGTCACCGGCCTGGTAGGTCAGCTCGATGTAGGTGGGGGTGTCCGGCGCCGCTTCCGGCGACTTGGTCCAACGCCACATGTCTTCTTCGTGCTCGGTCCAGGTGTCTTCCAGCACACCGCCCTCGTAGGAGATGTGCAGCAGGTTGGCGTCCATGGAGTACGGCGACTTCTTCTTGCCGTGACGCTCGATCGGGATGGCGTGCTTCTCGGCGTAATCCATCAGCTTCTCGCGCGACAGCAGGTCCCACTCGCGCCAGGGGGCGATGACCTTGACGCCCGGCTTCAGCGCATAGGCGCCCAGCTCGAAACGCACCTGGTCGTTGCCCTTGCCGGTGGCGCCGTGGGAGATGGCGTCAGCGCCGGTCTCGTTGGCGATCTCGATCAGGCGCTTGGCGATCAGCGGACGGGCGATGGAGGTACCCAGCAGGTACTCGCCTTCGTAGATGGTGTTGGCGCGGAACATCGGGTAGACGAAATCGCGGACGAACTCTTCGCGCAGGTCGTCGATGTAGATTTCCTTGACGCCCAGGGCCTGAGCCTTGGCGCGGGCCGGCTCGACCTCCTCGCCCTGGCCGAGATCGGCGGTGAAGGTCACCACTTCGCAGTTATAGGTATCTTGCAGCCACTTGAGGATCACCGAGGTGTCCAGGCCACCGGAATAGGCCAGAACTACCTTTTTGACGTCCGCCATGCCATCACTCCACGGGTTGTACGGTAAAACCGGTGATTCTACTGACCCCGCGGGCCAATTTACAGTGGCGCGACAGCTTGTGACGATGAAGCGACCAAAGCTGCGCTCCGAAGGGTCAGGACGGCGTGCTGCCAGCCGGGTCGGCCGGCGCGGTCGGGGCAGGGTCTGCGGGAGCGCTGGGCGGCGCGACTTCGGCTGGCGCCGCGCGGTCCAGACGCAGGGTGGCACGGCGGTTCTTGGCGCGGTTGGCCTCGTTGTTGTTGGGCACCAGCGGGTAGCGCTCGCCATGAAAACGGACGGTAATCTGCTCCGTCGGCACACCGCCGGCCACCAGATACTCCTGCACGGCCAATGCGCGGCGGCGGGACAGGTCGCGATTGGTCAGGCGATTGCCGCTGTTGTCGGCGTGACCGTCGATCTGGAAGCTGTTGATGCTGGGGTCGGCCTTGACGAAGTCCAGAATGATGTCGAGCTTGGCCTTGGCCATGGCATCCAGTTCGATCCCGCCGCCGGGAAAGCCGATCTGCGCCTGGCGAATCTGCTCGAAGTTGACCGGCAGCAGCTTGGCGGTGCACGCCTGGTATTCCTCGTAGGCCTTGTGGAACTTCACCGGCAGCAGGCGCACCTCGAGGTTGTCGCCGCCATTGAGGGTGCGGTGACGCACCAGCGGGCTACGCCCTTCCAGCAGACCGGTGAGCAGCCGCGCGCCCTGCTCCTGCGAGCTGTTGAACGGCACGTCGCCGTTGCCGACACTGACCACGCCGAGATTGATATCACCACGCCCCGGTTGCCAGGGCGCCGCTGCCGCCAGCAAGGTCGCCGAGCCGGCGCCCATCCAGCGCTCGCGCGCCTTGAGACGGAAGGTCACCTGCTCGCCGGCACGGCGCACGAACTCGCCACTGCCGAAGTTGCTGATCGACTGACTGAGGCGGCACTCGAACTGATCGCCCTCGACCTTCCACTCCACCTGCTCGATCCGCGTCTGGAAACTGATGGCGTGCGCCGACAGGCACAGAGGCATGCTCGCCAGCAGGCTGATGAGAAGAGATTGGGGCGCACGCACGGTCGGCTCCAGGAAAACGTCGTTCGCTTTGCTATCGGTACGAGCGCGGAAAACTGTAGGGGCGAATCGTTCGGGAAAGCGCCGAACTCAGCGCAGCGCCAAGGCGAACGAATTGCCTGGCGCACCCTCACAGCGCATTTTCCGACGGTTTCCGGTAGCATTCCGCTCACGTTTTACCCGCCTGGAAACCCCCATGTCCGACCGCCTGACTCTCCTGCGTCCCGATGACTGGCACATTCACCTGCGCGATGGTGCGGTGCTGCCACACACCGTCGGCGATGCCGCGCGCACTTTCGGCCGCGCCATCATCATGCCCAACCTGGTTCCGCCGGTACGCAATGCCGCCGAGGCCGACGCCTATCGCCAGCGCATTCTCGCTGCGCGCCCGGCCGGCAGCCGCTTCGAGCCGCTGATGGTGCTCTACCTCACCGACAACACCAGCCCCGAGGACGTCCGCGCGGCCAAGGCCAGCGGCTTCGTGCATGCGGCCAAGCTCTATCCGGCCGGTGCCACCACCAACTCCGACTCGGGCGTCACCAGCATCGACAAGATCTTCCCGGCGCTGGAAGCCATGGCCGAAGTCGGCATGCTGCTGCTGGTGCATGGCGAGGTGACCCGCGCCGAGATCGACGTGTTCGACCGCGAAAAGGCCTTCATCGACGAGCACCTGACCCGCGTGGTCGAGCGCTTCCCCACGCTGAAAGTGGTGTTCGAGCACATCACCACCCGTGACGCGGTGCAGTTCGTCGAGGCGGCCTCGGCCAACGTCGGCGCCACCATCACCGCGCACCACCTGCTGTACAACCGCAACCACATGCTGGTTGGCGGTATTCGCCCGCACTTCTACTGCCTGCCGATCCTCAAGCGCAACGTGCACCAGGAAGCCCTGCTCGACGCTGCGACCAGCGGCAACGTCAAGTTCTTCCTCGGCACCGACTCGGCTCCGCACGCCAAGCACGCCAAGGAAGCCGCCTGCGGCTGCGCCGGCTGCTACACCGCCTTCGCCGCCATCGAGCTGTACGCCGAGGCGTTCGAACAGCGCAAGGCGCTGGACAAGCTGGAAGCCTTTGCCAGCTTCCACGGCCCGGACTTCTACGGCCTGCCGCGCAACAGCGACAGCATCACCCTGGTGCGTGAGGAATGGACCGTGCCGGCCAGCCTGCCGCTGGGCGACAACAGCGTGGTACCGCTGCGTGCCGGCGAAACCCTGCGCTGGAAGCTGCTGGAGGGCCAGGCGTGAGCGAAGACAGCTACGACGACGAACTCGAACCCAGCCTGCCTGCCGGCCCGCGCACCCCGATGGCCGCGCGCTTTCGCGGCTACCTGCCGGTAGTGGTGGACGTCGAGACCGGCGGTTTCAATTGCGCCACCGACGCCCTGCTGGAAATCGCCGCGACCACCATCGCCATGGACGAGGGCGGCTTTCTCTATCCGGATCACACGCACTTCTTCCGCATCGAGCCCTTCGAGGGCGCCAATATCGAGGCGGCGGCGCTGGAGTTCACCGGCATCAAGCTCGATCACCCGCTGCGCATGGCGGTGAGCGAGGAACATGCCCTGGGCGAGATCTTCAAGGGCCTGCGCAAGTCGATCAAATCGTCCGGCTGCAAGCGCGCCATCCTGGTGGGCCACAACAGCAGCTTCGATCTGGGCTTTCTCAACGCCGCGGTGGCGCGTTGCGGCATCAAGCGCAACCCCTTCCATCCCTTCTCCAGTTTCGATACCGCCACCCTGGCCGGCCTCGCCTACGGCCAGACCGTGCTGGCCAAGGCCTGCCAGGCCGCCGGCATCGAGTTCGATGGCAAGGAGGCACATTCGGCGCGCTACGACACCGAGAAGACGGCCGAGCTGTTCTGCGGCATCGTCAACCGCTGGAAGGAAATGGGCGGCTGGGACGAGTTCGATCAGTAGGGGCAACCCGCTCATGAAAAAACCGGCGCACGCCGGTTTTTTCATATCAGGCCTCAGGGCCTGCACCGTTCGTCAGGAGATGCGAGCATTCGCAATCGATCTTTGACAAGCATTCTCATTAACATTAGTATCCGACCCATCGAACAGAACCACCAAGACGAGCCTTGCTTATGTACGTCTGCCTCTGTGAAGGTGTCACCGATACGCAAATCCGCGACGCGGTCTATGAAGGCTGCTGCAGCTACCGTGAAGTCCGCGGCACCCTGGGCATCGCCAGCCAGTGCGGCAAGTGCGCCTGCCTGGCCAAGCAGGTGGTACGCGAGACCATCGCCGAAGTGCAGAGCAGCCAGGCCAGCCTGGCCTACCCCGCCGGTTTCGCGGCTGCCTGATAGATGAATGAAACAAAAAACCGGATCGAATGATCCGGTTTTTTTTCGCCCGAACGTTTGTCGCGCGCGAAGACTACAGGCCGTCGCGCTCCACATGGTCGAGGTTCACCGCCTCGCCCGGCTTGGCGTGCAGCTTGGCGCGGATGTCCTCGAAGATCGCGTCATACTCCTTGTGCGCACGCATGATCGGGCTGTTGTTGGGGTGCAGACCATGCTTGGCCACCAGCCGGGATATCACGCTGGCGAAGTTGAAGGCCGTATCGCGGTGCATCTCGAAGACTTCCTCGAAGGCCTTGCCGTCGATCTCGCCCACCAGTCGCCCATGCAGCATGGGGCCCTCCGGGGAGTCCTTGCGGACCTCGTAGTAGAAATCGATGCTGTACGCCGGTTGCCCGCCCAGGCCAGGCGGATTGCTGCGGTGCAGATGGCCAGGTTCGAACATGGTCCCCTCCTTTGAAACTGCGCGTCTGGAACGCCCTGACGGGAGCGTTCGCAGAGTCTAGACCGATCGCCGCTGCGCTGCTGCGCCCTCGTTCAGTGCAGCGTCCCGTCCCCTGCCCTTTCCTGCACCAGCACCCAGGGCGCCACCACCACGGCCCAGAGCTGCGGATCGCGCGTCAGCAGATCTTCGGCACGCGCATCCTCGAGGCGGCCCACCAGCCCCTCGCTCATCCACTGCGCGACACGTGCCTGATCGTTCTCGGCCACGGCCTGCGCGACCGCCACCAGATCCTGATTGCCCTCGACCCAGAGCAACGCGCCACGGGCGAAGAAAGGCTGCAATTCCTGCCAGCGAATCGGCGCGGTTTCGCCAAGCAGCTTGGCATAGAGGGTGCTAGATTGATCCGTCATGGTGTGGCCTGTGTCGATGGCGTGAATGAGGGCGCGCAATGATAGCGTCAGCAGCCCCTCTGGCAACCGCACGACGCTCGCCAACCGACTGAAGCCACGCCGTTTTTCTATACATTCCTTGCAATTACGCGACACCCCCGTGTTTCGCCTCCAGCTACCGGCTTTTCAAGGCGCAAATTCGCGCTCTAAACTGCTCCGGTACAGTTGCCGGAGGCTTTACCGGGATAATGGACCCGGTTCTGCAGCTTCGGCCGCAAGAACTACAACAACGATAAACACAAGAGTGGAGCACTCATGAACAAGGCTACTAAGCAGATTTCCAAGCTGTTCGCGGCAATGGCACTGGCGGGGGCGGCCAGCTATTCGATGGCGGCCGACAACATCAAGATCGGCCTGGCCGGTCCGGTGACCGGTGCCGTCGCTCAGTACGGTGAGATGCAATTCATCGGCGCCAAGATGGCCATCGAGCAGATCAACAAGGCTGGCGGCGTGAACGGCGCCCAGCTCGAAGGCGTGGTCTATGACGACGCTTGCGATCCGAAGCAGGCCGTGGCCGTTGCCAACAAGATCGTCAACGACGGCGTCAAGTTCGTGGTTGGCCACCTGTGCTCCAGCTCCACTCAACCGGCTTCCGACATCTACGAAGATGAAGGCATCCTGATGATCACCGCGGCTTCCACCAGCCCGGACATCACCGCTCGTGGCTACGAGCTGGTGTTCCGCACCATCGGTCTGGACAGCCTGCAGGGCCCGACCGCCGGTAACTTCATCGCCGACCACGTCAAGCCGAAGAACGTTGCCGTCATCCACGACAAGCAGCAGTACGGCGAAGGCATCGCCACCGCGGTCAAGCAGACCCTGGAAGGCAAAGGCGTGAAGGTTTCCCTGTTCGAAGGCATCAACGCCGGCGACAAGGACTTCTCCGCTCTGATCGCCAAGCTGAATCAGGCTGGCGTCGACTTCGTCTACTACGGCGGCTACCACCCGGAACTGGGCCTGCTGCTGCGCCAGACCAAGGAGCGTGGCCTGAACGTCAAGTTCATGGGTCCGGAAGGCGTGGGTAACAAGGAAATCTCCGCCATCGCAGGTCCCGCCTCCGAAGGTCTGCTGGTGACCCTGCCGAAGTCCTTCGACCAGGATCCGAAGAACCAGGCGCTGGTCGAGGCCTTCAAGGCCAAGAACGAAGACCCGAGCGGTCCGTTCGTGTTCCCGGCCTACGCTGCAGTTCAGGTCATCGCCGAAGGCATCGAGAAAGCCGGCGATACCGACACCGCCAAAGTGGCCGCAGCCCTGCGCGCCAACAGCTTCGACACCCCCACCGGCACCCTGGCCTTCGACGAGAAGGGCGATCTGAAGGACTTCAGCTTCGTGGTGTACGAGTGGCACCAGGACGGCACCAAGTCCGAAGCCAAGTAAGCTTCCTGTCTGAGCCAAAGCCCACTGCCTCCAGCAGTGGGCTTTGTTTATTAGAAGAATTCCGGCCTCGCGCTGCGCCACAAGCGCCGCTTTACGCAAGCGCCCAGGAGTTAGGCAATGCCTGATCTTTATCACTACCTGCAACAGCTGCTCAATGGGCTGACCATTGGCAGCACCTATGCCCTGATCGCCATCGGCTACACCATGGTCTACGGCATCATCGGCATGATCAACTTCGCCCATGGCGAGGTTTACATGATTGGCTCGTACGTAGCCTTCACCGTGATCGCCGGCCTCGCCATGTTCGGCCTGGAAGCCGTGCCCTTCGTGATGATCGCGGCGTTCGCCGCCACCATGATCGTCACCAGTGCCTACGGTTACAGCATCGAACGGGTGGCCTACCGCCCACTGCGCGGCGGCAACCGTCTCATCCCGCTGATCTCCGCGATCGGCATGTCGATCTTCCTGCAAAACGCCGTGTTGCTTTCACAGGACTCCAAGGACAAGGCCATCCCCAGCCTGCTGCCTGGCAATTTCATCCTCGGTGAAAGCGCCGCCAACGGCGTGGTGGTGTCCTACATGCAGGTGCTGATCTTCATCGTGACCTTCGTCGCCATGATCGGTCTGACCCTGTTCATCTCCCGTTCGCGCCTGGGCCGCGCCTGCCGCGCCTGTGCCGAAGACCTGAAGATGGCCAACCTGCTCGGCATCAACACCAACAACATCATTGCCCTGACCTTCGTCATCGGCGCGGCGCTGGCCGCCATCGCCTCGGTGCTGCTGGGCATGAACTACGGCGTGATCAACCCGCACCTGGGCTTCCTCGCCGGCATCAAGGCCTTCACCGCCGCGGTACTGGGCGGTATCGGCAGCATTCCGGGCGCGGTGCTCGGCGGCTTGCTGCTGGGTGTGGCCGAAGCCTTCGGCGCCGATATCTTCGGCGATCAATACAAGGACGTGGTGGCGTTCAGCCTGCTGGTGCTGGTGCTGCTGTTCCGTCCCACCGGCATCCTTGGCCGCCCGGAGGTGGAAAAGGTATGAGCCCCACCACCATCAAGAGCCTCAAATCCGCGATTTTCAGCGCCCTGCTGGTGCTGATCATCTCCTACCCGGTCCTGGGCCTGAAGCTGACCACCGTGGGCATCAGCCTGCGCGTGGAAGGCGCCACCGCCTTCGAACTCTGGTGCATCGGCGGCGCCGCCGCGCTGATCTTCCTCTGGCAACTGCTGCGTGACCGCATCACCCCGGCCTGGGCCCAACTGCCCAAGCTGCCCAGCGGCTCCAGCCAGATCGGCAACTTCCTCACCCTGCCCTCCACCCAGCGCTGGATCATCCTGGCGATGGTCATGGTGGCACTGGTGTGGCCGTTCTTCGCCAGCCGCGGCGCGGTGGACATCGCCACGCTGATCCTGATCTACGTGATGCTCGGCCTCGGCCTGAACATCGTCGTGGGTCTGGCCGGTCTGCTCGACCTGGGCTACGTCGGTTTCTACGCCGTCGGCGCCTACAGCTACGCGATCCTGGCGCACTACTTCGGTCTGGGCTTCTGGATCTGTCTGCCGCTGGCCGGCATGATGGCGGCGCTGTTCGGCTTCCTGCTGGGCTTCCCGGTGCTGCGCCTGCGCGGTGACTACCTGGCCATCGTCACCCTCGGTTTCGGCGAGATCATCCGCATCCTGCTGCGCAACATGACCGAGTACACCGGTGGCCCCAACGGTCTGAGCATCGCCAACGAAAACAAGCCGACCCTGTTCGGTCTGTCCTTCGAGCGCCGCGTGCCGGCTGACATGCCGACCTTCCATGGCTTCTTCGAGATCGCCTACAACTCGCAGTACAAGGTGATTTTCCTCTACCTGATCGCCCTGCTGCTGGTGCTGCTGACCCTGTTCCTGGTCAACCGCCTGCTGCGCATGCCGATCGGTCGCGCCTGGGAAGCCCTGCGCGAGGACGAGATCGCCTGCCGTGCACTGGGTCTGAACCCGACCGTGATCAAGCTCTCGGCCTTCACCATCGGCGCCAGCCTGGCAGGTTTCGCCGGCAGTTTCTTCGCCGCGCGTCAGGGACTGGTGACGCCGGAGTCGTTCACCTTCATCGAGTCGGCGATGATCCTCGCCATCGTGGTACTCGGCGGCATGGGCTCGCAGCTGGGCGTGATCCTCGCTGCCATCGTCATGGTGATGCTGCAGGAAATGCGGGAACTGAGTGAGTACCGCATGCTGTTCTTCGGTCTGGTCATGATCTTCATGATGATCTGGCGCCCGCAAGGGTTGCTGCCGATGCAACGTCCCCACCTGGAGCTGAAGCGATGAGCCGCACGATTCTCGAAGTAAGCGGCCTGACCATGCGTTTCGGCGGCCTGCTGGCCGTCAACGAGGTGGGCCTCAACGTCAAGGAAAAGCAGGTGGTCTCGATGATCGGCCCGAACGGCGCCGGCAAGACCACCGTGTTCAACTGCCTGACCGGCTTCTACCAGCCGACCTCCGGCAGCATCCGCCTGAACGGCGAGTCGATCGAAGGCCTGCCGGGCCACAAGATCGCGCGCAAGGGCGTGGTGCGGACCTTCCAGAACGTGCGTCTGTTCAAGGACATGACCGCGGTGGAAAACCTGCTGGTGGCCCAGCATCGCCACCTCAACACCAGCTACCTGGCCGGCCTGTTCAAGACCCCGGGCTTTCGCCGCAGCGAACGCGAGGCCATGGATTTTGCCGCCTACTGGCTGGAGCAGGTCAACCTGGTGGACTTCGCCAACCGCAGTGCCGGTACCCTGGCCTACGGTCAGCAGCGTCGCCTGGAAATCGCCCGCTGCATGATGACGCGTCCGAGCATCCTGATGCTCGACGAGCCGGCCGCCGGCCTCAACCCGCGCGAGACCGAAGACCTCAAGGCGCTGATTGGCGTGCTGCGTGACGAACACAACGTCACCGTGCTGCTGATCGAGCACGACATGAAGCTGGTGATGAGCATTTCCGACCACATCTACGTGATCAACCAGGGCACTCCCCTGGCCGACGGCACGCCGGACGACATCCGCAACAACCCGGACGTGATCAAAGCCTATCTGGGGGAGGCGTAATCCATGCTGAGCTTCAACAACGTCTCAACCTTCTACGGCAAGATCCAGGCGCTGCACGATGTCAGCATCGAAGTGCAGAAAGGCGAGATCGTCACCCTGATCGGCGCCAACGGCGCCGGCAAGTCGACCCTGCTGATGACCCTGTGCGGCAACCCGCGCGCCACCAGCGGCAGCATCCGTTACCTGGGTGAAGAGCTGGTGGGCATGGATACCCCGGAGATCATGCGCAAGAGCATCGCCATCGTGCCGGAAGGCCGTCGCGTGTTCGCCCGCCTGACCGTCGAGGAAAACCTGGCCATGGGCGGCTTCTTCGGCGACAAGGCGGAGAATCAGGCGCAACTGGACAAGGTCCTGCACCTGTTCCCGCGCCTGAAGGAACGCTTCGCCCAGCGTGCCGGCACCATGAGCGGTGGCGAGCAGCAGATGCTCGCCATCGGCCGTGCCTTGATGAGCAAGCCCAACCTGCTGCTGCTCGACGAGCCGTCGCTGGGTCTGGCGCCGATCATCATCCAGCAGATCTTCGACATCATCGAGCAACTGCGCAAAGACGGCGTGACCATCTTCCTGGTCGAGCAGAACGCCAACCAGGCGCTGAAGCTGGCCGATCGCGGCTATGTGCTGGAGAACGGCCACATCGTCATGCAGGGTAGCGGCGAAGAGCTGCTCAACGACCCGAAGGTACGCGACGCCTACCTCGGCGGCTGAGCGCAACCTGCGACATGGAAACCGCCCTTCGGGGCGGTTTTTTATTTCCCGGTATGCATTTGGGCGACGCCTGGCTGGTGCGTGGGGCGTAGCCAACGAAACGGCAAAGTCTTAAGCGAATATTTCCGCCCCCTTGCACCCTCCTCCCCGGGGATTAGGCTCAGGGTCTCAAGCCTTGCGAGACCACGCCCATGCGCAAATCCCTGCTCCTGCTACTGGTCCTCAGCCTGCTGCTCGGTGCCTGCAGCCGCATCGACCTGGCCTACCGCAATCTGGACCGGCTGATACCCTGGAAGCTCGGCGACTACGTGGCCCTGAACAGCGAACAGAAGGCCTGGCTCAAACCGCAGCTGCAGGAGCACCTGAGCTGGCACTGCAGCGTGGAGTTGCCGCGCTATGTGGATTGGCTGGAGCGTAGCCGGCAGGCGCTGAGCAGCCGCGACAGCCAGGCTCTGGCCGGCCAGCTGGAAGCCTTCGACAGCGCCATGCAGCGCATCGCCGTGGACATCACCCCCAGCGCCACCGATCTGCTGCGCGGCCTGAGCCCGCGCCAGGTGGAGCAACTGTTCGCCGCCCTCGACGAGCAGAACGCCGAACTGCGCGAAGAGTTTCTCGAACCGCCGCTGGAGCAGCAGATCGCCCGCCGCGCCGAGCGCATGAGCGAGCGCCTGCAGCCCTGGTTCGGCAAGCTCAACACGGCGCAGCGCCAACGGGTCGACGACTGGGCCGAGGGCCTGGGCGCGCAGAATCGGGTGTGGCTGGACAACCGCCTGGCCTGGCAGCAGGCCCTGCGCGAAGCGCTCGAGGCACGCCGCGGCGATGACTTCGACGCACGCATGGCGGCGCTGCTGCAGGAGCGCGAACGGTTCTACACCGACGCCTACAAGGCCAGCTACCAGGCCAATCGCCAGGCCATGGCCGAGATGATCGTCGACCTCGTCGCGCAGGCCGACGACTCGCAGCTCAGACGGGCACAGCAGCGCCTGAGCAGCCTGCAGGCCGACCTGGCCGCGCAGCAGTGCCAAGCGGGCGAGTCGGTAGCCAGCCGTTGAAACGACGGGCGCGCGCAGCCTACCCCTGAGCCATAGGCTGCAATCGCGGCTATAGCGCCGGCAGACGCCAGTCGACGGGACTCATGCCGTTCTGTGCGAGGAACTGGTTGCAGCGGCTGAAATGACCGTTGCCGATGAAACCGCGATGGGCGGACAGCGGCGATGGATGCGGCGAACGCAGCACCAGATGCTTGGTCGGGTCGATCAGACGCTGCTTGCTCTGCGCGTGGCTGCCCCAGAGCAGGAACACCACCTTGGGCTGATGCTCGCTGACCACCTCGATCACCCGGTCGGTGAACGGCTGCCAGCCCTTGGCCGCGTGCGAGCCGGCATTGCCGCGCTCCACCGTCAGCGAGGTGTTGAGCAGCAGCACGCCCTGATCGGCCCAGCTCTGCAGGTAGCCGTGCGCGGGGATGTCGAGATTGAGGTCGCGCTTGAGTTCCTTGTAGATGTTCACCAGCGACGGCGGCGTCTGCACGCCCGGCTGCACCGAGAAGCACAGCCCGTGCGCCTGACCCGGCCCGTGGTATGGGTCCTGGCCGATGATCACCACCTTGACCTGGTCCAGCGGCGTGGAATTGAGGGCGTTGAAGATCAGCGGGCCCGGCGGATAGATCTCCTTGCCGGCGGCCTTCTCCGCCCGCAGGAACTCGCGCAGCTCCTTCATGTAGGGCTTGTCGAACTCCTCGCGCAGCGCGTGTTTCCAGCTGGCTTCGAGCTTGATGCGATCTTCGGTCATGACAGTTCCTGCAGCGACAAAACGAGTGCAGGCACGCTAGAGAAGGGGGGGATGCAAGTCAAGGAAGCGCTTGCCGGCGCCACGCAAGATGCTTTGCTAGCCTTTCCGGCATCGCCTCAACCGATGAACCCAAGCCGATGCCTACCTCTACCGATACCCTGCGCATGGCGTTGCTCAACCGCTTCCTCAAGGGCGAAGCCAGGATTCCGCAGATGCCGGAAGCCGCCGTTCGCATCCGCAAGCTGCTGGATGACCCGCGAACCTCCCTGGAACAGCTGACCCGGGTGATCACCGGCGACCCGCCGCTGGCCGCGTACCTGATGCAGTTTTCCAACACGCCCCTGCTGCGTGGCGACCGCGCCTGCAGCTCGCTGCGCGAACTGCTGGGCCGCCTGGGCACCCGCCAGCTGGCCGATCTGGTGCTGGGCTTCAGCCTGCAGCATCTGTTCACCAGTACCGAACCGGCCCTGCAGCAGGCCTTTCGCACGCGCTGGCGCAGCGCCCGAGAGCGCGCCGCCCACTGCGCGGTCCTGGCCCAGCGCACCGGCCTGTCGCTGGACGACGCCATGCTCGGCGGCCTGCTGCAGGACATCGGCAGCCTGCCGCTGCTCTCGGAGCTGGAGCACTGGCCGAACGTGCCGCGCGAGAGCGATACGCTGCACGAGCTGTGCGACCAGCTGTCCGGTGACCTCGGCGCTCTGATTCTGACGCGCTGGCAGCTGCCCTCGGCAGTGATCGAATCCACGCGCCTCTTTGGCCAATGGCAACGCCAGCATGACGGCGCTGCCGACCTGGCGGATCTGGTACTGCTGGCCAGCGCTCTGCAGAGCAACCGGTCGCTGCCCGAGCCGCTGCCGGCGCAGGCGAAGCTGGGTCTGGAGCAACCGCTCGGCGAACTCAGGAACGAGCTGGCCGACGAGCTGAACCTGTGGAAGCGCCTGCTCGCCTGAAGCCCCTGCTATGCAGCCTCATCAGGCAGCTGGATGCAGCTTGCCCATGCCCACGCGGCGGTCGAGACTCTCTCGCACAGCCCGCGCAGGAGGTCACATGAGCGACTCCATCGGCATCAGCCGCGAGCGTCTGGAACAGGCGCTCGCCCACTCCACCTTCGCCCAGCTGCTCGGCGCCGAGCTGCTCGACTTCGCACCAGGCCGGGTCAGCCTGCAGGTACGCAGCCGCCCCGACCTGTGCCAGCACCATGGCTACATGCACGGCGCGGTGGTCGGTTTCATGGTCGACAGCGGTTGCGCCTGGGCCGCGGCGTCGATGGTCGGCGACGTGGTCACCAGCGAATACAAGCTCAACCTGCTTGCCCCGGCGCTCGGCGAACGCCTGCTGTGCCGCGCCGAAGTGCTCAAGGCCGGGCAGCGCCAGGCAGTCTGCCGAGCCGATGTGTTCGCCCTGAAGGATGGCCAGGAGAAGCTGGTGGCCACCGGCCTGGCGACCATCGCGCGGGTGTAGCGGACGCGCGACTAGCAGGCCGTTGAAAAACGTAGGCGAGGCAGCCAGTGCAATACCGATGGCGGCCCCGCAAAAACAGCCGAAAAACGACCGGGGTCGCGTCCGACTTTACGTGTTGTAAATGAGCATTTTGATGGGGGCGCCTAGCTCGGACTCGCGCACGAGGCTGTTTTTAACGCAGCAATGGCAACGCAGGTAGTTTTTCAACAGCCTGCTAGCCCTGATGCAGCGCCCGGTAATGACTGGGCGCCATGCCCACCACCTTGCGAAACAGCCGCGAGAAGTAATAGGGGTCCTCGTAACCCAGCTGCTCGGCGACCTGACGCACCTCGATATCGCCACGGTCGAGCAGACGGCAGGCCAGCGCCATCTTCAGCTGGATGAAGTCCTGGATCGGCGCATGGCCGGTCAGCGCGCGGTAGGTCTTGGCGAAGTGAAAGCGCGAGAGCTTGAACTGCGCCGCCAGTTCGTCGAGGTTGAGGTTGCCGTGCAGGTGGGCGCGCATCACCGCCTGCACCGCTTCTATGTCCAGCACCCGCCCGGATTTCAGACTGACCCGCGCCGGCAGCACCGCCAGGGAGCTGAGCATCGCCTGCAGGCGGTGCGCAGCATGGATGAAGGGCAAGGCGTTGAGGCCCTGCCGCTGCAGACCCAGCAGCGCCTCGAAGTCGCCGAGTAAACGCGGCTGTACACCGATGCGCCGCAGCGTCTGCGCGCCCAGCAGACGCAGGAAGTCTTCGCTTAGGCTGCCGTCGAAGTGCACCCAATAGATCGTCCAGGGGTTTTGCGCATCGGCGCCATAGGCATGCGGCACGTCCTTGGGCAGCAGCAGCAGATCGCCAGCAGCAACCTCGAATCGTCCATCCGTCGCTTCCAGCCAGCCCCTGCCGGAGCGGCAATAGATCAGCAGGTGATCGTCCGGCTGCAGGCGCCGCATCTGGTGGCCGGCCGCGTCAGGGTAAAAACCCATGGCCAGGGGATAGCAGCCCGAGCTGAGCGGATGGCGTACCAGCAGGCGGCGCAGGCGCGGCGGCGTGATGAAGCGCTGCCCGCCGAGTGGCAGCGGCCAGTTGGAGGTTTCCACCCGCAGGCCCATGACGATCATTCCTTGCAAACGCTCATGAATGACAAGATCGTCCATCCGCAGGCCAAGATCGTCAATCCACAAGCCGGCGTCGAGTGGCTATAAAGAGTCGGTACAAGAACAAAGGAGGCGAGCATGCCCCGTACCCTGCCGCAACTGATCGACGGTCAATGGCGCGCCAGCCAGGCTCACGAACTGATCGAAGTCACCGACCCGGCCACCCAGGAGGTGCTCGCCCTCGCCCCCAAGGCCACCGCCGAGGAAATCGAGGCGGCCGTGGCCAGCGCCCAGCGGGCCTTTCTCGCCTGGCGCGAGGTGCCGGTATCGGAGCGGGCCCGCCTGATGCTGCGCTATCAGCATCTGCTCAAGGAACATCACGACGAGTTGGCGGAGATTCTCGCCGCGGAAACCGGCAAGACCTTCGCCGATGCCAAGGGCGACGTGTGGCGCGGCATCGAAGTGGCCGAGCATGCCGCCAACATCGCCAGCCTGGTGATGGGCGAGACGGTGGAGAACGTCGCCCGCGAGATCGACACCGCCAGCTGGATTCAGCCGCTGGGCGTGTGCGTCGGTATCACCCCGTTCAATTTCCCGGCGATGATCCCGCTGTGGATGTTTCCGCTGGCCATCGCCTGCGGCAATACCTTCATCCTCAAGCCGTCGGAACAGGACCCGATGACGCCCAACCGTCTGGCCGAACTCTTCATCGAGGCCGGCGCGCCGGCCGGGGTGCTGCAGGTGCTGCATGGCGGTCGCGAGCAGGTCGATGCGCTGCTGGTGCACCCGCAGGTGCGCGCGGTGTCCTTCGTCGGCTCGGTGACGGTGGGTCAGCATGTCTATCGCACCGGCACCCAGCACCTGAAACGGGTACAGGCCTTCGCCGGGGCGAAGAACCATATGGTGATCATGCCGGACGCACCGAAGGATCAGGTGATCAGCAACCTGCTCGGCGCCAGTTGCGGCGCCGCCGGGCAGCGCTGCATGGCGATCAGCGTGGCGGTGTTCGTCGGCGAATCGAAACAGTGGATCGATGATCTGGCCCAGCAGATGGCCGCGCTGCGCCCCGGTCACTGGCAGGATGGCGCCGCCGCCTACGGCCCGCTGATCAGCCCGCAGGCACGCCAGCGCGTACTGCGCCTGATCGACGAAGGCAAGGCCGAAGGCGCCGAGTGCCTGCTCGACGGTTCGCAGTGCACGGTGGACGGTTACCCGGACGGCAACTGGGTGGGGCCGACCCTGTTTCGCGGCGTGACGCCGAAGATGGGCCTGTACCGCGAGGAGATTTTCGGCCCGGTGCTGGTGTGCATGGAGGTGGACAGCCTGGAAGAGGCCATCGAACTGGTCAACGCTAGCCCCTACGGCAACGGCACCAGCCTGTTTACCCGCTCCGGCGGCGCCGCGCGGCACTTCCAGCACGCGGTGGAGGTCGGCCAGGTGGGCATCAACGTGCCGATTCCGGTGCCGCTGCCGTTCTTTTCCTTCACCGGCTGGAAGGGTTCGTTCTACGGCGACCTGCACGCCTACGGCAAGCAGGCGGTGCGTTTCTACACCGAAACCAAGACTGTCACGACCCGCTGGTTCGACGACAAGCCACTCGGCGAGGGTCCGAACATGACTATCCAGCTGAAATGAGAACTGGGTGATGCTTTCTTAGACTAATAGACGATCACCCGAACTGGACGAGCGGCGTAAAACGGTTCTCTGCAGAACAAAAACAAGGAGAACTGCAATGCGCCAACTCACAGCCATCCTGGCCCTGTGGGCCGGGGTTACCGCCTGCGTGCAAGCTGCCGAGCCGATCACCCTCGGGCTCAACTACCCGCGCACAGGACCATACAAGGAGGAGGGATTGGCGCAGATGCGTGGAGCCCTGCTGGCCATCGACGAGATCAATGCCGCTGGCGGCGTGCTGGGAAGGCCCCTGCGCCTGTCCAGCAAGGACACCGCCTCGCGCCCGGCCAAGGCGGAAAAGAACGTCGACAAGCTGGCCGCCGAAGGCGCGGTGATGCTCTTCGGCGGTGCCTCCAGCGCCGTGGCCATCGCCGCCGGCAAACGCGCCAAGCAGCATGGCCTGCTGTATTTCGGCACCCTCACCTACTCCAACGACACCACCGGCAAGGACGGCCACCGCTACATGTTCCGCGAGTGCAACAACGCCTGGATGAGCGCCAAGGTGCTCGGCCAGTACCTGAGCAAGACCTTGCCGAACAAGCGCTACTTCTACGTCACGGCCGATTACACCTGGGGCCATACCAGCGAGGCTTCGTTGCGCCAGGCCACTTCGAGCGACAACGCCGCCCAGCACGCCGGCGTGCGCGTCCCCTTCCCTGGCGCGCGCCTGGCCGATTATCAGGATGCCCTGACCCAGGCCGCCGCGAGCAAGGCCGACATCCTCGCCCTGGTGCTGTTCGGCGAGGACCTGGTGCGCGCCATGCGCATCGCCAAGGACCTGGGCCTGACCGAGCGCATGCAGATCGTCGCCCCCAACCTCACCCAGAGCATGGTCGAACAAGCCGGCCCGGACCTGATGCAGGGCGTGATCGGCACCGAACCCTGGACCTGGCGTGTGCCGGCGCTGGAGAAGTCCGCGCGTGGCGAAGCCTTCGTCCAGGCCTTCAAGACCCGCTACCAGATGTACCCCTCCAGCTCCGCCGCTTCGGCCTACAGCATCGTCCAGCAGTGGGCCGATGCCGCCAAGCGCGCCAACAGCCTCGATAGCGAAGCGCTGATCAAGGCGCTGGAGGGCCACCGCTACAGCCTGTTGAAGGGCGAGCAGCAATGGCGCGCCTTCGATCACCAGAACCTGCAGACGGTCTACGCGGTGAAAGTGAAGCCGCGCGACGAGGTGCTCAAGGACCCGCTCAAGCAGGACTACTTCGAAATCGTCGACCGCCTCGACGCCAGCACGGCGCTGCCCAGCCTCGCCGACTGGCAGGCCGAGCGCCGGGCCGGCGGCCAACCCCTGACCTTGCAATGAGATGCCATGGACTTCGAACTCAATGACGAGCAACGCCTGCTGACCGACAGTGCCCGCGCCTTTGCCACGCGGGAACTGGCGCCCCATGCCGCGGACTGGGACCGCGACCACCACTTCCCCCTGGAGGTGATCCGCCGCGCCGCCGAGCAGGGCTATCTGGCCCTCTATCTGAAGGAGGAGGACGGCGGGCTGGGGCTGTCACGGCTGTCCAGTTCATTGATCTTCGAACAGCTGGCGGCCGGCTGCGTAGCCACCACCGCCTACCTGACCATCCACAACATGGCCACCTGGATGCTCGCCAGCTTCGCCAGTGCCGAGCTCAAGGACGCCTGGCTACCGGGCCTGGCCTCCGGCCAGTTGCTCGCCTCCTACTGCCTGACCGAGCCGGATGCCGGCTCGGACGCCGCCAACCTGCGCACCCGCGCGCGGCGTGACGGCGACGATTACGTCATCGATGGCAGCAAATGCTTCATCTCCGGCGCGGGCTCGACCGATGTGCTGATCGTCATGGCGCGCACCGGCGAGGACGGCGCCAAGGGCATCTCCTGCTTCCTGGTGCCGGCCGATGCCCCCGGCGTGCGCTACGGACGCAACGAGGACAAGATGGGCTGGAAGGCGCAGCCGACCCGCACCATCACCTTCGACGGCGTGCGCATCCCCGCCAGCCACCGCATCGGCCCCGAGGGCGAAGGCTTCGTCTACGCCATGAAGGGCCTCGACGGCGGGCGTCTGAATATCGCCAGCTGCTCGCTCGGCGCGGCCCAGGCGGCGCTGCAGCAGAGCCTGCGCTATGTCGAGGAACGCAAACAGTTCGGCAAGCCCCTCAGCGAATTCCAGGCGCTGCAGTTCAAGCTCGCCGACATGCTCACCGACCTCACCGCCAGCCGGCAGATGGTGCGCCTGGCCGCGCACAAGCTCGACCGCGGCCATGGCGAGGCCAGCCTCTACTGCGCCATGGCCAAGCGCTTCGCCACCGATCACTGCTTCAGCGTCTGCAACGAAGCCCTGCAACTGCACGGCGGCTACGGCTATCTGAATGACTATCCACTGGAACGCTGGGTACGCGATGCCCGTGTACACCAGATACTGGAAGGCACCAACGAGATCATGCGGGTGATCGTCGCGCGCCGCCTGCTGCAGCAGGGCGGCATGCTCGATCGCCTGCTCTGAACCAGACAGCGCACCCGCAGGCGCCGGTGGCCGGCGATCTCGACGAGGTCGCCAACACCTGGGCTCCTACAATGAAGCCATAACGGGGAATCTCATGACTACCGCACTGGAAACCTACAAATCCGGCATCTTCGACCTGACCCACAAGCTGACCGTGGAAAAGCACGGCCATACCGCGCTGATCACCATCAACCATCCGCCGGCCAACACCTGGGACCGCGACTCGCTGATCGGCCTCAAGCAGGTGGTCGAGCACCTCAACCGTGACGACGAGGTCTACGCCCTGGTGGTGACCGGCCAGGGACCGAAGTTCTTCTCCGCCGGCGCCGACCTGAACATGTTCGCGGACGGCGACAAGGCGCGCGCCCGCGAGATGGCCCGACGCTTCGGCGAAGCCTTCGAGACCCTGCGCGATTTCCGCGGCGTGTCCATCGCCGCGATTAACGGCTACGCCATGGGCGGCGGCCTGGAATGCGCCCTGGCCTGCGACATCCGCATCGCCGAACGCCAGGCGCAGATGGCCCTGCCGGAAGCGGCCGTGGGCCTGCTGCCGTGCGCCGGCGGCACCCAGGCGCTACCCTGGCTGGTGGGTGAAGGCTGGGCCAAGCGCATGATCCTCTGCGGCGAGCGTATCGACGCCGAAACCGCCCTGCGCATCGGCCTGGTCGAGCAGGTGGTGGATACCGGCGAGGCGCGCGGCAGCGCCCTGCTGCTGGCCGCCAAGGTGGCGCGGCAGAGCCCGGTGGCGGTGCGCACCATCAAGCCGCTGATCCAGGGCGCGCGCGAGCGCGGCCCGAACACCTGGCTGCCGGAAGAGCGCGAGCGCTTCGTCGACCTGTTCGATGCCGACGATACCCGTGAGGGCGTCAACGCCTTCCTGGAAAAACGCGACCCGCAGTGGCGCAACAAATGAGTCGCGGCTCCGTAGGGTGTCGCGGGGCCGCCCAGGCCGTGCGCACCACAATCGGCAACCCAATAACCGCACGGTGGATGGATAAAGTGTCATCCACCCTACGCTGGAACCCCCTATGAACCTGCAATTCGAAGAACGCCCCAGCCTGCATGGCTACCGCATCGGTATCGCCAGCCTGGACGCCGAGAAGAGCCTCAACGCTCTCACCCTGCCGATGATCCAGGCGCTCGATGCGCGCCTGCAAGCCTGGGCCGAAGACCCGACCATCGCCTGCGTGATGCTGCGCGGCAACGGCCCGAAAGCCTTCTGCGCCGGCGGCGACGTGGTGCAGCTGGTGCAGCAGTGCCGCGAACACCCCGGTGAGGTGCCGCCGCTGGCGCGGCGCTTCTTCGCCGACGAATACCGCCTCGACCACCGCATCCACAGCTACCCCAAACCCTTCATCTGCTGGGCCCACGGCCACGTGCTGGGCGGCGGCATGGGCCTGATGCAGGGCGCCGGCGTCCGCATCGTCACCCCGAGCAGCCGACTGGGCATGCCGGAAATCAATATCGGCCTGTATCCGGATGTCGGCGGCAGCTGGTTCCTTGCCCGCCTGCCGGGGCGTCTGGGGCTGTTTCTCGGCCTCACCGCCGCCAGCATCAACGCCCGCGATGCGCTGGACCTGAACCTGGCCGACCGCTTTCTACGCGACGACCAGCAGGATGCCCTGCTCGAAGGCCTGGTGCAGCTGAACTGGCGCGAGCAGCCGGCCGCGCAACTGCACAGCCTGCTGCGCGCATTGGAGAACGAGGCGCGCGGCGAACTGCCGGCGGCCCAGTGGCTGCCGCGCCGCGAGCGTATCGACGAGCTGCTCGATGTCGCCGACCTGCCGGCGGCGGTGCAGGCCATCAGCGCCCTGCAGCAGGATGACGACGCCCTGCTCGCCCGCGCCGCCAAGACCCTGGCCCATGGCTGCCCGCTGACCGCGCACCTGGTATGGCAGCAGATCCGCCGCGCGCGGCATCTGTCGCTGGCCGAGGTGTTCCGCATGGAATACGCCATGAGCCTGAATTGCTGCCGCCATCCGGACTTCCCCGAAGGCGTGCGCGCTCGCCTGATCGACAAGGACCAGACGCCGCACTGGCATTGGCCGGACGTGGCCGCGATTCCCGAGGCGGTGATCGAAGCGCACTTCGCCCCGGCCTGGGAGGGTGAACATCCGTTGGCGGATCTGTAGGAACCTGCGCCGACTCGGTGCGCACGGCGCACCCTACATATGCCCCGTAGCCCGAGTGCAATCCGGGGTATCGGTCACGGAGCGAATTCATTCGCGATAGAGCAGACACGACGCCCTCAGAGGAGTACCGGCATGGACGACAAGCAGTTGCAAAAAGCCCTGACCTTCCAGGCCCTGCATCAACGCGACGAGCTGCTGGTACTACCCAACCCCTGGGATGCCGGCTCGGCGAAGATACTCGCGGCCCTGGGTTTCGAAGCCCTGGCCACCACCAGCGCCGGCCTGGCCTTTGCGCTTGGTCGCCCCGATGGCGAAGGTCTGATCAGCCGCGAGGAAACCCTGGCCAATGCTCGCGCCATCGCCGCAGCCACGCCATTGCCGGTGGCAGCCGACCTGGAGAACGGCTTCGCCGACGACCCGTCAGGCTGTGCGGACACCGTGCTGCAGGCCGCCGCCTGCGGACTGGTGGGCGGCTCCATCGAAGATGCCAGCGGGCGTGCGGATGCGCCCATCTATCCCATGGAGCTGGCGGTGGAACGCATCCGCGCCTCGGTGGCCGCGGCGCGCAGCCTGCCCTTTCCTTTCACCCTCTGCGCCCGCGCGGAGAACTTCCTGCACGGGCGCCAGGACCTGCGCGACACCCTCAAGCGGCTCGAGGCCTATGCTGAAGCCGGAGCGGACGTGCTCTATGCGCCAGGGCTGACCACGCGCGGGCAGATCGACGCCGTGGTGCGTGCCGTTGCGCCACGGCCGGTCAACGTGCTGATGGGCCTGCCCAGCATCGCGCTGACCCTGGATGACCTGAGGGAGCTGGGCGTACACCGGGTCAGCGTCGGCTCCAGCCTGGCACGCACAGCCCTGGGCGGCTTCCTGCGCGCCGCGCGAGAGCTGCGGGACGGCAACTGCGACTTCGCCAGGGATGCCACCTCCTTCGCCGAACTCAACGACCTGTTCAAAGCCGGGCAATAGCTGGCAAAAACGTGAAAGGAGAACCGAGATGACCCAGATCGCCTTTATCGGCCTCGGCCATATGGGCCTGCCCATGGCCCGCAACCTGCTCAAGGCGGGTTATCCGCTGAAAGTCTTCGACCTGGTGCGCAGCGCCGTCGACACCCTCGCTGGCGAAGGCGCGGTGGCGGCCGAGAGCGCCGCCGATGCCGGCGATCAGGCACAGGTGGTGATCAGCATGCTGCCGGCCAGCCGCCATGTGGAAGGCCTGTACCTGGGCGAAGACGGCCTGCTCGCGCGACTGCCCGCCGGCACGCTGGTGATCGAGTGCTCGACCATCGCCCCGGAGTCCGCGCGCAAGGTGCACGCCGCTGCCCGTGAGCGCGGCGTCGCCCTGCTCGATGCGCCGGTGTCCGGCGGCACGGCTGGCGCTGCCGCCGGCACCCTGACCTTCATGGTCGGCGGCGAGGCCCAGGCACTGGAGAAGGCCCGGCCGATCCTCGCCGCCATGGGCAGGAACATCTTCCATGCCGGCCCGGACGGCGCCGGCCAGGTGGCCAAGGTGTGCAACAACCAGGTGCTCGCCGTGCAGATGATCGCCACTGCCGAAGCCATGGCCATGGGCGTGGCCAACGGCCTGGAGCCGGCGGTTCTGGCCGAGATCATGCGGCAGAGCTCCGGTGGCAACTGGACACTGGAGAAGTACAACCCCTGGCCCGGGGTGATGGAGAACGCCCCGGCGTCCAAGGGCTACAGCGGCGGCTTCATGGCCGAGCTGATGGCCAAGGACCTCGGCCTGGCCCAGGAAACCGCCAGCCACAGCGGCAACAGCACACCCATGGGCGCTTTGGCGCTGCAGCTGTATCGCCTGCTGCTCAAACAGGGCAAGGGCAAGCAGGATTTCTCGGTGGTGCAGCAGCTGTTCGTGCAATAACGCTCGTAGGGTGCGCTGCGCGCACCATGGCGTTTCCCGATAGGGCTGGTGCGCATGGCGCACCCTACGGGAGCCGAGCCCCCTCGTAGGGTGCGCTGCGCGCACCATGGCGTTTCCCGGTAGAGCTGGTGCGCATGGCGCACCCTACGGGAGCCGAGCCCCATCGTAGGGTGGGCTGCGCGCACCGTGGCGTTTCCCGATAGGGCTGGTGCGCATGGCGCACCCTACGGAGCCGAGCCCCATCGTAGGGTGCGCTGCGCGCACCGTGGCGTTTCCCGATAGGGCTGGTGCGCAGGCGCACCCTACGGAGCCATCCCCACCGTAGGGTGCGCCGTGCGCACCAGGGCCATCGGCATTCAGCGCAGCGTCTGCAAATGCAAAACACCAAACAGCAGCACCTGCAGGCGCTGCCACCACAACAGCGGCAGGCCCCGCAGGCGCGAGCCGAACAGCACCAGCTCGCCCACATGCGCCAGCAGCACCGCCATGGCGGCCCAGTTGACCCAGCCGCCCAGCGGCGCGGCGAAGGGGTAGAAGAGATTGAGCAGCGCCACCAACCAGAACATGGCCAGGGCGCCCTTGGCGAAAGACAGCAGGTTCATCGTCAGCCTCCGAATGGATGAACCTGCAGTGTGCCCAGCCGATCGGCAGCACACCGCCCTTCTTTCGACTGGCGCGCCCTAGCGCAGCGTCAATCCGAACGCCTCGTCGGCGAAGTCGAAGCAGGCGAGGAAACGGCGAATCTCCAGCAGGTTGCCATCGACTTTCACATCGCCCAGCAGCACGCCCTTGACCAGGCCGCCCTCGCCGGTCAGCAGGGTTTCCATGAAGCGCTTGTCCATGCTCAGGCGCAGCTCGGTGCCTTCGGGAATGCCCTTGTGCAGCTGCGCGACGCCGCGCCGAACCTCCAGCGCCCACTGCTCGTCCACATCGGGAAAGCTGAAGCCCAGGGTCAGTTCCAGATCACCGGCCTTCTGCGGGTCGATGCGGGTCACCCAGTTCTGCAGGAAGCTCTGCGGGGTGAAGCTGCGCACCATGTCCGGCGAGAGGAACACCTTGCGCATTTCCAGCGAGCGCTGGCGGATGGCGTCGCCGTCGAGCTTGCCCTCCAGTTCCATGGCGCTCATCAGGTACCAGTTGCGCCAGTTGATGTTCATGCTGGCGTAACCCAGCTTGCGAAAGCTGCGCGCCTTGATCTCGCGCGCCAGTTTGTCGTCGTGGTCGACGCGGATGGCGTAGCCGGCCAGCTCGGCGGCCCACTGATAGTCGCCCTTCAGATAGGCGTTGCCGGCCTCCAGCAACAGCTTTTCACGACCGCCGGCCAGGGCGATCAGGCGCTCGGCCTGCTGCCGCGGCGGGGTCGGGTCGAGGGCCACCGGGTCGCCCTGGAACCAGCCCAGATAGCCGTTGTAGATCTGCCGTACGCTGTGCTTCACCGTGCCGTAGTACTCGCGCAGATAAGGCGTGTAGCCGGCCAGGTGCGGCGGCAGCTTGACCTTCTCCACCAGCTCGTCCGGGGTCAAGCCCTTGTTCATCCAGCGCACGGTCTGGTCGTGAATGTAGGCGATGCCGTCGCGGGTCATGCGCAGCACCTCCTCGACCCTGTCCTGACCGCTGACCGGGCGACCATGCAGCGGCACCATATGCTCGGCCCGGTAGGCGCGCAGCTTGTCCAGGCTCTCGACCCACTGCACCGGGTCGCGAAACTTGGTGCCGCGCAGCGTATGGATGTTCGGCAGGGTCGGCCCCTGATCGACCTCGGCACTGATCAGCACGCGGTTGTCCGGCAGGTAAAGGATGATCTCATCCGGCGCCTCGCTCGGCACATGCAGAAACTGCACGTCGAGACCGGCGATCCTGGTGTCCAGACGTTCGCCAAAGGTCACGGTCGGAGCGATGAACGACGACGGCTCGGCCTTGGCCAGCGGACCGATACCGGCGTTCATCCCCTCCTGATCGCTGGCCGGCAGGAACGAGCCGAAGCTGTAGGCCGAGCGCACGCCGAGGATCGGCCCGACCAGCGCGCCCTGCGCCACCACGTTCTGCAGCAGCGTCTCGTGGGCATAGATCTGCACCTCGCCGCGCTCGACCTGCTCGCGACTGACGAACGCTTGCACGCCGTTGATGTGATCCGGGTGGAAGTGGGTGTAGACCACCGCCTTGACCGGCTTGTCGCTGAGCTTGCGGAACTCGGCCATGATCTTGCGCGACTCGCTGACCGACTCGCCGGTGTCGACGATGATCAACCCCTCGGGCGCCTCGATCATCACCACGTTGCCCAGCTGCCAGCCGACCGCCGAATAGACGTTGCCCGCGACGCGGTAGATCTGCTGGGCGAAGTGCCTGGTGTGCGCGGCCAGTTCGGCGTGAATGCTCGGCTCGATACGCTCGGCCGGCAGTTCGGCCTGTGCGCCCAAGGGCAAGGCAGCGGCCAGCAGCAGGCCGCCAAAGCGAGAGAAGGTGCTCATGGCGATAGGACGTCTTGTTGTTGAAGTACTGGCAGGTTGGCAAAGGCCACCTGATAATTCCAATGCATTCGAATCCAAGAACTAATGCAGAGCGCGCATGAACGACCTACGCCAGCTTCGTCACTTCGTGGCCCTCGCCGAACACGGTCACTTCGCCCGTGCCGCCGAGGCCGTGCACCTCAGCCAGCCGGCGTTGAGTCGCAGCATCCAGGCCCTGGAGGCGCAGCTCGGCTGCAGCCTGGTGGACCGCCATAGCCGCGGCATCAGCCTGACCGCCCACGGCCAACTGGTGCTGGAACATGCCCGCCGCCTGTTGGCCGGCAGCCTGGCGTTGAGCAATGCGGTCAACCAGCTGGGCAATCTCGAGGCGGGCGAGCTGCGCCTAGGCGCCGGCCCCTACCCGGCCGCGCGGTTGATACCGCAGGCCCTCGGGCAGTTGCTGCAGCGGTATCCGCGGGTGCAGGTGAAGCTGGACATCGGCAACTGGCTGGAACTGCGCGACAGCCTGCTGGACTCGGCCATCGAGCTGTTCGTCGCCGATATCCGCGAGCTGCAGGGTGATACGCAGCTGCAGATCGAACCGCTGCGCGTGCATCGGGGCGTGCTGTTCTGCCGCCCGGCGCACCCGTTACTGCAGCGGCGCGATCTGCAACCGCGCGATCTGCTGGACTTTCCCCTGGCCGGCACGCAGTTGCCGCAGGCGGTCGAACGCAGCCTGGGTCACGCCAGCGGACGCGCGCAACCCTTGAGCGTGCAGTGCGACAACTTTCTCGTGCTCAAGCGCCTGGTGGCCGACAGCGACGTGCTGAGCATGGCGCCCTGGGACGTGATCGCCGAAGAGGTCGCAGCCGGCCAACTGAGCCTGCTGCCGCTGGCCCCGGCGAGCCTGCAGCAGCAGTCGGCCTATGGCCTGGTCAGCCGCGCCGGACACAGCCTGTCGCCGGCGGCGCAGGCCATGGTCGAGGAGATTCGTCAGCTGGATGCAGCGACTCCGCGCGTGGCGGGTTGAGCCTCACCAGCGCCGCTCGCCGCTACGCTGCTGGCGCTCATTGGCGCGTCCGTTGGAAAACTGCAGCTGGGTGCTGCGGCTGGTGCCCCAACTGCGCTGCGTCTGCTGATTGCGATGTTCCTGGCGACGCTGGTCGCGACGGTAGTCGTGGCGCGGCGGCTGGTGGTACTTGTGGCCGTCGCGATGACGATGATCGTGGCCATAGTGATGACGCGGCGGCGGTGCCGGCACATAACGCTTGGAATCGTGGCGATGACGGTCGTACCGGCGGTCGTCGTAATAGTAGTAACGCGGCGTGACATAGACCGGCGGCGAGTAATCGCGGCGGTAGCCGTCGTAATAGTGGTGCGAGTGATGATGGCCGCGGTAGCCACGGTCGTAGCCGTCGCCGTACACGGTGCAGCCACTGAGCGGGATGAACAGCAAGACAGCGAGCAGGGTTCTGTAGGACATGAAAGCCTCCGCAGGGGAAGCGGGGGACGCGCACCGCGCCCCCGAGGGAAGAGGCCGAGCCGCCAGGCCCGGGACTGGATCAGCAACGACCTTTCTTGGCCTGCCCCGGCGGACAGTGGGGAGGCCCACCGCCGCCATCGCCGATATCGATGCCAATACCCGGCAGCCTCACACTGCAGCCGGAAAGACCGAAAGCCAGGCTCATCGCCAGCAGCAACATGCCGAAGGTTTTCATCAGCAGCGCCCCTGCATGCGCAGCCCCGGCGGGCAGAAGTGACCGCCGCCGTGGTAGCCGCGGCCACCCAGGTCGACACGAATCACATCGGGATCGCCGACCCGGGCATGCACGCCCGGGGCACTGAAACTACAACCGCCCAGCAACAACGCCAGCGCCATCACAGTCAAACCACGCATTTGGAATACTCCTCGAATTTCCAGTATCTGCTGGACGCCCGACCACCGCAGCCGGCATGGCTCCACCAGTATGCTCGTTCGACAATCTGCGCTGGATCACGTTCCGTGCAGCCAAGTGACGGCGATCACGGGCTCGTCACGGTCACTGGCACGCTCCTCGCTTGGCAAGGCGCCGCAGCGGGAAGGCGATCAGTGCTGCTAACAGAAATGGCCGACTAGGGTTCCGGCCCACCCGCACGGGTGGGTGACTGGTCCGAGAGTGGGCGACCTCGGAGCGGCGGGAAGCCGCGGGGTTACACGGCGGGATAAAAGCCCGGGAGAACGCGCAGCATTGCTGCCCGCCTTCCCGCTTTCGTCCATAACCCGAGGTTTCTATGTCCATTCGCTCCCTGCTCACCGCCCTGCTCTGCGCCTGTCTGCTCGGCGCTCCAACGGCCCAGGCCGCGCCCAAGACCTTCAAGCTGTGCTGGTCGATCTTCGCCGGCTGGATGCCCTGGGGCTATGCCGCCGAACAGGGCATCGTGAAGAAGTGGGCAGACAAGTACGGCATCGACATTCAGGTGCAGGAAGTGCCGGATTACGTCGGTTCCATCGAGCGCTACAGCGCCGGCCAGTTCGACGCCTGCACCATGACCAACATGGATGCCCTGACCATTCCCGCCGTCGCCGGCAAGGACAGCACCGCGCTGATCATCGGCGACTTCTCCAACGGTGCCGACGGCCTGCTGCTGCGCGGCAGCGGCCTGCGAATCCAGGACCTCAAGGGCAAGAGCGTGCTGCTGGTGGAGAACTCGGTGTCGCATTACCTGCTCAGCCGCGCGCTGGAGTGGGCCCTGCTCGAGGAGAGCGACGTGACCATCATCAACGTCTCCGACACCGAAATCGCCGAGGCCTTCCTCGCCGGCAAGGGCGACGCGGTGATCACCTGGAACCCGATCCTCTCGGAAATTCGCCGCAAGGCCGAGGTCAGCCAGGTGTTCAGCTCCAATCTGATTCCCGGCGAAATCCTCGACCTCACCGTGGTCGATAGCCAGACCCTGGCGCAGCACCCGGAGTTCGGCCGCGCACTGACCGGCGCCTGGTTCGAGACCCAGCGCCTGCTCGGCCTGCCCACCCCGGCCGGGCGCGAGGCCCGGGCCAGAATGGCGGCCGCTGCCGACACCACCGCGGAAGATTTCGAGGCCCAGTTGGGCACCCTGCGCTCGTTCTACTCGCCGCGCACCGCGCTGAACTTCGCGCGCACCGGCAAGCTGCCGGATCTGATGCAACGGGTGGCGCGCTTCGCCGATGCCCACGGCCTGCTGGGCAAGAGCGGCATGGGGCTGACCAATCTGGGGATCGCCTTTAGCGGCGAACGGACTTTGGGCAACCCGCAGCGCATCCTGCTGCGTTTCAATCATGACTACATGCAGTTGGCCGCCGACGGCGCACTCTGACGCCCCAGCAGGCAGCACGACCCGAGCCCAATGCACCAGCAGAGCGCATCGCATGCCCTGACGCCAGCCGAGCAAGCGCCGCCTGCTGCGCTTCGCGGTGCATGGCACGATGTTCGCTAAGAACAGCCCGTGCAGGAACAACCCGGCTCGCCGGGATCGCGGCACCACAATTTGCCAATAGCCGGCTAGGGTTCCGGCTCGCCACCCGCGAGCGACTGGTCCGAGAGCTGGCGACCTCCAGCGAGGTTACACGGCGGGACAAAAGCCCGGGAGAACGCGCCCCATCCGTGGGGAACCGCCGCGCACTCCTGCCCGCCCCCTGTCCAACTGGAGGTTCACCATGGGTATGCCCCACTCGTTTCAGCGGCCATCGGCCACCCATCCCAAAGGCCCGATGCCCGCACGCCCTTGCGCCCGCTAGCGGCGCAGGCATTTCGCTCCAGGCCCGACGAGGACTCCCCATGCGCCTGATCAATCGCCACCCGGATCGCAGCGGCCGCCTGCTGCTGATCCTGCTGCCCTTCGCCCTGCTGCTGTTCGTCTACTTCAGTGCCTCGACCACCCGCCTGGCCGAAAACCCCAACGACAAGCTGCTGCCCAGCGCCAGCCAGATGGTCGATGCCATCGACCGCCTGGCCTTCACCGAGGACAAACGTAGCGGCCAGTACCTGTTCTGGCAGGACACCGCCTCCAGCCTGCAACGCCTGGGCATGGGCCTGGGCATCGCCGCGCTGCTGGGCCTGGTGCTGGGCATCGCCGCCGGCAGCATCCCGCTGTTCGGCGCACCGCTGTCACCGCTGCTCACGGTGCTGTCGATGATTCCGCCGCTGGCCATCCTGCCGATCCTGTTCATCGTCTTCGGCCTGGGCGAGCTGTCCAAGGTGATGCTGATCACCATCGGCATCACCCCCTGCATCGCCCGCGATATCGAACAGCGCGCCCGCGAGATTCCCGGCGAGCTGCTGATCAAGGCGCAGACCCTCGGCGCCAACACCTGGACGCTGATCCTGCGCCTGGTGCTGCCGCAGCTGCTGCCGCGTCTGCTGATCTCGCTGCGCCTGATGCTCGGCTCGGCCTGGCTGTTTCTGATCGCCGCCGAGGCCATCGCCTCGACCGACGGCCTCGGCTATCGCATCTTCCTGGTGCGCCGTTACATGGCCATGGACGTGATCCTGCCCTACGTGGTGTGGATCACCCTGCTGGCCTGGCTGATGGACCTGGGCCTGCGTCAGGTGCTGCGCCTGTGCTTCCCCTGGCATGAAGGAGGCAAGGCATGACCCTGTTCAGCCAACATATCGTCCCGCTAAGGGAACCTGCCATGAGCGAATCCAGCGCTACGGCCGCGAGCCCAGCGACAACCGCCTTTATCGAAGCGCGCAACCTGTGGCAGGAGTACGGCGACCAGGTCGTGCTCGAACGCCTCAACCTCAAGGTGAATGAAGGCGAATTCTGCACCCTGGTCGGCGCCTCCGGCTGTGGCAAGTCCACCTTCCTGCGCATGCTCCTCGGCCAGGAACGCCCTAGCCGCGGCGAACTGCTGCTGCGTGGACAGGTGCTGCCCAACGAGCCCGATCCGAGCCGGGGCGTGGTGTTCCAGCGTTACTCGGTATTCCCGCATCTGAGCGTGCTGGACAACGTCGCCCTCGGTCTGGAGCTGCCGAAGTCGAAGCTGCTGGGCCGGCTGTTCGGCGCCGCCAAGCGCGAGGCCCGCGAGCGCGCTGCGGAAATCCTCACCAAGGTCGGCCTCGGCCATGCCCTGAACAGATACCCCAGCGCACTCTCCGGTGGCATGCAGCAACGCCTGGCCATCGCCCAGGCGCTGGTGATGCAGCCGCGCATGCTGCTCCTCGACGAGCCCTTCGGCGCCCTCGACCCCGGCATCCGCAAGGACATGCACGCACTGCTGCTGGAGCTGTGGCAGGAAACCCGCCTGACCGTGTTCATGGTCACCCACGATCTGTCCGAAGGCTTCAGCCTCGGCACCCGCCTGCTGGTGTTCGACAAGGTACGCCACGATCCGCAGGCGCCCGGTGCATACGGGGCGCGGATCACCTATGACATTCCGCTGAACGAGGCGCGCCGCGCGCAGGTGCAACTGCCCAGCGAGCTGGCCGAGCGTATCGCCGCGCGCAACGAACTGTAGCCCGGATGAAATCCGGGGATAGCCGGCACCTTTTCCCCGGATTGCATCCGGGCTACGGAGCGGCCAGCCTGGTGCGCACGGCGCACCCTACGAAGCGCACACCGCGCTGCAGAACGTAGGGTGCGCCGTGCGCACC
>MTEW01004084.1_pt3 | contig 43652 bp, 40 predicted proteins | sample 1042681 | NCBI WGS metagenome assembly MTEW01 (sample SAMN06185811, study PRJNA358809) | soil metagenome | isolation source: soil biostimulated with citrate as carbon source | place: India | collected 2015-05-23
GCTGGGCCGCTGTCCGCCCAAGCTGGCCGAACTCAATCCCTACGGCAGCGTGCCGACCCTGGTCGACCGCGACCTGGCGCTGTACGAATCGTCCGTGGTGATGGAATATCTGGATGAGCGTTACCCGCATCCGCCGCTGTTGCCGGTGTATCCGGTGGCGCGCGCCAACAGCCGCCTGCTGATGCACCGTATCCAGCGCGACTGGTGCGCCCTGGTCGACCGCATTCTCGACAAGCGCAGCAAGGAGGCCGAGCGCCAGCTGGCGCGCAAGGAGTTGCGCGAGAGCCTGACCGGCGTGTCGCCGCTGTTCGCCGACAAGCCGTTCTTTCTCAGTGACGAGTTGAGCCTGGTGGATTGCTGCCTGCTGCCGATTCTCTGGCGTTTGCCGCGGCTGGGGATCGAGTTGCCGCGACCGGCAAAGCCGCTGCTCGACTACATGGAACGGCAGTTCGCCCGCGAGGCCTTCCAGGCCAGTCTGTCCGCCGCCGAGCGCGAAATGCGCTGAGAAGGAGAAAACCATGAATTCCAGCCGTCCCTACCTGGTGCGCGCCCTGTACGAGTGGATAGTCGACAACGACTGCACCCCGCACCTGCTGGTCAATGCCGAATACCCCGGGGTGCAGGTGCCGCCGGGCTTCGCCAGCGACGGGCAGATCGTGCTCAACGCATCGCCCGGCGCGGTGCGACACCTGCATATGGACAATCAGGCGGTGAGCTTCGAGGGGCGCTTCGGTGGCGTGGCCCACAGCCTGTACATCCCGGCCGCGGCGATCCTGGCGATCTATGCGCGGGAGAACGGCCAGGGCATGGTCTTCGACATGGAGCCGCCGCAGGCGGACGACGAAGACGAGCAGGGTCCGGACGACGACGGCCCGTCCGGCGGCGAGCCGCCGCGGCCCAGCGGTCGGCCGAGCCTCAAGGTGGTCAAGTAGGGCTGCTGCAGGCCAGGGCAAGAAAGAGTTGCATGACAATAAAAACGGGCGCCAATGGGCGCCCGTTTTTACTTGCAGCTTGCGGGGGAGGCGGCCATCCGCCTTATGGTTTGCCGCTGCCTCAGTTGGTGTACTCGAACAGGCGCACCACCTTCTGCACCCCGGCCACGCCCTGCACCACGCGGGTGGCGGCGTTGGCTTCCTCGCGGGTCACCAGGCCGAGCAGGTAGACGATGCCGTTTTCGGTGACCACCTTGATCCGCGTGCTCGGCACCGTGGCGTCGGCGAGCATCTGGGTCTTGATCTTGGTGGTCAGCAGCGAGTCGTTGCTGCGCGCCAGCAGCGAGGCCGGTTGCTGCACCTGCAGCTCGTTATAGACCTTCTTCACCCCCTGCACGCGGCGCGCGGCCTGGGCAGCGGCGTCCTTCAGCTCGCTGCGCGGGGTCTGCCCGGCGAGCAGAATCACGCCGTTGTAGCTGGTGACGATGATCCGCGAGGTCGGGCTGGCCAGGTCGGCGTGGGTCTTGCTGACCTGGGTGGCGACATCCGGGCCGAGGAACTGGTCGTCGATCTTGTTGCCGATGCTGCGGCTGCCGCAGCCGGCCAGGCTCAGGGTAACGGCCAGGGCGGCCAGGATCAGGGCGGAACGCTTCATTCTTCACTCCCGAATAGTTGACTGTCGATCAGGTCGCAGAGGCAGTGGATGGCCAGCAGGTGGACCTCCTGGATGCGTGCGGTGACTTTGGCCGGCACGCGGATTTCCACGTCCTCGGGCAGCAGCAGTGAGGCCATGCCGCCGCCGTCGCGGCCGGTGAGGGCGACCACGGTCATCTCGCGGTCGTGGGCGGCCTGGATGGCCTGGATCACGTTGGCCGAGTTGCCGCTGGTGGAGATGGCCAGCAGCACGTCGCCGGGCTGGCCGAGGGCGCGGATCTGCTTGGAGAACACCTCGTTGTAGCTATAGTCGTTGGCGATCGAGGTGATGGTCGAGCTGTCGGTGGTCAGGGCGATGGCCGGCAGGCTGGGGCGCTCGCGCTCGAAGCGGTTGAGCAGCTCGGAGGAGAAGTGCTGGGCGTCGCCGGCCGAGCCGCCGTTGCCGCAGGAGAGAATCTTGCCCTCGTTGAGCAGGGCCTGAACCATCACCAGGCTGGCGTGCTCGATGTAGGGAACCAGGACTTCCATGGCCTGTTGCTTGGTGTCGATGCTGGCTTGGAACAGCTGGCGGATTCGGGATTGCATGTCCATCGGTTAAACCTTGAGTGTGCGGCCGTCAGGCGTCGAAGGCGTTCTTGATCCAGTCGAGGCCGGGGCCGCCGATGGCGACCACGTCGAAGCGGCAGGGGTGGCGGGCCCAGCGAGACTGCTGCTGGAGGAAGAGCTCGGCGGCCATGATCAACTTGCCGCGCTTGCGCGCATCGATACTCTCCAGGGCGCCGCCCCAGGCGCTGTGACGGCGGGCGCGGACTTCGACGAATACTACTGTATCGCCGTCGAGCATGACCAGATCGAGCTCGCCGCGGCGACAGCTCCAGTTCCGTTCGATCAGGCGCAGGCCGTTACGTTCCAGATGCTCTCGGGCTGCCTGTTCGGCGGCCCGGCCGAGCTCGTTGTGGGCACTCAATTGAGCGCGTCGGGAAGGCGCTGGACCTGGCCGCCGCGGAACTCGGCCCAGGGCAACTGGCGTTCGATGCGCTGTGCCGGGTTGAGGCTGAGGCTGCCGGACAGGCCGTCGATGCGCGACTCCGGCAGGGCCTTGAGCTGGCCCAGACGCGGCGCCAGGCGGTAGGCGTCGACGCCCATGGCGTACAGCCGGCCGAGGCTGCCGGCGGCCTGCGGCCACTGACCGCTGACCTGCTGGCGCAGCGGATCCTGCGCGTCCAGCAGCCAGGGCGTCTCGCAGAAGCGGATGCCTTCCAGGTCCTGGTACTGCGCCTGGCTGTGGGCGCCGGTGAACAGGTGCGAGGTGGCGTACACCGGCACGTCGCCGGCGTACTGGAAGGCCAGGGTCGGCTTGATCTGCTGCGCCTGTTGCGGGGTGGCGGCGAGGAAGATGAAGTCGATGTCCTGGCGCCGCGCCGGCTGGGCGTCGAGGTTGGTGCCCAGGGTGTTCTGCAGGCGACGGGCGCGGGCCTCGCTTTCGCGCAGCTGGAACAGGTCGGCGATCTGCCGGGCCAGTTCCACCGGCTGGTCGACGTGTTCGGCGGCGATCAGGCTGCCGCCCTGGGCCTGCCAGCTCTGGCGGAAGGCTTCCAGCACGCGGTCGCCCCAGTCGCCGCGCGGCACCAGGGCCACGGCGCGGCGCATGCCATCGTCCCAGGCGCGACGGGCCACTTCGCGGGCCTCGTCCTCGGCGGCCAGGCCGAACTGGAACAGCTGGGCCGGGCCTTCCTGGCTGGCGTCGCTGTAGTTCAGCGCCAGGGTGGTGATCGGCAGCTGCTCACGCTCGCTGAGCTGCTTGACCAGCGGCTTCTCCAGCGGGCCGACCACCAGTTGCACGCCGTCGGCCTGGGCCTGCTGGTAGAAGGCGTCCAGCGAGCCGATGCGGGCGCTGTCGTAGAGTTGGATCTGCGGCGGGTTCTGGCCGGCCTGCTGGGCCTCGTAATGGGCGGCGAGGAAGCCGTCGCGCAGGGCGCGGGCGACGCTGGCCAGCTGACCTTCCTGGGGCAGCAGCAGAGCGATGCGGGTCAGCGGCTGGCTGGCCAGCTCGCGCAGCTTGCCCAGCGCCTCGGGCAGCTGTTCGGCGGCCGGGTGTTGCGGGTTCTGCGCGACCCATTGGTCGATGGCGGCTTGCTGCTGCTCCAGGGTGGCGCCGGCCTTGGTCACGCGCGCCAGTTCCAGCCAGCCGGCCAGGTCGCTGTCGGCGCCGGCCGAGGTCTGCGGCGGCAGGGTGGAAACCAGGGCCCAGATGCTTTCATGGTTGTCGTGGGCGGCCTGGCCGCTGAGCAGCGGGGCGATGAACACCCGCTCGCGGGCGGCTGCCAGGGCCTGGCCGTCGGCTTCCAGGGCGCGGGCGCGGACCAGTTGGGTACGGATCTGCTGCTCCACCGGCAGCTCGGCCAGGCGCTCCAGGCTGGGATGTTGCAGGGCCTGCAGGGCGCTCTTGGGCTGCTGGCGGGCCAGCGCCAGTTCGGCGTCCAGGGTGCTGGCGAAGATCTGCTGGGCTGGCGCCAGGGCGGCCAGGTCGATCTGTTCGCGGATGCGCGCGGCGCGGGCGATGTCCTTCTGCTGATAGGCCTGGTCGGCGGCGGCCAGGCGCAGCAGGGCGGCCTGCTCCGGCTTGCTTTCGGCGGCCTGCTGGAGCATCTGCTCGATGCTGGCCTGTGGGGTGCGCGGCAGCTGACCCAGGGTGTTGGAGGGCGAGCTGGCGCAGGCGGCGAGCAAGCCGGCCAGGCAAAGGACGGAAAGGGGGCGCAGGCTAGCGATCATCGGGGCATCCTGGTGCTTGAGCGAATCAGGCGGCGATTGTACCCAAGCCCTGCAGTCGGTGCGATGTTGCCGGGGTGGAAGCGGCTAGAATGAGCGCTCTTTCAATTAACGAGGTGTTTCCAGTGAGTCATTCCGCCGTCGCCAGTGCCCAGCCCGGCACCCTCTACGTGGTCGCCACGCCGATCGGCAACCTGGACGACATCAGTGCCCGCGCCCTGCGGGTTCTGCGCGACGTGGCCTTGATCGCCGCCGAAGACACCCGTCACTCGGTGCGCCTGCTGCAGCATTTCGGCATCGAAACGCCGCTGGCGGCCTGCCATGAGCACAACGAGCGCGACCAGGGCGGGCGCTTTCTCGCCAAACTGGAGGCCGGCGAGGATGTGGCGCTGATCTCCGATGCGGGCACGCCGCTGATCTCCGATCCCGGCTACCACCTGGTACGCCAGGCGCGCGCCGCCGGCTTCGCCGTGGTGCCGGTGCCGGGGGCCTGTGCGCTGATCGCCGCGCTGTCGGCCGCCGGCCTGCCGTCGGATCGCTTCATCTTCGAGGGTTTTCTGCCGGCCAAGGCCGTGGGGCGGCGCGCGCGCCTGGAGCAGGTGCGCGAGGAGCCGCGCACGCTGATCTTCTACGAGGCGCCGCACCGGATTCTCGAGTGCCTGGACGATATGCGTGCGGTGTTCGGCGACGAGCGTCCGGCGCTGCTGGCCCGCGAGCTGACCAAGACCTTCGAGACCCTCAAGGGCCTGCCGCTGGCCGAACTGTGCGCCTGGGTGGCCGGCGACAGCAATCAGCAGCGCGGCGAGTGCGTGGTGCTGGTAGCCGGCTGGCAGGCCCCGGAAGGCGAGGAGGCGGTCAGCGCCGAGGCGCTGCGGGTACTCGACCTGCTGCTGGCGGAAATGCCGCTCAAGCGCGCGGCGGCGTTGGCCGCCGAGATCACCGGGGTGCGCAAGAACCTGCTCTACCAGGTGGCGCTGACGCGCCAGGGATGAGCTCGCTCCTGCAGGGGGCAGGCTGCTTTTTCTTGCAGCTTGTGGCTTGCCGCTTGCGGCTTTGTTACCCTTGCCGGCGGAGAGTCGATCGGACAGTCGCTGCCTTCGCAAGAAGGGGGAGGAAAGTCCGGGCTCCATAGGGCGGAGTGCCAGGTAACCCCTGGGAGGCGCGAGCCTACGGAAAGTGCCACAGAAAATAACCGCCTAAGCGCTTCGGCGCCGGTAAGGGTGAAAAGGTGCGGTAAGAGCGCACCGCGCGGCTGGCAACAGTCCGTGGCTAGGTAAACCCCACTCGGAGCAAGACCAAATAGGGTTCCATTGGCGTGGCCCGCGCTGGAACCGGGTAGGTTGCTAAAGGCGTGCAGTGATGTACGTCGTAGAGGAATGACTGTCCTCGACAGAACCCGGCTTACAGATCGACTCTCCACCTCTTTTTCCCCCTCGATTTGCGCTTTTACTTCCCGCCTTTCTAATACCGAAAAAATCTTACTCTTAACAAATTACTTTAAGTTCGAATTTCAGCTCTCTGGAATAGCTGGTTTTTGTCTCTCGACTACCCCTTCCGGCATCGCTTTTTTCCTCGCTTTCGTTCGCTAAATCTCCGTCCTGTAAGGATTTTTCCCTTCTGGCGCGCCTTGACGGTGGGGCATACGCATTCCTATAGTGTGCGCAAGTGGTGAGAAGTGGCATGAAGTGGGTTTTTTTGGGCATGGAAAGCTAATTACAGGGGAAGCGCAGCCGTGTTTCGCGGAGCTAACGCCATCAGTCTCGACGCCAAAGGGCGCCTCGCGATGCCGAGTCGGTATCGCGACGAGCTCGTTTCGCGTTGTGCCGGCCAGCTCATCGTCACCATCGATGCCGTCGACCCCTGCCTCTGTGTCTACCCGCTGGCCGAATGGGAGCTGATCGAGAACAAGCTGCGTGAACTGGCCTCCTTCCGTGAAGAGAACCGCCGCCTGCAGCGCCTGCTGATCGGCAACGCCGTCGACCTCGAACTGGATGCCAGCGGCCGTTTTCTGGTGCCGCCGCGCTTGCGCGAGTACGCCAAGCTGGACAAGCGGGCGATGCTCGTCGGCCAGCTCAACAAGTTTCAACTCTGGGACGAAGATACCTGGAATGCCGTAGCCGAAGCCGATCTGGCTGCCATCAAGCAGCCCGGCGCCCTTTCCGACGACTTGCGTGACCTGATCCTGTGACCATGACCGATAGCACCTTGCGCCATATCACCGTGCTGCTCGACGAGGCCGTCGAGGGGCTCGCCGTGCGCGCCGGCGGCTGCTACTTGGACGGCACCTTCGGTCGCGGCGGACACAGTCGGCTGATCTTGCAGAAGCTCGGCCCGGACGGGCGGCTCCTGGGGTTCGACAAGGACCCCCTGGCGATAGCCACCGGGGAAGCATTGGCGGCCGAAGACGGCCGCTTTGTCGTTGTGCAGCGCAGTTTTGCGGAACTCGGCGAGGAAGTCGCTGTCCGCGGCCTGGTCGGCAAGGTCGCCGGCATCCTGCTGGACCTCGGCGTGTCGTCGCCGCAGCTGGACGATCCCGAGCGCGGCTTCAGCTTCCTCAACGACGGCCCGCTGGATATGCGCATGAACCCCGCAGTGGGCGTCAGCGCGGCGGACTGGATCGCCACGGCCGCCGAAGACGAGATCGCCCGCGTGCTCAAGGACTATGGCGAAGAGCGTTTCGCCAAGCGCATGGCGCGCGCCGTGGTGCAGCGCCGCGAGCAGCAGCCCTTTACCCGCACCGCCGACCTGGCGCAGGTGCTGACCGTGGCCAACCCGGCCTGGGAGAAGGGCAAGAACCCGGCGACCCGCGCCTTCCAGGGTATTCGTATCTATATCAACAACGAACTGGGCGACCTCGAGCGCGGCCTCGACGCGGCGCTGGAAGCGCTGGAAGTCGGCGGTCGCCTGGTGGTGATCAGCTTCCACTCGCTGGAAGACCGCATCGTCAAGCAGTTCATGAAGCGCCAGGCCAAGGGCGAGGCGGACAAGCTGCCGCGCGACCTGCCGATCATCCCCAAGGCCTTCGAGCCGCGCCTGAAACTGATCGGCAAGCCGGTCTTCGCCGGCGAAGCGGAGCTCAAGGCCAACCCGCGCTCGCGCAGCGCGGTGATGCGCATCGCGGAGAAACTGCGGTGAACCTGCGTCTCGGCAAGACCATGCCCAGCGGCAGCCTGCTGATGCTGGTGCTGTTCATCGCGGTGCTGCTGTCGGCCCTGGCGGTGTCCTACAGCGCGCACTGGAACCGCCAGCTACTCAACGAGCTGTACGGCGAACTCAGCGTGCGCGACAAGGCGCAGGCCGAGTGGGGCCGACTGATTCTCGAACAAAGCACCTGGACCGCGCACAACCGCATCGAGGCGCTGGCCAGCGAGCGGCTGCAGATGCGCATTCCCGACCCCGCCGAAGTGCGCATGGTGCAGCCATGATCGGCCTCGAAGGCGCGCTCTACCCCTGGCGCTTCCGCCTGGTGCTGGCCCTGCTGGCGCTGATGGTCGGCGCCATCGCCTGGCGCATGCTCGATCTGCAGGTGCTCGACCACGATTTCCTCAAGGCCCATGGCGATGCGCGCAGCGTGCGGCACATCCCGATTCCGGCGCACCGCGGCCTGATCACCGACCGCAACGGCGAGCCACTGGCGGTGAGCACCCCGGTCACCACCCTGTGGGCCAATGGCAAGGAACTGCAGGCCGGGCGCGAGCGCTGGCCGGCGCTGGCCGCCGCCCTGGGCCAGGAGCCCAAGGCCTTCGCCGAACGCTTGCAGCAGAACAAGGAGCGCGAGTTCATGTACCTGGTGCGCGGCCTGACCCCGGAGAAGGGCCAGAGCGTGCTCGACCTCAAGGTGCCGGGCGTCTACGCCATCGAGGAATTCCGCCGCTTCTACCCGGCCGGCGAAGTGGCGGCCCATGTGGTCGGCTTCACCGATATCGACGACCGTGGTCGCGAAGGCATGGAGCTGGCCTATGAAGAATGGCTGGCCGGCGTGCCGGGCAAGCGCCAGGTGCTCAAGGACCGCCGCGGCAAGCTGATCAAGGACGTCCAGGTCGCGCAGAACGCCAAGGCTGGCAAGGCCTTGGCGTTGTCCATCGACCTGCGTCTGCAGTACCTGGCCCATCGCGAGCTGCGCAACGCGCTGCTGGAACACGACGCCAAGGCCGGCAGCCTGGTGATGGTCGACGTCAAGACCGGCGAAGTGCTGGCCATGGTCAATCACCCCACCTACAACCCCAACAACCGGCGCAACCTGACCCCGGCGGCGATGCGCAACCGCGCCATGATCGACGTGTTCGAGCCCGGCTCGACCATCAAGCCGCTGTCGATGGCCGCCGCCCTGGAGACCGGACGCTGGAAGCCCAGCGATATCGTCCAGGTGGGTAACGGCACGCTGCAGATCGGCCGTTACAACATCCGCGACGTGTCCCGCACCCAGGGCCCGGCGCTGGATTTGCCCGGCATCCTGATCAATTCCAGTAACGTCGGCATGAGCAAGATCGCCTTCGACGTCGGCGGCGAGCAGCTCTACGAAGTGTTCAGCAAGCTGGGCTTCGGTCGCGACACCGGTCTGGGCTTTCCCGGCGAGCGGGTCGGCAATCTGCCCAACCACCGCCAGTGGCGCCAGGCCGAGACCGCCACGCTGTCCTACGGCTACGGCCTGTCGGTGACCGCGGTGCAGCTGGCCCACGCCTACGCCGCGCTGGGTAACGGCGGCGGCATGGTGCCGCTGTCGATGATCCGCGTGGACAGCACGCCGGGCTCGATGCAGGTGGTGCCGCCCGAGGTGGCCAAGACCCTGCAGGGCATGTTGCAACAGGTCATCGAGTCCCCGCGCGGGGCCGTTCGTGCCCAGGTGCCGGGCTACCACGTGGCCGGCAAGAGCGGTACGGCGCGCAAGACCAGCGTCGGTACCAAGGGCTACCAGGCCAACTCCTACCGTTCGCTGTTCGCCGGCTTCGCCCCGGCGCAGAACCCGCGCATCGCCATGGTGGTGGTGGTCGACGAGCCCGGCAAGGGCGCCTATTACGGCGGCCTGATCTCCGCGCCGGTATTCAGTCGGGTGATGGCCGGTTCGCTGCGCCTGATGAATATCGCGCCGGACAACCTGCCGCCGCCGGAGCAGAAGGTAGCCGCCATGACCCAGGGAGGGCGCAACTGATGCCCATGCCACTCAATCAATTGCTGCCGGCCGCCGAGAGCGCCGTGCTGATTCGCGAACTGACCCTGGACAGCCGCAAGGTGCGCCCGGGCGACCTGTTCCTCGCCGTGCCCGGCACCCAGCAGGATGGCCGCGTGCACATCGCCGACGCCGTCGCCCGCGGCGCCGCCGCGGTGGCCTACGAGGCCGAAGGGGCTGCCCCCATGCACGCCGAAACTGCGGTGCTGGTGCCGGTCAAGGGTCTGGCCGGCCAGCTGTCGGCCATCGCCGGGCGCTTCTATGGCGAGCCGAGCCGCGGCCTGCACCTGGTCGGCATCACCGGCACCAACGGCAAGACCAGCGTCAGCCAGCTGCTGGCCCAGGCACTGGACCTGCTCGGCCAGCGTTGCGGCATAGTCGGCACCCTGGGCAACGGTTTCCACGGTGCGCTGGAGCAGGGCAAGCACACCACGCCCGACCCGGTCGGGGTGCAGGCCACCCTGGCCGGCCTCAAGCAGGCCGGTGCCCGCGCGGTGGCCATGGAAGTGTCCTCCCACGGCCTGGATCAGGGCCGAGTGGCGGCGCTGGAGTTCGACGTCGCGGTGTTCACCAACCTGTCGCGCGACCACCTCGATTACCACGGCGACATGCAGGCCTACGGTGCGGCCAAGGCCAAGCTGTTCGCCTGGCCGAACCTGCGTTGCCGGGTGATCAATCTGGATGACGCCTTCGGTCAGGAGCTGGCGCAGCAGGCGCATGATTCGCGCCTGATCGGCTACAGCCTGAGCGACGCCAACGCCTTCGTTTATTGCAGCGAAGCGCAGTTCGATGATCATGGCGTACGTGCGCGCCTGGTCACCCCGCGTGGCGAAGGCATGCTGCGCAGCAACCTGCTCGGCCGCTTCAACCTGAGCAACCTGCTGGCGGTGGTCGGTGCGCTGCTGGGCATGGACTACGGCCTCGACGAGATTCTCCAGGTGCTGCCGCAGCTGCAGGGGCCGGCCGGGCGCATGCAGCGCCTCGGCGGCGGCGACCGGCCGTTGGTGGTGGTGGATTACGCGCACACCCCGGACGCCCTGGAGAAGGTGCTCGAGGCCATGCGCCCGCACGTGCGCGGGCGGCTGATCTGCCTGTTCGGCTGCGGCGGCGACCGCGACCGCGGCAAGCGCCCGCTGATGGCCGCGGCGGCCGAGCGTCTGGCCGATGCGGTGTGGGTCACCGACGACAATCCGCGCAGCGAAGACCCCGCGCAGATCATCAAGGATATCCGCGCCGGCCTCAAAGCACCGGATGCCGTGCAGTTCGTCCCGGGGCGCGGCGAGGCCATCGCCCGTCTGGTGGCGCAGGCCGAGGCCGCCGACGTGCTGGTGCTGGCCGGCAAGGGTCACGAGGATTACCAGGAGATCATGGGCGTGCGTCACCCCTTCTCCGATCTGATCGAGGCGGACAAGGCCCTGGCGGCCTGGGAGGCGGCCCATGCTTAAGCCCTGGCTGCTCGGCGAAGTCGCCGGCCCTCTCAACGCTCGCCTGATCGGTGCCGACGTCGCCTTCTCCGCCGTCGGCACCGACAGCCGTACCATCGCCCCCGGCCAGCTGTTCGTGGCGCTGACCGGGCCGCGCTTCGACGGCCATGACTACCTGGCCGAAGTGGCCGCCAAGGGCGCGGTCGCCGCCCTGGTCGAGCGTGAAGTGGCCAATGCACCGCTGCCGCAGTTGCTGGTGGCCGATAGCCGCCTGGCCCTCGGTCAGCTCGGCGCGCTGAATCGCCAGGCCTTCAGCGGCCCGCTGGCGGCCGTGACCGGTTCCAGCGGCAAGACCAGCGTCAAGGAGATGCTCGCCGCCATTCTGCGCGCCGGCCTGAACGGTGCAGTGCTGGCCACCCGCGGCAACCTCAACAACGACCTCGGCGCGCCGCTGACCCTGCTCGAACTGGCGCCGGAGCACCGCGCCGGGGTGATCGAGCTGGGCGCCAACCATGTCGGCGAGATCGCCTACACCGTTAGCCTGACCCGGCCGCAGGTGGCGATCATCACCAATGCCGGCAATGCCCATGTCGGCGAGTTCGGCGGCCCGGAAAAGATTGTCCAGGCCAAGGGCGAGATTCTCGAAGGCCTGCCGCAGGACGGCGTGGCCGTGCTCAATCTGGACGACAAGGCTTTCGCCATCTGGCAGCAACGGGCCGCCGGGCGCCGGGTGCTGAGCTTCTCGCTGGTCGATCAGGCCGCCGACTTCCATGCCGGCGAGCTGAGCCGCGACGAGCGCGGCTGCCAGGGCTTCACCCTGCAGGGTGCGGCAGGCAGCGCGCGCATCCAGCTCAACCTGCTCGGCGTGCACAACGTTGCCAACGCCCTGGCCGCCTGCGCCGCCGCCCATGCCCTGGGCCTGCCGTTGGTCGCCATGATTCAGGGCCTGGAAAGCCTGCAGCCGGTCAAAGGCCGCGCCGTAGCGCAGTTGACGGCCAATGGCGTGCGGGTGATCGACGACAGCTACAACGCCAACCCGGTGTCGATGTGCGCGGCGGTGGATATACTCGCCGCCTTCTCCGGCCGCACCGTCCTGGTGCTCGGGGATATGGGCGAGTTGGGCCAGTGGGCCGAGCAGGGCCACCGCGATGTCGGCCGTCATGCCGCCGGCAAGGTCGATGCGCTCTATGCCGTGGGGCCGCTGATGCGCTTTGCGGTCGAGGAATTCGGCTCACAAGGCCGCCATTTCGCCGATCAAGCCAGCCTGATCGCAGCGCTTCGCGCCGAGCAGGCCGGCAGCACACTACTAATCAAGGGTTCACGCAGCGCTGCCATGGACAAGGTCGTGGCGGCGCTCTGTGGCGTATCTGGGGAGAATCACTAAATGCTGCTGCTGCTGGCGGAGTACCTGCAACAGTTCCACAAGGGCTTCGCGGTCTTTCAATACCTGACCCTGCGCGGCATCCTCGGCGTGCTCACCGCCCTGGCCCTGTCGCTGTGGCTCGGGCCCTGGATGATCCGCACCCTGCAGATCCGCCAGATCGGCCAGGCCGTGCGCCACGACGGCCCGCAGTCGCACCTGTCGAAGAAGGGCACGCCGACCATGGGCGGCGCGCTGATTCTCAGTGCCATCGCCGTGAGCACTCTGCTCTGGGCCGACCTGTCCAACCGCTACGTCTGGGTGGTACTGGCGGTGACCCTGCTGTTCGGTGCCATCGGCTGGGTCGACGACTACCGCAAGGTGATCGAGAAGAACTCGCGCGGCCTGCCGAGCCGCTGGAAGTATTTCTGGCAGTCGGTATTCGGCCTGGCGGCGGCGATCTTCCTTTATATGACCGCACAGAGCCCGGTGGAGACCACCCTGATCCTGCCGCTGCTGAAGGACGTCGCCATTCCCCTGGGCGTCGGCTTCATCGTCCTGACCTATTTCGTCATCGTCGGCACCAGCAACGCGGTGAACCTCACCGACGGCCTCGACGGCCTGGCCATTCTGCCCACGGTGATGGTGGCTGGCGCGCTGGCGATCTTCTGCTACCTGTCGGGCAACATCAAATTCGCCGAGTACCTGCTGATTCCCTACGTGCCGGGCGCCGGTGAACTGATCGTGTTCTGCGCCGCGCTGGTCGGCGCCGGCCTGGGCTTTCTCTGGTTCAACACCTACCCGGCGCAGGTCTTTATGGGCGACGTCGGTGCGCTGGCCCTCGGCGCCGCGCTGGGCACCATCGCCGTGATCGTGCGCCAGGAAGTGGTGCTGTTCATCATGGGCGGGGTGTTCGTCATGGAAACCCTGTCAGTGATCATTCAGGTCGCCAGCTTCAAGCTGACCGGCAAGCGCGTGTTCCGCATGGCACCGATCCACCACCATTTCGAACTCAAGGGCTGGCCTGAGCCGCGCGTGATCGTCCGTTTCTGGATCATCACCGTGATTCTCGTGCTGATCGGCCTGGCCACCCTGAAACTGAGGTAATAGAGCGTGTCATTGATCGCTTCCGACCAGTTCCGCATCGTTGTCGGCCTCGGCAAGAGCGGCATGTCCCTGGTGCGCTTCCTGGCGCAGCAGGGCGTGCGCTTCGCCGTGGCCGATACGCGCGCGAACCCGCCGGAGCTGGAGACGCTCAAGCGCGACTACCCCGAGGTGGAAGTGCGTTGCGGCGAGCTGGACGTGGACTTCCTCTGCCGCGCCTCGGAACTGTACGTGAGCCCGGGCCTGGCTGTGGCGACTCCAGCGCTGGCCGCAGCGGCTGCACGCGGGGTCAAACTGTCTGGTGATATCGACCTGTTTGCCCGCCACGCCAAGGCGCCGATCGTCGCCATAACCGGCTCCAACGCCAAGAGTACCGTCACCACCCTGGTCGGCGAGATGGCGGCTGCGGCGGGCAAGCGCGTCGCCGTGGGTGGCAACCTCGGTACCCCGGCGCTGGATCTGTTGGCCGACGATGTCGAGCTGTACGTGCTGGAGCTGTCCAGCTTCCAGCTGGAGACCACCGATCAGCTCAATGCCGAAGTGGCCACCTGCCTGAACGTCAGCGAAGACCATATGGATCGCTACAGCGGTCTGCCGGCCTATCACCTGGCCAAGCATCGGATCTTCCGTGGTGCCCGTCAGGTGGTGATCAACCGCGACGACGCGCTGTCGCGTCCGCTGATCGCCGACCAGGTGACCTGCTGGGAATTCGGTCTGGGCAAGCCCGACTTCAAGCGCTTCGGTCTGCTCGAGGAAAACGGCGAGAAGTCCCTGGCGTTTCGCTTCGAAGCGTTGCTGCCGGTGAGCGAGCTGAAGATCCGCGGCGCGCACAACCAGTCCAACGCCCTGGCCGCTCTGGCCCTTGGCCATGCCATCGGCCTGCCGATGGACGCCATGCTGGCCGCCCTGCGCCAGTTCGCCGGGCTGCCGCACCGCTGCCAGTGGGTCGGCGAGCGCGCCGGGGTGAACTACTACGACGATTCCAAGGCCACCAACGTCGGCGCCGCGCTGGCCGCCATCGAAGGCCTGGGTGGCGATATCGCCGGCAAGCTGGTGCTGATCGCCGGCGGCGACGGCAAGGGCGCCGATTTCTCCGCACTGAAGGCGCCGGTGGCGCGTTTCTGCCGCGCCGTGGTGCTGCTCGGCCGCGATGCCGAACGGATCGCCGCGGCCCTGGGCGACGCCGCGCCGCTGGTTCGGGTGAAAACCCTCGACGAAGCCGTGCTGCGCTGCCGCGAGCTGGCCGAGGCGGGCGATGCCGTGCTGCTGTCGCCGGCCTGCGCCAGCCTGGACATGTTCAAGAACTTCGAAGAACGCGGGCGGCTGTTCGCCCAGGCCGTGGAGGGGCTCGTCTGATGCTGGCCTTCCTGCGTCCCTACCCGTCGCCGCTGCTCAGTCGTCGTGGCCTCGACCTCGACTTCCCGCTGCTGGCCGGCTGCCTGGGCCTGCTCGGCCTGGGCCTGGTGATGATCACCTCGGCCTCCTCGGAAGTGGCCGCGGCGCTGTCCGGCAACCCGCTGTACCACATGATTCGCCACCTGATTTACCTGATCATCGGCCTCGGCGCCGCCGGCGTGGTGCTGCTGATCCCCATGAGCTTCTGGCAACGCTACGGCTGGATGCTGCTGCTGGCCGCCTTCGCCCTGCTGGTGCTGGTGCTGGTGCCGGGCATCGGCCGCGAGGTCAATGGCGCGCGGCGCTGGATCGGCTTCGGCGCGTTCAACGTGCAGCCCTCGGAAATCGCCAAGGTGTTCGTGGTGGTCTATCTGGCCGGCTACCTGGTGCGCCGTCAGGAAGAAGTGCGCGAGAGCTGGGCCGGTTTCTTCAAACCCTTCGTCGTGCTGCTGCCGATGGCCGGCCTGCTGCTGCTGGAGCCGGACTTCGGCGCCACCGTGGTGATGATGGGAGCGGCCATGGCCATGCTGTTCCTCGGCGGCGTCGGCCTGCTGCGTTTCGGCCTGATGGTGGCCCTGGCGGTCGGCGCGGTGTTCGTCCTGGTGCAGACCCAGGAATACCGCCTGCAGCGCCTGATCACCTTCACCGACCCCTGGGCCGACCAGTACGGCGCCGGCTACCAGCTGACCCAGGCGCTGATCGCCTTCGGCCGTGGCGAATGGTTCGGCGTCGGCCTGGGCAACAGCATCCAGAAGCAGTTCTACCTGCCGGAAGCCCATACCGACTTCGTCTTCTCGGTGCTGGCCGAGGAGCTCGGCCTGGTTGGCGCCCTGGCTACCCTGGCGCTGTTCGTCTTCGTCTGCGTGCGCGGCCTCTACATCGGCCTGTGGGCGGAGAAGGCCAAGCAGTTCTTCGCCGCCTACGTGGCCTACGGCCTGTCCTTCCTGTGGATCGGCCAGTTCCTGATCAATATCGGAGTGAATACCGGGCTGCTGCCGACCAAGGGCCTGACCCTGCCGTTCCTCAGCTACGGCGGCAGCTCGCTGGTGATCTGCTGCGTCAGCCTGGCGCTGCTGCTGCGTATCGAATGGGAGCGGCGCACCGTGCTGGGTAACGAGGACGTCGAGTTCAGCGAGGCGGACTTCGCCGAGCCGAACCAGGAGGTCGCCCATGCGCGGTAACGTGCTGATCATGGCCGGCGGCACCGGTGGCCACGTGTTCCCGGCGCTGGCCTGCGCCCGCGAATTCCAGGCCCGTGGCTACGCCGTGCACTGGCTGGGCACGCCGCGCGGCATCGAGAACGAGCTGGTGCCGCAGGCCGGCCTGCCGCTGCACCTGATCGACGTCAGCGGCCTGCGCGGCAAGGGCAAGCTGTCCCTGCTCAAGGCGCCGCTGCAGCTGCTGCGTGCGCTGTGGCAGGCGCGGCGCATCGTCCGCCAGCTGCAGCCGGTGTGCGTGCTGGGCATGGGCGGCTACGTCACCGGCCCCGGCGGCCTGGCCGCGCGCCTGGCCGGGGTGCCGCTGGTGATCCACGAGCAGAACGCCGTAGCCGGCACCGCCAACCGCCTGCTGTCGCGTATCGCCATGCGTATCTGCGAGGCTTTCCCGAATACCTTCGCGGCTTCGGCCAAACGGCGCACCACCGGCAATCCGGTGCGCGAGGAGCTGTTCCTCGAGACCCCGCGAGAACCGCTGGCCGGGCGCAAGCCGCACCTGCTGGTGCTGGGCGGGAGCCTGGGCGCCGAACCGCTGAATAAATTGCTGCCTGCCGCGTTGGAGAAAGTCCCTGCCGAAGTCCGTCCGCAGGTATTCCACCAGGCCGGCAAGCAACACGCCGAGGTCACCGCGGAGCGTTATCGCAATGTCGCGGTCGAAGCCGAGGTCGCGCCCTTCATCAAGGATATGGCCCGTGCCTACGGCTGGGCCGATCTGGTGATCTGCCGCGCCGGTGCGCTGACCGTCAGCGAACTGGCCGCCGCCGGTCTGCCGTCGTTTCTCGTGCCCTTGCCGCATGCCATCGACGATCACCAGAGTCGCAACGCCGAATACCTGGCGAAGGAGGGCGCGGCCGTGCTACTTCCGCAACACGCCACTGACGCGGCCAAGCTCGCCGCGCAGCTCACCGAGGTTCTGATGCAGCTGGAAAAACTCACCGCCATGGGCGCCACCGCGCGTCGCCTGGCCAAGCCCGATGCCACCCGCACGGTGGTCGATATCTGCCAGGAGGTGGCCCATGGCTAAGTCGCCCGCAGCCGTGAAGGCCGAAGTGCGGCGCATGCGCCGTATCCGCCGCATCCATTTCGTCGGTATCGGCGGCGTCGGCATGTGCGGCATCGCCGAGGTGCTGCTGAACCTGGGGTACGAAGTGTCCGGCTCCGACCTCAAGGCCTCGGCGGTGACCGAGCGCCTGGAAAGCTTCGGCGCCAAGATCTTCATCGGCCATGCCGCCGAGAATGCCGAACAGGCCGACGTGCTGGTGGTATCCAGCGCGGTCAACACCAGCAACCCGGAGGTCGCCACCGCCCTGGAACGCCGTATTCCGGTGGTGCCGCGTGCCGAGATGCTCGCCGAGCTGATGCGCTACCGCCACGGCATCGCCGTGGCCGGCACCCACGGCAAGACCACCACCACCAGCCTGCTGGCCTCGGTGTTCGCCGCCGGCGGCCTGGATCCGACCTTCGTCATCGGCGGCCGACTGAACGCCGCAGGCACCAATGCCCAGCTCGGCTCCAGCCGCTTCCTGATCGCCGAAGCCGACGAGAGCGACGCCAGCTTCCTGCACCTGCAGCCGATGGTTTCGGTAGTCACCAATATCGACGCCGACCACATGAGCACCTATGGCGGCGACTTCAACCGGCTGAAGAAGACCTTCATCGAGTTCCTCCACAACCTGCCGTTCTACGGCCTGGCCGTGCTCTGCGTGGACGATCCGGTGGTGCGCGAGCTGCTGCCGCAGGTCGGTCGGCCGACCGTGACCTACGGTTTCGCCGAGGACGCCGACGTGCGCGCGATCAACGTGCGTCAGCAAGGCATGCGCACCCACTTCACCGTGCTGCGCCCGGACTGCGCGCCGCTCGACGTGTCGGTCAACATGCCGGGCAATCACAATGTCCTCAACGCCCTGGCCACCATCGCCATCGCCACCGACGAGGGCATCGACGATGCCGCCATAGTCGCCGGGCTGTCGGGCTTTCAGGGGGTCGGCCGGCGCTTCCAGGTCTACGGCGAACTGCCGGTGGATGGCGGCAGCGTGATGCTGGTCGACGACTACGGCCATCACCCGCGCGAAGTGGCCGCGGTGATCAAGGCCGTACGCGGCGGCTGGCCGGAGCGGCGCCTGGTGATGGTCTACCAGCCGCACCGCTACAGCCGTACCCGCGACCTGTACGACGACTTCGTCCAGGTACTCGGCGAGGCCAATGTGCTGCTGCTGGTGGAGGTCTACCCGGCCGGCGAGGAGCCGATTCCCGGCGCCGACAGCCGGCAGCTGTGCCACAGCATCCGCCAGCGCGGCCAGCTCGACCCGATCTACGTCGAGCGCGGCGTGGATCTGGCGCCGCTACTCAAACCGCTGCTGCGCGCCGGCGACATCCTGCTGTGCCAGGGCGCCGGCGACATCGGTGCGGTGGCGCCGCAACTGATCAAGCACCCGCTGTTCGTGGGGGAGGCGCAATGAGTTTGCACAGTACCCTCGATCCCAAGGCTTTCGGCCGCGTCGCCGTGCTGTTCGGCGGCAAGAGCGCCGAGCGCGAGGTGTCGCTGAAATCCGGCAACGCCGTGCTCGGCGCCCTGCAGGCCGCCGGGGTGGACGCCTTCGGCATCGACGTGGGCGACGACCTCCTGGCTCGCCTGAGTGCCGAGAAGATCGACCGCGCCTTTATCGTGCTGCACGGTCGCGGCGGCGAGGACGGTGCCATGCAGGGCCTGCTCGAGTGCGCCGGCATCCCCTACACCGGCAGCGGCATCCTCGCCTCCGCCCTGGCCATGGACAAGCTGCGCACCAAGCAGGTCTGGCACAGCCTCGGCCTGCCGACGCCACGCCACGCCGTGCTGAGTTCCAAGGCCGACTGCGAGGCTGCCGCCGCCGAGCTGGGCTTCCCGCTGATCGTCAAGCCGGCGCACGAAGGGTCGAGCATCGGCATGGCCAAGGTCGACAGCGTCGAGGCGCTGCTCAAAGCCTGGCAGGACGCCGCCCGCTACGACAGCCAGGTACTGGTCGAGCAGTGGATCGCCGGCCCGGAATTCACCGTCGCCGTGCTGCGCGGCCAGGTGCTGCCGCCTATCGGCCTGGGCACGCCGCACAGCTTCTACGACTACGACGCCAAGTACCTGGCCGATGACACCCAGTACCGCATTCCCTGTGGCCTGTCGCCGGAGAAAGAGGCGGAATTGAAGGAGCTGACCGCGCGCGCCTGCGAAGCGGTGGGTACCCAGGGCTGGGCACGCGCCGACGTGATGCAGGATGCCAGTGGCCAGTTCTGGCTGCTGGAAGTGAACACCGTGCCGGGCATGACCGATCACAGCCTGGTGCCGATGGCCGCGCGCGCCGCCGGCCTGGATTTCCAGCAGCTGGTGCTGGCGATCCTGGCCGACAGCGTCGAGGCGAGGGGTTAAACCATGGTCACGGCCGTGCGTCATCAGGACTCGCTGAGGGCGCCGCTGCGCGGCAAGCCCGCGCCGCGTGGCGCCAGCCGTCTGGTGGCCAAGGAGCCGATGCGCCTGCGCCTGCCCAAGGCGGATTTTTCCTGGGTGGGGCGTCTGGTCTGGCCGCTGCTGCTGGTGGGCCTGGGCTTCGGCGCCTACGAGGGCGCGCTGCGTTTGCTGCCCTATGCCGACCGACCCATCGCCAAGGTCAGCGTGCAGGGCGATCTGGCCTACGTCAGCCAGCAGGCGGTGCAGCGGCGCATCGCGCCCTATATCGAGGCGAGTTTCTTCAGCGTCGATCTGCGCGGCATGCGCGAAGAGCTGGAGCAGATGCCCTGGATCGCCCACGCCGAGGTGCGCCGCGTCTGGCCGGATCAGGTCGACGTGCGCCTGGAGGAGCAACTGCCGATCGCCCGCTGGGGCGACGAGGCGCTGCTCAACAACCAGGGCCAGGCCTTTGCCCCGCAGGAGCTGAACCACTATCAGCACCTGCCGCAGCTGTCCGGCCCCAAGCGCGCGCAGCCGAAGGTGATGCAGCAGTACCAGATGCTCAGCCAGCTGCTGCGCCCGCTGGGTTTTACCGTGGTCGGCCTGCAGTTGCGCGAGCGCGGTAGCTGGTTCCTCTCGGCCACCGAGAACGCCAGCGGCCAACGCATCGAGCTGCTGCTGGGGCGCGATCACGTGGTGGAAAAGATGCGTCGGTTCGCCGCCATCTACGAGCGGGAACTGAGAGAACAAAGCGCGAACATCGCGCGCATCGACTTGCGTTACGCCAACGGCCTGGCCGTGGCCTGGCGCGAGCCGGTGGAGCCGGCCGCGGCCGCGCAGAAAGTGAATTGAGGAGAGGCAACAGAATGAATAGCGCGCAGAGCGGCAAGATGATCGTCGGCCTGGACATCGGCACCTCCAAGGTGGTGGCGCTGGTGGGCGAGGTGACGGCCGACGGCCAGCTGGAAATCGTTGGCATCGGCACGCACCCGTCGCGCGGCCTGAAGAAGGGCGTGGTGGTCAATATCGAGTCCACCGTGGCCTCGATCCAGCGCGCCGTGGAAGAGGCCCAGCTGATGGCCGGCTGCCGCATCCACTCGGCCTTCGTCGGCGTGGCCGGCAACCATATCCGCAGCCTGAACAGCCACGGCATCGTCGCCATCCGCGACCGTGAAGTGAGCCCGGCCGATATCGAGCGGGTGCTCGACGCCGCGCAGGCGGTGGCCATCCCGGCGGATCAGCGGGTGCTGCACACCCTGGCGCAGGACTACGTGATCGACAACCAGGAAGGCGTGCGCGAGCCGCTGGGCATGTCCGGCGTGCGCCTGGAGGCCAAGGTGCACGTGGTCACCTGCGCCGTGAATGCTTCGCAGAACATCGAAAAATGCGTGCGCCGCTGCGGCCTGGAAGTCGACGACATCATCCTCGAGCAGCTGGCCTCGGCTTATTCGGTACTGACCGAGGACGAGAAGGAACTGGGCGTCTGCCTGGTCGACATCGGCGGCGGCACCACCGATATCGCCATCTTCACCGAGGGGGCGATTCGCCACACCGCGGTGATCCCGATTGCCGGCGACCAGGTCACCAACGACATCGCCATGGCCCTGCGCACCCCGACCCAGTACGCCGAGGAAATCAAGATCCGCTACGCCTGCGCCCTGGCCAAGCTGGCCGGTGCCGGCGAAACCATCAAGGTGCCCAGCGTCGGCGACCGGCCGCCGCGTGATCTGTCGCGCCAGTCCCTGGCCGAGGTGGTCGAGCCGCGCTACGACGAGCTGTTCACCCTGATCCAGGCCGAGCTGCGCCGCAGTGGCTACGAAGACCTGATTCCCGCCGGCATCGTCATGACCGGCGGTACGGCGAAGATGGAAGGCGCGGTCGAGCTGGCCGAGGAAATCTTCCACATGCCCGTGCGTCTCGGCGTGCCGCACAGCGTCAAGGGCATGGCCGACGTGGTGCGCAACCCGATTTATTCCACCGGCGTGGGGCTGCTGATGTACGGGCTGCAGAAGCAGAACGACGGCGTTTCCATGTCGGTGGGCAGTCCTTACCAGGACGAAAACAAGACCCCGGTACTCGAGCGCCTCAAGCGCTGGGTGCAAGGCAATTTCTGAATTTGCAGTAGGCGTTACAACTAGAAAGGAAGGAGAGGGATCATGTTCGAACTAGTAGATAACATTCCGCAAAGCGCGGTCATCAAGGTCATCGGTGTCGGTGGTGGCGGCGGCAACGCGGTCAACCACATGGCGGTCAGCAACATCGAAGGCGTCGAGTTCATCTGCGCCAACACCGATGCGCAGGCGCTGAAGAACATCGGTGCGCGTACCGTGCTGCAGCTCGGCCCAGGCGTGACCAAGGGTCTGGGCGCCGGCGCCAATCCGGAAGTCGGTCGTCAGGCCGCGCTGGAAGATCGCGAGCGCATCGCCGAAGTCCTGCAGGGCACCGACATGGTGTTCATCACCACCGGCATGGGCGGTGGTACCGGTACCGGCGCCGCGCCGGTGATCGCCGAGGTAGCCAAGGAGCTGGGCATCCTCACCGTCGCCGTGGTCACCCGTCCGTTCCCCTTCGAGGGCAAGAAGCGCATGCTGATCGCCGACGAAGGCATCCGTGCGCTGGCCGAGAGCGTCGACTCGCTGATCACCATCCCCAACGAGAAGCTGCTGACCATCCTCGGCAAGGACGCGAGCCTCTTGTCCGCCTTCGCCAAGGCCGACGACGTGCTGGCCGGCGCGGTGCGCGGCATCTCCGACATCATCAAGCGTCCGGGCATGATCAACGTCGACTTCGCCGACGTGAAGACGGTGATGAGCGAAATGGGCATGGCCATGATGGGTACCGGCTGCGCCAGCGGCCCGAACCGCGCCCGCGAGGCCACCGAGGCGGCGATCCGCAACCCGCTGCTGGAAGACGTCAACCTGCAGGGCGCGCGCGGCATCCTGGTCAACATCACCGCCGGCCCGGACCTGTCGCTGGGCGAGTACTCCGACGTGGGTAACATCATCGAGCAGTTCGCCTCCGACCAGGCCACCGTCAAGGTCGGCACCGTGATCGACGCCGACATGCGCGACGAGCTGCACGTCACCGTGGTCGCCACCGGCCTCGGCGCGCGCATGGAGAAGCCGGTCAAGGTGATCGACAACACCGTGCAGGTCGCCGCCAGCCAGCCGGTTGCCCAGCAGTCCGCCGCGCAGCCGCGCAGCGAGCAGTCGGTCAACTACAAGGACTACGAGCGTCCCACCGTACAGCGCCAGAGCCACGGCGGCGCGGCGACCGCGGCCAAGCTCAATACCCAGGACGATCTCGATTACCTGGATATTCCGGCGTTCCTGCGCCGTCAGGCCGATTGATGGAATGTATCAGGAGTATAAGGGTGATTGGTGTTCAGCAAAGGCCGGTTCTGCTATCATCCCCGGCCATTGTTGAAAACAGTTCGCAACTAGCGATATAGCGGCCAAAGCCATGATCAGACAACGCACCCTGAAGAACATCATCCGTGCCACCGGCGTCGGCCTGCACTCGGGGGAAAAGGTTTACCTGACCCTGAAACCGGCTCCGGTGGACAGCGGCATCGTGTTCCGTCGTACCGACCTCGACCCCGTGGTGGAAATCCGCGCGCTGGCCGGGAATGTCGGTGAAACCACCATGTCGACCACGCTGGTCAATGGTGATGTCAAGGTGGATACGGTAGAGCACCTGCTTTCGGCCATGGCAGGCCTGGGCATCGATAACGCCTACGTCGAGCTCTCCGCGTCCGAAGTGCCGATCATGGATGGCAGCGCCGGTCCCTTTGTATTCCTGATTCAATCCGCCGGCCTGCAGGAGCAGGACGCGCCGAAGAAGTTCATCCGCATCCTGCGCGAAGTCACGGTGGAGGAGGGCGACAAGCGCGCCACCTTCGTGCCCTTCGACGGTTTCAAGGTGAGCTTCGAGATCGATTTCGATCACCCCGTGTTCCGCAATCGCACGCAGAGCGCCAGTGTGGATTTCTCCAGCACCTCCTTCGTCAAGGAAGTCAGCCGGGCCCGCACCTTCGGTTTCATGCGTGACATCGAGTTCCTCCGTTCGCAGAACCTGGCACTCGGCGGCAGCGTGGAGAACGCCATCGTGGTCGACGAGTACCGCGTGCTCAACGAAGACGGCCTGCGTTACGAGGACGAGTTCGTCAAGCACAAGATTCTCGACGCCATCGGCGACCTGTACCTGCTGGGCAACAGCCTGATCGGCGAGTTCAGGGGCTTCAAGTCGGGGCACGCGCTGAACAATCGCCTGCTGCGCACCCTGATCGAGCAGACCGATGCCTGGGAAATGGTGACCTTCGAGGACGCCAAGCTCGCGCCGATCTCCTACATGCGCCCGGTTGCGGCGGTGTAGTTCGACCTCTCTTTCGCGCTTCAAAATTAGTGGCCACCCTAGGGTGGCCTCTTTTTTGCCTGGATCTTTCGACGAGCGGTCCTGGGTGCTTATTCGGCGTCCTTGGTATGGCTGGCCAGGCGCTCGAGAGCCGCGCGCAGCCTGGGATCGCGGATACCTTCGGCGCCGGCCTGGATGCTCTGCGCGGCGCTGGCGGAGAGGTGAATTGTGCGACCGGGCGCACGACTCGCGCCGCTTTGCGGTTGCACCTTGAACAGGATTTTCGTTAAGGTCGCGAACTCTTCCAACGCTTGCAGCTGCCTGTGCAGCCTGCGCTGCTGATAGCGCAAGCGTGTTGCCCAGTGGCCATCGGTCACGATCAACAACAAACAGCCGTCGCGCCAGGAGGCCACATGACAGTGCTCCCGGGCGGCTGGTTGCAGCTGGCTTTCGACAAGACGCTGCAGATGGGCCAGGCGTTGCGCCTGACCGAACAGCGCTTTCAGGGGCTTGGCTTCGCGTAACAGCGCAGCGGGTGCCTGGGCCGGCAAGGGACGGAACGTCATGGCAGGAGGCCTTAGTATTGCAGAGCCGTCATGGTAGCAGAGCCTGTTACCAGCCTGGGTTCTGCCAGAAGGGGATGCCATGCATATTATCCTGCTCAATGGCCGGCACGGTTCGGCGCGAACGATCAATCTCGACCTGCGCTGGCTGCTGCTGGCTTTGTTCCTCCTGCTCAGCCTGAGCCTCGGCGCCGGCGCCGCCCTCGGCGCCAAGTGGCTGATCGCCGAACCCATTGCCGACAGCCAGCTGGCAGAAGCCCTCGACCAGCAGCGCGAGCAGGTCGGCGCGGTACGCCTGGACGCCCAGCGCCAGCTGGATGCCTTCGCCGCTCACGTCGCCGAACTGCAGGCGCGCCTGACCCGTCTCGATGCCCTCGGCGAGCGCCTGACCGAACTGGCCGAGCTGGACGCCAGTGAATTCGATTTCTCCCTCGACGTCGGCCAGGGCGGTGCCGAGGATGCCCTCGGCGCCTCGGCCTATGCGCCGCCGCCGTTCATGACCGCGCTGGACGAGCTGGCCCTGCGCGTCGACAGCCGCGAGCAGCAGCTGGAAGTGCTCGAGCAACTGCTCGGCGAGCGCCGTCTCAGCGAGGCCGAGTTCCTCTCCGGGCGGCCGGTGCTGCAGGGCTACATGTCTTCGCCGTTCGGCCGCCGGGTGCACCCGCTGACCGGGCGTTCGAGCATGCACAAGGGCGTCGACTTCGCCGCCAAGCCCGGCAGCGACGTGGTGGCGGTGGCCGCCGGGGTGGTGACCTTCTCCGGCAGGAAGAGCGGCTACGGCAATGTGGTGGAAATCAGCCACGCCGACGGTTATGTCACCCTCTATGCGCACAACCAGAGCAACACGGTGCAGATCGGCGACCTGGTGCAGCGTGGTCAGACCATCGCCAAGGTCGGCCGCAGCGGCCGCTCCACCGGTTATCACGTGCATTTCGAAGTCAGCAAGGATGGCCGCCAGGTCAATCCCGCGCTCTATATCGCCCGCGCCAGCGGCGTCGAGTGAGTTGCGTCTGAAAGGGTCGGCAACCGCCGTCGCTTGAATTCCTCGCATTCGCCCCAACCTATTGGCCCATGCCGCGCCGCCGCGATTGTCCGGGGCGTGCGCGGCCTGCGCCATCACGCGGTAGCAATGGGCAGACAACGTCACTTTCCTCCCCGGCTTTTCCGGGTAGAATGCCCCCTTCGCCCGCAGCCACACTGGCTGCCAGGTCGCGATTTGCGCCGACCTCCATCCATTCGCCGGAAGATCCTGTCGATATGTTTGCGCCTCTGTTGAAAAAACTTTTCGGAAGCAAGAATGAGCGTGAAGTCAAACGCATGCTCAAGGCGGTGCAATCCGTCAACGCCCTCGAAGAGCAGATGATCGCCCTCTCGGACGAGCAACTGCGCGGCAAGACCGAAGAGTTCAAGGCCCGTCTGGGCCAGGGCGAAACCCTCGATCAGTTGCTTCCCGAAGCCTTCGCCGTGGCCCGCGAGGCCGGCAAGCGGGTGATGGGCATGCGTCACTTCGACGTGCAGCTGATCGGCGGCATGACCCTGCACGAAGGCAAGATCGCCGAGATGCGCACCGGCGAGGGCAAGACCCTGGTGGGCACCCTGGCGGTGTACCTCAACGCGCTGTCCGGCAAGGGCACCCACGTGGTCACGGTCAACGAATACCTGGCCCGCCGCGACGCCAACTGGATGCGGCCGCTGTACGAGTTCCTCGGCCTGTCGGTGGGCATCGTCACCCCCTTCCAGCCGCCGGAGGAGAAACGTGCCGCCTACGCCGCCGACATCACTTACGGCACCAACAACGAATTCGGTTTCGACTACCTGCGCGACAACATGGCCTTCAGCCTGGAGGACAAGTTCCAGCGCGAGCTGAACTTCGCCGTGATCGACGAAGTCGACTCCATCCTCATCGACGAGGCGCGTACCCCGCTGATCATCTCCGGTCAGGCCGAGGACAGCTCCAAGCTGTACATCGAGATCAACAAGCTGATCCCGCGCCTCAAGCAGCACATCGAGGAAGAGGAAGGCGTGGTCACTCAGGAAGGCCACTACAAGGTCGACGAGAAGTCGCGCCAGGTCGAACTCAACGAGCAGGGCCACCAGTACGTCGAGGAAATGCTCACCGACGCCGGCCTGCTGGCCGAGGGCGAGAGCCTCTATTCGGCGCACAACCTGGGCCTGTTGACCCACGTCTACGCCGGCCTGCGCGCGCACACCCTGTTCCACCGCAACATCGAGTACATAGTGCAGAACGGCCAGGTGATCCTGATCGACGAGCACACCGGCCGCACCATGCCCGGCCGTCGCCTGTCCGAAGGCCTGCACCAGGCCATCGAGGCCAAGGAAGGGGTGAACATCCAGGCCGAGAGCCAGACCCTCGCCTCGACCACCTTCCAGAACTACTTCCGCCTGTACAACAAGCTGTCCGGCATGACCGGTACCGCCGACACCGAGGCCTTCGAGTTCCGTCAGATCTACGGCCTCGACGTGGTGGTGATCCCCACCAACAAGGCCGTCGCCCGTAAGGACTTCAACGACCTGGTCTACCTGACCCAGGAGGAGAAGTACCAGGCGATCATCGCCGACATCAAGGAATGCCAGGCCCTGGGCCGGCCGACCCTGGTCGGTACCGCGTCGATCGAGGCGTCCGAGTACGTCAGCCAGCTGCTGAACAAGGAAAAGATCGAGCACAAGGTGCTCAACGCCAAGTACCACGACAAGGAAGCCGAGATCATCGCCCAGGCCGGGCGTCCCGGCGCGGTGACCATCGCCACCAACATGGCCGGTCGCGGTACCGACATCCTCCTCGGCGGTAACTGGGAGGTGGAAGTCGCCGCCCTGGAGAACCCCACCGACGAGCAGATCGCGCAGATCAAGGCCGAGTGGCAGAAGCGCCACCAGCAGGTGATCGAGGCCGGCGGCCTGCACGTGATCGCCTCCGAGCGTCATGAATCGCGACGTATCGACAACCAGCTGCGCGGCCGTGCCGGTCGCCAGGGTGACCCGGGTTCCAGCCGCTTCTACCTGTCGCTGGAAGACAACCTGATGCGCATCTTCGCCTCGGACCGGGTGAAGAACTTCATGAAGGCCCTCGGCATGCAGTCCGGCGAGGCCATCGAACACCGCATGGTCACCAACGCCATCGAGAAGGCCCAGCGCAAGGTGGAAGGGCGCAACTTCGACATGCGCAAGCAGCTGCTCGAATTCGACGACGTGGCCAACGAGCAGCGCAAGGTGATCTACCACATGCGCAACAGCCTGCTGGCCGCGGAAAGTGTCGGCGAAACCATCGCCGAGTTCCGCGAGGAAGTGCTGAGCGCCGCGATCAACGGCCACATCCCGCCGCAGTCGATGCCCGAGCAGTGGGACGTCGCCGGCCTGGAGGCCACCCTGCAGAGCGACTTCGGCCTCAAGCTGCCGATTCAGCAGTGGCTCGACGAGGACGACAAGCTGTACGAGGAGACCCTGCGCGAGCGCATCCTCGCCGAGCTGCTGGCCGCCTACAACGAGAAGGAAACCCAGGCCAGCGCCGAGGCCCTGCGGACTTTCGAGAAGCAGATCCTGCTGCGCGTGCTGGACGACCTGTGGAAGGACCACCTGTCGACCATGGATCACCTGCGTCACGGCATCCACCTGCGCGGCTACGCGCAGAAGAACCCCAAGCAGGAATACAAGCGCGAGTCCTTCGCCCTGTTCCAGGACCTGCTGGAGTCGATCAAGCGCGACACCATCCGCGTGCTGTGCCATGTGCAGGTGCGCCGCGAAGACCCGGCCGAGGAAGAGGCGCGCCTGCGTCGCGAGGCCGAGGCCCTGGCCGAGCGCATGCAGTTCCAGCACGCCGAAGCCTCCGCCCTGGCCCAGCCGCAAGCGCTCGGCGAGGAGGGCGACGTCGCCGTGGCCGCCGCGCCGGTGCGCGCCGAGCCCAAGGTCGGCCGCAACGAGCCCTGCCCCTGCGGCTCGGGCAAGAAGTACAAGCACTGCCACGGCCAGATCGGCTGACCGCCGGCCCGCAAGGGCCGCTTGCAGTAGAGGGCGCTTCAGCTATGCTGTCGCCGCCCTGACAACGCCGCGAACGGCCCAGCCGCTCGCGGCGTTTTACCATCTACCCGGCCGCCTGCGCGGTCACCGAACACCTCAAAGGAGCGCTCTCTATGGCTGTTGGTCTTGGCCCGCTGTCCACCCTGCACCCGGTTCCCGGCTTCGAGCTGGGCATCGCCTCGGCCGGCATCAAGCGCCCGGGGCGCAAGGATGTGGTGGTGATGCGCTGCGCCGAAGGTTCGCGCATCGCCGGGGTGACCACCACCAACGCCTTCTGCGCGGCACCGGTGCTGATCACCCGCGAGCGCCTGGGTGGCGAGGTGCGCTACCTGCTGACCAACACCGGCAATGCCAACGCCGGCACCGGTGCCGATGGCCTGGCGCGTGCCCGCCGTGCCTGCGCCCGGCTGGCCGAGCTGACCGGCGTGGCCGAGGCGGCGGTGCTGCCGTTTTCCACCGGGGTGATCGGCGAGCCGCTGCCGGTGGAGAAGATCGAGTCCGCCTTGCAGGCGGCGCTGGACGATCTCAAGGAAGACAACTGGGTCAATGCCGCCACCGGCATCATGACCACCGACACCCTGCCCAAGGGCGCCAGCCGCCAGTTCCAGCACGACGGCGTCACCGTCACCGTGACCGGCATTTCCAAGGGCGCCGGGATGATCCGGCCGAACATGGCGACCATGCTCGGCTACATCGCCACCGATGCCAAAGTGGCCCGCGGCGTGCTGCAGGACCTGGTGCGCGACGCGGCGAACAAGTCGTTCAACCGCATCACCATCGACGGCGACACCTCGACCAACGACTGCTGCATGCTGATCGCCACCGGCCAGGCCGCCCTGCCGGAGATCGTCGAGGCCTCCGGCGAGCTGTTCGCCAAGCTCAAGCAGGCGGTGTTCGAGGTGTTCATGGAAGTGGCCCAGGCCATCGTCCGCGACGGCGAGGGTGCGACCAAGTTCGTCACCGTGCAGGTCAACGGCGGCGGCACCCACCAGGAATGCCTCGATGTGGCCTACGCCGTGGCCCACTCGCCGCTGATCAAGACCGCGCTGTTCGCCTCTGATCCCAACTGGGGCCGTATTCTCGCTGCCGTCGGTTACGCCGGCGTACCGCAACTGGATGTGAGCAAGATCGACGTGTTCCTCGGCGAAGTCTGCATCGCCAGCAAGGGCTGCCGTGCGACCAGCTACACCGAGGAACAGGGCGCGGCGGTGATGGCCCGTGAGGAAATCACAATCCGCATCGAGCTGGGCCGCGGCAGCTGCAGCGAGACCATCTGGACCACCGACCTGTCCCACGAATACGTCAAGATCAACGCCGAATACCGCACCTGAGTAACCTCGGCTGTGCACTATTCCCGCGCCTCATGCCCCCATGACGCGCGGGAATTTGCCTTTCGGGGAGCGAACTTTTACCGTCTCTCGATCCCTTCCTTAAGCAATCCAAGGAGCATCGGCATGGCGCTGCAACTGGTGATCGGCGACAAGAACTATTCCTCCTGGTCGCTGCGCGCGGCCCTGGCCCTGGAACTGGCCGGCGAGCCCTACGACGAGGTGCAGGTGCGGCTCTACCAGCCGGACAGCCGCGCGCGCCTGCTCGCGCATTCGCCTACCGGCAAGGTGCCGGTGCTGCTGACCGAGGAAGGCCCGGTATGGGACTCGCTGGCCATCGCCGAGTACCTGGCCGAGCGCTTTCCCGAGGCCCATCTGTGGCCGCGCGGCGAGTACGCCCGCGCGCTGGCGCGCAGCATCTGCGCGGAAATGCACAGCGGTTTCGCCGCGCTGCGCAGCCACCTGCCGATGGACCTGGCGCGCGACCAGGCGTTGACCGAGTTGCCCGACGCGGCCCAGGCCGACATCGACCGCATCTGCGCGATCTGGGCCGATTGCCGCGAGCGCTTCGGCCAGGACGGTCATTACCTGTTCGGCCACGCCAGCATCGCCGATGCCTTCTACGCGCCGGTGGCGGCGCGCCTGCGCAGCTACCGGGTGGTGCTGCCGACGACCGCGGCGGCCTATGTCGAGACCCTCTACCAGTGGCCGGCGTTCCAGCGCTGGTACCGGGCCGCCCTGCAGGAGGTGCAGGGGTGAAGCGCATCCATGTCGCGGCGGCGGTGATTCGCGGCGCGGACGGCCGCATCCTGATCGCCAAGCGCCCGCCGGACAAGCACCAGGGCGGCCTGTGGGAGTTTCCCGGCGGCAAGGTGGAAGACGGCGAGGCGGTCGAGCGTGCCTTGGCCCGCGAGCTGGAGGAGGAGTTGGGCATCCGCCCGACGGCGGTGCGGCCGCTGATCCAGGTGCGCCACGACTACCCGGACAAGCAGGTGCTGCTGGATGTCTGGGAGGTCTCGGCATTCGCCGGCGAGCCCCATGGCGCCGAGGGCCAGCCGCTGGCCTGGGTCGCCCCGGGACGGCTCGGCGATTACCAGTTCCCCGCCGCCAACGCGCCGATAGTCGCCGCGGCGCGCCTGCCCGAGCAGTACCTGATCACCCCCGACGGGCTGACGCCCGAGCAACTGCTCGCCGGCGTGCAGCGCGCCATCGCCGGCGGCACGCGGCTGCTGCAGCTGCGCGCGCCGAATCTGTTCGACGCCCAGTATCGTGATCTGGCGTTGGATATCCAGGGCCTGTGCGCCGGCAAGGCGCAGCTGATGCTCAAGGGCCCGGCGGAGTGGCTGGCGGACTTTCCCGCCGCCGGCTGGCACCTGACCGCGGCGCAGCTGCGCCAGCTCGCCGGCCGCGGTCGGCCGCTGGAGCCCGGGCGCTGGCTGGCCGCCTCCTGTCACGATGCCGAGGAGCTGGCGTTGGCCGGCGAGCTGGCAGTGGACTTCGTCACCCTGTCGCCGCTGCAGGCCACCCAGTCCCACCCGCAGGCCCGGCCGCTGGGGTGGGACACCGCCGCCGAGTTGCTGCGCCGCTGCAACCGGCCGGCCTACCTGCTCGGCGGCGTCGGCCCGGGCGAAATCGAGCGCGCCCGGCAGATCGGCGCCCAGGGCGTCGCCGGAATCCGCGCGTTCTGGCCGGCGTAGGTTGGCTTGAGGCGCGCAGCGCCGAAGCCCAACGGACGGCGCTGAGGATTTCTGCGACTTGTCGCGGGGTTCGCCGTCGGGCTTCGCAACGCTCAGGCTCCGCGCCCGCCCCGCCTACGGCTTCTCCGCTGCCTGCCAGAGCACCTCGGCGATGCCCTGGCGCTTGCCGATCAGGCGGGCGGCGACGAACAGCAGGTCGGAGAGGCGGTTGACGTAGGCCAGACCCTCGGCGCGCAGCGGTTCCACCGCGTTGAGGTGCTGGCAGCGGCGTTCGGCGCCGCGGGCGACGCTGCGGCAGAGATGGGCCTGGGCCACCAGGCGCGAGCCGCCGGGCAGGATGAAGTTCTCCAGCGGGCCGACCTCCTCGTTCCAGCGGTCGATGGCCGCCTCCAGGCGCTGCACTTCACTGGCCTGCAGGGCCTGGTAGTCGGGCATCGCCAGTTCGCCGCCGAGGTCGAACAGGCGGTGCTGGCAGGGCGCCAGCACCACGGCGATTTCCTGCAAGCCCGGCCACCTGGCCTCGCCTTCGGCCAGCTCGGCCAGCAGCAGGCCGAGCTGGCTGTTCAGCGTGTCCAGCTCGCCCATGGCTTCGATGCGCGGGTGGTCCTTGGTCACCCGGCGGCCATCGGCCAGGCCGGTCTCGCCCTTGTCGCCGGTGCGGGTGTAGATCTTGGAAAGGCGGTAGCCCATGTTCAGAGTCCTGTGCTGTCGGGAGCGGGGGCCAGCGGCAGGCGCAGGGTGAAGCAGGTGCCCTGGCCGGGCTTGGATTGCACTTCCATCTGCCCCTTGTGATTGTTGGTGACGATGAAATAGGACACCGCCAGGCCCAGGCCGGTGCCCTGGCCGACTTCCTTGGTGGTGAAGAACGGCTCGAAGATGCGCTTGCGCACGGCCTCGCTCATGCCGGTGCCGTTGTCCTCGACCTGCAGTTCGGCCCAGTTGCCGACCTGGCGCGTACGCAGGGTGATGCGCCCGGGTTCGTCGGGCGCGCTGCGCTGGTGGATGGCCTGGGCGGCGTTCTTCAGCAGGTTGAGCAGCACCTGCTCCAGCTCGTTGGCGGTGGCGGCCACCGCGCCCAGCTGCGGGTCGAAGTCGCGGACGATGTGCAGCGCCTTGAAGTCGAAGCTGTCGGTGAGGTCGAAGTCGTTGCCGGCGATCTCCAGCGCCTGGTCGATCAGTGCCGGCAGCTGGCAGGGCGCCAGTTGCCGGTCGCTGCGCCGGCTGAAGCTGAGCATATGGCTGACGATCTTCGCGGCGCGCTGGCCGGCCTGCTGGATGCCGTCGAGCAGACGCGGCACCTCGCGGGCCTCGAGGTAGCGGTCGATGCTTTCCAGGCAGACGCCGACCTGCTCGGCCTGTTCGCGGTTCTTTTCCAGTTCCGGCGACAGGCGCCGGCGGATGTTCTGCACGTTGTGCAGGATGGCGCCGAGCGGGTTGTTGATCTCGTGCGCCATGCCGGCGGCCAGGCCGCCGACCGAGAGCATCTTCTCCGACTGCACCATCATTTCCTCCAGCGCCAGGCGCTGGGTGATGTCGTCGATGCGGATCACCGCGCCGCGTCCGGCACCGCCCATCAGCGGGTAGAAGGTCAGGGCATAGTGGCGCGGCTCCTCGTCCTTGTGCCAGGTGACCCGCTCGATCTTCTCCACCCGGTGCTGCTCGGCGGTGCGCTTGAGCTGTGGCAGGAAGGGCTTGAGCGGCGGGAAGGCGAGGAACACCGGCTGGTTCAGCGCCTCGTCCAGGCGCGTGCCGGAAAGCGCGCTGGCCTCCTGGTTCCATTGGGTGACGTAGAGCTGCTCGTCGAGGGCGATCAGCGCCGAGGGCATGGAGTCGATGATGCTGTTGAGGTAGTTCTGGAAACCGGTGAGCTTTTTCTCGATCTTGCTGCGCACCTGCACCTCCAGCTCTAGCTTGCGGTTGGAGTGGCGGGTTTCCTCGGCCAGGCTCTGCGCCTGGTCGAAGGCGGCCTGGGCGTCGTCGCGGGCGCGGCTGAGCTGCTGCTCGCGCGCCTCCATGCGCATCAGCATGGTGTTGAAGGCGTCGGCCAGGCTGCCGATCTCGTCCTGGTTGCCGCGGGCGGCGCGCAGGGCGTAGTTCTCCTCGCGGGTGACCTGGCGCGACAGCTCCTCCAGCTTGCGGATCGGCCTGGTCACCAGGCGCCTGATCTGCCGCGCCACCAGCAGCCAGAGCAGCACGCTGAGCGCCAGGATCGCCAGGCTGGCGGTCAGGGTGCCGGTGTAGAAGGCGCCGGGTAGTTCGCTGGAGGCCACCAGCAGCAGGGCGCCGGGGCGGCCGCTGGGGTGCGGCAGCTCGACCAGGTGGTTGGCGCGAAAGGCGGTCTCGCGCCAGTGCTGCAGCTGGCTGAGCTGCAACGGCACCTGCAGTTTCTCGCCGCGCTGCAGCTGCGCCAGGCTGACCCCGTTGCTGTCGTAGATCACCGCCGCGCGCAGCGGCGCGTAGTCGTCCAGGCGCTTGAGCAGGGCTTCGGCGGAGGCCGGCGAGTGCAGCGCCTCCTTGCTCAGAGCTGGACTGGCGATCAGCCGGCCGAGGGTGTGCAGGGCCTGCGGCGCCATGCTCTCCTGGGTGATCCAGTAGGCGGCGCTGATAAAGGCCAGGTTGGCGATCAGCAGCACCGCGGCGAGCAGCACCAGCAGCGCGGCGAGCAGCTTGCGGCCGACCGGCAGGTTGTCGAGGTGCTGACGCAGTCGCATGTGGCTATCGCTGTGACGGGCGGGAAGGGCAGGTTAGCGCGGCCGGGCGGCCATTGCCATGGCGGGATCGGGCGGCTGCGCACAGGTCGTGGGGTGGACATGCCGCAGCCCGGCTTGTCCACGGGGGCGGGCGCTGGTGGACAGGGCCGTCAGTCCAACGGCAGGCCGCGTGCACCGAGGTGCGCCAGCAGGCGCTGCTGCAGGTGCTGCAGGTGCGGCAGCTGCAGGTCATGGCGGCGGGCGGTGGCGCAGGCATGGCCGAGCAGGTAGGCGATCTCGGTGCGGCGGCCCTGGGCCACGTCCTGGTGCATGGAGGAGTAGTTGGCCGCGGTGGCTTCTATCACCCGCTGCACTTCCTCGTGCAGCTGCTCGGCCGCCGCCGGCTGGCCGCAGCGCTGCAGCAGCTCGCTCAGCTCGGCGCAGAGCGTGGCGACCTCGGCCGGGTGTTCGCGCAGGCCGCCGTTGCGGCAGTCATGGAGCACGGTCAGCGGGTTGATCGCGCAGTTCAGCGCCAGCTTGCGCCACAGCCGGGCGAGGATGTCCGGGCTCCACTGATAGGGAATGCCGGCGCGTTCGAGCTCGTCGAGCCAGGGCGGCGGCAGCGGGTCGGCCGGATCGCCCAGCCAGGTGTGGCCGTTGCCGGCGAACACCACCTGGAAGTCGGCCTGGCGAAACGCGCCCTCGGTGCTGGAGGCGAACAGGCAGCGCTGCTGCGGCAGGCGCTGGGCCACCGCGTCCTGGCTGCCCAGGCCGTTCTGCAGCAGCAGCAACTCGCCATCGGCGGCCAGGCGCGGCGCCAGTTCGGCGGCTGCGGCCTCGGCATCGTAGGCCTTGCAGGCCAGCAGCAGGCGGTGGATCGGCGCATCGGCCTGCGGCAGTTCGGCGGGGATGGCGTAGCGGCGGGCTGCGCCGCGCTCGACCAGGGTCAGGCCGCCGGCCTGCTGGTAGGCCGCCAGGCGTTCGCGGTTACGCAGGATCAGCCGTACCGGCAGGCCGGCGCGGGCCAGGCGGGCGGCCCACAGGCTGCCCAGGCTGCCGGCGCCGAGAACGTGCCAGGTCACAGCAGCGGCAGGCGCATGGCGGCGACCCGGCCGCTGGCGTAGGACTCGGCCAGCAGGCCTTCGGCATGGCGAATCAGCTGTTCCGGATCGGTGGGCAAGGCCTTGGCGTCCAGGCCCACCAGGCTGATGCCGGCCTTGAGCGTGACAAAGCCTTCGCTGGTCTTGAACGCCTTGAGGTTGAGGCCCTCGTGCAGGCGCTTGAAGCTGCTCGGCGAGCATTCGTGGAGGTCTTCGAGCAGGGTGATCAGGCCGAAGTGGTTGTCGTCCAGGCGGGTCAGCACATCCAGCGGCCGCACCAGTTGCTGCAGGCGCCGGGCCACGCCGTGCAGCAGCTCGTTGTAGAAGCGGTCGCCGAACTTGCGGTGCAGCTGGCCGGCCTCTGGCAGGCCGATCAGCAGGTAGCACACCGCGCCGCCGCGCGACTCCACCTGGCGCAGGCTGTCGGCCAGCTTCTGCCGCAGGTAGCGCGGGTTGCCCAGGCCGGTGAGCGGGTCGACCAGGTTGCGCCGCTCCAGGCTGGCGATGTTCTGCGTCAGCAGGCGGTTTTCCTGCAGCAGGCGCTGCAGGGTGTTGCACAGACGGTCGGCGGCGTAGACCCGCGGCACCAGTTGCTCGTTCATCGCCGCCTTGCTGATGAAGTCGTCGACGCCGCGATCGAAGGCCTCGCCCAGCACGTTCTCGCCCTCCTTGCCGGTGAGCAGGATGACGTAGGTGTAGTGATCGGCCGTCTCGTCCAGCTGGCGCACCCGCGCGGTCAGCTCCAGGCCGTCTATCTCGGGCATCAGCCAGTCGGCCAGGAGTACGCTGGCGGGGCGCTCTTCGAGCAGCTGCAGGGCCTCGGCGGCGCTGCTGGCGAAGCGCACGTCCTGGTAGCCGGCCTGGCTCAGGGCGCGACCGATCATGGCGCTGGAGAACTTGGCGTCGTCCACCACCAGGATGCTGAGATGGGGGTTGGGCATGGGCAGGCTCGCGACAGAGAGGAAGGACGCCAAACGGCGTGGATCAGTCCGGTTATAATGGGCCCGCCATAGTTATCGTCAAGTCAGGCGCGTTCACTCCGTGAAGGGGATCGCGCCGTCCATCAGGAGCAAGCCCATGCCTTCGTTCGACGTGGTGTCGGAACTGGACAAACACGAACTGACCAACGCGGTCGACAATGCCGTCAAGGAACTCGATCGCCGTTTCGATCTGCGCGGCAAGTGCAGCATCGAAAGCAAGGACAAGACCCTCACCCTGACCGCCGAAGCCGAGTTCATGCTCGAGCAGGTGCTCGACATCGTGCGCAGCAGCCTGATCAAGCGCAAGATCGACTGTCAGTGCATGGAAGCCAAGGAGGCCTACGCCTCCGGCAAGGTGATGAAGCAGGAGGTGACCTTCCGCGAGGGCATCGACAAGGAGCTGGCGAAGAAGATCGTCGCCCATATCAAGGACGCCAAGCTCAAGGTGCAGGCCGCCATACAGGGCGAGCAGGTGCGCATCACCGGCAAGAAGCGCGATGACCTGCAGGAGGCCATCGCCCTGCTGCGGGGTCACGATTTCGGCATGCCGCTGCAGTACAACAACTTCCGCGATTGAACCTTTGCCGCATAGCGGCGTCGCAACGCAGGATTGATAGCATTCTGACCGCCATGGCATGCCATGGCGGTGTCGTTTCATGCACAGGAAAGGAGTACCCCATGGAGATGAACGTCGACGAATTGGTGAAGCTCTCGGAGGCCTGGCTGCCGGTGGTGCTGGAGTACAGCGGCAAGCTGACCCTGGCGCTGATCACCCTGCTGATCGGCTGGTGGCTGATCGGCCGGCTGACCGCCAGCATCGGTCGTCTGCTCGAGGCGCGACGCGTGGATCGGGCGCTGAGCAGCTTTATCGGCAGCCTGGTCAGCATCGTGCTGCGCATTCTGCTGCTGATCAGCGTGGCCTCGATGATCGGCGTGGAGACCACCTCCTTCATCGCCATGATCGGTGCCGCCGGTCTGGCCATCGGCCTGGCCCTGCAGGGCAGTCTGGCCAACTTTGCCGGCGGCGTGCTGATCATGCTGTTCCGCCCGTTCCGCGCCGGCGACTGGATCGAGGCGCAGGGCGTGGCCGGCAGCGTCGACAGCATCCAGATCTTCCACACCACGCTGAAGACCGCCGACAACAAGGTGGTCATCGTGCCCAACGGCAGCCTGTCCAACGGCCACATCACCAACTATTCGCGCGAACCGCGCCGGCGTGCCGACATCAATATCGGCATCGACTACTCCAGCGACATCAAGCGCGCCCGCGAAGTGCTGCTGGAGATCGCCAAGGACCCGCGCGTGCACCTCGATCCGGCGCCGGTGGTGTTCGTCACCGGTCTGGGCGACAGCGCGGTCAACCTGTCGCTGCGGGTGTGGGTGGCCACCGCCGATTTCTGGCCGGTGACCTTCGAGTTTACCGAGCTGGCCAAGGAGCGCCTTACCGCCGCCGGCATCGGCATCCCCTTCCCGCAGCGGGTGGTGCACCTGGCCAAGGCCGACTGAGGCGTAGCGGATGGAAAAAGCCCCGGCAGGTCCGGGGCTTTTTTCTGTCTGTCGTTCAGGCCTTCTCCGCCGGCGCTACCGGCGTGTCGCCGTTGGGCTGGCGCCGGTCGCGGCCCCACTGCAGGGCGATCAGGATCAGCGTGGGGATGCCGAGCAGCGCCGTGGCGAGGAAGAAGTGGGCGTAGCCGAGCTTCTCCACCATCACCCCGGAGTAGCCGCCGATCAGGCGCGGCAGCAGCAGCATGATGGAGCTGAGCAGGGCGTACTGGGTGGCGGAGAACTTCAGGTTGGTCAGGCTCGACAGGTAGGCGACGAAGGCCGCGGTGGCCAGGCCGGCGCTGAAGTTGTCGCAGCTGATGGTGACGATCAGCATGTTCAGGTGCGGGCCCATGCCCACCAGCAGCATGAACAGCAGGTTGGTCGCCGCCGAGGCGAAGGCGCCGATCAGCAGGATCGGCATGATGCCGAAGCGCACGATCAGCAGGCCGCCCATGCCGGCGCCGAGCAGGGTCATGACCAGGCCGAACAGCTTGCTGACGCTGGCGATCTGATCCTTGGAAAAGCCCTGGTCGATATAGAAGACGTTGGCCATCACCCCCATCACCGTGTCCGACAGCCGGTAGGTGGCGATCAGGCCCAGCAGCAGCAGGGCCTGCCAGCGGTAACGCAGGATGAAGTCGTTGACCGGGGTCAGCACCGGCGCCAGGCTGCGCCGGCCCATGGCCGACAGGCACAGCGCGGTGAGGATGGTGTAGAGCAGGGCGCGCAGGAAGGCGCGGTCCTCCAGCAGCAGGTCGAGCAGGCTGGCCTCGCCGCGCAGCACGCTGGCGAAGTCGGTGTGGAAGAACTGGGTGAACATCGCCGGCACCGACACCAGCAGTACGATCAGCACCAGCACCGAGAGGATCTGCCGCACGAAGCCGTACTTGGCCGCCGCCAGCTGGGTCTTCAGCGGCACCGGCGGCTCGCGCATCCACAGGCTGGTGAGCAGGCCCGGCAGCATCAGCAGGGCGAACACCAGGTAGGTGCCGGCCCAGGCGCCGTGCTTGTACAGCTGCGCGGTGGAGCCGAAGCCCTCGGCGAAATACAGCGCGCCAGCGGTGGCGAGCAGCGCGGCGACCCGGTAGCCGGCCATGTAGGCGGCGGCCAGGGCGGCCTGACGGGTGTCGTCGACGATCTCCAGGCGGTAGGCGTCCACCGCGATGTCCTGGGTGGCCGAGGCGAAGGCCACCACCACCGCCAGGGCGATCAGCCAGCTGAGCTGGGTCTGCGGGTCGAAGCTGGCCATGCCGACCAGACCGACGGCGATCAGACTCTGCGCCAGCACCAGCCAGGAGCGGCGCCGGCCCAGCTTGCCCAGCAGCGGCAGGCGCCATTGGTCGAGCATCGGCGCCCACACCCATTTGAAGGCGTAGGCCAGGCCGATCAGGCTGGCGAAGCCGATGGTCTCGCGCGCCACGCCGGCTTCGCGCAGCCACACCGACAGGGTGGAGAACACCAGCATGTAAGGCAGGCCGGCGGCGAAGCCGAGCAGGAGCAGTGCCAGAGTGGCGGGGCTGGCATAGGTGGCGAGGGCTTCTCGCCAGGATTTGCGTGGCATCGGGCTCGAATCTGGGGAACGGGTGATAGGGCGCACTCTAACCGCTGTGCTCCATCGGGCGCCAGCCGTGCCGACGGATATCCACCCGTTCGTTCAGGATACTGATGCCTTCGGCGCGCAAGCGCGCGCGCTGCTCGTTGCCCGCCGGCGTTCCGGCGCCCAGGCTCAGGCGTCCGCCGGCGCCGAGCACCCGATGCCAGGGCAGCGCGGTGCCCTCCGGCAACTGGCCGAGGGTGCGCCCGACCCAGCGCGCGGCGCGACCCAGGCCGGCCAGTCGGGCCAGCTCGCCGTAGCTGATCACCTTGCCCGCCGGCACCTGCGCCAGCACCAGGTACAGCGCCTCGCGCCGGGCCTCGGCGCTTGCCGGTGGCGGGGCCGGCCATGCAGACTCTGCCGGGTCCACTGTGCCCCTATGGGTTGTCCTCGTCATGCTGCCACGCCTGTTGTTCGCCTTCGTCCTTTATACCCTGGCCGCACCGCTGTGGGCCGACACCGTGTGGCTCGATAACGGCGACCGCCTCAGCGGCGAGATCGTTCTGCTCGACGGCGGCAAGCTGGCGCTGAAGACCAAGTACGCCGGCCAGGTGCTGATCGACTGGAAGGATATCGACACCCTGAGCTCGGACAACCCCCTGCTGCTGCGCCGCCAGGGCTTCGACAGCGAGCTGAGCAAGACCCTGGCGGCGGCCGGCGCCGGCATGGTGCGGGTGGAGGGCGAGCGCAGCCAGGTGCTGCCGCTGGCCGAGATCACCCGCCTGGTGCCGCCGCGGCCGCTGCTGGAGGATCGCGTCTGGGAAGGCAATCTCGACGCCAAGCTGGATATGGAGCGCAACGACAGCAAGGTCGACGAGTGGAAGCTCAAGGGTAACACGCGCGTCGAACATGGGCGCTGGCGCCACGTGCTGAGCGGCGAGTTGGAGCACGAGACCAAGAACGGCGAGAAGGTCGACGACAACTGGGAGCTGGAGTACGACCTCGACCGCTTCTTCACCGAGCACTGGTTCTGGCGGGTGGGGGGGGAGCATCGCGAGGACGAGTTCGAGTCCATCGAGCGCCAGCGCATCCTCGGCACCGGGCCGGGCTACCGCTTCTGGGACGACGAGCTGGGTCGCTTCGACCTGATCGCCCAGTTCAACCGGGTGCGGCTGGAGTCGGACATCGTCGATCTGGCCTTCGACACCACCTCGCTGGAGCTGGACTACAAGCGCCTGCTGTGGGGCACGCGGCTGGAGTTCTATGCCAACGCCGAGCTGCAGATGCCACATATCGACGCCATCGACTACGTGCTCGACAGCGAGTTCGGCCTGCGCTACCGCCTCAACCAGTGGGCGCGGCTGTCGCTGCTGTACGAGCTCGACCAGTTGCGCGGTCAGGGCCAGACCATCTCGGATCGCCATTACCTGATCGGCGTCGGCGTGGGCTGGTGATGCCGCCCCGCGGAGTGCCGCCCGGCGGAAACAGCTGAACTCTGCCGGCCGATGCCGGTCAGCTCTTGCTCTGGCGTCGGGCTTGCGCATAATGCCCGGCTTTTCGCCCCATCAGAGCTCAGTTGTCCTCGTTATGTCGCGTTCGTTACCGCTTTCCCTGCTCAGCCTGAGCCTCGCCCTGCTCAGCTCCACCGCCGCCGCCGACACCGTCTGGCTGAAGAACGGCGACCGCCTGACCGGCACCATCAAGTTCTACGACGGCAACAAGTTGCTGCTCCAGACCGACTATGGCGGCGCCATCGCCCTGGACTGGAAGAAGATCGCCACCCTGGAGAGCGAGCAGGCGCTGCTGATCAAGCAGGACGACTTCAATGGCGAGCGCGCCAAGTCGCTGCAGGCCGCCGAGCCGGGCAAGGTGACCCTGGCCAATGGCGACGTGCCGAAGACCGTGGAGTTGAGCGAGATCGCCCAGATCATCAAGCCCAAGCCGCTGGTGGAGGATTTCACCTGGAAGGGCAACGTCGACCTGGCGCTCGACTACAAGCGCGCCGAGAGCGACACCGACGACTACGACGTCGACGTCAAGACCCAGGCCCGCCACGGCTGGTGGCGGCACAACGCGCAGGCCGAGTACAACCGCGAGCTGAAGGACGATGTGGTCAGCACCGACAACTGGAGCGCCGAGTACGCCCTCGACCGCTTCCTCACCGAACAGTGGTTCTGGCAGGGGCGCTTCGAGTACAAGCGCGACCGCATCGAGGAGCTGGAGCGTCAGCGCACCCTGGGTACCGGTCCCGGTTACCAGTTCTGGGACAACGAACTGGGCGCCTTCTCCGTCGCCACCCTGGCCAACCGCAGCGACTACGTCTACAGCAACGGCGAGCAGGACCGCTTCTACGCGCTCAGCGTCAAGTGGGACTACAACCGCTACCTGATCGGCAAGGCGGTGGAACTGTTCAGCGTCGGCGAGGTGGGCAAGCCGCTGGAAGGCGTCGCCGACTACACCCTGGATGCCGAGGTCGGCCTGCGCTACAAGGTCACCGACTGGGCCTCACTGAACATGAAGGCGGAAAAGGACATCGTCAGCGGTGCCGAGGGCGAGCTGGACGAGACCCGCTACAGCCTGGGCTTCGGCGTCGGCTGGTAAGCGCCCGGCGCAGTGGCCGAGCACGAAAAAGCCCGCGACTATCGCGGGCTTTTTCGTGGGGGCGACTCAGTCGGCCTCTTCGAGGCTTTTGTTGTTCCAGCCGGCGCCGCCGGGGAGCAGCAGGTTGAGCAGCAGGGCGCTGACGGCGCACAGGGAAATCCCCGACAGGGCGAATTCCTTGCCGCCGATCACCATGCCGCCGATGCCGAATACCAGGGTGACCGAGACGATGATCAGGTTGCGCGCCTCGGACAGATCGACCTGGTGGCGGATCAGGGTGTTGAGGCCGACCACCGCGATGGAGCCGAACAGCAGGCAGAGGATGCCGCCCATCACCGGCACCGGAATGCTCTGCAGGGCGACGCCGAACTTGCCGACGAAGGCCAGGGCGATGGCGAACAGCGCGGCCCAGGTCATGATCTTCGGGTTGTAGCTCTTGGTCAGCATCACCGCGCCGGTCACTTCGGCGTAGGTGGTGTTGGGCGGGCCGCCGAACAGGCCGGCGGCCGAGGTGGCCAGGCCGTCGCCGAGCAGGGTGCGGTGCAGGCCCGGCTTCTTGACGAAGTTCTTGCCGGTGACGCTGCCGATCGCCACCACGCCGCCGATATGCTCGATGGCAGGCGCCAGCGCTACCGGCACCATGTACAGGATGGCGCCCCAGTGCAGCTCGGGCGCGACGAAATTGGGCAGCGCCAGCCAGGGCGCACTCGCCACCGCGCTGCTGTCGATCACCCCGAGCACGGCGGCGATCAGGCAGCCGACGGCGATGCCGGCGAGGATCGGCACCAGGCGGAAGATGCCGCGGCCGAGCACGGCGACCAGCAAGGTGGTGAGCAGCGCCGGCATCGAGATCAGCATGGCGGTGGCATAGGGCACCAGCTCGACGCTGCCGTCGCCGGCCTTGCCCATGGCCATGTTCACCGCCACCGGCGACAGGGCCAGGCCGATGGAGATGATCACCGGGGCGATCACCACCGGCGGCAGCAGGCGGTCGATGAAGCTGGGGCCGCGCAGTTTGACCAGCACCGAGAGCAGGATGTAGACCAGGCCGGCCGCCATCACCCCGCCGAGCACCGCCGGCAGGCCGAACTCGCCCTTGGCCGCCAGAATCGGCGCGATGAAGGCGAAGCTGGAGGCGAGGAACACCGGCACCTGGCGTTTGGTCACCAGCTGGAACAGCAGGGTACCGAGGCCGGCGGTGAACAGCGCGACGTTGGGGTCCATGCCGGTGATCAGCGGCATCAGCACCAGGGCGCCGAAGGCCACGAAGAGCATCTGCGCGCCGGAGAGGCCCTGGCGCCAGAGCGGATCCTTGAATTCCGTTTGCGACATGTTCAGGCGTCCTTCTGCTTGGTGCCGAAGATCTTGTCGCCGGCATCGCCCAGGCCGGGGATGATGTAGCCGTGCTCGTTCAGGCGTTCGTCGATCGAGGCGGTGAAGATGGTCACGTCGGGGTGGGCCTTCTCGACCGCTTTGATGCCCTCGGGCGCGGCGACCAGCACCATGGCGCGGATGTCCTTGCAGCCGGCCTTCTTCAGCAGGTCGATGGTGGCGACCATGGAGCCGCCGGTGGCCAGCATCGGGTCGATGATCAGCGCCAGGCGCTCGTCGATCTCCGGTGCCAGTTTCTCCAGGTAGGTGTGCGCCTCCAGGGTTTCCTCGTTGCGCGCCACGCCCACGGCGCTGACCTTGGCCCCGGGGATCAGGCTGAGCACGCCGTCGAGCATGCCGATGCCGGCGCGCAGGATGGGCACCACGGTGATCTTCTTGCCGGCGATCTTCTCCACCTGCA